>Ga0070681_10007966_pt1 | contig 10370 bp, 11 predicted proteins | sample KBSC83BmetaG_FD_65650 | JGI IMG/M metagenome (GOLD analysis project Ga0070681, IMG submission 65650) | Corn rhizosphere microbial communities from Kellogg Biological Station, Michigan, USA - KBS C8-3B metaG | ecosystem: Host-associated > Plants > Roots > Rhizosphere | place: USA: Michigan...
TCCTCGAGCGGGCGTCCATCCGTCCCAGTTGCGCCAGCCCGAACGGCACGAGTATCAGCAGCGAGCCGACGACCTGAATCAATTGCTCGACCATGGCGACACCTCCGCAGAAGCGTCGTCTTGTCAGGCCGGGTACGGCGCACCTCGTCCGGGCGGGCGGTGACATGCCCGCTGGTTCTTAGCTGGCCAACGGCCCCCATGACTGAATGATTCCGCCGCCCGCATTCCATCGCCAGAGTTGTTCACCCGGTGCCGCGATAATTGCTCTTCATGATCATCGTTTCGAAAAGACGATCATGAGATTCATATTGATTTACATATATCAAACTGATATTCTGGAGGCAAGCAGTGTTCGAGTATCGGCCGGCCGGGAGGAGGTGGCGCGGGGATGTACGCGGCAGACGGCCGGGCGGGCCCGGCGGCGGGCGCTGGCGGCGGAGCCCTCGGCGAGGCGGCCTTCGGGAGTGTGGCGGAGGCGCTGCGTGCCGGGGCGGTGTTCGCGGACTTCCTGAATTCCCCGGCCGCCGCGGCCGGGTTCGACGGCCCGGCGTGCGGTGAGGTGCTGACGGTGCTCGGGGAGATTCAGGGCAAGCTGGCCGCCGCCTACAGCGGTTTCCTGCGCCGCTTCGACGCCTCCGGGGCGCATACGGTCGGCGGGTACGGGTCAACCTCGGCGTGGCTGGCCGCCCAGGGGCAGCTGACCGGGAAGGACGCGCGGGCCGCAGTCAGGGAGATGCGCCGCCTGGGCGAGCGCCCCCGGCTGGACGCGGCGGTGAAGAACGGCGCGATCACCCGCTCGTGGGCGCTGGCGGTCGCCGACTGGACCCGCAAGCTCCCGGCACAGCTGCGCGACGACACCGACCGCATCCTGCTGGAGGCGGCCGGGGCGGGGGCGTCGCTGGACGACCTGGCCGCGATCGCCGCGTGCGCGATCGAGAGCTGGCGCCGACGGCAGCCCGACCCCGACGGTCCCGGTGACGGGTTCGACGACCGCTGCCTGCAGGTGGGCACCACGTTCGGCGGCGCCGCGGTGATCCGCGGCAACCTGACCCCCGAGTGCGCGGCCGCGGTCCGCGCGGTCACCGAGGCGCTGGGGAAGAAGGCGGGCCCGGAAGACGACCGCACCGAGGGCAAGCGGTTCCACGACGCCCTCCAGCTCGCCTGCGAACTCCTCCTGCGCGCGAAGCTGGTCCCGGACCGGGCGGGCGCGGACACGCAGGTGGTCGCGCACATCCCGCTGTCGCAGCTGCGCCGGCTGCCCGGCGCGCAGGACCTGGAGGACGCGTGGATCCGGGCCCGCCTGGGAGAGGACGGCTACCTGACCGGCCAGGACGCGCAGGCGGCGGCGTGCGACGCCCGGACCGTCCCGGTCGTCACCGGCACCCTGGACCCGACGGTCATCGACCAGATGATCGACCTGGCCCGCACCGCCGCCGAGGCGAGCGCACCCGGCCCGGCCGGACAGCCGCCCGGCGATCCCGACAGCACAGCCGGACAGCCGGCCGCGCACCCCGGCGGCTCCAACCAGCCACCCGGCCCGGGCCAGACACCCGGTCCCGGCCACGTACCCAGCCCCGGTGAGACACCCGGCCCGGCCGCCCCCCGCTCCAGCGCGCTGTCTCCCGAGGCGTGGCGGGCGCTGCGCTACACGATGGCCCGCCTGGCCGTCGACCTCGTCTCCGGCCCCGCCGGCGTCGCCGCGATCCTCCGCCAGGGCCTGCTCACCCAGCCGTACAACACCCCCAGCCTGCCCCTGGACATCGGCTACAGCCACACCATCCCCTGGCACATCCGCCGCGCCGTCCTCCTCCGCGACCGAACATGCGCCTGGCCCCGCTGCGGCCGCCCCGCCGTCTACTGCGACGTCCACCACCTGCGCCACAAAGAAGACGGCGGCGAAACCTCGCTCGCCAACCTGATCCTGGTCTGCCAGTTCCACCACGACGTCTGCATCCACCGCCAAGGCTGGCAGCTCACCCTCCACCCCGACGGCACCACCGAAGCCCGCAGCCCCGACGGCAAGCAGACCCTCTACAGCCACGCCCCACCCACCCAGCACGCGGCCTGACCCTGCGAAAGACCGTCGGCGCCTAGAGTGGCTCTCATGGGGCGGGTCATCTTTATGTGCGGCCCGGCCGGGTCGGAAAAGTCCACGGTCGCGCGGCGCTATGAGCAGCAGGGCATGACCCGGCTGTCCTTTGATCAGGAGGCTTGGTCCCGCAGCACGCGGGAGGAGTACCGCGAGTTGCTGAGGCCGTTCGGCGTGGCGCCGGAGACGATCTACCTGGCGACCGATCGCGCCACCGGACACATGCACTGCCGCACAAGTAAGACGCCGTTACGTGCGCCGATGCTTTCCTCGGCGCCGTCCGCTGGCAGAGTGCAGATCCGGTCATTCAGCCCGGGTTGACGGCAGTGCGGACTGCGGCCAGCTCGGCGGCAACGGCGTCGGCGCCCAGTTCGATCATCCAGGTCAGCGGCGCGTCCGGAAGGAACGCTTGCAGGGCGGTGCTCAGCTCGGACTTCGCCGCCTCGGAGAGCACCGGTTCGCCTCCGGATAGCCGCCGGATGAGCTCGCGGTAGTACAGCAGGTAGCGCCGCTGGTCGGCGAGCAGGCCCGGCCCGGCCGGGTCCCCGTGCCCGGGATACAAAGTGCCAGTGCCGGCAAGCTCGCCGCCGAGGACGTCGAGCGCGGCGAGCCAGGCACTGGAATGCCCGTCGGCGGTATAGGGATGCGTGCCGTGGAAGGCCAGGTCGCCCGTGAAGGCGACGGTGGCGCTCCCGTTAGCGGACATGAGGAGGTAACTGTCGGCGTGGCTTTCCGCCGGGCCTGCCTCGCGGACGGTAAAGCTCATCTCGTCGAGCTGAACCTGGGTGCCGTCGGCCAGCAGTGAGTTCGGGTAGTAGGTCTCGGCCGGCCACTCCGCGCCGTAGACCGGCGACCACTGAGCCCGCTTGACGTCGGCGATCTCCTCGATGACCCGGCCGACGCTGGTCGTCGCGTACACCGGCACCTCCTTGTCTTTCACCAGGCCGAGAACGCCGTTGAAGTGATCCGGATGAGCATGCGTCACCAGGATCGCCAGCAGCGGCTTCCGCAGCGCGCGGAGCCGGGCACGCAGTGCCTCGATGTCGGAGACCAGCAGATTGGTGTCAACCACCACAACGCCTGACTCGCCCTCGACGAGATAAGAGTTGACATACAACCCGGACTCGGCTGCCCGGTAGGTGTGCACGCTGGGTCCGGCCATTTCTGCTCCCTGGCTGCGCTGTTGCAGGCGGCGCCACCCTGGCGGCGGTCGCACTCCCTCAATGATCATCAGTTGCCGGCAGGCCGTGCGTCCAAGACAAGCTGTGATAACTGTTGGCTATGGATGCCCACCTCCGGGATCTGCGGTACTTCGTGGCCGTGGCCGAGGAGCTGAACTTCACCCGCGCCGCGGAGCGCCTGCACCTATCGCAGCCGGCTCTCAGCAAACAGATCCGCGGCCTGGAAACGACGCTGCGCGCCCAGCTGTTCCGGCGCGACCGGCGCCAGGTCGAGCTCACCGCCGCCGGCGCCGCGCTGCACGCGGTGGCCCGCAACCTGCTTCAGGACTGGGACGACGGCGTCGCCATGGTCGGCGACGCCGTCGCCCAGGACGCGCGGGTACTGCGGGTCGGCACGCTGACCTCGATCGGGCGGGGCCTGTATCCCGCGATCACCGATCAGTTCGCCAAGCGGCAGCCGGGCTGGCAGGTGGAGCTGCGTAGCTGCGGATGGGGCGACCCGACGGCGGGTCTGCGGGACCGCGCGGCCGATGCCGCGTTCGTGTGGCTGCCCATTGACGCCGCCGAGATCGAGACCGCGGTACTCGCGACCGAGCGGCGGTTCGTCGCGATCAGCGCCCGCCACCCGCTGGCAGATCGCCAGACCATCGAATTCTCCGAGATCATCAACGAGCCGGTCGCCGCGCTGCCCGCCTCGGCGGGCGCACAGCGCGATTTCTGGCTGGCCATCGACGCGCGGGCGGGCCGGTCGCCGCGGGTGGCCGCCGAGGTGGGCGCCGCTGACGAGAAATTCGAGATCGTGTCATCCGGCGCGGCGATAACGCTACTGGCCGAGGGCAACGCCGGCATCTACTCGCGCGAGGGGATCGTCTGCATCCCGGTCAGCGGCCTCGAGCCAGCCCGGCTCGCGATCGCCTGGCGGCGCGGCGACCGCCGGCCCGCGGTCCGGGACTTCGTCCGGGCCTGCCGCGACGTAGCTGGCGCCCAGAGCGGAACCTCCTGACCGGCCGCCCGGGTTTACCGTCGGCACAGCCCGCCAGCCGGCGGGTCCTCGCGGTCCTCCGCCACCCGGAATCTCGACCCGCCGGGTGATCCGAACAGCCAGCCATCCTACGAGGCCGGGCCACACAGAAACGGCTGATCCGCACTCAGCCGTCCACCGGAAACTCGAACCGGCAAAGCGCGCCGAGTCGGCGGTATGGGGCATGTCTTGATTGGGGTCGAGGCGGCGCAGCGCCTACGGATCGTGGTCCAGCTTGTCTTCGCTGAGCGACATGGGCGGGCTGTGGACGATGTGGTTGGCAAGCTTTCACTGCCAGGGCCGGCTAGGTCAGCCGGTCCCTCCTCCGGCGCCAGGCATCGGATGCCCACACCGCGTGGGCTCGCCAGTGGGTGGCTTGACTCAGATGAGCGCCGCTCGGGTGGTCAGGCATTTGAATGCGGCCTGCCGGGCGAGGGCGAGGCGGGTCAGGCTGGCGGCGGTGGCGGCGGCGACGGGGAGGGGGGCGAGGGTGCCCGGTGCGCTGGTTAGCTGGCTGGCGAGCAGGGCGAGGACGGCCAGGTCGGCGGCTATCGCGGCGAAGCCTGCGGTGGCGGCGGTGGTGACGGCGATGCGCGGGCTGGCTGCGAGCCAGCGGGTCAGCCTGCCGGTCGCGGCGATGGTGGCCAGCGTGCTCGTGACCACGATGAGCAAGGCGGCGCCGATGGCAGGGAACGCGGCGGGCGCTAGCGGGGGAGTCCCTGGCCATTGCCAGGGCGGGGCGTGCCGGAGCGTGATGTGGCTGGCCAGGGCCGCGGCAGCCCAGAGCAGGCCGACCAGGGGCCCGGTCGCGGCGAGGGCGAGCGCGGTGTGACGGGCCTGGATCATGGCGAGGTGCGGGCGGAATGCGCGGGCGACCTGGCGGGGGTTGCCGAACTCGGTGATGGCCGCTTCGGTGGCGGCCTGCGCCGGCAGGTCCGCGGAACGTCGCGCGTCGATGGCGTCGAGGAGCCCGCCGCGGAGTTCGGCCACGATGTCGCTGCGGGCCCGCCGAGGGCCGGGCATGCTCGCGGCGACCTCGCGGAGGTAGGCCTCGACCGCCGGGCCGCCGGTCATGGCGTCACCGGCCGGGGAGCGGGCTCTAGCAGCGCGGTGACGGCGGCGGAGAACTCCCGCCAGGTTCCCCGCTCGGCCGTCAGCGTGCGACGTCCGGCGGGGGTCAGCTCGTAGACGCGGCGCTGCCGCCCCCCTTCCTGTGACCAGGTGCCTTCGATCAGGCCGGCCTGCTCCAGGCGGCGCAGGGCCGGGTAGATGGTGCCGGTGGGCAGGTCGAACTGGCCGTCGCTGCCTGACCGCAGCGCCTCCATGATCGCGTATCCGTGCCGTGGCCCCGCCTCGAGGGAGGCCAGCAGCAGGCCGTCCAGGTGCCCTTTCAGCGTTTCCGCCCTCATACGTAGTTATGCTACTCTTCCCATCAATAAGTAGTCATACTACCTGTAGCGTGGCTAGCCTCTAGGACCAGGCTGGAGGGACAGGGCTCATGCTCGCGTTGTCGCGCTTCGTGCTCCGCCACAAGGGCGCGGTGCTGGTGTTCTGGCTGGTCGTACTGGTGGCGGGCGGGGCGGCGTCCGCGAAGCTGAGCAGCCGGCTCTCCCCTTCTTTCGCCCTGCCCGGCGCGGCGAGCTACCAGGCGAACCAGCAGATCCTGCGGTTGTACGGCAACGGCGGCAACGGCGACCCGGAGGTGGCCGTGGTGCGGCTGCCTCAAGGCCAGGACGCTGTAAGCCCGGCTATGCGGCAGGCCCTGGGCCGCGCCTTCGATGCCGTGACCACGCAGGTCGGCGGTGTCCGGGTCGCCGATTACGCGAGCACCGGAGACCGGGCGTTCCTCGGCCGCGACGGCCGGACCACGTACGGCCTGGTGTTCACCCCGTATACCGGTGAACTGTCGCCGCCGAGCCTGGGCCCGCAGGTCGCCGCGGCGATGGCGCCGCGGCTGCCGCCCGGCAGCACCGTGGCCGTCACGGGCATGAACGAGCTGCAAAGCGGCGGGCAGGCTAAGGAAGGTTTCGGCGTGCTGGCCGAGACGCTGCTGGCCGGCGCGGCGGCGCTCGTCGTGCTGGCGCTGGTGTTCGGCTCCGCACTTGCCCTGGTGCCGCTGCTGGTGGCCGCCGTGGCGATCCCCGCCTGCTTCCTGGCGATCTACGGGCTGGCGGAGATCACCACCGTCAGCGTCATCGTGCAGTACCTGGCCGCCCTGATCGGGCTGGGCGTGGCCATCGACTACTCGCTGCTGCTGGTGACCCGCTGGCGCGAGGAACTGGCCGCGGGCCACCCGGTCCAGGAGGCGGTCAGCCGGGCCATGGGCACCGCCGGCCGGTCGGTCGCCTTCAGCGGGATCACCGTCGCGATCGGCCTGCTGTCGCTGATCGTGCTGCCCGTTCCCGCGCTGCGGTCCATCGGGATCGGCGGGATGGTCGTCCCCGCCGTCAGCGTCGCCGTCACCTTGACCCTGCTGCCCGTGCTGCTGGCCACCGTGGCCCGGCGGATGGACTGGCCGCACCGCCGCCGCCCGGCGGCCAGCCGGGCCTGGACCGCGTGGGCGCGGCTGGTCGTGCGCCACCGCTGGGCCGCCGCACTGGCCGCGCTCGCGGTCCTGGGTGCGCTCGGCACCGCCGCGCTGGGCATCAAGGTCGGCGAGCCCGCCGCCAACGCGCTGAGCACCACCAGCCCCGCCGCGCAGGCGCTGCGCACCCTCGAGCACCAGGGCATCCCCGCCGGGGTGCTCGACCCCGTCGAGGTACTGGTCCCCGCCAACGCAAGCCCGGACAGGCTGGCGCTCCGGCTCGCGGCCCTGCCCGGCGTGCGGACCGCTGTCGCGCCGGCCGGGCCGGCCTGGCACCGCGACGGCACCGCCCTGGTCAGCGTCCAGCCGGCCGCCGAGCCTTCCACCCCGGCGGGCGCGGAGACTCTGGCCAGGGTCCGGCAGGCCGTTGCTCCGGTCCCCGGTGCACTGGTCGGCGGGCCGGGCGCGCTGCTGCTTGATGAGAACCACGCGTTCTACGGCCGGTTCCCGCTGCTCGTCGCGGTGCTCGCCGTGGTCACCGTGATCCTGCTCGCCAAGGCGTTCGGTTCCCTGCTGCTTCCGCTGAAGGCGGTGCTACTCAACCTGGCCTCGGTCGGCGCGACCTACGGGGCAATCGTGCTGATCTGGCAGCACGGGTACGGCTCGCACGCCATCTGGGGCCTCCCAGCGACCGGGGCCATCACCAACTGGGTACCCCTGATCGCCTTCGCCTTCCTGTACGGCCTGTCCATGGACTACGAGGTGTTCATCCTCACCCGCATCCGCGAGGAACGCGATCGCACCCGCTCCACCGCCACCGCGGTCACCGAAGGCATGGCCCGCACCGGACGGCTGGTCACCGGCGCCGCGCTCATCTTGTTCCTCGCCTTCGCCGCCCTGTCCACCGGCCCCGAAACCGACCTGAAGGTCATGGCCACTGCCCTTGGCGCCGGGATCCTGCTGGACGCCGTAGTGGTCCGCGCGCTGCTCGTCCCGGCCCTGACCGCCCTTCTCGGGACATGGAACTGGTGGCTGCCGCGCCCGTTCCAGCGGCTGCTGCGGGTTCCAGACCCGGGCGCCGCTGGCCAGCCCGCCTCCCGCGCCGGCGCCGGCATCGGCCCGTAAGCCATCGCGACAGCGCGAAGGCAGATCGCATGCTGAGGGCTAGCCGCATCCTCGGCACCGAGGTCGATTCCACCGTGCCGGCCGTTGTGCGCCGGTCACCCCGGCTGCTCCTCCTGGGAGCCCGTCTGGTCCGGCGTGCTATGCGGGCCGTTGCGGGCTGCCGCGGACAGGGCGGCTGCGGCAGCTCGCAGGAAGGCGGTGATGTCATCTACGGCGGCTGGGTTCAGCGCGGGGGCGACGATGTCGCCGAGTTCCCGGTAGATCGCGGTGAGGGAAGCGTGTGCCCGCGGAGTGAGGACGATCAGCCGTTTGCGCCGGTCGGTGGCGTGCGGCTCACGCCGGGCAAGGCCGGCGCGTTCCAGCCGGTCGCACAGCTCGGTGGCGGACGCCGCGGTGATGCCCGCCGTCCTGGCCAGGCCGGTCGGTGTCTGGGGCCCGTCCATGTACAGGCTGCCGAGGGCGACAAACTCTGTGCTCGAGATGCCGAGGACGCCGCGGGCCCGGGCCGCACGGTACCGCTCGACGGCCAGCACCAGTTCGCGCAGCGGCGCCGCGATCCCCAGGTCATCTGCCACGCCAGGACTCTACCTGTTTTACGGCAGCCTTGTTATCTGGCAGCCGAAGAACTAGCGTCGGTTGCAGCGGATTGCCCGGCCGGGGAGGTGACGGGCCGCCTGGCTTCGGGGAGCCCACGGGGAGGGAGAGACATATGTACGTCCGTATCGTGACCTACACGGGGGCCACCAGCATCGACGCCGGCGTGAGGTACCTGAACGACACGGCCGGTCCGCTGCTGCGCGAGCAAAGGGGTTTCCGCGGCGTCGCTGCCAGCGCCGACCGCTCCGGCGGGGTGCTGGGCATCCTGTCGCTGTGGGACACCGAGGCAGACCGGGATGCCAGCGAAGGCACCCTGGTCAAGGCCCGCGCGGAGGGGCAGCGGGTCATCGGCGGCGGGTTCACCGTCGAGCACTTCGAGGAACTGCTGGCCGTGACGGCCCGGCCGCCAGCTGTCGGCTGCGCACTGCTGATGCGGCGGGTCAGCATGGACCCGGCGAAGATCGAGGAGAACCTCCGCTTCTTCAGGCGGGACGTGCTGCCCCGGATCGCGGCGAGCCCCGGCTTTTGTGCCGTGCGGAACATGCTCAGCCGGCAGACCGGTGAGGGGGTCGTCGGCACCGTCTGGGCGGACATGGCCGCGGCGGACGCGGCCGCCGCGGCCAGCGACGCGCGCCGGCCGGAGGCGGCGCAGTCCGGGGTGATCTTCGGCGAGCAGAGCAAGCGCGAGATCGTCTTCATTGACCTGTGATAGGCGCCGGCAGCAGCCAAGGACGGCGCGCCGACGCGGAACCGCCAGCGCGAGACCCAGCCGGGTTACACCGTGCGGTCAGCGGATCACTTCGGTGGCGTATTTGGTCATGGTCCGGCCGATGTCGGCGGGGTTGAGCAGCCCCTTGTCGTCGACCGGCAGTTTGCTCAGGTCGCGGAAGTACTCGACATACAGGTCGGGCGTGAGCGTGCCCACGAACTTGGCTGGTTCCTCGAAGGGGTTGGAGAAGGTGTGCGGCGTCCCGGGCGGGATCGTGACGCACGACCCTGCCTCGACATCCACGCTCTCAGTTCCGGAAGTGAACCTGAGCTTGCCCTGGGTCACGATGAATATCTCGTCGTGCTCACGATGGACGTGCTGGGGCGGGGAGGCCGGGCCCGGCGGCACGATCGCCTCGATCAGCCCCAGCCGGTGCTGGGTGTGAGAGCCGTCTTCGATGATGCGGCACCGGATCGGCCCACCGCCTGACTGCTCACCGTCGTTGGGTCCGACGACGTGGATGGACATGGCTGCTCCTTCGCGCAGATGGATGTTGTCCAGACACGTTCGTACGTACCCGCTATGCGCTGGTCGCTCGGGACGAGGGCGGACTCGTCGGACGCGGAGCCGACGCCCGCATCCCGGCGAGGAAGGTGAGTGCTTCCGCGGACCGGCTACCGGGCTCGGCCTGGTAGATGACGAGCATCTGACGGTCGGCGCCGCCGAGGAGCTCACCGACGACCAGATCGACCACATCATCGCCACCAACCTCACCGGCTCCATCCAGGTGATCCGCGCGGCCCTGCCGCACCTGCGCGCCCAGGGCGGCGGCCGCGTCATCCAGGTCTCTACCTACGGCGGGCAGGCCGCGTTCCCCGGCGGGTCCATGTATCACGCCACCAAGTGGGGCATCGAGGGGTTCGCCGAGGCCGTGGCCCAGGAGGTCGCCCCGTTCGGTATCGACGTCACGATCGTCGAGTCCGGCGGCGCGCGGACCGAGTTCCGGTACGGCAGTTCGCGGCTCGGCCCGCGCTCGAGGCCTACGACGGCACCCCGCCGCGGCTATCCGCGCCGTCATCGAAGAAGGCACCGCCGTGCCGCCGGGTGATCCGGCGAAGATGGCC
>Ga0070681_10007967_pt1 | contig 10369 bp, 8 predicted proteins | sample KBSC83BmetaG_FD_65650 | JGI IMG/M metagenome (GOLD analysis project Ga0070681, IMG submission 65650) | Corn rhizosphere microbial communities from Kellogg Biological Station, Michigan, USA - KBS C8-3B metaG | ecosystem: Host-associated > Plants > Roots > Rhizosphere | place: USA: Michigan...
TTCTTCGATGAACTCGGCGCGGTCGGCTTGAAGGCGGCCTTTCTCACCAAACGCGCGGGATCGGTCCCGGCAGTGCTCGCGATTTCCGCGAGTTGCGCTTCCTGCCCAGGGGTGAAATGGACTTCCATGGCTCCAGGGTAAATGAAAACCCACAAGAGCGGGCCGCTAGATTCGCTGAGAGGAATCTGGCGTCGGATTATACGATTGAGTGAGATGGATATCGACCAACGCCTCGAAAAGCTGACCGAACGCCACGAGGCGCTGGCCGAAAGCATGGAACTTGTCGTTGATCTGCAGCGGAAGAACGAAGAGGCTCATCAGAGGAACGAAGTTCTGCTGGAGAAGAGCCAGGTTCTCATCGTAGAAGTGATCGAGAGCGTCAACAGTTTGGCTCGAATTGCTCATATGCATGAGAGCCGCCTATCGAACCTAGAGGGTGGCACTCGCTAGACAGGGATGGCCAACGGCTAGGTGTCCGCTTGCTGCGCGCGCGGTTCTGTGCGGGCGTGCGAATACGAGTAGCGGTGGAACAATTCACTGTGGTTTGCGTCTTATCAATTGACGCGGATAACTGTGCCACACTTAGAGAGACACGTATGAGGTACTGGGCCTATCTGGTTGCGAAGCTGGTGGCTGCCGCGGGAATCCTCTGGGGCGTGCGGCGGGTGATGGCGGCGGCGATGCCTCCGCCGGAAACTTTCATGCATATGCGGTTTCGCGACCCCTTCGTCACCGATCTAAATTACACCTTTCTGATGCTGGTGTTCTGGCTGTTTGGGGCGGGGTTGCTGTGGCTGATTGTGCTCGATCAGCGGTATCGCTGCAGGGCGTGTCTGCGAAGGCTGCGGATGCCGGTGCACACGGGGTCGTGGACGCACGTGCTGTTTGGGGCGCCTAAGACCGAGTACATCTGCCTTTACGGACACGGTACGCTGAAGGTAGACGAACTGCAGATTACGGGGCATCAGAACCCGGACTGGTCTCCCCACCAGGACATCTGGAAAGAACTGTACTCCTTAGAAGAAACCAAGAAATGATCAGGTATTTTTGTGGCTGCTAAGCCTCCCAGTCCGCGCCGCGCGCTGTTGCTCCGCTTTGTGATGAACCCGTGGGGGCGGACGTTTCTCATTGCATTTTTGGTGCTGGGGACGCTGTCGGTGGGCGTATTCACGTACTACTACGGCAAGTACGCGCGCATCATTGAGGACAAACTGCGCAATGGGCCGTTTGGGAACACTTCCATGCTGTACGCGGCGCCGCAGCCGGTACTGCTGGGCGATCAGACGCAGCCAACGGAAATCGTCGACTATCTGCAGCGCGCGGGCTATACGGAATCGAATCGCAACCGGCTGGGGTGGTATCACGTGCGTCCGGATGCGGTGGAGATTAATCCTGGGCCGGAGGCTTACGACAGCGAAGGCGCAGTGATCAAGATTGAGCGCGGCAAGGTGAGCCACATTATTTCTCTGCGCGATCAGAGCGAGCGCACGGAATATGATTTGGAGCCGGAGCCCATCACCAATCTCTTCGATCAGAAGCGCGAGAAGCGGCGGCTGGTGCGCTTCGCGGACATCCCGAAGGTGATGGTGGACGCAGTGCTATCGGCGGAGGACAAACATTTCTTCCAGCACGCGGGGTTCGATCCCATGGGGATTGCGCGCGCGGTGCTGATCGACATCAAGGACCGGCGCGGGACGCAGGGGGCTTCGACGTTGACGCAGCAACTGGCGCGCACGTTGTGGCTCGGACCGGAGCGTGGGTGGCGGCGGAAAATTCCGGAGACCCTGATCACGCTGCATCTGGAACAGCAGTTAACCAAGCAGCAGATTTTCGAAGACTACGCGAATGCGATTTATTTGGGGCATCAGGGGAGCTTCAGTATTCACGGGTTTGGCGAGGCGGCTTCGGTTTATCTGGCTAAGGATTTGAGCCAGGTGACGGCGGCGGATGCGGCGCTGCTGGCGGGGCTGGTGCAATCGCCGATCGGGCGCAATCCCTTCCGTTATCCGGATCGGGCGCGGGTGCGGCGGAACCTGGTGCTGAAAGCCATGCGCGAGAACGGGTATTTGACCGAGCGGGAATATCAGGACGCGGCGGCCTCTGGGCTGCATGTGGTTCAGGGGGCGGCGGAATCGACGGATGCTCCGTTCTTTGTGGATCTGGTGGATGAGACGCTGCAGAATCGTTTTCAGGATTACGATTTCCAGAACAATTCTTTCCGCGTTTATACAACCCTGGATATGACTCTGCAGCGGGATGCGGTGGAGGCGGTGCGCATCGGCATTCAGGAAACCGACGCGCAGTGGAAAAAGCGCAGCAAGAAATACGGCACTGACGAAATGCCGCTGGCGCAGGTGGCGCTGGTGGTGCTGGATACCGAGACCGGCAAAGTGAAGGCGCTGGTGGGTGGACGCAGTTATGCGAACAGCCAGTTGAATCATGCCACCGCCAAGCGGCAGCCGGGGTCCTCGTTCAAACCATTTGTATACACAGCGGCGTTCAGTGCGGCGCTCTCAGATGGCGGGCAAGTGATCACACCGGCGACTACAGTGGAGGACGAACCCACCACTTTCATGTACGACGACAAGCCGTATGAGCCAGCGGATTTCGGCAACGACTACGCGGGGACGGTGACGCTGCGGCGGGCGCTGGCGCACTCCATGAATATTCCGGCGGTGAAGGTGGCCGAGATGGTGGGCTACGACAAAGTGGCGGCGACGGCGCGCGCGGTGGGCTTGAATCTGGACATCCGGCCGACGCCTTCGATCGCGCTCGGCGCGTATGAGGTGATGCCCATCGAGATCGCGGGCGCTTATACGGTGTTCGCGAACGGCGGGGTGTTGAAGAAGCCGGGGTACATCGATAGCATACGCGGCCAGGGTGGGCGCGTGGTATTTCAGAATCAGCCGCAGGAAAAGCAAGCGATTGATCCGCGGGTGGCTTACCTAATGACGAACATGATGGAGGAAGTCATACGGACGGGCACGGCAGCGGGTGTGCGCGGACGCGGCTTCGCGCTGCCGGCGGCGGGAAAAACAGGGACGTCACGCGATGGCTGGTTTGCGGGGTTCACTTCCAAACTGATTTGCGTGGTGTGGGTCGGGTTCGACGATAACCGCGACTTTAAGCTGGAGGGCGCGCGCAGTGCTCTGCCCATTTGGACGGAGTTCATGAAGCGGGCGCATCAGCATCGTGAGTACCGCAACGTGCATGAGTTTGAGGCTCCCGAGGGAGTTGTGACCGCGGATATTGACGCTGATAATGGACTGCTGGCTACGCCGGGTTGTCCCAAGGTGCGTAGCGAAGTGTTTATCGCGGGGACACAGCCGGTCGAAGCATGCAGGTTGCATGGCGGAGGACGCACGCAGGTGGCGGGATGGGACCCGGTGGCTCCGGCAGCATCGGCGGAGCGGAGTCCGGTGGTGGCGCAGACGGGCAAGCCTGCGGCGGCGGCTCCGGTTACTAGTATTGCGATTACGCCGGCTACGCCTCCTCCGGCGGAGCAGCCTAAGAAGTCGCGGGGATTTTTTGGGCGGCTGAAAGACATTTTCCACTAGGGGAAAAAGAGGGACGGAGCCTGATTTGCAACCCGCCGGCGCCTTGGGGCAGCGGCGGTGCGCTTGAAAATCAGGCTCCGTCCCTCTTTTTCCGGTGGTAAAGTAGATAGCAAGCGGGAGGCCACCCAATGTCGTATTTCTCCTTCATCCTGCTATTGGCCTGGCAAGGGGTGCCGGCGCAGAACGCGTCCAACACTCCGGTGCCGTCAGCGACGGTGCCGGCGCGGCCGCCGCTCTCTGCACAAGAGCGCGGCGATATCCTGATGGCGCGAAAAATGTATCGCGAGGCCATCGATACTTACAAAGAAGCTCCGGAGACGGCGATCCTGATGAACAAGATCGGCATCGCGTACCATCAGCTCACCGATCTGGGAAGCGCTGAAAAGTATTACCAACGCGCGGTGAAACTGGATTCCAAGTACGCCGAGGCGATGAACAATCTGGGGACTATTTATTACTCGCGGCAATCCTACCGGCGGGCGATTAATCAATACAAAAAAGTTTTACGGATCAAGCCGGAGTCAGCATCGACGCTGGCGAATCTGGGGTCGGCGTATTTTGCGCGCAAGCAGTATGAACTCGCTTCGACAAATTATCAAAAAGCGCTGGCGATCGATCCCAACGTTTTCGAGAGCCGCAGTGGAGTGGGATCAGTGGTGCGGGACCGCACGGTGGGCGACCGGCCGATGTTCTTCTACTATCTGGCGAAGAGTTATGCCAAAGCCGGCATGCTGGAACAGGCGCTGAACTATATCCGCAAGTCCGTCGAGGAAGGTTTTAAAGAACGCCAGAAGTTTATGGTTGAGCCGGAGTTCGCAGGACTGCAAATGGATCCCGAGTTCCAGAAGATCATGGCGATGGAGCCGAAGGTCCTCTGAAGCGCTTAGTCCTGACGATTACGGCCCTGCTGGCGCTGGCGGCTTGCTCGCGTGCGCCGCGACGCGCGGTGGAGCGGATCGCGGTTCTCCCCTTTGACAATTTGACTGGCGATGCCGCGTTCGATTGGGTGGGCACGGCCGGTCCGGCGATGCTGGCGGAACAACTGGCAGGCGCGTCGCGCGCGGTGGCAGTGCGCGAAACCAGCGCCGGGATGGCCGCGCTGCGGGGCGCTAGCCAACTGTTGCATTGCACGTTTACGCAGCGCGGCGGAGCGCTGGAAATCAACTTCGCGCTGGAGGATATCGAGCGGCACCGCATGGTCTCGACTGGTTCGGCGTCGGGCGCGGTGCTGTTCGCGGTGAGTACGCTGGCGCGCACGCTGGACGCGGGGGCGCAGCCGTTTTCGACGCCCAACGCGGACGCGGTGGCGGCTTGGGGACGCGGCGAATTTGAACGCGCCGTGACGCTGGACCCGGATTTCGGGACGGCCTGGGAAGCGTGGATTCAGCAAACCCAACAAGCGGGCAAGGCGGAAGAGGCGGTGGCGATTGCGGAGCGGGCGTTGGCGCGCTCGTCACTGCGGAGTCCGCTCAATAAGGCGCAGATTCAATTGAGCTCGGCGCTGCTGCGGAGGGACGAGGCGGCGCGGATCGCGGCGCTTACGGAAATGGCACGGCTGGCTCCCAGCGACGGCGGAGCTCTATTGGCATTAGCCGAGATCGAACAGCGGCACCGGCAGTTTTCGGCGGCGGCGGAGCTGTACCGGCGTGCGCTGGCGATAGACCCCGGGAGTGGGTCCGCACTGAACGGATTGGGATACGCGCTGGGCGAAGGCGGCGATTTAGAGGGCGCCAAGAAGGCCCTGGAACAATACGGACAGAAACCGGAGCAGGCGGTGAATGCGCTGGATTCGCTGGGCGAGGTCCACTTCATGAATGGGCGGTTCGCGGACGCGGAGAAATATTTCGCGCAAGCGACGGCGCGTCAGACGAATTTTCTGGCGGGAGCGCCGCTGCTGAAAGCTGCCTATGCGCGCTGGCTGGGCGGAGATCTGGCAGGCGCAGACGCGCTGGTGCAGAAGTATCTGGCGTTTCTCGAAAACCAGAACGACAGACAAATAGTCTGGCGGCAGGCCACATGGTTATACGCCACAGGGCGGCCGGATCAGGCGTTGGCCCTGCTGGACAAAGCGCCGGCGGATCAGGCTGCCATTATGGAGCGCCAACGCTCGGTGTGGCGCGGCGAAGTGCATCCGCCGGAGGATCTGGAACAGCTCAAGAAGATATTTGAGGGCACGAATCCGGCGGTGGATGGATTGCCGCGCACGCTTTACGCGGCGGCGTTGGCGAAGGCCGGAAGGACGGACGAGGCGCGGGCACTGTTGCAAACGTGGCCTTTGCCGGAATCGGCAGTGGATCCGTTGTTGCAATCGTTACTCTACCCGAAGTTCCTGGAGCTGCGGAAAAGCTTAGGAATTAAATAGTTACACGCTAAAGTGAGCTTCGCTGGCGGCCGATTTGGAGTATAGGGCCGCTGCGCGATGCTGATTGAACACACGCCGTCTGTTACGGACACCTCCCGGACATCCTTGCGCCGTTGGGCTCCGGCCCTAGCGCTGATCGCTCTGTGCTTGCCTACGCTGTTGTTCGTCTGGAACAACCGGGACGTGCCGCATTTCGGAGTTCTGCAAGACGACGGGATGTATTTGATCGACGGCAAGGCGCTGGCGGAGGGCGCGGGGTATCGCATCCTGAGCTTGCCGAAGCAGCCTTTTGATACGCGGTATCCGCCGCTGTATCCGCTCTATCTGTCGCTGGCGTGGCGTACGGTTCCATCGTATCCGGCGACTCTGGCAGTGGCGGTGCTGCTGTCGTGGCTGTGTTTGCCGGTGGTTTTGTTGTTGGGATATTGGTGGTGCGTGGGGCAGCGGTTTTCCGCCCCGATCACTTGGCTGACGGTGGGGTTGTTTGCGCTGAATCCTTACGTGTTGTTTTTCGTGTCGAACCTGGGCTCGGAAATGATGTTCATGGCATTCGCATTCGGCGCGATGCTACTGGCGGAGCGTAGCGGGTGGCGTTGGGCATTGCTCGCGGGGTTTATCGCGGGGGCGGCGTGTCTGTCGCGGACTTCAGGCATCGCACTGCTACCGGCGGCAATCGCTTACTTTTGCTGGAAGAAACAAGCACGCGGGGGCCTCTACTTCACCTTAGGCATGGTGCCTGCCGTGGTGGGATGGATGGTCTGGAGCCGTCTGCACGCCGCTCCTGGCCATGATGTGGTTACGCTTTGCTACACAAATTACCTCGGGTACTATTTCACTAACGTCGGGTGGGATAACATCGGCCATGTCCTGTTACGGAATACTGGGGCGCTGCTCGAAGCCATGGGCTCGCTGGTGTTTCCGCAGATGATGGAGGGCTGGCTCGCGAAAGTGATTCTGTGGCCGCTCGCAGGGGCGATGATTGTGGGCTGCGTACGCTTGGCGCGGCAAGGTTATGCGCGGTTGTATGCGCTGTTTGGGTTGGTTTCCGTGGGGGTGCTGCTGGTGTGGCATTACCAGCCGAATCAGCGTTTTATTCTTCCTTTGGCTCCGCTGCTACTGTCTGGATTTTGCTTTGAGATGGTAGAGCTGGCGCGCTGGTTTCAGCAGCCCAAACGCGGCTTGGCGGTTCGCGGATTTGCGATTGTCTTGGTCATGGTGCTCACGGGCGGGCTGGTGTTGCAGATTTGCATGGACGTGGGGGTGGTTCCGCAGCTGGCTCGCAACGATCGTTCGACTGCTCGAGCGTATCAGAGTATTTATGCATGGATCGCGAAAAACTTGCCTGCGGACGCCAACGTCTTGTGGCAGGACGATACGGCGCTGTATCTGGCAACGGGGCGGCACAGCGTTAGCTTTGTGGTTCCTCCGCGGGAATTCGAGGCTACGGGCGGGGACGCTGGAGAGACGGCGCGGTTCCGGAGGATCGGTCAATACGCGCGGGAACAGCTCTTGGGCTATGTCCTGCTGGCGAAGGTCGGGATGCGACGGAATGAAGAGGTCTTGAAGGTGGCGGCGGCGGATCCGGGGCTGGAATTAGTGCACGAGGAAGCGGGCGGGGTTTTATACCGGGTACGTTAAAACGGCGGGCAGAAAAGCGAATAGAGGAGCGGTTGGGGCGGTTGCCCGCTCGCTCCCCCATCCGGTAATTGGTTGATATTAGCTACCCTGGGTAGACGCGACGGCCATCACCGAGCCGACCTTCGAGAAGATCGTGCTGATGCTGGACGCAACGCCCGGCATGACAGCGCCAGCGGCGACGGCGACGAAGCCGGCCATCAGAGCGTACTCAATAAGGTCCTGACCGCGGGTGTCCTTGATCGCCTTCAATTTCAAAAGAAAGTTTTTCATGTAATCTCCTAAGTTCCTCTCCCTAACTGATCGCGACAGGTGTCCATCGCTGAATCAAAGTTATCATCGGACCGGTTTTGGAAGAATCAGGCTTTAGGCCTAAGGTGGACTAAGAAATAATCTCAGAAATTCAATTTTTGAAGGAGTTGCGGAGCCTTAGTCTCAGTACTCCCCCGCTAAAGAAGGGTAAACACAGGCCGGAAACGGTAGTACTAACCTTTCATCGGTTTGGGTCCGATATCCCTATAGAATGCCGCGCCGCGTGGGGATGGTTATCGCTTTCCTTTTGTTGCTGATCCCGTCGGCGCAGTTCGCCTGGCGGAACCGCGATATGCCGGACTTTGGGCGGCTGCACGACGATGCTCTGATGTTCGTTTCGGCGCAGGGGATCGCGCAGGGGCACGGCTACCGGATTGGCAGCTTGCCCGAGAATCCGTATCAGACCAAGTATCCTCCGCTGTTTCCGGCTTACTTGGCGCTGGTCTGGCACTTCAATCCGAAGTTTCCGGAGAATCTGGCGACGGCGACCTTGTTCACTTGGCCTTGGCTGGCGGTCTGTCTGGGACTCACTTGCTGGCTGTACCGGGAATATGGGTTTTCAGAAAAACGGGCGTTGTTGTTAACGGCGGCGCTGGGGTTGAGTCCTTATATGGCGCTGTTCGGCAGCATGATGCTGACCGAGGTGTTCTTCACGTGTTTCGTGCTGGCCGCATTGATTCTGGCGCGGCGGCCGGGGTACAGCGCAATTGCATTGGCGGGGGTAGCGGTCGCTTGCGCTTATCTGGCGCGCACCGCGGGGATCGCACTAGTGATCTCGATTCCGGCATTGCTGCTGTGGAAGCGGGATTGGCGCAGGGCCGCTCTGTTCCTGGCCACTTCCCTGCCCGCAGTGGGCGCGTGGACCTGGTGGACGGCGGCGCACTTGCCGCATTCGCAAGACATGACGCTGCTGTATTACGTCGACTACATGGGATTCCGGACCGCGAACTTTGGGCTGGACAACCTGACGGTGATCCTGTGGAAGAACATCGATCAGATTTTGTATGGTATTGGATCGCTGGTGCTGCCCAAGGTGGTGGCTGTTCTACCGCTGAAGATTTTGACGCAGGTGATTGCCGTGGCGATGCTGGCGGGGGTTGTCAGGTTAGTGCGGCGGGGAATCGCTTTGGACTATGCACTGTTCGGGCTGCTGTCGCTGGGGATTCTGGCGGTGTGGCACTATCCGCCGAACGAACGGTTTGTGCTGCCTTTGTTTCCGTTGTTACTGGTGGGGCTGGTCACTGAAGTGGAGCACCTGTGGGACATGTTAAGAAAGGCCCTGCGCCATAAGGATGCCAGTCAGCGGGCGGTGGCGGTGGTTTTCGCGGCGGGCATGGCGGCGTTCTTTGCGGCTGCGATTGGGCTGCAGGCTTACATGACGTTCGGGATGCTCAATCAGGTTGCGGCACAGGAGCGTCCCAAGGTGGCGGAGCGGCGCGCGGCTTATCGCTGGATGTCTCAGAACTTGCCGGCGGGGGCGAAGGTGTTATCGAATGACGATCCCCTGCTCTACCTTTCTTCGGGGCATCGCGGGAACTCGATTCTGCTGATGCCGCGCTGGTGGTACGCGGACGACCAGCAGAGCATCGTCAACGCCTATCGCAACGCGGCGGCGTATTGCCAGGCAAGGAATTTGCAGTATCTTTACTCGACTCCGGACGATCTGTCGCGCTTCACGGAAGGCGAGAGTATCGAGCAGGTGCTGGCGGCTGTGCGCAGCGATCCACATTTGCGTCCGGTGTTTACGGACTCGGCCGGCACGCTGTATCAAGTTTCACCGTAACTCCATATAAGGTGTTTGCCGGAGGGCTTTGAGCGAAGGGCGCTCGTATGCTCAAAGCATGGGGCTCCTGCTCGCGCTGTTGTTGGCGGTGAGTATCAAAGACGACAACACTGCGTTGCGTTCCGGATGTTCGGGGGATGCGCCGTTGGTGGCGAAGCTGGCGGCGGGGACTCCTCTGAAATTGCGTTACGCACTTTCGGGCGAGAGTGTTCCCTGCTACAAGATCACGGCCGAAGTGGGAGGGCGGCAGATAGATGGTTATCTGCCGGCAGCCGCGATCGAGGGTTTGGATTCATTCGACAAGGCGCGGCGCGACGCGGCGTGGGTTACGACCAGTGAGGCGCTGAGCGCGGTCCGCAATACGCATGCGCTGGATGCGCTGAAAGCACCGGATGGTGCACACACACCGTTGCCCGCCTCCGCGAAGGTGGTGCTGGCGCAGGCCGAGCAGTTGATCAATGCCAACCAACCTGGAAAAGCGCTCGAGCTTTTGGAACCGGAGTTGCAAAAGCGCCGCGACCCGGCATTGCTGGCGATGGCGGGAGTGGCGGCGTGGCGCTCCGATGATCCTAGGCACGCGGTCGAGCTTTGGCAGGAGTCACTGGAGCTGGCGCCGAATCCGGATTTGGAAACGCTGATCAAGCACGTGGAAAAAGAGCGCTCCAACGATCAGAGCAGCGAGAAGCTGTACGGCATGCGAGTAGTCTTGCGCTACGACTC
>Ga0070681_10007969_pt1 | contig 10368 bp, 9 predicted proteins | sample KBSC83BmetaG_FD_65650 | JGI IMG/M metagenome (GOLD analysis project Ga0070681, IMG submission 65650) | Corn rhizosphere microbial communities from Kellogg Biological Station, Michigan, USA - KBS C8-3B metaG | ecosystem: Host-associated > Plants > Roots > Rhizosphere | place: USA: Michigan...
GACCGAGAGGCGGATGGTGCGAGGCGCAGAACTGGAGCGCGACTGCCCTTCGGCAGCCAAGACGATAGGCGCAGCCGGACCGTCGGCACCCGGAGCCAACGCGTCGATCAGCGCGCTGTCGTCACCGCCGGGCATCTCCTCGCCGGCTTCGATGGCGGCGATCATCTCGCCGATGCGGTCGATGATCGCGAGCACTGCGCTGACGAGCTGGCCGTCCGCGTGCCTGCGACCGGCGCGGACATCGGCGAGCGCATCCTCCGCGGCGTGGCTGAGCGCCTCGAGGCGCGGAAATTCAAAGAAGCCGCAATTGCCCTTCACCGTGTGGACAAAGCGAAAGATGCTGTCGAGGCGCGCCCGGTCGTCGGGCTCGGCCTCCCAGGCGACGATTTCGCCTCCCAGGGCTTCGAGCATTTCGCGGCATTCGGCTACGAAATCGGCAATCAGGTCGTCCATTGGCTCCGCCGGCCCCTCAAGCGCTGCTTGTCGAAGGCGTTATGGCGGGCAGGAGTTAACGCGGCGTTATCCCTGTATCGGAAGAGTCGCGCCGATCATCAGGAACTCGCTCGACGGGTCGGACAGGCGAAGCGAGCCGCCACCGTCGGCGGCAAGCTGATGCGCCAGCCACGCCCCTGCAGCTCGCGGCTCGATCGTCCCCTTGCCGCCGCTGGCGAGCGTCTCGCGGAGGGCGGGATCGAGAAGAACGCGCGGACCCTCGGCTCGAACGGCGATCTCGATACCTCCGGACCCACGCTCGGCACCGACGTCGAGGCGCCCTCCCCGCACCAGCGCATCGCCCGCGAGAAGCGAGAGGTTGAGGAGCAGGCGGATGGCGCCCTTGGGGAGCTTCTCGTCCTCGACCACCCAACCGAGCTCGACCTTGCCGTCGCCGAACAGGCCTTCGAGGGCCGCCTCTGCCTCCCTCGTGTCGATTTCGTCGGCAAAACCACCGCCCGCGCCGAACGCGAGGCGGAAGAATTTGAGCTTGTTCGCGGTCGCCCGGGCGCTGTCCGCGAGCAGCTCGAGGCACTTCTCCTGCATGTCGGGATCGGTCTCGTCGGCGAGCAACTCGACGCCGTTGTTGAGCGCCCCGACGGGCGACATGAGGTCGTGGCACAGGCGCGAGCAAAGCAGGCTGGCGAGGTCGATCGCGTTCACGCGGCGCTGAATGCGTCAGAGTCCAATCTCGCGCAAGCGGCGGCCCATTGAACGGTTACGGGCCGCGACCCATATTTTCGAGGAAGATGGGGGGAATTCAGACGATCGACGTGCGCCTCGGCGCAGGCCATGCGGGCTGGCGGCTCGACCGCGCGCTCGCGGACGCAGTTCCCACGCTCTCGCGCGAGCGGCTGAAGGCGCTGATCCGCAGCGGCGCGGTCGAGGCCAAAGGCTCGGCTGTTCGCGACCCGGCGCTCAAGGTCAAAGGGGGCGAAGCGCTCCGCGTTGCCGTGCCTGAGCCCACGCCGGCGCACAACGAAGCCCAGGACATCCCGCTGCCAATCGTGTTCGAGGACGACCATCTCCTGGTTGTCGACAAGCCCGCCGGACTCGTGGTCCACCCCGCCGCGGGAAATCTCGACGGGACGCTCGTCAACGCCCTGCTCCACCATTGCGCCGGCAAGCTGTCGGGCATCGGCGGAGTCGCGAGGCCGGGGATCGTCCATCGCATCGACAAGGACACGTCGGGGCTGTTGGTGGTGGCGAAGACCGACGTCGCGCACGAAGGCCTTGCGAATCAATTCGCCGCTCATTCGATCGACCGGCGCTATCTCGCGATCGTCAGCGGCGTTCCGAAGACCGCCGGCGGCGTCATCGACGCGCCGCTCGCGCGCTCGGCGACGAACCGCAAGAAGATCGCCATCGTCGAGGGAAAACGCGGCAAGCGTGCGGTCACTCACTGGCGGCGGATCGAGCTTCTGAAGGACGCCGCGCTCGTCGAATGCCGGCTCGAAACCGGGCGAACGCATCAGGTGCGCGTGCACATGGCCTCGATCGGGCACGCGTTGCTTGGCGATCCCGTTTACGGTCGTGCGGGAAAGACGCATGGCAAAATATTGAAGGAGCTTGGGTTTCATCGCCAGGCACTGCACGCCGCGGAACTCGGATTCACCCACCCGGTCACGAAGGACAAGCTGTCGTTCTCAAGTCCGATGCCGCCCGACATGCAGGAACTGAAGCGCGCGCTTGGTGTATAAAGATCAACCAGCTAGGGCATGATGAAGCCCTAAAAAGGGAGAAAGACGTCTAGGATGGCTACGAAAAAAGGGATCGTCTCGCTCCCCTCGTCCGGTGGGGAGGCCGGGCTCAACCGCTATTTGGCGGAAATCAAGAAATTCCCGATCCTCAGCCCCGAGGAAGAATATATGCTCGCCAAGCGCTGGCGCGAGCATGGCGACACCGAGGCCGCGGCGAAGCTGGTCAACTCGCACCTCCGCCTCGTCGCCAAGATCGCGATGGGCTACCGCGGCTACGGCCTGCCGGTCAGCGAGCTGATCAGCGAAGGCAATATCGGCCTGATGCAGGGCGTGAAGAAATTCGAGCCCGACCGGGGTTTCCGCGTCGCCACCTACGCCATGTGGTGGATCCGGGCCTCGATCCAGGAATTCATCCTGCGCTCCTGGAGCCTGGTGAAGATGGGCACCACGGCGGCGCAGAAGAAGCTGTTCTTCAACCTCCGGCGGATGAAGAACCAGATCGACGCCTTCGAGGAAGGCGATTTGAAGCCCCAGGACGTGACCAAGATCGCGACCGACCTCGGCGTGTCCGAGGAAGAAGTGGTATCGATGAACCGCCGCATGGGCATGGGCGGCGACACCAGCCTCAACGTCTCTCTCAAGGGCGACGAGGGCGGCGAGAGCCAGTGGCAGGACTTCCTCGTCGACTCCGGTCCTCTCCAGGACGAGATGATCGCCGAAGACGAGGAGACCCGCGTCCGCCACGATCTCCTGATGGCGGCGATGGAATCCCTGAACGAGCGCGAGAAGCATATCCTGATGGAGCGGCGCCTTCAGGACGAGCCCAAGACGCTCGAGGAGCTGAGCCAGGTCTATGGCGTCAGCCGCGAGCGCATCCGGCAGATCGAGGTACGCGCGTTCGAGAAGTTGCAGGCGGCGCTGCTACGGCTCGCGGGCGAGAAGCGGCTGCTTCCCGCCGCCTAGCCATTCTCCTCGGCGACTTTCGGTGCGGCCTTGGTGAGGTTGGCTCCCTCGCGCTTCTCCTCCGGTCGGTCCTGCACCTTGTCGTCGGTCGCTACATTGTCGGCGGCCCAGGCGCCGCGATCGCCCATCGGTACCGGCGAGCCGGTCGTTGAATCGATTGCCGTCTGGTGCTCGATCTCGCTGTTGAGCTCGGCGCCGATCACGAAGGCGTAGGCCGAGAAGTACATCCAGGTCAGCATCGCGACGACCGCGGCGAGCGAACCGTAGCTCGCTTTGTAGTTGGTAAGATGGCCAAGGTAGTAGCCGAAGGCGACGGTCAGCAGCAGCCAGGCCAGGGCGGCGAACAAGGATCCCGGCGTGATCCACTGCCACTTCGCGTCCTCGCGCGACGGTCCGAAGCGGTAGAGCGTGGCTGCGATGGCGGCCGCGACCAGCACCAGCAGGAGATAGCCCGCGGCCTTGCCGGCGAGAACGAGCGCGCGCGGGGCATCCGGGATCAAATGCTGGAGGACCGCAAGCGCGGCCGTCCCAGTGAGCGCGATGAGGGCGACGATCAGGGCGCCCAGCGTCAGCTCGACGGCGAGAAGGTAGAAGCTGACGAGGCTCCTTTTCTCCTTCTCTTCATAAGCGATGTTGAGCGCCGTGATGATCGCCGAGGCGCCATTGGTGCCGCCGTAGATTGCGACGAGGACCGCGATGAGCAGCCCCAGTCCCTTCGCCTTGGACGAGCTTTCGACCACCGTCAGCAGCTGCTGCGCGATGAGCGACGCGACGTCCGTGGGAAGGACCGAGGTCAGGCTGCTCATCAAATTGATGACCGAGCGCGGATCGGTGACGAAGCTGTAGGTGAAGACGATCAGCCCGAGCAGCGAAAGCAGCGCGAAGAAGCCGTAAAATGCGACTCCCGCGGAGACCAGCGCGACATTGTCGTCCCAAGTCCTTTTGTAGGTGCGCGCAAGGATGTCCTTCCACGCTCGGCGCGGCATCTCGCCGGGCGATTCGGCGCGATGGCCGTAGGGGTCCTTGGATTGCGTGGAATCAGCCATGGCAGCGGCAGCATTATCGATTGGCGGCATTTTGTCTCCGCGAGTCGGCGGTTCCGCAGGAATTCATCCGCCGCAATTTCAACCGGTCCGCGGGCGCCATTCTCCCCTAACCGGTTGAGCCGATGGGCGTTCCCGGCGACCCGATCGGCGCCTCTTGCCAACCGGTGAAAACAGGCGGACGGTGAAGGCTTCACCGAAGAGCGCTGCGAGCGCCTTCAGCGACTCGAGCGCCCGCGAACCGGACGAAGGAGAGTCGCATGGCTGGAGAATCCAAAGGCACCCGAGTGATCGCGCTGGTGGGACCCGCCGGCGCGGGAAAGACCAGCCTTGCCGAAGCGATGCTGTTCGCAGCCGGCGCCACCGACCGATTGGGGTCGACGGCCAACGGCTCCAGCATCGGCGATTCCAGCCCCGAAAGCCGCCAGCGCGGCGGCTCAACAGAGCTCAACCTCTACAATTTCGATTATCTCGGCGATTCCTTCGCCATCCTCGACTGTCCCGGTTCGATCGGCTTTTCGGCAGACGGAGCGAAGGCGCTCGCCATCGCCGACGTCGCGATCGTCGTCGTCGATCCGGATCCCGCACGAGCCCCCCTCGCAGCGCCCGCCCTGCGCGCGCTCGACGAGCTCGGCATCCCGCACCTCGTCTATGTCAATCGGATCGACCAGGCGCACGGGCGGATTCGCGACCTCCTGTCCGCTCTCCAGCCCATGAGCGTGTCGCCGCTGATCGCGCGCCAAATCCCGATCCGCGACGGCGAAAAAATCAGCGGATTCATCGACCTGGCGCTGGAATATGCGTTCAAATATCGCGCCGGCAAGGAATCGGAGCGGATCGAGATTCCGACCGAGCTCCAGGACCGCGAGCATGAGGCGCGCACGCAAATGCTCGAGCAGCTCGCCGACCATGACGATGAGCTCCTGGAACAGCTGCTCATGGACGAGACCCCGGCGCGCGAGAAAGTGCTGCTCGACCTCGCTCGCGAAACAGGCGAGAGCCTCGGCGTGTCGGTACTGTTCGGGTCGGCCAGCAGCTCTTGGGGCGTCCGGCGGCTGCTCAAGGCCATTCGCCACGAAGCTCCGGCTCCGGGAGCCGCCGCGGACCGGCTCGGCGTCAGCGACCCCTCCATGTACGTGTTCAAGATCGTCCACGGCTCCATCGGCCGGCTCGCGATGGCGCGAGTCCTCGGCGGTCGGATCGCGGAAGGCTCCGACCTCAAGACCGGCGATGGCGATCACGCTCGCGTCGGCTCGCTGTTCAAGGTCCAGGGCGAAAAGACCCAGAAGATCACCGAGGGCCGCGACGGCGACGTGGTTGCAGTTGCGAAGATCGACACGGTCAAGGCGGGCGAATGGCTGAGCGCCGGGAAGGTCCCTCCGCCGGTCGACATCGCCTATCCGGCGCGCAACTGCGCAATCGCGATCGAACCCGCCGACCGCAAGGACGACGTCAAGCTGTCAGGCGCGCTTCAGCGGCTCGGCGAAGAGGATGCCGCGCTCGTCATCGAACATGACGACGCCAGCCACGAAATCCGCCTGCGCGGGGTCAACGACGAGCATCTCAACACCGTCCTCGCGCGACTTAAGCGCCGCTTCGGGGTCGAGGTGAAGAGCCACACCCCGACGGTCGGATATCGCGAATCGATCCGCAAGCCGGTCACCCAGAAGGGCCGGCACAAGAAGCAGTCGGGCGGCCACGGGCAGTTCGGCGACGTGATCATCGAGGTGAAGCCGCTTCCGCGCGGATCGGGGTTCGTGTTCGAAGAGAAGATCCACGGCGGCTCGGTGCCCAAGCAATGGATCCCCGCGGTCGAGGACGGAGTCCGCGAGGCGATGGTCAAGGGACCGCTCGGGTTCGAGGTCGTCGATTGCGCGGTGACCCTCGTCGATGGCAGCTATCACAGCGTCGACAGTTCCGAGCTCGCGTTCCGCCTTGCCGGCCGAATCGCGATGCAGGAAGCGCTTACGGCGGCCCACCCGCACCTGCTCGAACCGATGCACAAGCTGACGGTGGTTTGCCCGTCGAGCGCGACCAGCCGGATCACCTCCGCCGTCGCCGGCCGCCGCGGGCAGATGCTCGGCCTGGGCCCGCGCGACGGCTGGGCCGGCTGGGACAGGATTGAAGCCCTGATCCCGGAAGCCGAATTGTCCGGCCTCGAGGCCGAGCTTCGTTCGCAGAGCCAGGGCCTTGCGACCTACGAAGCGGAGTTCGACCATCTGGCCGAACTCAACGGTCCGCTTGCCGACAAGGTCGTCCAGCAGAAAATGCCCGAGCCGGCCTGATCGGGCAAAGCGACTGACATGCGCCACAGCCTCGGCTAGTCGAGGCAGCGATGAGGCATTGGTTCAAGGACCGTCACTTCCGGTCTCTGCTCAGGAACAGCGGCTACCTCGCCGCCTCGCGCGTCGTGGCGGCGATCGCATCGGTCGCGACGATGGCGCTGGCCGCTCACGCGCTCGGCGTTTTGCTACTCGGCGCGCTCATCCTCATCACCAGCTACGCCAAGGCGGTCAGCGGGATCGCCAAGTTCCAGTCGTGGCAGCTGGTCGTGCGCTACGGCGGCCGGGTCATCCACGGCGAAGTGGAGGATTTCAAGACCTCGACCGGCTTCGCCTTCGGCCTCGACGCCGTCAGCGGGGTCGGCGGCATGCTGGTCGCCGTCGCGATCCTGCCGTTTCTCGCCACCTGGGTCGGAATCCAGCCGGACCAGCTGTGGCTGGCAATGCTCTACTGCACCTTGCTCCCGACCATGGGCGCGGCGACGCCGACGGGCGTACTTCGGGCGCTTGACCGATTCGACCTCATCTCGTGGCAAAGCACGGCGACTCCGATCTCCCGGCTCGTGCTGGTGACGATCGCTTATTTTGCTCACGCGTCCTTCGCGGCGTTCGTCGCGGCCTGGTACGTGACCGATCTTGCGGGCGACCTTTACGGCTGGTTCCTTGGCTGGCGCGAGCTCAAGCGGCGCGACCTCCTTCAAGGGATACGCCCGACGCTCCGGCCCGAGACGCTTCCAGGTGCCTGGAGGTTCGCGATCCACGTCAATCTCAACGCCAGCGTACAGGCCGTCTGGGGCCCGATCGCCCGTCTCGTCGTCGGCGGCCTGCTCGGCGCCGCGGGAGCGGCCTTGTTCCGCGTCGCCTCCAACCTCGCCGACAGCGCTGGAAAGCCCGCCGACCTTCTCGCCAAGGCCTTTTATCCCGAAGTCGCGCGCATGGACCTATCGACGAAGAAGCCGTGGAAGCTGATGCTGCGCGGAACCGCCTTCGCCAGCGGTCTTGCCATCGTCGCGATCGTGGTCTTGCTCCTCGCCGGAAAGCCGATCGTCAGCTTCCTGTTCGGCAGGGAATTTCTCGGCGCCTATGACGCGCTGCTGATCCTGATGGTCGTCCCGTTCATCGGCGTCTTCAGCTTCCCGCTGCCGCCGATGCTCTACGCCCTCGATCGGCCCGATGCGCCGGTCACCGCGCGCCTCCTGGGAAGCGCGGTCTTCTTCCTCAGCATCGCCCCGCTCTCGTGGCAGCTCGGAGTGAACGGCGCGGCGATCGCCTTCGTGGTCGGCAATGTCGCCACGGCAAGCGTGATGGTGGTCCAGCTCCTGCGCGAATATCGGCGGGTGCGGCCGCCGAAACCCGCCTAAAGCGTCGCTTCCTCGAAGCCCCGTTCCTTCACCAGCCGGTCGAGCTCGACCAGCGTCGTCAGCAGGCTTTCCATCCGATCGAGAGGCCAGGCGTTGGGCCCATCCGACCTCGCGCTCGCCGGATCGGGGTGCGTTTCCATGAAGAGGCCGGCGACCCCGGTCGCCACCGCCGCGCGGGCGAGCACCGGCACGAACTCGCGCTGGCCGCCCGAGCTGGTCCCCTGCCCGCCCGGAAGCTGCACGCTGTGGGTCGCGTCGAACACCACCGGGCAGCCCGTCTCGCGCATGATCGCGAGGCTGCGCATGTCCGAGACGAGATTGTTGTAGCCGAAGGATGCGCCGCGCTCGCAGACCATGATCGTCGCTTCGTTGACCCCGGCGGCCTGGGCAGCATTGCGCGCCTTCTCGACGACGTTCGTCATGTCGTGCGGCGCCATGAACTGCGCCTTCTTGATGTTCACGGCCTTTCCGGACGCAGCGACGGCATGGATGAAGTCGGTTTGGCGGGCGAGGAAGGCGGGCGTCTGAAGCACGTCGACGACTTCGGCCACGGGCGCGATCTGCGGAATGTCGTGGACGTCGGTGAGGACGGGCAGATTGAGCTCGTTCTTCACCTTCTCGAGGATTCGAAGGCCCTCCTCCATGCCGGGCCCGCGATAGCTCCTGTCCGACGATCGGTTGGCCTTGTCGAAGCTCGACTTGAAGATGAGGAAAATGCCGAGCTTTTCGGCAATCGCCTGGAGCCGCTCGGCGGTGCGCAGCTGAAGCTCCTCGCTCTCGACCACGCAAGGGCCGGCGATGAGGAAGAAGGGCCGATCGAGCCCGACGTCATGTCCGCAAAGGTTCATCGCCGCTCTCTAGGCGAGGCCGTCGACAACCGCCACCGGCCGCCAGTCGCCGAGGCCGTTCCGCTCGGCAAAATCGTCGGGAAAGGGCTCGCCCTCGTTGATCCCGCCGCGCACGAACACCGTATCGAAATCCATCCGCGCGGCGCCGAGGATGTCGGTGTGGAGTCCGTCGCCAACGGCGAGCACTTCGGCCTTCGGCGGATCGCCGGCGCGGTGGAGCGCGTGGCGGTAGATCGCGGGGAACGGCTTGCCGTACCAGGTCACGCGCCCCCCGAGCATCTGGTAGATGTCGGCCAACGCGCCGGCACAGGCCTCCGGAACCCCGCCGCGGATGACGAGCCGGTCCGGGTTGAGGCAGTGCATGTGCACGTCGCGGTCGGCGAGCCTTTCCAGCTCCGCGCGATACGCGTGAGGGTCGGGCTCGCCTTCGCGGATGCCGGTGCAGGCCAGCTCACTGAAATCGTCGCCATCAACAATGCGGACGCCCCTGCCCTCCAGCACCTCGCGGTCGCCGGCGGTCCCGATGAAGCCGACCGGAGCGCCCACGGCGTTGAGCGCCTCGATCCCCGCCTCGCCGCTCGTCGCGACGAAGTCGAAAGCGTCGCGGGGCAAACCAAGGCGCGTAAGCTGCTGCTCCACAGCTTCGGCAGTGCGCGGGGCGTTGGTGAGAAGGATGACGCAGCGGCCCTGCTCACGCCATTGACGGAGGCGCTCCGCAGCGCCGGGATAAAGTTCGACCCCGTTGTGAACGACGCCCCATATATCGCACAAAATCAGGCGGTATTTCGCATCGATCGTGTCCCAATAGCTCACTCGAGGCCGGCCTCCGCCAATGCCTGTTCGATCGGCGCCACGTCCTCGGGATTGTTGAGTTCCCGAAGCGCGAAGGGCGGCGTCTGGACGTCGACCACCGCGACTGGAATGCCTGCGGCGAGGAAGCGCAGCTGCTCGAGGCCTTCGAGCACTTCCAGCTCCGAGACCGGCGTCGAGACGTAGCGCTCGAGCGCTTCCGGCCGATAGGCATAGACTCCGACATGGAGCCGCACGGGCGAGGTTTCGCCGCTCAGCGCGCCGCCCGGCAGATGCGGGATGAGCCGCTTCGAGAAATAGAGAGCATGCCCGAGATCGTTCATCACGACCGTCGTGCCGCCGACGCGGCCAGCGGCCTCCTCCGCCTGGAGCGCCCGCACCTCGTCGCTGCGAAGCCGCATCGCCGGCGTCGCGACCAACGCGTCGCGGTCGTCGACCATGCGCGCGATCAGTGCTTCGACGAACCCCGGCGGCGTGAGCAGAGCATCGCCCTGGAAGTTGATCACGAGGTCCGGGTCGTGAAGCTGGGCCAGGGCTTCGGCGCAGCGCTCGGTCCCGTTGCGGCATTCGGGTGAAGTCATGATCACGCCGACCCTCGCCGGCGCGCAGGCTTCGGCGATCCGCTCGTCGTCTGTGACGACGAACACGCCCGAGACGCCCTTCACCCGTCGCGCTGCCTCAACGCTGCGCTGGATGAGGGGCTTGGCTGAACCGCCAGCTCCTTTCAGCTCGACCAGGGGCTTGCCGGGATAGCGCGACGACGCATAGCGCGCCGGGATCAGGATGACCGCGTTCATCGAATGGGCGGGCAGTCGTGGATGTGGAGCACGCCAACGGGCCTCGTCCCGTCAACCACGAACAGCGCCGTG
>Ga0070681_10007971_pt1 | contig 10366 bp, 9 predicted proteins | sample KBSC83BmetaG_FD_65650 | JGI IMG/M metagenome (GOLD analysis project Ga0070681, IMG submission 65650) | Corn rhizosphere microbial communities from Kellogg Biological Station, Michigan, USA - KBS C8-3B metaG | ecosystem: Host-associated > Plants > Roots > Rhizosphere | place: USA: Michigan...
ATCCCGCGACCAGCGATGAGACCGACGCGGTGGACTTCTTCGCCGTGCACGCGCTGCCGGAGCTCTCCACCGGGCGTACCCTGCCGCAGCAGATCGCGCGCCTCTACCAGCACCGGCTGCAGCCGGCGCTGCCGACTGACTTCGACTGAGCGGCGGCACGCATGGCGGCCTACGCTGACACCGGTTCCGGCAGTGCGGCCGAGTGCTCGCGCCACATCGTCGACGCGTTCGCGCATTACAACGCCGAGTTCCGCGCCATCACCCGGCGCGCGCCGCAGCGCTTCGACGCGCGCGACTGGAAGGGCGGGCAGCGCGACGCCGTCGAGCGCATCGAGCTCTACGACCGGTTCGTGAACCAGACCATCGCCGAGCTGCGCGAGCAGCTCGGCGCGGCGGCCGGCGACCGCGCGCTGTGGCGCCAGGTGCACGACCAGTTCGGCGCCCAGATCCAGGAGCTGCCGGATCCGGAATTCACCAAGACCTTCTTCAGTTCGATCAGCCGGCGGATGTTCGGCACCGTGGGGGTGGCGCCGGACATCGAGTTCGTGGCCACCGAGCTCGATCCGCTGGCGAGCATACGCTCCGCGGTCGGCAGCAATACCTACCTGAACCACGGCTCGCTGTCGCTGCTGTTCGAGGACCTGCTGGGCGACGTGCGCTTCCGCTCGCCGTGGCGTGACCTCGACAATAGCATCGCGCACGTGGCCAGCGAGGTGCGCGCCTATCTCAGCGGCCGCGGCGAGCGGCGCGAGGTCACCCAGATCGAGGTGATCCGCCCGGTGTTCTACCAGATCTCGCGCGCCTACCTAGTCGGGCGCATCGTCGGGCGGGAGTTCGTGACGCCGCTGGTAATCGCGCTCAAGAACACCGACGGCGGCGTGCTGGTGGACGCGGTCATGCTGGCGGAGGATGACGTCAGCATCGTGTTCAGCTTCACCCGCTCGTACTTTCACGTCGACCTGGAGCGCGTCGCCGAGGCGGTCGTGTTCCTCAAGTCGATCATGCCGCGCAAGCCGGTGAGCGAGCTGTTCACCGTGCTGGGCCGGGCACGGCAGGGCAAGACCGAGCGCTACCGCGAGCTGATGCGCAACCTCGACCGCACCAGCGACCAGTTCGTGCACGCCGCCGGCGAGCGCGGCCTGGTGATGGTGTGCTTCACGCTGCCCTCCTTCGACGTGGTCTTCAAGGTGATCCGCGACCGCTTCCCCTACCCCAAGACCGTGCTGCGCGAAGAGGTGGTGGCGAAATACCAGCTGGTGTTCATTCACGACCGCGCCGGGCGTCTGGTCGATGCACAGGAATTCCGCCGGCTGCGCTTCCCGCGCGCGCGCTTCGCGCCCGAGCTGCTGGAGGAGCTGCGGCGCGAGGCGGCGGATACCGTGCACGAGGATGGCGCCGACCTGGTGTTCGATCACCTGTACATCGAGCGGCGCATGACGCCGCTCAACCTGTACCTGCGCGCCGCCGACCCCGCCGACGCCGAGCGTGCCGTGCTCGACTACGGCCAGTGCATCCGCGACCTCGCCTACACCAACATCTTCCCCGGTGACCTGCTGCTGAAGAACTTCGGCGTCACGCGCCACGGGCGCGTCATCTTCTACGACTACGACGAGCTGTGCCGTGTCACCGACTGCAACTTCCGCGACGTGCCGCCGGCCACCAACGCTGACGACGAGATGCGGGGCGAGGCCTGGTTCTACGTGGCCGACAACGACGTCTTCCCCGAGACCTTCATAAACTTCCTCGGCTTCAACGACGAGCAGCGCGGCGCGCTGCTGCGCATGCACGGCGAGATACTCACCGCCGCCTTCTGGCGCAGCGTGCAGCAGCGCCTGCGCGAAGGCGAGGTCGTGGAGGTGCTGCCCTACCACCCGCATCGCGTGCGCGTGGCGAGCAGCCTCTAGGCGGCGCGGCGGCTCAGTGCCCCGCCGCGCCCGGCGCGACGACTGCGGCCGCCAGCGTAATGGCGAACGACGGTGAGGAGCTGCCGCAACGGAACGTGGCGGAGCTCACCCGCACCGGCACGGCAGCCAGCAGCGCGCCGCGCAGCTGGTCCATCAGCGCGCAGTCATCGCCCTGGAGGGAGGCGGGCTCGCCGGGAGCCAGGCGGATCGTCTTGCGCAGGCTGGTGATCTCGGCGTAGCGCGTGTCGGCGCCCGCGAGCACAAACGGCAGCTGGAACTTCAGGTGCACGTGCGGCGAGAGCGCCGCCGGCTTGCCGGGCGCCGCGCACGCGTAGGGTTCGATGAGCATGTAGCGGCGCGCACCGATATCGAGCAGTACGTCGCGGAACTTGTACCACAGTTCCGTGCAGGAGTAGCTGCGCGGCAGCTGCTGCAGGTCGATGAGCAGGTCATAGGTGCGCCACTGTGCGGGGCTGCCGCTGCTCGCAGCCGGCGTCATCGCCGCGGAGCCGGAGACACTCGCGGCCAGGGCCAGCAGCGCTGGCCAGTGGCGCGCTGCGGTAGCGCGCGCGCTGCTCACAGGATGATCTGGCGTTCAGCTTCCATTGCCACGCGCGGCCGCGCGACGCGCGGCTCGGGACTGCTGCCGAGCTCCGCCAGCGTGCGGTTGGCGTGCTCCCAGTTAACCAGCTCGTCGAGGAAGGCGCTCACGTAAGCGCTGCGCCGGTTCTGGTGGTCGAGGTAGTAGGCGTGCTCCCACAGGTCGAGTCCGAGCAGCGCGGTATCGCCGCGCACCAGCGGCGTGCCGGCGTTGCTGGTCGTGACGATCTCCAGGCTGCCGGCGCGCCACACCAGCCACAGCCAGCCGCTGCCGAAGTGGCCGCTGGCGGCTTCCTTGAACTCGCGCACGAAGCGCTCGTACGTACCAAAACGCGTGCGGATGTGCTCGGCCACGAGGCCGCCGGGCGCGCCGCCGCCGCGCGGGCGCATCGAGCGCCAGAACAGGTTGTGGTTCCACACCTCGGCGGCGTAGCGGTACAGCGTGTGCTGCGCCGGATTGCGCTCCGTCAGGCGGATCACGTCCTCGAGCGACAGCGCCTCGAGCTCACTGCCACGCAGCATGGCGCTCATTCGATCGAAACACACGCGCTGGTGGCGCAGGAGATGGAACACCAGCGTGTCACGCGACATCGCCGGCTCCAGATCCGAAAAGTTATACGGCATGCCGGGAGACTCGATGTTCATACGATGTCCTTCCTGTACGTTCGGAATGCGGCCATCCGGGCCCCGCCAGTTCGACATGATGATCCCGCCACGGTTCCGTCGGCAACGGTCCTCGATGCAAATGCGGCGCAGTCTGACTTGGCGTCGGCGCACCGTCCGACCCGGCGGTTGCCGCAGTGCGATCCGGGTGACGAATCGGTTACGGGTCCTTGAGATTCGCGGCGAGAAAGATTTCAAGTTTCCGATACAGGGTGAGACGCATCTGCGGACCGCGCAGGCCGTGTTCGCCGTCCCTGATCAGCACCAGCTCGTAGGGCACGTGGTGCCGGGCGAGTGCCCGTGCCATGGCGCGGCTATGATCCGCGAGCACCGTGGTGTCATCCTCGCCGTGCACCAGCAGCACGGGCACGCCGATGCGGTCGGCATGCCGCAGCGGAGACTCGGCCTTCAGCTCAGCCTCATCGGTTCCGGTCGACTCGTGCGCCGCCGCGGCGCCGCCGTAGAAGCGCGCGTCGTCGCGTGCCAGCTGCCCGAGGTCCGTGACGCCCGCGATGCTGGCGGCACAGCGATACAGCCCGGGGTTCCTGACCACGCCGATGAGCGCCGCATAGCCGCCGTAGCTCCAGCCGACGATGCACAGGCGCCGGGGGTCGGCGATTCCCTGATCGATCAGCCAGCGGGCACCGGCGGTGATGTCATCACTCATGAGGGTGCCCCACGCCTGGTGCCCGGCGTCCTGCCATTCCTCCCCGTAGCCGCTGGAGCCGCGGAAATTGAGCTGCAGCACGGCATAGCCACGATTGGCCATCAGCTGCAGCAGCGGGTCGTAGCCCCAGCTGTCGCGGGCGTGCGGCCCGCCGTGCGGGAAGACCACGGCCGGCAGCGGCTTGCCGGGCTCGGCCCCGCGCGGCAGCGTCAGGTAGCCCGGGATGCGGATGCCACCCGGTCCGGGCACCGTGATCGCCGTCATGGGCGCCAGCTGCGCCGGCGAGATGGCGGCGTTCTCCGCGCCCAGCGGGGTCAGGGTGCCGGTCGCGGCGTCGAACAGGTCGTAGCGCGGAGGCAGCACGTCGCTCGAGGACATAACCACCAGGTGTCGGCCGTCCGGGGTCGCATCGATCACCCGGTGATAGCTATTGGGGACCGCACGATCGAGCGCCCTCTCGACGGCCTGCGCCTGCGGATCGAGATAGAAGATGTGCGGCCGGTCGGTCTCGTACTGGAAGCCGGCCACGTGCCAGTCGCTCGGCCACTCGATGAGCGCCTCGACGTCGACCTGGGGCTGCGCAAACACCAGCTGCAGATCACTGCCGTCGGTGGGATCCATCCGCCAGACGGCGGCGTGGCGCTGCTGGGGCGCGACGACGTACAGCTGATTCGGCTGCATGCCGAAGGCCAGGGGTTCGAAGCGAGCCCGGTCGAAGCGCCTGAACTTCTCCAGCGTGCGCCACGGATCGTCCGGGCCGCTGCGCGTCACGTACAGGGCCGAGTCGCCGCGGAACCCGTAGCCGAAACGCACCACGCCGGCATGGTCGGCAATCCAGTCCATGACCGGCGGGTGCTCGGCCACCATGAGCTTGGGAGCGCCGCTGTCCACGTCGACCCGGTACACGGCGGGGAATACGCCGTCGTGGTCGGCGAGCTCCACGAGGACGTGATGCGGGTCGTCCGGCAGCCAGCTCACGATCCGGTCCTGGTACTGCGGGTGCGCACCGAAGAACGTGTTCTCGAACAGCACGCGCACCCCGCCGCCGTCGGCATCGAGCGCCACGAGCCGGGACACGGGGAAGGGCTGGGTAGCGTTGTGCAGCACTCCCTCGAAGTGGCACAGCAGGCGCTTGGCGCTCTTGAAGGAGCACGAGGTGGCGCGGAACGCCCCGCCCCCGCCGTGCAGGAGAGAGCGAACCTGGCCCGTGTGCAGCTCGCGCAGCACGATGAGGCGGGTGCCGGTCGAGCTCGACAGGTACGCCACGCGGGCGCCGTCCGGGGAGATGCGCGGCGCTTCCATGGCCGCGCCGGTCGCGAACTCCTCGGTGGTGATGGGCGGCGCCGCGGCCCAGCTGCCGGCCGAGCCAGCCAGCCAGAGCGCGCCGGCCACGCCGGCCCCCCGCGCCACTCGCATCGCTCCTCCTGCTGCGCCGCCCACGCAGCGCTGACCGCAGTCTAGCCTGTGGCGCGCGCCTTCAGGAGCCGGTGGCGTCGAGCGCGTGGCCGAGGTCTTCCACCAGGTCGTCCGGATCCTCCAGCCCGATCGAAAGGCGGAGGGTGCCCTCCGTGATCCCCGCCATGCGCTGCTGCTCGGCACTGAGTTCCCGGCCGCGCATCATGTGTGGCGTTACCACCAGTGACTCGCTCGACCCCAGGCTCGGGGTGAGCGCGAACAGCTGCAGGGTGTCGACGAACGGGCGCACGGCCGCCGCGCCGCCGTGGAGGTCGAAGCTGACGATGGTGCCGAAGTCCTGCATCTGGCGCGCCGCGAGCGCGTGTTGCGGGTGGCTCGGCAGCCCGGGGTAGTGCACGCGCCCCACGGCCGGGTGCCCGGCGAGGAACTCGGCCACCCGACCGGCGCTGGCGGTCTGGAACTGGTAACGCACGAAATAGGTCTTGAGGCCGCGCAGTATCAGGAACGCGGCGTGCGGATCGAGCGTGCCGCCGAGCACACCGAAGTCGGTGCGCAGGGCGCGGATCAGTTCGGTGCGTGCGATGACCGCTCCGCCCATGACGTCGCCGGTGCCCGAAGCGTGCTTGGTGAGGCTGTGCACGAACACGTCCACGTCAAAAGCCCCATGCTGGTGGAAGCCGGCAAACGTGTTGTCGAGGACGCTGAGGGCGCCGGCCGCGCGCGTCAGGCGGGTGAGGGCTGGGATATCCGCGATCTTGGTCACGGGGTTGGTCGGGCTCTCGAAGAACACCAGCCGCGTCGGCTGCGCGGCCAGCGCGCGCTCGACGCCCGCCAGGTCCTCGATGGACAGCAGCGTGTGGGTCACGCCGAAGCGCCCCAGCAGCCGGCGGATGAGATGGCGGGTCGGGTTGTAGGTCTCGACGAAGCAGACGATGTGGTCGCCCTGCTTGGTGAGCCCCAGCAGGGTCTGGGCGATCGCCCCCACCCCCGATGCGGTCACCAGGCAGTCGTCACGCCCCTGCAGCTCGGCGAGCAGCTGCTCGAGCTGGCGCGTGGTGGGGTTGGAGCTGCGTGAGTAGAAGAACCCGGGGCGCTCGCCGCGCAGGTAGCGTTCGGTCTCGGCGAGCGTATCGAACTCGAACTTCACCGTCTGGTAGATCGGTGCCACGAGCGCGCGGTTGTCCTCGGCCAGCGTCACCGGCGGCGGATGGTTGACGCGCGTCGGCTTCTTCATGGCTCGAGCGTAAAGCGGTCCGCGTCCAGGTGTGCGGGGAACTTGTGCCGGAAGGCGAGCAGTGGCGCAGCCTCGAGCGTCACCGTCGCGACGGTCGCGGCGTCGCCGCAGTCGATGAGCGGCTGACCCAGGAAATCGATCGCGGCGCTGTCGCCCGCGTGCGTCACGCCGTGGCCGTCGGCGCCGATCCGGTTCACGCCGACGACGTAGGCGAGGTTCTCGATGGCCCGCGCCCGCAGCAGCTGGCGCCACGCGGCTGCGCGCGCCGCGGGCCAGTTGGCCACGTAAATCAGCAGATCGTATTCGAGCCCGGTGCGCCGACGGCTGAATACGGGGAAGCGCAGGTCGTAGCACACCTGCGGACAGACGTTGAAGCCGCGCCACGGCACAGTCCAGGCGCTGCGTCCCGGCGTGAAGTGTTCGTGCTCGCGGCCCATACGGAACAGGTGGCGCTTGTCGTAGGCGCGCAGCTCGCCGTCCGGCGTGGCCCAGTGCAGGCGGTTGTAGTAATGACCGCCGTCGGCCGTGATGATGCTGCCCGCGACCGCGGCGTCCAGCCGCTGCGCCAGCTGCGCCAGCCACTGCGCGCTCGGGCCGCCGGCCGGCTCGCCGAGCCGCTCGACCTCCATGCTGAAGCCGCTGGTGAAGGTCTCGGGCAGCAGCACCAGATCGGTATGCCCCGCCAGCGGCAGCAGCAGCGACTCGAAGTGCGCGCGGTTGGCGGTCGGGTCCTGCCAGGCCAGTGGCTGCTGCACGAGTGAGACACGCAGGGATGTCATGCTCCGGCCCTCCCGAGGCGCGTGGCAAAGTCGTTGAGACGCGCCGCCGCCGCGTCGAGCGTCGTGTCGCGCTTGGCGATGCACAGCCGCAGCAACGGCAGCCGCGGCGGCTGCGCATAGAAGGGCGACAGCGGGATGGTGGCCACGCGCGCCTCGCGCAGCAGCCGTTCGGCGAAGGCCAGGTCGTCACCGTGAGCGAAGGCGCCGTAGTCAAGGAGCTGGAAGTAAGTGCCCTGCGCCGGCGGCAGGCTGAAGCCCGAGTGCGCCAGGGCCGCGCGCAACCGGTCGCGCTTGGCCTGGAAGAAGCCCGCCAGCGCCTCGCCACAGCGCGGCTGGGCCTGCAGATAGGCCGCGACGGCGTGCTGCAGCGGGTGCGAGATGCTGAAGGTGTTGAACTGATGCACCTTGCGCAGCTCGCGCGTCAGCGGCGCGGCCGCCACGCAGTAGCCGACCCGCAGGCCGGTCGCGTGCAGTGTCTTGCCGAAGGAGAACACCGCGAAGCTGCGCCGCGCCAGTTCCGGGTGCGCCAGCACGCTGTGATGTCGCGCGCCGTCGAACACCACGTGTTCGTAGACCTCATCGGACAGCACCAGTAGATCGCGGGCCGCGGCCAGCTGCGCCAGCGCCTCCAGATCGGCGGCGCTGGCGGTGGTGCAGGCCGGGTTGTGCGGGCTGTTGAACAGCAGCAGGCGGGTGCGCGCGGTGAGCGCCGCCTGCACCCGCTCCCAGTCATAGCGGAACCCCGGCTGCGAAAGCGGCAGGCGCACGCAGCGCCCGCCGGCGAGGCGCACCGCCGGGTCGTACGAATCGTAGGCGGGATCGAAGGCGATGGCCTCGTCACCCGGGCCGATCACCGCCTGGATCGCCGAGTAGATGGCCTCGGTGGCGCCGAGGGTCACCGTCACCTCGCTCTCCGGGTCGACGCTGATGCCGTAGGCAGCGGCCAGCTTGCCCGCGATGCGCTCGCGCAGAACCGGCAGCCCTTCCATGGGCGCGTACTGGTTGTGGCCGGCACTCATGGCGGCCGCAACCAGCGCGGTGAGCTGCGGATCGATGTCGTAGTCGGGGAAGCCCTGGCCGAGGTTCAGGGCGTCGAGCTCGCGCGCACGGCGCGACATCACGGTGAAGATGGTCGTGCCGACGTCCGGGAGCTTGCTGAGCACGCTGCGTGCCGGGGCTGCGTCAGGCCGGGGACTCGGCCGCGGCCAGCGCGGCGCCGACCACACCCGCCTGGCCGGCGAAGTGCGCCGGGCGCAGCACCGCCGGTGAGCGCAGCAGCGGCGAGAATTCGTCGAAGCGCTCGCTCACTGCGCCGCCAAGAATGAACAGGTCCGGCCAGAACAGCGCGTGCAGCCGCCCCAGGTACTCGTTGACGCGCGCGATCCATGCCGGGAACTGCAGCTTCTCGGCCGTACGCACGTGCGCCGAGGCCCACTTCTCGGCGTCCATGCCGCGCAGCTCGATGTGCCCCAGCTCGGTATTGGGAAACAGGCGCCCGTCGCAGAACAGCGCCGTACCGATCCCGGTGCCGAGCGTGACCATGATGGCGATGCCATTGGTGCCGCGGCCCGCGCCCCAGCGCATCTCGGCGACACCGGCGGCGTCGGCGTCATTGAGCAGCAGCGCCGGGCGGCCGAGGGCGCGGGCGGCGAGCGCCGCGCCGTCGGTGCCCACCCAGCTCGGATCGATGTTGGCCGCGGTGCGCACGATGCCGGACTTGATCACGCTCGGAAAGGCGATGCCGGCGGTGCCGCTGGGTCCCGGCAGCCGCGCCGCCAGCCCTGCGATGACCGGCATCAGCGCCGCCGGCGGCGAGGGTCGGGGCGTCGGCGCTGAGATCAGCTCGCCGGTAACCCGCCCCGCGTCGAGGTCCACCACCCCGGCCTTGACCGAGGAGCCGCCGACATCAATTCCCAGCACCAGGTTCGTCATGGGCCTCTCACAGGTTCGCGGCCGCGGCCAGTTGCATGTCGCGCTCGAGGCGGCGCTGGCGGTACCGCATCCACACGGTGGAGACCGCGATGCCGGTGGCGACGACCAGCACCATGATGGTGGCCAGCGCATTCACGTCCGGGGTCACGCCGAAGCGCACTTTCGAGAAGATCACCATCGGCAGCGTACTCGAACCGGGGCCGGCGACGAACTGCGTGATCACCAGATCATCCCAGGACAGCGTGAAAGCCAGCAACCACCCGGAGGCGATGGCCGGCAGGATCAGCGGCAGGGTGATGCGCAGGAATACCCGCAGCGGACGCGCCCCCAGGTCCATGGCCGCCTCTTCCAGGGACTGGTCGAAGCCGGCCAGGCGCGACTGCACCACGACGGTCACGTAGGCCATGCAGAAGGTGATGTGCGCGAGCGTGATCGTGACGGCGCCAACCCCCCGGGGCCAGCCGATGAGCTGGGCCATGGCTACGAACAGCAGCAGCAGCGACAGCCCGGTGATGACCTCGGGCATGACCAGGGGTGCGGTCGTCATGCCGGCGAGCAGCATGCGGCCGCGGAAGCGCCCGAAGCGCGTCAGCGCCATGCCGGCGAGCGTGCCGAGCACCACCGCCGCCGTGGCGGAGGTGAGCGCGATGCGGATCGACAGCCAGGCGGCGCCGAGGATCTGCTGGTTGTGCACGAGCGCCGCGTACCACCTGAGGGTCGGCGAGCGCGCCGCGTCCCATACGGTGACCAGACGCGAGTAGTTGAAGGAGAACACGATCATCGAAATGATCGGCACGTACAGGAACACCAGCCCGAGCACCAGCGCGCCGCGCGCGAACCAACCGTGCGTCTTCACTTGGCCGCCTCGAGCTCGCGCCGCTCGAGCCGCTGGAACCACAGGATCGGTACCACCAGCACCAGCAGCATCAGGATCGCCACCGCGCTCGCCACCGGCCAGTCGCGGTTCTCGAAGAACTCATCCGACAGCACGCGCCCGATCATCAGCTGGTCGGTACGGCCGAGCAGCGTCGGGATGACGTACTCGCCCACCGCCGGGATGAACACCAGCAGGCAGCCGGCGGCGATGCCGGGCAGCGACCGCGGCACCGTGATGCGCCAGAACGCGCGCCACGGCCGCGCGCCGAGATCGGCAGCCGCCTCGAGCAGCGTC
>Ga0070681_10007972_pt1 | contig 10365 bp, 13 predicted proteins | sample KBSC83BmetaG_FD_65650 | JGI IMG/M metagenome (GOLD analysis project Ga0070681, IMG submission 65650) | Corn rhizosphere microbial communities from Kellogg Biological Station, Michigan, USA - KBS C8-3B metaG | ecosystem: Host-associated > Plants > Roots > Rhizosphere | place: USA: Michigan...
CTGCGCATTCTGCAGCGCGTGCTCTTGCACCAGAATCGTTTGGGCCATGAGGTAGGGCGCCGCAGGCAGCGCCGCCGCCTGGCGGCGAATGAACTCTTCGGCCTCGCGGTCCTTGGGTGCCGTATCGGCCTCGCGCAGGCGCTGGAACAGCCCGCCGATGAGGTCGCGTTCTTCCGGGGTCATGGTTTGTCTTCCCTCGCAGCAGGTGGGAAAGGAGCTCCACCCCTCTAGATCGGCATGCAGGGTGACAAAATCTAGCCCGCGGCGAGGCTGGTCTTCAGCGTCTCCGCCACCTCGCTCGCCGCCGCCCGCGCCGCCGTCACGAAGCGGGTGAGCTGCACGAACCCATGGGGCAATTGCTGGTAGAGGCTCACCTGATGGGCGATGCCGGCCTCGGCCAGCTTCTCGGCCAGCAGATTGGCATCGTCGCGCAACGGGTCGAGCGCCGCCGCGACAATGAGCTGCGGCGGCAGGCCGGTGAAATCGGCGGCGAGCGGCGCCACCCGCGGATCCGTCAGCATGGCCGCCGTATCGACATAGGACCGCCAGAACCAGTCGAGCCGTGCCGTCGAGAGGCCGAACCGCCCATCGCCGAACAGCGCGTGCGACTCGGTCTCGGCGGCCGGCGACAGCATCGGGTAGACGAGCACGCCCTGGCGCATGAGATCGACATGGCCGTCGCGCAGCGCCAGCATGGCGGAGAGCGCCAGATTGGCCCCGGCGGAATCGCCGCCGATGGCGAGGCGTGCGGTATCGACGCCGAATTCCTGGCCGCTCGCGGCGATCCAGCCGACGACCCGCAAGACCTGCTCGAGCTGCACCGGAAAGCGCGCCTCCGGCGCCAGGGCATAGTCGACACCGCAGACGACGATGCCCGATTCGGCCGCGATCAGCCGCAGGAAACGATCGCTGGTATCGAGGTCGCCCAGCGCGAAGCCGCCGCCATGCAGATGGATATAGCAGGGCAGGACCGGCGCCGAGGCCGGATGGTAGAGGCGCACCCGCACCATGCCGTCGTCGGTCCAGCGCTCGAAAACGCTGGCCAAGGGCGGCGGATCGGCATTGCACACCGCCTGATAGGCGCGGACGCGCAGCCTCGCCTCGTGAACCGGCGTCGTCAATATATCGACCGGGGCGATTCCGAGCCGGGCGAACAGGCGGCCGGCGGCGATCAGCTCGGGATCGAGCGCGCTGTCCACCTCGGATGTTGCGTCACCTGCAGGCATGGTGTCCTACTGCGCCGAACTCGGCGTTACTATGGGGACGGGCGCCGGGAAGCGCAATCACAGGGGAGGCGGGAGGAATGGACGGCTGCCAGGCACTGATGCCGAGCGTTGCCGTTGCCGGGACGACCCGACCATTCTAAATCGAGCCATGACCAGTCGACCTCTGTTCGAGCTGCATGTTTCCGGCCCTGCCTTCAGCGCCTTCCAGCAGGTCTGCAAGACCTGGGGGCTCAGCGAGCTGCAGCAGCTGCAGCTGATCGGCCGTACCGCCGAGGCGCCATCGGGCCCCTTGAGCCTCGATGAAGTCGAGCGCGTGTCATACGTGCTCGGGATCTTCCGAATGCTTCAGAAGGTCGCCGACAACGGGCAGCGCGATTGGCTGAACCAGACACGCTTCGAGCCGATCTTCGCCGGTCGTTCGGCGATCGATCTCATGTGCCTCGCCGACACGCGCGGCCTGCGCCAGGTCTCTCGTCATTTGGAAGAGCTTTCCTCGCAAAATCCCGGCGAAGATCGGCCGTAACATAAGAACCTGGGTCTTATTTCGGCCGTTGATTCTGCGGAGGGTAGGCTGTCGGCGCGCTTTACAGCCGCTTAATTCAGTCAAACTAAGTCGAAACCCTTAGCGATCTTTATGGAACCTCAACTGTGCTAGTGAGTTGTTTGTGTCGGAAGCAATGGGAAGAAACCCAAAATTCGACATTGGCCATCGGCACTGTGGAGCACCGGAACCACTCGAGGATTTGAATAGCGTGCCTTTGATGATTCGGATTGGCCATGATTTGTCACAAGCAAATCCACGTTCCCGAGTTTTATAGTAAATACGCAAAAACGATTGCGTTTAGTCGCCATCATTTTGGCGTATTTGCCGGCCGCCGCAGCATCAAGCGGCGTTCGACAGCGGAGCTGCATCTGCCAATCCCTCGTGATTGCCCAGTGGTTAACGGATCATTATGATTACAGGAGAAGTTCCGATGCGCCGAGCGCAGCAGATGCCTACCCCAAAGGGCGAAGTGCGGTCTCCCGGTACCGACAGCGATTTTCAGGAGCAGAAGGCGACCTATCTCGCGATCGTGCGGTTGGTCGAGCGCCTTCACCGTCAGTTCCTCGAGCTGGTCGATGCCGAGCTCGACCGCTTGCGCATTGTCGACGTGAACAATGTGCAGAGTTTGATTCTCTTCAATATCGGCCGCGAGGAAGCGACGATCGGCGAGCTCATCACCCGCGGCTATTATCTCGGCTCGAACGTGTCCTACAACGTCCGCAAGCTGGTCGAGAACGATTACCTCGTCCAGGAGCGGTCGGTGCATGACCGGCGCTCGAGCCGCGTGCGGCTGTCGAAGAAGGGGCTCGACCTCTACAACCATTTCGAAGAGATGTTCGACCGGCAGGTTGCCGCCTACCAGGAGGTCGGCGAGATCGACGATCTGAAGCAGGCGACCCAGACCTTCCGCAAGCTCGGCGAGTTCTGGGGCAATCAGACCGGCTATGCCGGCCGCCACGCCTTCTAAAGCCGAAGCTCGTCAATAAAATCAGGCCCGCCGCCCGGCCCCTACCGGGCAGGCGGGCCTGCCGCGTTGCAGCCCTAGCCGACTGAAGCCCGCTCCGGGCAAAGAGTGCTTGACCGGGCCCCCGGCCTACCCATCTATTCCGTACCGGGTTGGTCCTCTTTCAGGCTAGGCATTTGATCATCCTCAGCAAGCTGGCCGATTATGGCGTCATTCTGGGCGTGCATCTGGCGCGCGAGGCCGGCAGCACCGGGCTCGCCGAAGGGCGTGCCCCGACCAATGCGGCGGCGCTCGCCGAGGCGACCCAGCTGCCTGTCTCGACCGTCGCCAAAGTGCTGAAAAGCCTCGCCCGTGCCGGCCTCGTCACCTCGGTGCGCGGCGCCGCCGGCGGCTACCGGCTGGCGCGCCCCGCCCAGCTCATCTCGATCGGCGAGGTGGTGAAGGCGATCGACGGACCGCTCGGCGTCACCGAATGCACCAGCGACGAGGACCACTGCAAGCGCGTGAGCTTCTGCTTGACGCGCCCGCATTGGAGCCGCATCAACAGCGCCGTCGCTGCGGCCCTGTCCAGCGTTTCCCTCGCCGAGATGGCGTCGCCCTTCCTGGCCGCTGAATGGCCGGTGGCGGTGCCGCTCGCCCCTGCCAATCAACCGGCTTCGCGTCCCGCCCCATGACCCAGCCCCTGCCCCTGCCCCGCGCGCCCGACTCCGTCGAGACGCTCCTCACCGGACGCCCCTACAAGTACGGCTTCGTCACCGACATCGAATCGGAGACGTCGCCGCCCGGCTTGAGCGAGGACACGGTCCGCTTCATCTCCGAAAAGAAGGGCGAGCCCGACTGGCTGCTGGCCTGGCGTCTGGAGGCCTATCGCGCCTGGCGCGAGATGGAGTCGCCCGATTGGGCCAAGCTCAACATCCCGGCCATCGATTACGAGGGTGCCACCTATTATTCGGCACCCAAGCAGCAGAGCGGCCCGAGCTCGCTGGAGGAAGTCGATCCGGAGCTCCTGAAGACCTACGAGAAGCTCGGGATTCCGCTGCATGAGCGGGCCGCCCTCGCCGGCATCGCCGTCGATGCGGTGTTCGACAGCATCTCGGTCGCCACCACCTTCAAAGCGCAGCTCGGCGAGCTCGGCATCATCTTCTGCAGCTTCGGCGAGGCGGTGCGCGAGCATCCCGACCTGGTCCGCAAATATCTCGGCACCGTCGTGCCGCAGAACGACAATTTCTTCGCGGCGCTCAATTCCGCCGTGTTCAGCGACGGATCGTTCGCCTACATCCCGGCGGGCGTGCGCTGCCCGATGGAGCTGTCGACCTATTTCCGCATCAATGCGTCGAAGACCGGCCAGTTCGAGCGCACCCTCATCGTCGCCGACAAGGGCGCCTATGTGAGCTATCTCGAAGGCTGCACGGCACCGATGCGCGACGAGAACCAGCTGCATGCGGCGGTGGTCGAGCTGGTGGCGCTCGACGAGGCCCAGATCAAATATTCGACGGTGCAGAACTGGTACCCGGGCGACGAGAACGGCAAGGGCGGCATCTATAATTTCGTGACCAAGCGCGGCGCCTGCCGCGGGATCCGCTCGAAGATCTCCTGGACGCAGGTCGAGGCGGGCTCGGCCATCACCTGGAAATATCCGAGCTGCATCCTGCAAGGCGACCATTCGGTCGGCGAGTTCTACTCGGTCGCGGTCACCAACAATTTCCAGCAGGCCGACACCGGCACCAAGATGATCCATCTCGGGCGCAACACCCGCTCGACCATCATCTCGAAGGGCATCTCCGCCGGAAAGGCGCAGAACACCTATCGCGGCCTGGTGCGCATCATGCCCCGCGCCAAGGGCGCCAGGAATTTCACGCAGTGCGACTCGCTGCTGATCGGCGACAAGTGCGGCGCCCATACCGTGCCCTATATCGACGTGCGCACGCCGGAGGCAAAGCTCGAGCACGAGGCGACCACCTCCAAGATCAGCGACGAGCAGATGTTCTATTGCCGCCAACGCGGCCTCAGCCAGGAAGATGCGCTGTCGCTCATCGTCAACGGATTTGCGCGCGAAGTCTTGAAGGAACTCCCGATGGAGTTCGCGGTCGAGGCGCAGAAGCTGCTCGCGGTCAGCCTCGAGGGCAGCGTCGGATAGGATTTCTGAAAAGCATGCTGGACATCAAGAATCTTCACGTCTCGGTCGAGGCTGAGGAAGAGGACTCCGAACGGGAGATCCTCAAGGGGCTGAGCCTGTCGGTGAAGGCGGGCGAGGTGCACGCCATCATGGGACCGAACGGCTCCGGCAAGAGCACCCTCGCCAATGTCATCGCCGGCCGCGGCGGCTACCGGGTGAGCCAAGGCCAGGTCCGTTACGAGGGTGCCGATCTGCTGGCTCTCGCGCCGGAGGAGCGCGCGCAGAAGGGGATCTTTCTCGCCTTCCAATATCCGGTCGAGATCCCCGGCGTGAACAACATGTATTTCCTGCGCGCCGCCTTGAACGCGCAGAAGCGGGCGCGCGGCGACAAGGAGCTCGATGCCGGCCAGTTCCTGAAGCTGGTGCGCGCCCAGCTGAAGCGACTCGACCTCAAGGAAGATCTGCTGCAGCGCGCGGTCAATGTCGGATTCTCCGGCGGCGAAAAGAAGCGCAACGAGATCTTCCAGATGGCCATTCTCGAGCCGAAGCTGGCGCTGCTCGACGAGACCGATTCGGGGCTCGACATCGACGCGCTGAAGGCGGTGTCCGACGGCGTCAACAGCCTGCGCGCGCCCGACCGCGCCATCGTCATGATCACCCATTACCAGCGGCTGCTGTCGCATATCGAGCCCGACCATGTGCATGTGCTCGCCGGCGGCCGCATCGTGCGCTCGGGCGACAAGAGCCTGGCCGCCGATCTCGAGCGCCATGGCTATGGCTCGATCGCCGGCGAGGCGGCCTGACATGTCGGTCGCAGACTCCTATCAAGCGGCCTTCGCGGCGCGCCCGGCGCGCGCCGAGCCGGGCTGGCTCGGCCAGCGCCGGAGCCGCGCGCTCGACAGCTTCCGGCGCACGGGCTTTCCGAGCCGGCGCAACGAGGCCTGGCGTTTTTCCAATCTGGCGCCGCTGACCGAGCAGGCCTTTCCGCCGCTGGTGGGCGGCGCGCCCTCGCCTGCCCTGCTCGACCTCGTCGCGGCGCATCGCCTCGCCGAGGCGACCAACCTCGTGCTGATGAACGGCGTGCTTGCCCCCGAACTCTCCGATGCCCTGCCGCCCGGCGCTGCCAGCATGGCGCGCGCGCCGGAGGAGACGGCTTTCGCCGATGAGGCGGAAAGCGGGCCGGCGGCGCTCAACGCGGCTTTCTCCGGCGATGGGCTGGTGTTGCATGTCGCGGCCGGCGCGACACTCGAGGGACTGCTGCATCTCATCCATGTGACGAGCGCCGAGCGCGCCGCCTCCTTTCATGTGCGCCACTTCGTGGATCTGGCCGAAGGAGCCCGCGCGCGGCTGATCGAGACGCATGTCGCCGCCGAGGGCGCCGCCCATTGGTCGAACGAGGTCACCAACATCCGGCTCGCCTCCGGCGCCGAGTTCCTGCACGCGAAGCTGGTGGGGGGCGGAGACAGCCTCATCCATCTCGCCGCAGAGACCGTGCTGGTCGGCGATCATGCGCGCTACGAAGGCTCTTTTCTCGGTCTCGGCGGCCGTCTCGCGCGCCAGGATCTGACGGTACGGCTCGGCCACAAGGCCGATTGCGCGATCGGCGGGCTGTTCCTGCTGCACGGCGAGGAAGAGGCGACCCTGGCCAGCACGATCCGGCACGACGCGCCGGGGGCCACCACCCGGGAGATCTTCAAGAGCGTGCTGCATGATGCATCGCACGCGATCTTCCAGGGCTGCATTCGCGTCGCCCCGGATGCGCAGAAGACCAATGCGCATCAGCTGAGCCAGACGCTGCTGCTGTCCGATCGTGCCCGCATCGATGCCAAGCCCGAGCTCGAGATTCTCGCCGACGACGTGAAATGCAGCCATGGCGCGACCGTGGGGGCGCTCGACGAGGATCAGCTCTTCTATCTCGTCTCGCGCGGCATTCCCGCAGCCGAGGCCGGCGCCATGTTGGTCGCGGCCTTCGCCGCCAGCGCGCTCGACATCGTCAGCGACGACACGATGCGCCGCAGCCTCGCGGCACAGGTGCAAGGCTGGCTGGGGAGGCGGGCATGAGCGCCGGAGCGCCCAAGCTCGCCGCGGCGACCCTGCGGCCCAACCGCCGCCGCTTGCGCGAGGATTTCCCGATCTTCGGGGCCCATCCCGAGCTCGTCTATCTCGATTCCGGCGCCAGCGCCCAGAAGCCGCAGGCGGTGATCGACCGCGTCTCGCGCTTCTACGAGACGGGCTACGCCAACATCCATCGCGGGGTCTATGGCCTCAGCGCGCAGGCGACCGAGGATTATGATGCGACGCGCCGGACGGTCGCGCGCTTCCTCAATGCGCGCGAGGAGGCGGAGATCGTCTTCGTGCGCGGTGCCACCGAGGCGATCAACCTCGTGGCGCAGAGCTGGGGCCCGAGCCATCTCGTGGCCGGCGACCACGTGCTGCTCACCGAGCTCGAGCATCACGCCAACATCGTTCCCTGGCAGCTTCTGCGCGATCGCATCGGCATCCTGCTCGACGTGGTGCCGATCGACGATGAGGGCGGGGTCGACATGGCTGCCTTCCGCGCGCTGCTTGGTCCGCGCACGCGTCTCGTCGGCGTGACCCATGTCGCCAACGCGACCGGCGCGGTCAATCCCGTTGCCGAGATCGTGCGGCTTGCCCATGCGGCGGGCGCGCTGGTGCTGGTCGACGGCGCCCAGGCGGTGCCGCACCGGCCCGTCGACGTGCAGGCGCTGGATGCCGATTTCTACGTCTTCTCCGGCCACAAGCTCTACGGGCCGACCGGCGCCGGCGTGCTCTACGGCAAGGCCGACATCTTGCGCGCCATGCCGCCCTGGCAGGGCGGCGGCGACATGATTCTCTCGGTCAGCTTCGAGCACACCGAGTTCCAGGACATCCCCGCCCGCTTCGAGGCGGGCACGCCCGACATTGCCGGCGTGCTCGGCCTCGCGACGGCGATCGACTATGTCGGGGAGATCGGATGGGATGCGATTCGCACGCATGAGCGCGATCTCTTGGCGCATGGGCTGAAGCTGCTGCAGGAGATTCCCGGCCTGCATGTCGTGCCCGCCGGCAAGGAGCGCGCCTCGATCCTGTCCTTCACCGTCGAAGGCATTCATCCGCACGATCTCGGCACCATTCTCGACCGCCATCATGTGGCGGTGCGCGCCGGCCATCACTGCGCCCAGCCGCTGCTCGCCAAGCTCGGCGTCCATTCGACGGTGCGCGCCTCGCTCGGCCTCTACAACGAAGCTTCCGACCTCGATGCCCTCGCGGCCGCGCTGCGCGCCGCCCAACGGATGTTCAAGCGCTGATGGATCTCAAAGACCTCTACCAGGACATCATCCTCGATCACGGCCAGCACCCGCGCAATTTCGGCAAGGTGGAGCCGTGCAATCATCAGGCGCACGGCCATAATCCGCTGTGCGGCGACACCGTGACCGTTTATCTCGATGTCGAGGGTGATCGCGTCGCCAAGATCAGCTTCGAAGGCCGCGGCTGCGCCATCAGCCAGGCCTCGGCCTCGCTCATGACCGAGGTCGTGGAAGGCAAGACGGTTGCGGAAGCACGGGCCCTGTTCGGCGACTTCCAGGCGCGCGCCACCGGCAAGCCGTCCGAGACGCCGGCGGGGCTCGAGGAGGACGTCGAGCGGCTCGAGCCGCTCACCGGCGTCAAGGCCTATCCGATGCGGGTGAAATGCGCGGTGCTCGCCTGGCACACGCTGATCGCGGCGCTGGAAGGCAAGGAGAAAGCGTCATGACGGCCGATAGCGACCCCTTCGCCTTCGACCACGAGCCGCGTCCAGCACCGCCCGACGGCACGCCCGAGGCGGGCGGCGGATCGAGCGAGACACCGACGCTCGAATCGCGCGTGCTCGATTCGCTGCGCACGGTCTTCGACCCCGAGATTCCCGTCAACATCGTCGAGCTCGGCCTGATCTACGACATCCGCATCGACGAGGCGAAGAATGTCGAGATCGACATGACCCTGACGGCGCCGAACTGCCCGGTCGCCGGCTCGCTGCCCGGCGAGGTCGAGCGCGCCGCGCAGACCGTCGAAGGCCTCGGTTCGGTCAAGGCCAACCTCGTCTTCAGCCCGCCCTGGAATCCGACCTTCATGAGCGAGGAAGCCCGGCTCGAGCTCGGCATGTTCTAGGGCGAAACCCGCCACCCGGAACGCCCGTTCCTCGATCGAACAGAGGAGCGGCGGCTGTGGAAATCCACGACGAGCATCAATATCGCGATGCGATTGCCGCGCTGGAGCGTCTCGGCGCTGCGAAACCCGGCACGGCCGAGGACGGCCAACGGCAAGCGTTGATCGCGGCCGTGGGGGCCTATGCGCAGAAGGGCGATCCCGACCAGCGCAAGGCCCAACCCTTCCGCAGCATTCCGACGCGCTGAAAGCGTGCGACCGCGTCAGGCGAGCCCACCGCCGGGCGGCGCCGGCGGCTCGAGAACCACCGGTAGCGTCGCGAAGAGCTCGGCCCTCACGTCGCGGAAGATGATCGCTTCGCGCATCTCGCGCTGCCGACGCGCCTGCTCGCCGAGATCGGCACTCGCGAGCATGACCAGCCACATGCGGAAGGGGAAGGCGACCGTCAAGGAGGTCAGCGCCAAGACCTGAAGCATGACCGATAGGCTCATCCGCCGCTCCCGGGATGGCCGCGCCCACTTGCGTCAAGGCTTCGTTCAAGCTCGTAGGGTCCCCGCGAGACGAAGCCGCTCGCCGGGAGATGAAGCTCGAGCGCGGGTGCAGCCATGCCCGGGCGCCGTGCTTTACGCGACGCGACGGACGGAGGCCAGCACCTCGAGTCGGTCGTCGGGCGCGCCCGCCTGGCAGAGCTCGATGTCCACCACCTCGTAGGTGCGGCCCTCGACGCTCACCCGCTTGCCGATGCGGGGCGATACCCTGGAGATAAAATGACGGTTCCGCTCGCCGGCATCCGGCGAGTCGGTGATGCGATACCGCATTGGAAGGCCTCTTAGAACCGCGCTTCGGAAGCGGAAGCCTGCCCGAACCGCTTAAAGCGTCAAGTTGTTTTACATAGAATTTGAGTCAATATTTAACACTCACAAGTTGCGATCTCGGCGGGCACGTCGTTTTTGCTGTGGATAACTAAGGGCGACACGAACAATGCCTCACACGATCGTATGAAAGTGCGTCTGGCCGTGGTTTGTCGGCGGGAGCGAACTCGGCTCCGGATGTATCCATCCAGGCGGCCACCTCCCGGCGCTAGCCTCCGACAGGCGCCGGAGCCGCTCAGCACTGTGGCTCGGGACGCCTAGGCCCGCTGCCCTCCGAAGGCTCGTGTCAAGGGGTTTTGGATAACGAAGGAGATTGAGACCACCAAGAAAATCAACACCTCATTCGGCAGATACATTTTGCTCAGAGGCCTCGAAAATCTCGCGTAAGCACCGCGTAAGCAATTTAGGGTGCGGTGTGGCGGGGCGCCGATAGAGCCAGCGTAGCGACGGAGCGCAAATCGCTGCGGAATGGATCTGAGATGCGATTGAGATTTGAG
>Ga0070681_10007973_pt1 | contig 10364 bp, 4 predicted proteins | sample KBSC83BmetaG_FD_65650 | JGI IMG/M metagenome (GOLD analysis project Ga0070681, IMG submission 65650) | Corn rhizosphere microbial communities from Kellogg Biological Station, Michigan, USA - KBS C8-3B metaG | ecosystem: Host-associated > Plants > Roots > Rhizosphere | place: USA: Michigan...
GTGGCCACGTGCGATCGGGTGTTGCGGATTGCCTTCCAGCTTGATCACCCGACCGTCGATGACCTTCGCGACGACGCCGCATCCCGCAGGACACTGGCGGCAGGTGGTCGCGTAGTACGTTGCCACTCCAGGCGTCACGTCCTCCGGCGCGATCAGATACGGGATCAGCTTCTCGGGCGGAGCAGGCGCGCAGTTGTCGAGAACCGCCGCGGATCCAGTGAGGCCCAACGCCTTCAGAAACTGACGACGATCGATCACGGCAGCTCCCTTAGTAGTGGCACGTCAGGCAGTCATCCGACGCTTGCCGCTGTCGATGGCACTCGATACACCACCCCATCGTCAGATCCGTGACGAGCGCGACATGGTCCATCCGCTCAACGTTGCCGTGGCATTCGCGGCACGCGACGCCGCCGCGGTCGTGCGCTTCGTGACTGAAATGCACGAAGCGCGGAAGAACATAGACGCGCCGCCACGGAATCGTTTCGCCCGCTTGCCAGTACGCGCGCACCTTGCCGATCTCGGGGTTCTCGATGTTCACGACGCGGTGGCATCCCATGCAACGTTCAACTGGCGCTATGCCGGCAAATGGCGAGCGCCGCGCCGCGGCGTGACAGAAGTCGCAGCTCAGCTTGTCGTCGGAGGCGTGGACGAGGTGGCTGAAATCAATTGGTTGTGTGGCGGCGTCGGCTTTCGATGCGGCGGACCACCGTACCGCGATGAGCAGCAGCGCGAGCGTGCCGATAATGACTCCCGCCGCGCAACGATGACGGAAACGACCCACGAAACCGACCGCTGAAGCAAACGATGCGCCGCTGCTGCGTCATGCAGCACATTCAGGGGCGCCAACAACCGCAGTGACGTCTGAATCGACGTAGAGTACCCGCACCGCGATGACACACGTCAGGTTGGCTGCAACAGCCGCCGCCATCATCTGGGTTGCCGTCGTTGTGGCGAGAGTCGGCGCCGGCGGGCAACTGCCTGACACGTTTTTCGACGACACGAGTGCGCCCGCTGTCGCATATGAGGGCGCGCAGCCGCACGATGTGATTGCGCGGCTGAACGAGAAGCTCGCCGCCGGCTCGACAACCCTCACGTACGAGCCCGGGAACGGCTATCTCAGATCGCTGCTGAGCGTGCTCGACGTGCCGGTGGAATCGCAGCTCGCCGTCTTCTCGAAAACCAGCGTGCAGGCGCGGATCATCAGTCCGATGAATCCGCGAACGCTCTTTTTCAACGATCGCGTGGTCGTCGGCTGGCCGCGCGGAGGCTTCATCGAGGCAGCAGCACTCGACCCGCAACTCGGCGTCGTCTTCTACGACTTGAATCAGCAAGCCTCGGCATCACCGCGATTCGAGCGCGGCAACGGGTGCGTGTCGTGTCACGTGTCCACCGAGGCGACGCTCGGGATTCCGGGTTTTCTGCTGCGCAGCGAGGCCGTGCGTTCAGACGGCCTGACGCTGCGACAGCTCGGGAACGAGGTGGTCGATCATCGTCTGCCACTCAGCAAACGGTGGGGCGGCTGGTTTGTGACCGGCCGACACGTCAGCGTCGCCAGCCGCGGAAATCTGCTGTTGCGCGACGAGACGGAAGAAGGCCTGCTCACGACTCCAGGAGTCATCGCGGCGGACACGCTACAGGGGAAATTCGATCTTGCCGGGTATCTCTCGCCGTACAGCGACATCGCGGCACTGATGGTGTTCGACCATCAGCTGCGCATGATGAACCTGCTCGTGCGGATGTCGTGGGAAGCGCGCGCGGCGGATCGGAAAGAAGGCGCGAAGGCCCTGATTGATGCCGTCGCTCGTGAGGTGGTGGATTACATGCTGTTTGTAGATGAGGCGCCGCTGCCCGCGCGCATCGAGGGGAGTTCCGGTTTCGCGGAGCGCTTTTCCACGCGCGGGCCACTGGATTCGCATGGCCGATCGCTGTACCAGCTCGATCTCACGACGCGGCTGTTACGGTATCCGTGCAGCTACATGATCTACAGCGATGCGTTCGACGGATTGCCACCCACGGCGCGCGACGCGATCTATCGACGTCTGTATGCGGTCCTCTCTGGTGCGGAGCAGACGCCTCGATACTCGCGTTTGTCGTCGTCCGACCGTCGAGCCATCATCGACATTCTTCGCGAGACCAAACGCGACCTGCCGGCGTATTTCAGATAGCGGAAGGCCGCTGAAGGCGGCCTCTACTCCGAGTGCAAGATCTACTCGTACCGAAGCGCTTCGAGCGGATCGACGCGCGTCGCGCGAATCGCGGGCAACCAGACACCCGCGAGCGCGACGAACGAGAGAAGCACCGGTATCGCCACGAACACGACCGGATCCCTCGCATCCACACCGAACAGGAAACTGGTGAGCAGACGCGTCAAGGCGAACGCACCGGCGATGCCGGCCAGCACGCCAACGAGCGCCAAACGCATGCCCTGCGTCACGACCATCCGCCGCACGTCGGCCGTCTCTGCGCCAAGCGCGAGCCGAATACCAATCTCCTGCGTCCGCTGCTCTACCGAATACGCCATCAGACCGTAAATCCCAATCGCCGCGAGCAAGAGCGCCGACGCGGCAAACACACTCATCAGCAGCATGTTGAAGCGCTGCCGCGACGTCGCCTCCGCCACAACCTCGTCCATCGTCTGTACGTTCGATACCGGTAGCCCCGTGACCTGCCGCAGCTGCTCCTGCACGGCGGCGCTCAAGGAGACCGGCGGCACCTTGGACCGGACGATCCACGCCATCGGCGTGATCCGCACGTTCAACGCGTTCGCGCCATCGGTGAGCTGTGCCTGCGGGATGTACATGACGGGACCGGGATTCCGCTCCAGCCCCGCGTTGCGCACGTCCCCGACCACGCCGATGATGTGGCGCTCGGGTTCGTCCGCAAATTCGCGCATGACCCCGCGCCCGATAATCAGCCGATCCTTCAGCGGATCGCTGTCCTTCCAGTACTGCTTCGCCATCGCCTCGCTGATGACGACCACTTTCGTGGCGAGGTGATCGTCGCGGTCGTCGAACACCCGGCCGCGCTTGACCGGAATGCCGAACACGTCGAAGTACTGCGCCGACGCCGTCACCCACGAGCCGCCACCGTGGAAGGGATTCTGATCAGGCAGCGGTCGGCCGACGATGATGAACGGCAGGCCGTAGCCACCCTGGAGCGGAACGCAGCAGGTGGCGCTGGCGAACTGCACTCCCGGAATCGTCCGCAGCCGATCGGTCCCGATCCGCACCACTTGTTCGACTCCGTTCGCAGTCGCGAACCGCGGTGAGGCCATCGACATCCGCATGGTGAGCACTCCATCGGTCTTGAACCCGGGATCGACCGTCCCGAGCGCGAGCGACGTGCGGATGAAAAGCGCCGAGCCGACGAGCAGCACCAGCGCGAGCGCCATCTCGAGCATGACCAGGATCGATCGCGTCTTGTTCTGGCGGAAGCCGCTTCCGGATCGGCCGCCACTCTCCTTGATGGTGGCGCCCAGATCGGGCCGCGAACTTTGCAACGCCGGAATCACGCCGACGAGGAGTCCGGTGCCCAGCGCCGCCGCCATCGTAAAGATCAGCACCCTCCAGTCGAGGCTTACCTGCGCTCCCTTTTCACCGATACGCGGAAGACCCGCCGTATTCACCGACAGCAGCGCCTTGATCGCGAACGTGCCGAGCAGCAGCCCGAGCACCGCGCCCGCCGTCGCCAGCACCACGCTTTCGGTGAGCAGCTGACGGATGATCTGTCCGCGACCGGCGCCGAGGGCGGAGCGGATAGCGATTTCGCGCCGGCGTGTCGTGGCGCGCGCGAGCAGCAGGTTCGCGACGTTCGCACAGGCGATCAGCAGCACGAAGCTGACGGCGCCGAGCAGCACGAGCAACACCGATCGCGCGTCCTTGACGAACGCTTCGCGCATCGGCTCGACGCCGAACCCTTGATTGGGCCCGAGGCCCGCTCTCGGAAACTGTTCACGGAATTCCCGCGCCGCGATGGCGAAGCGCGCATTCGCCTGCTCAAGGGAGACGCCAGGCTTCAACCGTCCGGCGGAAACGAAATAGTGCCCCTGATCGGTGCTGTTGGGATCGAGCTGAAACGGCGTGTACACCTCGGGCATCGTGCCGAGATCCTCGAGGTGGTAGTCGGCCCCGACGATGCCGATGATCGTGTAGACGTCATCGCCGAGGGAGATCGGTTTGCCGACGATGGCGGGATCGGAGCCGAACCTTCGGCCCCACAGGCCCTCGCTGATCAGCGCCACGTGCGCGCCGCCCGGGAGATCTTCATCGGCCGAAAACGTGCGGCCGCGGATGATCGGCGCGCCGGTCAGCCGGAAGAAGTCGGCACTCACCTGCCCCAGGCGAATTTGTTCGAGTACGCCGCCGGTGAGATTCACGACGCCTGTTCTGAACGCCGACGCATCCTGAATCACGTCGGTCTGACGGCGGAACTTCGCGAACTTTGCCGGCGACGCGCCCTGGCCCGATCCCTGCGGCGACGTCGTCATGAAGAACACGATGCGGTCCGCATCAGGGAAGGGGACCGGCCGCAGGAGCACGGTGTTGACGACGGAGAAGATGGCCGCGTTGGCGCCGATGCCGAGCGCGAGGGCAGCGACGGCGGCGATCGTGAACCCCGGACTGCGTCGCAACATCCGCAGCGCGTGCTTCACGTCGTTCCAGAGCAGTTCCACGGGCCCTCCTCGCGGGCATCCGCGTTGGCGGCGGCGTTCGAGTCGGTGGCTCCGATCCGAGAGAGTGGACGAACGATACCTCAGGATGGGAGAGCGCGGGGTTCCGGAAGAAAGTCTGCTTTGGGAAGAACTAGGCGGTCTCAACTAACAGCCAACTGGCCAGTACCGGAACGAATTTGCTGGTGCCGTTCTTGCCATTGGCGCAGCATGGCACCAGCGAGCTCTCGTCCCGGCAATCAGCTCGAGGTCCTCATCGGACGCTCCGCCGCCCTCTGCGCACACCCGTTGGCGGCGTGGCAATCCCGATCGAGAGGCGATCGCGCCGTGTTGGTAATCTCCTACTTCACCATCAGCTACGCGATCATGCTCGGTCTACTGCAGGTCGTGTCTGCCTGAACGGATAAGTTCCAAGATCCAACCTCCAAAATCAAACGAACCTTGGAACTTGGATTTTGGAGCTTGGAGCTTTTATTTCGTACAGCGCGCCGCCAACCCGCCCTGCGCCGGCGTCTTCTCCCGATAGACCTCGTGGCAGTTCATGCACGCGGTGGTGACCGTGTCCGCGGCTTCGAGCACCATATCCATGTTCTTCGACTGACCCGCCTTGTAGGTGGCCATTCCGGCATCGCGCAATCCCTGGACGAACCGCGGCCAGTCCGCGTTCTGCACGGGCACCGGCTTGCCATTGCCGCAGACGCGGCCTGGAATCATCAGCAGGTTGGCGGCCTCGGCCATCGCGATGCCGCTGTTCTCAATTGCTTCCCATCCGCCGTACTGTCCCGCGAGCGGATTCACTGACGAAGTGGGGTCAGCGTCCTTCTTGACAGTCGCCGGATCGACCGTCTGCGACGCGAACAGGACATTCGAGTTCGGAAACAGAATCCCGCGCATGACTTGCAGCAGCGTTCCGTGGACCTGCTGCGGACGCGGAGGGACGGCCGCCCCACCAGCACGCGCGCCGCGCGCCTGTGCCATGACTAGTTGCACGCACAGCCCTGTGGCGGCGAGCGACACGAGCAGCACGAACATCGTCGGACGAATTTTCATGGCGACATTGTAGTCGGAGGCGCGGAGTTCGACCGCTCGAGGGTCGTTGCCGATCGCGCACGTCGCTTTGGTATGGACCGCGTGTGAACCGCACAACCCTTGCCTCCCTGAATAGGAACTGTGTAGCCCAGTCAATCACGTGAACCCCTTCGCGATGCATCGGAAACGGACGCTACCTCGACTGGAGCGCGCTGATTCGTTACCGCCTTATCCGCAAAGCCTGCGCGGCACCGATGGCGAACAACTGTCGGTCGCTGCAGGAAATACATGTGTGGCGCGATTTGTGCTGTCGAGGTGGGCCGGAAAATTGATCGACGGAGGATAGATGGACGAGAGTCGCCGGAATCACCAACTGACCTCCAATCCGGAACCACCTGACCCCGCTGCTGCCGCACACGACGCGCAGGACTCAACCAACTCACCTGCCGAGCCCGACTTTCACGTCGTCGGCATCGGCGCCTCCGCGGGCGGGCTCGAATCACTGGAACGCTTGTTCACGCACCTGCCAGCGGATACCGGGATGGCGTTCGTGGTTCTGCAGCACTTGTCGCCGGATTTTCGAAGCTTGATGGATGAGCTTCTCGGACGGCGAACCGCGATGCGCATTCGTCAAGCCGAAACCGACATGCCGGTGGAAGCCAACACCGTGTATCTGCTGCCGCCGATGAAAGAGATGATCATCCGCCAGCGCAAGCTGCTGCTCAGCGACAAGGACCCGCGCGTCGGACTCACCCTCCCGATCGATCTGTTCCTGCGATCGCTGGCGCAGGACCTCGGTGAACGGGCTGTGGCGGTCGTCTTGTCCGGCAGCGGCAGCGACGGTTCTCGCGGGGTCCAGGAAATCCGGAAGGCCGGTGGCATCGTCCTGTGTGAAAGCCCGGACACGGCGCAATTCAACGGCATGCCGCTGAGCGCCATGAACACGGGTATGGTCGATCAGGTCCTGCCGCCGGAAGAAATTGCGATGGCCATCGCGGCGCTTGGGCGCAAGAGCAGCGTACGCTCAGCGGAGCCACGCCCATCGTCAGACGAAGAACGCGGCGTCGATGCGATTGTCAGGCTGCTCCGCGACGAATACGCGATCGACTTTTCCCACTACAAGGCGACCACGGTCGTTCGCCGCATCGAGCGTCGTCTCGCGCTCAACCGATCGCTCGACATCGACATGTACGTCGAGCAGCTGCGCGGAGACCCTCGGGAACTCAGTTCGCTCTACGAGGACCTCCTCATCGGCGTGACGCGGTTCTTCCGCGATGACGACGCCTTCGTCACGCTGGAACAGCGGATCATTCCGGAGTTGCTGGATCGGGTGCCGCCAGAGGAACAGATTCGCGTCTGGGTCCCCGGCTGTGCCACCGGCCAGGAGGCGTACTCGATTGCGATCCTGCTGCACGAGGCGCTCATCGCGCGCCGACGGGCGATCAACGTCAAGATTCTGGCAACCGATGTCCACAAGGCGTCGCTTGAAGTGGCGAGCGCCGGCCTGTATTCCGCGGAACAGGTGGTCGGTATCGGCCAGGAACGGCTCGACCGCTTCTTCACGCTGAAGGCGAACGGCTATCACATCTCACAGACCCTCCGCGAAAGCATCGTCTTCGCGCCTCACAACCTCATTCGCGACGCGCCGTTCACGAAACTGGATTTGATCACCTGCAGGAACCTCCTGATCTATTTCCAGCCGCACGCGCAGAAAACGGTGCTCACGCTGTTCCACTTCGCCCTCAAGCCGGGAGGCTTTCTGTTCCTCGGATCCAGTGAGAGCCCCGGCGGTCTGATCGATGAATTCGACACCGTCGATGAACACGCGAAGGTGTACCGGAAACGGAGAGACATCGGGCTGCCGCGCGACCTGAAGCTCCCGCTGCCTCGCAGCGGCACCGTGCCGCGACCGTCTCCTGTGCCAATGCCGCGCGGCGGCGTCAACCCGCAGCTCGTCGCGGTCTATGACCGCCTGCTCGATCGATTCATGCCGCCTAGTTTCCTGGTGGACGAATATGGGCAGCTGGTTGACGCCTTCGGCGGTGTGGGAGCGCTGCTGAAAATCAAGACGCGCCGGCCGACGCAGGCGCTGCTCGACATGCTGCCCGACGATCTCCGAACAGTCGTGTCCGGGGCGCTGCACCGTGCGCGCCGTGACGCGGAGAGCGTTCGCTACCCAGGGGTACAGCTTCCGGGACATAGCGCCAAGTTCTCAGTCATTGCCGAGCCGATCCGCGACGTGCACGGGAATCTCACGCACGTGCTGGTGTCTCTCGCGGATGACGGCGATGCCTCGCGCGCACCGGTCCTCGTCCCACCGTTTGTGGACGTTCCAAGGCCGCACCTCGACGGTGGCACTCAGACGGTGACCGATGGAACCGACCACGTCTCGGTCGATCGAATCCATGCCCTGGAGGAGGAGCTGGCATACACGAAGGAGCACCTCCAGTCCGCGATCGAGGAACATGAAACCTCGAACGAGGAGCTGCAGGCGACCAATGAAGAACTGATTGCGTCCAACGAGGAACTGCAAAGCACCAACGAAGAGCTCCACTCGGTCAATGAGGAGCTTTACACGGTCAACGCCGAGTACCAGCGAAAGAACCTGGAGCTGCAGGAGCTGAACGACGACATCGAGCACCTCCTCAACGGCACCGATGTCGCGACGATGTTCCTCGACCGGCAACTCTGCATTCGCAAGTTCACTCCCCGGATCGCGGAACTCTTTCGTGTGCTGCCCCAAGACATCGGGCGCCCGCTCCACACCTTCGCACACGACCTGTCGCACGAGACGTTGTTTGCGGACATGGAGCGAGTGCTGCGCGACGGAACGACAGTCGAAGCGCAGACCCTGGACAGCCGGCAGCGGTGCTATTTCTTGAGAATCCTGCCCTATCGTGCCCGTGCCAAGGACCGTATGGCGGCCCCGTTGAACACGACCGTGACCCCGCGGCCACTCTCGACGGAGCCTGACGGCGTCCTTCTCACGCTGACGGACATCTCGGCGTTGGATCAGGCGCGTGCCCGACTCGCCCAACTGTCCGCGATCGTCGAATCCTCTGACGACGCCATCGTCGGCAAGACACTCGACGGCATCATCACGACGTGGAATCGAGGGGCTGCCCGCCTCTACGGATATTTGCCGGACGAGATCATCGGGCGGCACGCCAGCGCCCTCTACCCGCCAGCGCAAAAGGAGGACTTCGATTCCGTGCTCAGGGCGGTCCGCGATGGTGCGGCCGTCGAACGGCTCGAGATGGCGCACGTCCGAAAGGACGGCAGCTCGGTGCACGTGGCAGTGACCTTCTCACCGATCTACGACCGCGCCAATCTCGTCACCGGCGTGTCCGCAATCTCGCGCGACATTACGCCGCTGGTGCGGGCGCGCCAGGAAATTGGCGAGCGCGAGGAACGCATCCGGCTGCTGCTGGACTCGACGGCAGAGGCCATCTACGGCGTCGATTTGAGCGGGATCTGCATCTTCTGCAACTCCGCCTGCGCCAAGGTGCTGGGATACGAGTCGCCTGCAGCGCTCGTCGGCAAACAGATGCACGCGCTCATTCATCACACCAAGGCCGATGGCACTCCATATCCGCCCGAAGCGTCGGCGATCTACGAAGCCATGCGGCACCGGGAAGGGATTCACGTGGATGACGAGGTGCTGTGGCGGGCCAACGGCACTGCATTCCCGGCGGAGTATTGGAGCCATCCGATTCTGCGGAATGATGAAGTGATCGGCGCCGTTGTGACCTTCCTCGACATCACGGCACGAAAAGAGGCGGAACTGGAACTCCAGGAAGCGGCGCAGCGACGGGAGCAATTTCTCGCCATGCTCTCGCACGAGTTGCGAAATCCGCTCGCGGCGATTCTCAGCGCCACACGCCTTCTGGAACTCGAATCGGCGCTCGATTCCCGCGCCATCGAGGCCACTCACGTCGTCGAACGCCAAGCCAGGCACATGGCGCGTTTACTCGACGACCTCCTGGACGTCTCCCGCATCACGCACGGCCGGGTCGTGCTCCGGAACGAACTCGTCGATCTGCGCGAGACGACACGATCGGCCATTGAAGCCCTCGGCCCGTTTCTCGCGGAGCGCGACACGCATCTGATGGTCGACCTCCCGGACGAAAGCATTCCCGTCGTAGGGGATCCCGCGCGACTGCAGCAGATTCAGGCCAACCTGCTGAGCAACGCGTCGAAGTACTCGCCGCGCGGCGCTGACGTGCGCCTGGAGGTTCGCAATCAGGACGGTGAGGCGGTCATTCGGGTCTCGGACAATGGCCGCGGCATTGCGCCGGACAAGCTGCCCCGCATCTTCGACCTGTTCGTGCAAGGGGACCAATCGCTCGATCGGTCTGAAGGCGGTCTCGGCATCGGACTGACCCTGATGAAGACCCTGGTGGAATTGCACAACGGACACGTCGACGCGCACAGCGATGGACCGGGCCATGGGAGTGTCTTCACAGTGAGGCTGCCATTGGCACCGGCGGCGTGGATAGCGGCTGACGACAGCAAGGCGCCATTCGCGGCGGTCAAGACCGTCGTGGTGGTCGAGGATCAGCCGGATGCCAGGCGCATGATGCAGTTGCTGCTCGAGTCACTCGGTGTCTCCGTGTTCACCGCAGAGAACGGCGCCGAGGGTGCCATGCTCATCAAACGCGTCAAA
>Ga0070681_10007974_pt1 | contig 10364 bp, 6 predicted proteins | sample KBSC83BmetaG_FD_65650 | JGI IMG/M metagenome (GOLD analysis project Ga0070681, IMG submission 65650) | Corn rhizosphere microbial communities from Kellogg Biological Station, Michigan, USA - KBS C8-3B metaG | ecosystem: Host-associated > Plants > Roots > Rhizosphere | place: USA: Michigan...
GCTCCGCGCGAGCTCGGCGACGAGGCCCAGATGGCCGCTCAACAGCGGAAGCCCGCTGTCGAGCCACTTGGTGATGCCGCGCCGATCCTCGGGCCGGACGATCGTCGGCGTCCGCAATCGCAGCGACACGCCGCGTGCGCCTAACGACTCGGCGAGGGCACGGACGCGTGCGAGCGGCGGCGCCGGATGGCGCAGGAACGGATCGAAGACAACCTCGGTCGCGCCGGCTGCCGCCGCGGACTCGGCGTCCTCCAAGCGATAGACCTGTGCCGAGAGCGAGAACCCGTCGCGAGGCGCGAGTGGCCTCACGTCGTCGATCGACGCGATTGCGCGCGTGATCGCGTCGGCGCGCTCGGCGCGGCGCGCCTCGAGCACCCAATCACGCCGCTGGAGGAGTTGCTCCACCGCGCTCTGACGCATCCGGTTCAGCTCCCGCACGGGGAGAAAGAGGTCCCCGTCCAGCCCGAGATCGTCGATCTCGGCGAGCGCGAACGGCGTTTCGCCAAGGCGGCCGAACTGTTCGCGCAACATCGTTCGATCGAGCTCGCGATTCGACGCAGGGGCGAGCTGCGTTTCGCTGCGCACTTCCACTGTCTCGCCGGCGCTCGTGAAGAGCACTTTCAGGTGCGCACCGACGGATCCGAAGACGCGTACGTCGAGTCGTACCTTCTTCTGCTTCGGCGCGCCCTCGACGCCGGCATAACTCTCGCGCGCACGCGCGAGCAAGCTGGCCTGCGAGGTGCGCAGGACGCGCCACCCCGTCGGCACCGTCGTTCGAGTGCGAAGGGCGAGACGGCGGCGCGGAAGCGTCGAGAGTTGTCGCACACCGGTGACGGCAAAGCCGATCGTAGGACCGCCGAGCGCGTCGGGCGCCTCGAAGGCGAGTCCATCACCCACCTGGACGTCGGCCGCCACGTCTACCAGCAATTCGCCGCGTTCGTAGCCCGCCACCTCGCCGATTTCCAAGCCGCGATTGTCCGGCTGATTGCGCGTCACGTAGGTGCGGCCTTCGCGACCACCGTACATCCCGCCGGTGAACCCGCGGCTGTAGATCTGCACTAGCGGCTCGATCTCGGCGGGCGGAGGTGCAGTCGTTAGGCCGCCCGCCAGCCGGTCGAGGAACTGCCGGTAGCCGCTCGTGACGGTCGCGACGTATTCGGGACGCTTCTTTCGTCCCTCGACCTTGAGACAGACGATGCCGAGCTCCGCGATCGCGGGGAGATGCTCGTACGCGGCGAGATCCTTCGTCGAGATGAGATAGCCGCGATCGAGCTCCGCGTCAGTCGCGGCGTCCTTGAGGACGTAATCCTTCCGGCACGACTGCGCGCAGGATCCGCGATTCGCGCTGCGCTCGGAGATCATCCCCGACATGAAACACTGTCCCGAGTACGAGATGCAGAGCGCGCCGTGAATGAACGTCTCGAGTCCGAGGTTGGGCACTCGCTGCCGGATCGCGCGGAGGTCGTCGAGGGTGTTCTCGCGCGCAAGCACGACGCGCTTCACGCCGAGCTCCTCGAGGACGGCGGCGCCCGACTCGTCGTGGACGGTCATCTGGGTCGAGCCGTGAATCTCGAGATCGGGATACAGCCGGCGAATGAGCCGAATGAGGCCAAGGTCCTGCACGATGACGGCATCGATGCCGCGATCGACCGCTTCGCCGAGAAAGTCGAGTGCCTCGGAGAGCTCGGTGGGCTTTACGAGGACGTTGAGCGTGAGATAGATGCGGCGGCCGCGGCCGTGGGCGATGCGACAGGCCTCGCCGAGCTCGTCGAGCGTGAGCTGCGCGCCCTCGTCGCGAGCGTTGAATCTTTGAGCGCCGAGATACACGGCATCGGCGCCATTCGCGACAGCGGCGCGAACGGCGTCCAGCGAGCCCGCGGGGGACAGCAACTCGGGAATCGACCGCAGAATCATAAGCGTTGAAAGTTAAGAGCTTACGGCGGCTGATTGAAGCCGTGGCCCTTTCCGCCGTCATCGCCCCCCGCGAACGCGCCCTTGGCAGCGGCGCGGGACGAGTCGCCCGTGCGCGGCGACCGATTTCGCAGTTCGCGAGAACTCGTTGCAAAACGCGAAGGACGAAGTGTCCGCGGCGCGCGCGCAGAGCCTGGGCGCAAGGCCGTTGGAGCGGCGATTCGGTGCGATTGTCCGATTCGACGTCGCCACTTCGGTCGGCGCGACCAGAGGCGCGAGTGCTCGAGGCCGCGGAACGGGGCTTGCCATTCGTCCCGCCTAACGCGCGGAGTGCCTGACGAGTGTCAACTTATTAGTCAACACTAAACCGTGCGAGTGACAAGAATGCGTACAGTTCGCGTGCATTCTCAGCGCCGCGTGTGAGGGCCGTCACGGGTTTGGGCAAGTGTTTAGTGCATTCTTACCGTGTTCAATAACGGCGGTTTCTTCGAGCTCGCCACCGCCTAACACGATTCTCATGGCAGCTCACTTCACGAGGTCAAAGGCAACTATGCGCGTATCGATGCTGGTACGTTGGGGTACGGCGCTCGCCGCGGCGTTCATGGTCGCGGCGTGCTCCGATACCGCGACGGCTCCGCCTTCGGCGCCGGCGCGACCCCATCTCTCGGACAAACAGTTCGAGCAATGGCTCCTCGACAATGGCGGCGTGAGCCGCGATGGTCGCGGCCGCAAGGACAAGACGGACAGTGGGTGGACGCAAACCTTCGTGATCGATCCGACGCAGGCGTCCACCATCAAGGCTGGCGATCACCAGGTGTACTTCCCCGCGAACTCGATCTGTGACCCGGCGACGTCGGGTTACGGCGCGGACGTGTGGGATGCGCCGTGTCAGCCGCTCGCGCAGCCGATCACGATCACCGCGTCGTGGAACTCGAAGTACGGGCATGCCTACATCGATTTCCAGCCCGCGCTTCGCTTCGTCCCGACGAGCGATCCTTCGCAGTATGTGAAGATTACGTTGAAGGACTACTACGATTTCGATCCAACGAAGGTCTATCCGATCGTCTGGCAGCGCCCCTCGGACGGCATGTGGGTCGACGAGAGCGTCAACGATCCGTCGATGGCGACGGTCGAAGACCTCAATGGCAACCGGGTTTCTCGCCGGCTCAAGCACTTTAGCGGCTATATGATCGCCGGTGCCGAGATCTGCGATGCCTGGAGTGGTAGCTGGTGTGCGCCAGTTGTTTCGTTCAGTGGTTACCTGGTAGGTAACTGAGCCTCCGTAAAACCAAACTCACTCAACTCAACCCTTTATCGAACCCCACGGAGGCTCGATCCAATGTCCCGAGTAACCATGCCGGTGCTGGTCCGGCTGCTGCTGTGTGCCGCGCTCTTCGGAGTGCTTGGCGCCAGCGTGACGCCCTCGCAAGAGAGCGCAAGCACGCCGGAATCGCATCTGCCAACGACTAATTCTCTCTCCGGCTACATCATCGCGGTTGGATGACCACGCCGACCTTGCTTCACCCATCGGGCCAGCCCGGGAATCCTCCCGGCTGGCCCGATGACCTTTCCTGAGGTCCGGGCGTCATAAGTCGAATGCACGACTGCACCTTCCCGGCTGAGCCGCACCCCGGCGTGGCCTACGTCACACCTCGTTGCCGTCATCGTTAGTGCACCGGGGCAGTTCTTCGTCGACGTCGTCCGAGAGCGCATGAGCGATTCTCCGAAACCATTGTCCGACACGCTGGAGCATCCGTTGCAGTCACGGTTGCTCGGCGCCGCGACGTCGACGGCGGCGCTCATTGACCGTGCGCAGCTGGCGGAACGACAGGGACGCACCCAGGAGGCGCGCGCGCTGTACGAACAGGCGCTCACGCAACTGCGCTCGCCCGAGGAGGCGCCGATCGCCGCCTCCCTGCTCCGCTGGATCGGCATCACCCACAGCGTCGAGCTGAACCTCGACGCGGCGTTCGACTGCCTCGAGGCCGCGCTCGCCGTCGCCGAGGCGCTTGGCGACGAGGCGGCCGTCGGCCACGCGGTGAACGTTCAGGGTTTGCTCAACTACAAGATGGGCCGCCTCGACGAGGCGGAGCGTCTCTACCTCAAGGCACGCGAAAGCGCCCGGAGAGCCGGCGAAGCCAAGCTCGCCGCGATGACCTCGCAGAACCTGGGCGTCATCGCCAACATCCGCGGCGAGCTGGAACAGGCCCTCTGGCACTACGAGGCGAGCCTGGCCGACTACCGCGCGCTCGGCCTCACCAAGTACATCTGCATTACGCTCAGCAACCTTGGGCTGCTCTACACGCGCATGGAGCGCTGGGAGACCGCTGAACGCGCGTACGAGGAGGCGATTCCGCTCAGCCGTGAGATCGGCGACGTCGGCGTGCGCGTGCTGCTCGAGGTGAACTTTGCCGCCCTCTGGATCGCTCGAAAGGAATACGCCAAGGCCCGCCAGGCCTGCGATCGCGCCCTCGCCATCGCCGAAGAGACGCAGCACACGGAGGGGCTGGGCGAGGTCCAGAAGTGCTACGGTGTGATCTTCCGCGAGACGGGCGATTTCAGCGCCGCGGAAGACGCGTTTCGGAACGCGGTCGATCTCGCGGACACGCGACAGGACCTGCTACTCTCGGCGGAGATCGCGCGCGAGCTGGCCGAGCTCTATCGCCTGCAGGGACGCAACCGCGACACGCTGCAGAGTTTGAATCGCGCGCACCGCCTCTTCACCCAGCTCCACGCGCGGCCCGACCTGGCCGACATCGATCGCCAGACGACGCGTCTCGAGAGCGACTTCCTCGACGTCGTACGCCGCTGGGGTGAATCGATCGAATCCAAAGATCACTACACTCAGGGTCACTGCGAGCGCGTCGCGGACCTCGCCTGTGCGCTCGCCGCGGAGGCGGGCCTCGATCAGAAATCGCTCTTCTGGTTCCGCATCGGCGCGCTCCTGCACGACGTCGGCAAGCTGATGATCCCACCGGAGATCCTCAACAAGCCGGGCCGCCTGACGACGGAAGAGTGGGTGATGATCAAGAGGCACCCGGTGTGGGGCGTCGAGATGCTCGCGGACATCGACTTCCCGTGGGACGTGCGCCCGATCGTCGAGTCGCATCACGAGCGCTGGGACGGCGCGGGCTATCCGCACGGTCTCAAGGGTGAGGACATCCCGCGTACCGCGCGCATCCTCTGCGTCGCCGACGTGTACGACGCGCTCACGTCCGAACGCAGCTACAAGAAAGCCGTGTCGCACGAGCAGGCGCTCGATATGATGCGGAGCGACGTCGGCGGTCAGTTCGATCCGGAGCTCTTCCCGCTCTTCGAGACGGTGATGGGCCGACTGGGCCCAATCCGACGCGGTCTGCGAGAGCCCGCCACGCCCACGGAGCAAATCAGTCCGCCAGTGCCCACCGAAGTGTCGGGCGAGGTGGACGATCTCACGGGCGTGCTGGTCCGGCGCGCATTCCTCGACGCCGCGAACAATACGCTGATTCGCCGGCGCTCGAACGATCCCGCGTCGGCTCTTCTCGTCATCGACGTCGACCACTTCAAGCTGGTGAACGACACCTACGGCCACCTGCAGGGCGACGACGTGCTCAAGGCCGTCGTGTCGCTCCTGAAACGGGGTGTCCGCAACGGCGACGTGATCGGACGGTACGCAGGCGACGAATTCGTCGTGCTCCTTCCCCGTACGACGATGGATACCGCGCGGGAAGTGGCCGACCGGCTGCGTGTCGCGGTCGAGCGTGAGCGCGTTCCGCTGCGCGGTGCGCCGAGTGAGACGGTCTCCGTAACGTTGTCGATCGGCGTCGCGACGGGCGAACATGCTGACCACATCGAAGCGGTATTCGCGGCCGCCGACCGCGCCCTGTACGAGGCAAAGCGCGCCGGGAGGAACGCCGTGGCGCTCGCCGGCACGGCAACTGAGGCATCGCAGCCGCAGCTCAACCTCAATCGCTTCGTCGGCCGCGTCGAAGAGCTGAAGCGCCTCGTCCGCATGCTCGACACCGCGTTCCGCGGGGAGCCGCGCGTCGTCGCAGTCGTCGGCGAGGCCGGAGTCGGCAAGTCGACGCTGCTTCGCCAGCTGCTCCCCGAGGTGCGCCTGCGCGGCGGATCACTCGTCATGGGCCGCGCCCTCGAGGCGGACGTGAAGCCGCCGTACGGTCCCTGGGCCGAAATTCTCTCGGCGATCAAGCAGCGGGTGAACGCGCCGGGCCGAGTGTGGCGCGAGCTGCCGCGCCTCGTTCCGGCGCTCTCGGATGGCAGCGAGCCGAGACCGGAAAGCGTGGGTAGCAAGTACGCCCTGTACGAGGAGATCGTCGAGTACGTTCGGCTCGCCGCGGCGACCTGTCCGCTCGTGCTCGTGCTCGACGATATGCAGTGGGCGGATTCCGCGACGTGGGACACGCTCGAGCACCTCGTGCCGCAGCTCGACCAGGATCACATCCTCATCTGCCTCACGATCCGCGCCGAGGACAAGAGCAAGGACGTGATGGATCGGCGGCGTCGGCTCTCGCGCGACGAGCGGTTCGGCGAGATCTCGCTCCAGCGCCTAACGCGCGCGGAGCTCGAGCAGTGGCTCGCGGCCGCGTCCCGCGGCCAGGAGCTCGGACGCGAGCTCCTGCCCGTGCTCTACCGGCACACGGAAGGAAATCCTTTCCTCGTCGTTCAGGTGCTCCGCGCGCTCGTCGAGGAGGGCGAGATTCGCTACGAGGGTGAGCGGTGGATCTGGAAGCAGACGTCGGAGCTGCGTCTCCCGGTCGCCGTCAGCGACCTGATGGCGCGGCGCCTCGACCGTCTGTCCGAGGGAACGCGCAACATCCTGACGACCGCGGCGGTGATTGGCCGGCTGTTCGACGTCGATCTCGCCCTCGCGGCCGGCGCTGGCACCGAAGACGAGCTCCTCGACGTCATCGACGAAGCGGTTGCCGCGGCCGTGCTCGAGCCTTCGCGCAGCGACGCCGACTCGTACGTCTTCACGCATACCCTGCTGCTCGACGCGATCAAGAATACTGCCAACCCGCGTCGACTGAAGCGCATTCACCACGCCGTAGGTGAGGCGCTCGAGAAGCGCAACTCGAACGCGATCGCCGAGCTGGCAGGCCACTTCGACCAGGCTGGCGTAAGTGAGAAAGCGTACCGGTACGCGATGCAGGCAGGTGCCGGCGCGACGAACGTCTATGCGCATGACGAGGCCGCCGCGTTTTTCACGATGGCCCAGCGCCACGCCGCCACGGCGCTCGAGCGACTCGAGGCGTTCCTCGGCGCCGCGAAGGTTGCCGAAGTATCGAACCGATACGCGGAGGCGATGGAGATCTGCAAGACGGCGCTCGCGACCGTGCAGGACGACGTCACGCCGAAGGAAAAGCTGCCGCTTCTGATTCTGTACGAGCGCGTCCAGGCGTTGCTCGGAAAGCCGCTGACGCAGACGCTCGAAGCGTATCAGTCTCTCCTCAAGCGCGCCGAAGAGATGGACATGCAGAAGGAACGCGTGTCCCTCCTCACGATGTTGTCGACGACGTACGGCAGCCTTGGCGACCCCGCGACGGCACAGCGGCTCGCGCGCGAGAGCGCCGAGATGGCGGAGCGCATCGGCGAGCGCCTCTTGCACGCGCACGCGCTCATGCGACTGGGGTGGACGCTGTTCGAGCTCGGATCGGAGGAGGCGATCGTCTTCTATCGGCGTGCGCAGGAGATCTGCAGCGAGATCGACGACCGGCACGGTTTCGTGCGCTGCCAGATCAGTATCGGCGTCAGTTATTCGAAAGTTGGAAACACGGCGGCGGCAATCGACGCGTTCCGAAGCGCAGTCGAGCTGGGCTTGCAGGCCGGTGCCCCAGACTGGGCGGGCGTTGCGGCGCTCAACCTCGGCGTGCTCTTCATGTGGAGCGGCCGCTTCGACGAAGCGCGCCAGCGGTTCGACGAGGCGCGCAAGCTATTCATCAAGCTCAAGAACGAGCTGCATCGCGTGGCGACCGTGTACAACATGGGCCACCTCGCTCGCGAGAGCGGCGATCCGACGCGCGCCCTCGAGCTGTACGAGGAGGCTGCATCGAGCGCACGGCGGCTCGGACAGCTCGACATGGAAATCGGCGCGATTGCCGGCGCCGGCTTGGCCGGACTCGATCTCAATCGACGCGACTACGCTTACACGGCGGCGCGAAACGCCGAGACGATGGTCGGTGATCGCTTCGACTGGTGGTTCCAGAACCGCGAGCTGGTCGAGGCGTTGAGCGTACGCGTGGCACTCGAGCTGGGACGGCGCGATGAGGCCGAGCAGCGCTTCCGGACCGCGCTGGCGCATACGGAGCCGCGCGACGCCCGTTGCGCGTCGTGGCTCGCCGCCGAATGCGCGCCATCGCTCATCGCCGCGGGCGCGGACGTGTGGGACTTCGTGCGTCGCTTCTCCGGCCGCGCCGACGACATGGGCTACACCGCCCTGGCGACGCGTTTCCGATCGCTGCTGGCGCGACACGGGCGGACGTCTGGCCCGGCGCGCGCGATGGGCGCCTAACGGGGCGACCCGCTCAGCCGGGCGAGTCGTCGTCCTGGGAATCGGTGTAGTGGCGGCGAGAGCTGCGCACGCTCCACGCCCCGATGAGGAAGGTCACCACGAAGACGCCGATACCGGTGAGTCGAAGCCATTCGACGTCGACGTGAACGCCGTAGCCCCAGACGATGAGCCCCGAGACCATCAGGCCGGCGCGAAGGCGCGTCAGCCACGGCTTCTCCTCACGCCAGGACCGTCGCCCGAGACCGGGAATGATCATTTATCGCTTCGGCGTCGGAGCGAGGCCCGGAAATCCTCGGTGGCGCGAGCTTCGACGTCGGTCACGATGCCGGCGGCGATGCCGTCCTCGAAGGAGAGCGAGTCGAGCTTGTAGAGCAGCCACTTCGTGAGCGCCAGCGACGTCGCGGATGAGCCGGTGAGTCCAGCGAGCACGGCATCCACGTCGGCGTCGAAGCTCGCCGCCGGCAGTACACGGCTGACGAGCCCGATGGCTCCCGCCTCCTCCGCATTGATGACGCGTCCGCTCAGCACGAGGTCTGCCGCGCGCTTCTCGCCTAGCGTGCGGCGCAGCAGCGGCATCACGATCGCCGGGACGAAGCCGAGGCGGACGTCGGGAAACCCGAACTCGGCGTCCTGGTGCGCGAGCGACACGTCGCATGCGAGTGCCAGGCCGGCGCCGGCGCCGAGCGCGCGACCGCGCACCGTGCAGATCACGGGCTTCATGAGGGCGCGCATGGCGAGGTAGACGCGGCCTAACGCTTCGGCGTCGTGGCGCTGCACCTCCGGCGACTCGCCGGCGATTCGGCTCATCGCGTCCAGATCGGTGCCGACGCAGAAGTCGTCGCCATCACCAGTGAGATGAACGACGCGCACCTGATTGTCCGTCTCGAGGTGCTGAAAGCCGGCAAAGAGCAGCTCGGCCGTCTCACGATCGAGGGCGTTCTGCCTTTCGGCCCGGGTGATGGTGATCCGTCCGATGGCGCCGCGCCGATCGACGCGGATGCTCGTCACGATCGGGCCTGCGGCAGCCCGAGCTCTCGCGCTTCGGCGTCGGGAATGTCTACGAACATTCGCAGGAGCGCCGTGGAAAAGACTTTGCCCTGCGCGTCGGTCTTGAGCGAGAGGGTGCCGCCGCCGTCGAGCGCGCCGTGCAGGAGGAAGTTGAGCGCCTTGAGATTAGGAAGCTCGTATCGCTCGACGTCGCCCGTGATCACGCCGCGAAAGTGCTCCCGCACGCGGTCGCGCGTGACGTACTTCTCGAGCAAGGGATACCACTCGGGGCGCAGCGCGATGACGCCGACGTTCGCCGTGTCCCCTTTATCTCCCGAGCGCGCGTGCGCCACGTCTACGAGCTGCACCCGCATCACGACACCTCGACGTGCGTCTGCACGACTCGCTTGTCGATCAACGCCGGCCAGTAGGCGACGATCTCCTCCACCTTCGGGCGTCCTCCGGCGAATCCCGTCACACTCGGCGGCCCGTTGAGGACGAGCGGGGCAAGCTCGCGCGTGAATCGCTCGACGGCGCCACGATCCGGCGAGCGGACGCCGACGCGGAGCTGGACCTCGGGCACGTCGTGCGCCGGTCCGGCAAGAGAGCCGTGGGTCGCGGAGACTCCGACGTACTCGGTGAGCAGCTGATCGAACTTCAGCCCGAGATGATCGAGCCTGGCGCGAAGCACCTCGTCCGCCTTGCGGGCCTTGTCGAGCGCCTCGGGCCATGCGTAGACGAGCGTCCCGACGGCCTTGAAGCCAGCACGATAGGCGATGGAGACCTTGAGCTTGTCCGTCGACGGCCGGCCCTGGATGCCAAACACGCGAACCCGGTCAGCGCCCGCCGGAGCGAGCTGAATGCTCGTGAAGTCGGCGACGACGTCCGGAGTGATGTACGAGTGGGGGTCGCCCATCTCGTACACGAGCTGCTCCGTGACCGTCGGCACCGAAATGCG
>Ga0070681_10007975_pt1 | contig 10363 bp, 11 predicted proteins | sample KBSC83BmetaG_FD_65650 | JGI IMG/M metagenome (GOLD analysis project Ga0070681, IMG submission 65650) | Corn rhizosphere microbial communities from Kellogg Biological Station, Michigan, USA - KBS C8-3B metaG | ecosystem: Host-associated > Plants > Roots > Rhizosphere | place: USA: Michigan...
TTGGCGACCTCGTTGATCCAGCGGCCGATGTGGGCATTCGCGGCGTCCACATCGAGCTTGAGCCCGGATTGCTTCAAGGTGGCCGCCAACGGCACCAGGAAGCTGCCTTTCAGATAACTGTTGAAGCGTTCGACCTTGCCTTTGGTCTTGGCTCGATACGGGCGGCACAGCCGAATGCTGAAGCCATATTCGCCGGCCAGGTCGCGCAACAGTCGATGCCACCGGTGGCGGCCTTCGCCATAGGCATCCCGCTCGACCACGATGGTGCTGGCGTTGTCGAACAGCACGTGGCTGGGAACGCCACCAAAGTAGGTCAATGCCTCGCGCACACACATGCATAGCGTGGCGGCGGTCTCATCCGACGTGAACCGAACGTAGCTGGCGCGGCTATAGCCCAGCGTGGCGACGAAAGCGAGCAGCGGCTGACGGCCATGACGGACATGCGTGAAGTCCGCCTGCATTTGCTGCCCGGGCGGCGTCTCGAAGCGAATCACCGGCTCCTCCTCGATCCGCTTGTACGGCGCGATTAACATCTTGAGCTGGGTCACTCCGCCGGTGTAGCCGCGCTCGCGCAACTCACGATGCAGCACCGCCGCCGGAATCCAGTGTGGCCGCGCCGCCTCGATGCGCTCGAGCACGTAATCCTTGAACGCATCGAGCTTGGTCGGTCGCGGCAATCGCGGCGCATAACGCACCGCATTTGCGTTGCTCAGATAGCGCTTCACCGTGTTACGCGAACAACCAAGCTGCCGCGCGATCTCCCGAATCGGCACGCCGCGACGGGCAAGTACCTTGATCTCCACTGCCTGCTCCTGGGTCAGCATCCTCGGCGGCCAAAAAGCCGCCATCCTCGCCCAGGTGGGTCATTTTTACTCCGACGATGTGGGTCAGTATTACTCCGGCGCTAACAACGCCGGAAACCTCACCTTCGCGCACGCCGTCCGTCGCACAAAATACGTCGTCCGAAGTCGCTCGGACGAAGTACCGAAGCGCGACGGGCTTGATAGAAGGGCGCCGTACCTAGTGCGAAGGCGTCGTACGGCGTACCGGGGACTAAGGGAGTGCCCCGTCGGCGCGGCGGCGTCGATAGATGAGCGCCGTACCTAGTGCGACGCTCCTTGATGTCGACCTCGATAGAGGAGGGTCGTCCCTAGTGCGAAGCACTTCGTACGGCTTCACAGTGACGTGACCCCGTACGTCGTACTTAGAGCGAAGAATGGCGTCCTGGGGCGTGGTACCAGGTGCTCAGAATGAAGTCCGGGTGAAGCTGGCTCACCCGTGGCTGGCGCGATCCATGCCGCACCACCGCTCAGAACCCGTCTAAACGGCCTGGTGACGCACGAAAGCTAGTACCCGGTTTCTCGCGGACAGGGGCGCGCCTCTACGCACGCTGTGCGACGCGCCTGGGCCTTGTACGAAGCACTTCGTAACCCGCGCGACGACGCGAAGCGACGGTTCGTTTCAGCTTCGGAGACGGCCCACCAGGTAACCGAGCGCCAGGGCAAAGCCGACCGCGGCGTACGGGCGCGCCCGTATGTATTCGGCGCCTGCCTCCAGCAGATCATTCGGCCCCTGTCTAATGGCGTCGGCACGCTTGGCGACCGAGTCGAGCGAGTTGTGGACAGCATCACTCGCTGCCGTTATGGCGCCTGTTGCCTTTTGGGCCACGCGGTCGGTGGCAGCGTGGGCCTGGTCAGCCACTTTAGCGACGGTGGACTTGCTTACCGGTTCATCCATGATGCGTCCTTGGGGCGGTCAATCGCGCGAGAACAGTTTGGAAATGAGCAATCCCGCGAAGATCGCGATGCCGACGGCGAGAAGAGGACGCGTGCTCACCGCATCTGACATCGAAGCGACCAGCTGCCTCGACGTTGCGTTCAGATCGTCGGTCTTCTTCGATGCCCAATCCGCGCTCGTCTCCATCAAATCCGATGCACGGCTACGCATATCCGCGGCAGTGCTTTTCGCGCCGTCCGCGAACGACTGAACCCGATCGGCAGCACTATTGCCATATTCACCCATTCGCCTCGTGTTCCAATTCATATTGACCTCCGTCAGCTGGTTGGAGTGCAGGGAAGTGTCGGTGTTCTGCCACTCCGCGCCAATCCGCCCGTGCCGGATACCGGTGTAGGACTGGCTACCATTTGCGTGCGTGCCGGCCCATGCGCCTGCCAAGACTGGCAGCGCTGAGGGAGGCTGCCATTGGCCCCCGGCGGCCCCGTGCGCCAGGTGGAAGATCGGCGTACTTGAAGCGCCGTTCCGGATGCTCGGAAAGAAGCGGGCGCGAAGGGGCCTGGGTCGTCCGGCTCGTGCACCACCGCCGCGCCGAGTCCGAGGTGCTAGGCATTTAGCCCGACACGTCGGGCGACTGCGGCTCGGCCAACGCACGGCGTACGAAGTACGAAGTACCGAGCACTTTGACTCGGGCCGGCGGGTGAGGAGTAATGAGGCAGTCCGGCGTGAGAGGCAGCCCAAGGGTGATTGGGCATTCGCGCCCTCATCTAACATCGATCCAAGCAAGGTTCCGGCGTTGTCCTTCTATAACGAAACGTTGTTCCGGCAGCTCGCAGCCTTGCACAAGTAACAAGTAGAGGAGCGCGGAACCGTTTGGTTGGCACTGCGGTCGGCGCGCAACTCGCGGCTCCCGGCGGGGAAGGCGCGCGCGTTCGATCGTCGGCCGCGTCGCCGTCGAGGTTTTAAACTAACCGGACTGACAATGTCCTACACGACGGTTCGGTAGGGACTGATGCCTGGCGTTCTAACCGGGCCGTAACATGGTTCCTCGGATGGCAGGCAGCTCGCTCGCCCATCTCTAGGAGGTCCTTACCATGAGTAATCCATGTATCTCTTCGTCGAAGGTCGCGGGAACCGCCGTCTACAACGCAAACGGCGACAAGCTCGGCTCGATCGACGACGTAATCATCGACAAAGTCTCGGGTCAAGTGCGCTATGCCGCGCTTGAGTTCGGTGGCTTTCTCGGCGTAGGCACGGATCGCTACCCGCTCCCGTGGAGCATGCTGAAGTACGACACCGGTCTCGACGGCTACGTGGTACCCCTCAAGAAGGAGCAGCTCGAAAAGGCTCCGCGCTATACACACATGCCCGAGTACAACGACGATTACGGACGGAAGGTCTACGACTACTACGGCGTTCGTTGGGATTAGCGCAAGCTTCGACGCCTCGCCGCCGACCGCGAATCGCGATTGCGGCGGCGGGCGCGTGTCTATCGTCCAGCGCCTACCTCGTCCGTGAGCGCTGCGCGGAGTCCGAAGTGCGGACTTGGCACCTGGGCCGCCGCATCCGCGACTGAGCGTCGCGCAACGTGCGCAACTGCCTTGGTCCACGCATGCGCGGCCTCGTCGACCTGCTCAGGCGTGCCGTACGTGTCTGCCCTACGCGCAGTTCGGAGTCCGGCTACTACCCCCGCGTTGCTACAGAGGCTTGAATATCGATGACAGAACGATCGTTCGGAGGTTGATATGGCAAGCCCGAGAGATTCATCAACAGAACGTGCGCCCCATGAGAATCCCGAGAAGAATCCAGAGGACTGGACCACAGGCGACGAGCCGATGACAGGTCCCCAGCGCTCTTACCTCACAACGCTGTGCCAGGAAGCCGGCGAGGAATTCGACGAGAGCCTCACGAAGGCGCAGGCATCCGAGAAGATCGACGAGCTCCGGCGGAAGACGGGCCGCGGTGCTCCGCGCGGGCTCTAAGTTTCGGGCACGGCGATGCACCAAGAGACATTCAAGGCTAAGGCCTACTTGAAGGAAGGCTGCCCCTATTCATTCAAGTATCTCTTGTTCATGACAGAGGCGGGATTGCTCGACCACATCGATGTGATCCGCTGCGACCCCGAGAGCGCCAGTTTCGACGCCGTGAAGCAGAAACTCGCCGAGGCGACGGGACACGAGGCGACGTTTCCGACGGTCGAGATCGCGGCACAACGATACCTGTCGGACTCGGACAAGCTGATCGAGTATTACGCCAAGTCATGCAACATCGATCCCGACAAGCTGCCGACGTTGTGCTTCTACAAAGAAACGTTGTTTCCGCAGCTCGTCGCCTTGCACAAGTAAAGTGAGCGTCCGATTTGCTGACGGGACCCTCCCGATGGCAGCACGCGCATCTCGGCGGTGTGCGCTGTTGTTGGCGGGGTTATGTCTGGGCGGTTTAGCTGTGGTGCATGGGCCGGCGATCGCCGACAAGCTCGACGCTGCTTACATCCCCGTCGGTGCCGTCTATGTTTGCGCCACGGGCGCCGGAAAGAATCGCACGATCGCGGCGATCGAACTTGAGAAGAAGGTCGCCGCACTCTGTCGTCGTCATACGGAGATGGGTCCCTGCCAAAATGCGCGTAACGCATGCCGCAGGAGCGGGGGCCGCGTTTACGCCGCCGACGGCAAGGAAATCACCCAAGCCGACGAGGCCGAATACGACAAGAAAGTAATGCGGCTGCGTTTGGGGCCGTGATGCGACCGTCGGGGTGATGATCGTTGCGGCGGTAATAACAGGTGCGGTTCATGGCGCTCAGTGCTTCGTGCGCTACCGCGAACAAGGGTCGAAGCACTTGGTACGGCGTCCGTAGAACGAGGTCGTTCCAGGCGACACGTAGGAACGTGCTTACGAAACGCAAGGCACGCGTCCGATGAAAAGCCTTGAGTCGTCCAGCCATGCTACGCGCGCAAGAACTCGTTTTGCGCCCGCAAGAGATACGAAAGTGCCGTTTGTAACGAATCAGGATGTGCGAATCAGTTATGACGTAACGGGTCGCGGACCGCCGCTTGTGCTTCATCATGGGTTTGCGCAGTGCTCAAATGATTGGCATCGTGTCGGATACCTGGAGCAACTGGTCGCCAATCACATGGTGATACTTGTCGATGCGCGTGGCCACGGGAATAGCGATAAACCCCATGAGAAGGCGGCATACAGATGGCCTGTGCAGGTCTTCGATGTCATCGCGGTCCTGGATGAACTGGAGCTTTCCAAGGCGGCCTACTGGGGGTATTCGATGGGTGGCGACTTTGGTTTCGGCGTGGCAGTGTATGCGCCAGACCGGCTATCGGCATTGCTTTGCGGCGGCGCGTCTGCGCAAGGTAGTGATATGGGTACAGCCTTCCGTGACATCGACGGTACAGATCCCGACGCTTTCGTCGAACGATTGGCTGCCCGAACAGCCGCGTCACCGCCCGAAGGCGATGCGAGGAAGCGCTTGCTCGAAAACGACCTGCAGGCACTTGCTGCGGCAGCGCAGGACCGACCCTCCTTGGAGCACATGATGTGCACCCTGAATATGCCTTGCTTCATCTATGCGGGGGGTGCTGACAAGGACCTTGCGCAGGCTAGGAGTTCTGCCGCTCGCATACCGCAGGCGAGCTTTACCGTGTTTCCCGATATGGACCACGGCGAAACCTTCGACCGCTCAGATATCGTTCTGCCGAAGGCGCTGGATTTCCTTCAGCACGCATCGTGATTGAGTTCGTTGGTTTAAGGCATTGATGGCGTCAAGACTGGTCAGGAACGATGTGAAGCTGAAGCCATAGTCGCTCGTTGGATTACGTGATCGGCCTCGACGTGCCGAGGCTCGCGCCGCACGCAAACGGCCCCGGACGGGGCCGTTTTTCATGCTGCAGCGAACGTCGGAAAGCACGAGATGCAAAGCACGTAGCACGAGCTGCTCGAACGTCGTCCACCAATCCGGTACGGCGCTTCGTGCTCAGTGCTTCGAAGTCAGTACCTTTTAGCGCGCCACCCCAACAAGAATGCCCGGCGCAGCTTCCCCGCGAGGGGCGGACTGCTGCTTTCGGCCCAAGAGCACCTCTTAACGAGAGCCGCGATAGTGCGCCTTCCTGACCCAATCGCAATTAATGTAATCGCTTCTAGTCGCCGGCGTAATGGCTGATCCTTTAAAGTTCATTCGTAAACGCGCTCATATGGGAGAACGGGAGAACAAGGAGGTTGCGGCGTATCGCAGTGGATGAGGCGCCTCGTCGACGCCTTTGCACGTTGTAAGATTCGGGCGTCCGCTACTAGCCAGCCGATGATGCTGCAGACCGACGATAATCCTGAAGCGAATCGCCTCAAGAACGGCGTGACGGACGTACAACTCGAAGCAGCTGTTCGGGTTTCGGGCTATCCGCTTCAGCGTGTAGTTGCCGAGGAGCTCCTTCCGATGTTCGAAGTTACGGAGGAATGGGGCTATGTCGACCGAGAAACCAATGACCGTCGAGCATTGGACGTGTTCGCGTACAGGAAACTGAAGGAAACCGCCGCGCTGTGGATAAGCCTTGCGCTCCTCGTGGAATGCAAACGCTCGGACTTACCTTTCGTATTTTTCACAGCAGCCGCGCCTCGTGTGCCGCGCGAGTTTCCCGTGATTGCGGGTCTTCGAGGGAAGCCGGTGGAACTTCACTTCAAAGGGGCGGGGTCGACTTCCGCGCCGGCTTCCAGAGTCTTGGGGCTGCATGACTTCCCCTTCGTTTCATCTGCCGCGCCCACGTGCAGCGCTTTCTCTCGCGCAGAGCGCAAGGGAAAGGATCTGGATCTGTCCGGTACCGTTCCATTTAACCAGGTTGTCTTGCCGCTCGTCAGCGCCCTCAAGCATTTCCTGGATCTGCAAAAGACGATAGATTCGCAAGCGAGAGTCCCTGCGTGTCTCGCCCATCCAATCTGCGTCATTGATGCACCGATGGTGCTTGTCGGGGGTGGTCTGGAGAACCCTCGACTTACCATGACTCCCTGGGTCCGACTGGTTCGTCAAGAGGCGATCAAGGAAAAGAATCAGGGATTCTGGCGGCACTACGTAATCGACTGCGTACACCGTGGCTACGTAACGACCTTTGTGCAGGAGCGCCTTTTGCCCTTTGCCGAGCAGTTCGCTGAACGGGCAGCGAGCATCGACGCGCTACTAGCGGAAGGTAAAGCTGGCGTACCGGACTTGGAGAACTGGACCTTCGCCGACCTGCGACCTTCCAAACAGCCTGGATAACAAGCCGTTGCAGCGGACACGCGGCTTTTTTCGATCGGGACGCTCTATTGTGGGCCGATAAGATGCAATACGATGAGGAAGCCGCGGAAGCGAAACTTAATGCAATCCGAATGGCGGCGTCGCTTCCGGGCGGACTGCCAGCACACGCTCTAGATAGAGTTCTTGCCGCGTTTTTGCGGGTGAGGGCGCCGGAGAAGGCAGACGATACGCTTGGTTGGGTAACCGTGACGTCGCTTTATAGCGGGCCCGCGGCACGATCACGAAAACCAGGAAATGTACTGCTCAACTGGCGAAAACTTATTGACATCATCCCCGATATATCGCTTGCTGGTCTCGGTGCGACAAGCTTGCCGGTTGCGCCGGCAGTGGCCGCAGTCCTAGCCGCTCTCTACATTGCGAACACGCTGTGTCGTGAAAGTGTTGAGCATCTCTCGGACGTAGAGGCAGTAACGATTCTCGCGCTCTGGCAGAATCGAGATCGAGAGAACACGATTAGCGAGGAAGTCGGTTATATCAAGACCAACGAACTCCGCGCTGCTTACTCGTTGCCAGCGCTTAGTCAAGGTCAGTACCAAACCGCCGTCAACAGACTGTCGAAGATCAGATGCATCGCGCTCGACAACGGTGTCGTTTCGTTACGGGAATCGGTCCGGGTCGAGTATGTCTAAAACGCGAAGCACGAGGTACGAGGTACAAAGTACTTAGCGCGAGCTGCTTCGTAAGCGAGCCAACTCATGCCTGGCGCTAACGCCCCGTCCAAGGGTTGATCGGAACCGCCGAGATCGCATTCATCGGTGAGCCCTCCACCACGCGCTTGCTGATCGCGACGTAAACCAGCGTATTTCGTTTCGCGTCAAACATCCGAATAACCTTCGTGTTCTTGAAGATCAGTGAGGTGCTCTCACTAAATACACTCTTTTCGCGGTCCAAGTTCGGTGGCAGCGTGATCGGGCCGAACTGATGGCACGTGATCGAAAAACGGGACGGATCTTCGGCGACGCCGACCGCGCCTTTCCATCCTCCCGTCTTCGCCTGGCTGATGTGACAGGTGACGCCATCAATGTCGGGATCGTTAAACGCCATCACGCACACCTTGTCGTTCGGCGAGAAGAGGTGGAAGGTTGTCGAAGTACAGCCAACCTCTTCGGCGAGCACCGGCATGGCGAGACACAGCAACACCGCAGCGATCGCGCAGCTCGAAACGATTGAGAGAATGCGGGACATAGAGAGGTCGAAGCGCGAGCCAGAAGGGATCATAAACCTTGGGCGGCACGTAATTAGCCGTATGCGAGGGGCCGACGTACAAAGTACTTAGCGCCGCGTACAAAGTACTTTGAGCCGAGCGGCAGCACGACGAGCGGCTTTGACGCCGAGCGCGCGCTTCGGTAACGTGCGCGGCGTGCCACGCCGCAACAAGCATCTTTTGCACGAGCTCGCTGATCTTCCTTGGTGGGTGAGCCTCGTCTTCGCTGCTCTCGTGTTTGTCGGTATCCGCTGGTTGCTGCCGGCGTTCGGAGCCTCGAACCAGTTTCTTCGACCGCTCGGCGGCGCGCTGCGGGGCTATGCCTGGTGGTTTACCTTGCCATTCTTGGTGACCGCGGCGATCGCGGCCGCCCGCACCTACTCCAGGCGGCGGCTCCTGGATGGTCAAAGCGGCCTCGACACGCTGCGGGCACTGTCGTGGCAAGACTTCGAGCGACTGGTCGGTGAGGCTTATCGCCGACGAGGCTATACAGTCGAGGAGGTCGGCGGCTCGTCCCCGGACGGCGGGGTAGACGTGCTGCTCTACAGCGGCGGCCGAAAGACGGTCGTGCAATGCAAGCGCTGGCGGACTGCCCAGATCGGTGTGTCGCTCGTTCGTGAGCTATACGGCGTAGTTGTCGCTGAAAAGGCAGCACGCGGCATCTTCGTGACGACGGGCACATTCACGCCGGACGCAGTGGCATTCGCTCGCGACAAGCCGCTCGAGCTTGTCGACGGCCAGGCGCTGGCGAAACCTGGTGGAAGGCGTGCGGACGTCGAAGCCTTCACCTGCAACGGTCCACGAGTCGGCCACGCCGAGTTGTCCGAAGTGCGGCGGGGAGATGATCCGGAGGGTGGCAAAGCGCGGAGCCAATGCTGGTAGCGCCTTCTGGGGCTGCCGCCGGTACCCGGGCTGTACAGGGAGCCGAAACGCCCTTTAACGCCCTTTCGCGCTGTGGCGAGCGGACTACGCATTTCCGCCAGGCCCGAAAGACTCAGTACGGAGTGCCAAGTATTGAGTGCGACGTACGACGAGCGAAGGCTGCAGCCGGGCTGCTGGAGCTCTGTCACCTACTGCGAGAAGCGGGCGTTCGCGAACTTCCGAGACCGGCCAAGAGCAGCCTCACCTTGGAGGCGCCCCAATTCCCGCTGTCGGCGTACGATGCCTCCACGTTTCTTTCTTGTGGACGAGGTGATTCAGTGATGCAGTGGCCGAAAGCGTCATGGGGGACAGCGCGATGAAGAGACAACTGTCGCGGATTCTGCTCGCACTTGCCGCCGGCTTTTTTCTGACGCCCGTCGATGTCTTGGCTCAAACGCCGGCGAAGGTATATCGGATCGGCGTGCTTGATATGGAGCCGCCCGACCTGAGCTCACCAAGCCAGAGGGCCTTCTACGACGAACTGCGTCAGCGCGGTTACGTCGAGGGCCAGAACCTTACCTTGGAGCGCCGCAACGCAACCGGTCAGCCTGATCGGCTGCCGGCGCTCGCCAGGGAGTTGGTTGCGCTGCAGCCTGACCTAATCGTTGCGACGGGGCCGCAACCTAACCGCGCCGTTAAGGATGCTTCGTCGGCGATCCCGATTGTGATGATTGCCGTTGGCGACCCGGTCCAGGCGGGGCTCGTTACGAATCTCGCCCGGCCCGGCGGTAACCTGACGGGCGTGACCGCCGTCGTTCCAGGTGGCTTCATGGCGAAGTCGCTGGACCTTTTGCATCAGGTCGCCCCGAAGGCGACTCGCGTCGGGATGTTGGTCAATCCGACCAACGCCATGCATCGAATCCTGGTCCTGCAGGAGATCCCGGAGGCGGCGCGAAAACTGGGCGTCCAGATAGTTACCGTCGAGGCGCGCACGGCAGACGAGATCGAGCCGGCGATCAACGCTGCGGTCAGCCAACGAGCCGAGGCCCTCTTCATCCAAGGAGATCCCGTGTGGCAAACCCCGCCTGAGCGGGTTCCGCAAATCGTGGCGCGCACCGGCCTCCCGGCGATCTACTTTTCGCGCACGCAAGCGCAGGCGGGTGGGCTCATGTCGTTCGGACCAGACTCCGCGGCGCTGTTGCGGCGCGCCGCCAGCTACGTCGATCGCATCCTCAAAGGTGCCAGACCCGGCGACCTGGCGATCGAGCAGC
>Ga0070681_10007977_pt1 | contig 10361 bp, 9 predicted proteins | sample KBSC83BmetaG_FD_65650 | JGI IMG/M metagenome (GOLD analysis project Ga0070681, IMG submission 65650) | Corn rhizosphere microbial communities from Kellogg Biological Station, Michigan, USA - KBS C8-3B metaG | ecosystem: Host-associated > Plants > Roots > Rhizosphere | place: USA: Michigan...
TGCCCATCGGTTAAGCGGCCATCATCCATCACTTGCAGCAGGATGTTGAACACATCTGGATGCGCCTTCTCTATCTCATCCAGCAGGATCACCGAGTATGGCCGGCGACGCACCGCTTCCGTGAGCTGTCCGCCCTCTTCGTAGCCAACATATCCGGGAGGCGCGCCAATGAGGCGCGATACCGAATGCTTCTCCATGTACTCCGACATGTCGATGCGAATCAGGGCATGATCATCGTCGAATAGGAACCCGGCGAGCGCCCGTGCGGTTTCGGTTTTACCGACACCCGTCGGCCCCAAGAAGATGAACGATCCAATCGGTCGATTCGGATCACTCAGACCGGCGCGTGAACGCCTGACGGCATTCGCGACACGCTCCAGTGCTTCGTCCTGACCAATTACGCGATGGCGTAAGCGCTCTTCCATCTCGATGAGCTTCTTGACTTCGCCCTCGAGCATCTTCGTGACAGGAATTCCGGTCCACTTGGAGACGATTCGCGCAATATCCTCGTCGTCGACTTCTTCCTTCAGCATGCGTGAGCCGCTGGCACTGTTGTCAATCTGATTGCTCAGCTTGTCCAGTTCCGCCTGCGTGTTGGGCAGATCGCCGTACTGGATCTGCGAAGCCCGCGTGTAGTCACCCGTACGGGTGGCGTTCTGCTGATCGAGCTTGAGCTGCTCGATCTTTTCCTTCAGCTCGCGTATGCGATTGATGCTCGATTTTTCCTGCTCCCACCGCGCACGCAGAGCATTGATCTCCTCGCGCAGCTCGGCCAGTTCTTTCTGAACCGTGGCCAGCCGTTCGCGGGAATTCGGATCGGTTTCGCGCTCCAGCGCCTGCCGTTCGATTTCAAGCTGAGTGGCATGCCGCTGCATCTGGTCGATCTCGGCTGGAACCGAGCTGATCTGCATACTCAGGGCTGCCGCGGCTTCGTCGACCAGATCGATCGCTTTATCGGGCAAGAATCGATCCGTAATGTAGCGGTTCGAAAGCGTCGCCGCCGCGACAATCGCCGAGTCCTTGATGCGAACACCATGGTGAACCTCGTAGCGCTCCTTCAATCCGCGAAGGATTGCGATGGTGTCTTCAACGGTCGGCTCACCGACATAGACGATCTGGAAGCGGCGTTCCAGTGCGGCATCTTTCTCAATGTACTTGCGGTATTCCTTCAGAGTGGTCGCGCCAATGCAACGCAGCTCGCCGCGTGCTAACGGCGGCTTCAGCATGTTTGAAGCGTCGATGGCGCCTTCGGCCGCGCCTGCTCCAACCAGCGTGTGTAGCTCGTCGATGAACAGAACGATCTGTCCATTGGATTCTTCAATCTCTTTCAGAACGGCCTTGAGGCGGTCTTCGAATTCGCCGCGATACTTCGCGCCGGCCAACATCGACCCCAGATCGAGCGCCACGATGCGCTTATTGCGAAGAACCTCCGGCACATCACCGGCGACGATCCGCTGTGCCAGTCCTTCGACGATCGCGGTCTTGCCGACGCCAGGCTCGCCAATCAGCACTGGGTTGTTCTTCGTGCGTCGCGCGAGTACCTGTACCACGCGGCGGATTTCTTCATCGCGGCCAATCACCGGATCAAGCTTCCCGCGTCGCGCCTGTTCCGTCAGGTCGCGAGCATAGCGCTCCAGCGCCTGGTACTTTGCTTCTGGATTCTGGTCGGTCACACGCTGATTCCCGCGCACTGCCGTGAGCGCCTTGAGTACCGCATCATAGGTGGCGCCTGCATGGGCGAGAATCGTCTGCGCTGAATTGCCCTTCTGTTTCGTCAAGGCGAGCAACAGGTGCTCGGTCGAGACGTACTCATCCTTGAAATTGTCGGCTTCCTTGAAAGCCTGATCGAAGACGCTCTGAGCGGCGTTCGAGAGCGTCGGCTGTGCGGCCGAGCCAGAAACTTTCGGCAGTCGCTCGATCTCACGCGTGGCTTCCGCCAATATTTGTTGCGGCTGCGCGCCAACGCGCTCAAGCACCGGCACAATGATGCCTTCCTGGTCCCCGACTAGCGCGGCGAGCAAGTGCACCGGCTGCAGTTCCGGATTGCCGTTCTGCGAGGCAAGCTCAATTGCGCGCTGGATCGCCTCTTGCGTCTTTACTGTGGTCTTGTCCCAACGAATTGCCATATTGAACTCTCAGCCACCCTGACGGGCGGCGAATAATGATTTGATTCCTTTTCGTGTTTCGCGTCCAAGAAATTGCGGGAGGCATTGAGCCTCCCGCCGTACTGACATTCCGGCTTCCTGCCGGTCGGTTATGAAATCCTGAAAAGGCGAATTACGCAGCCTTGCCGGTCCCCTTTGCTTCGATGGTCTTTTGGGGACCGGTGCCAACGCTCACCTGGATCTGCTTCGGTTTGGCTTCCGCCTTCTTCGCCAGCGTAATCCTCAGCACGCCGTTGTCGTAGTTGGCATTTACCTTTTCAGCATCGAGGGTAGTCGGTAGCTGGAAGGTTCGGACAAAGCTGCCGTAGCGGCGTTCAATGCGGTGGAAGTTTTCCTGCTTCTCTTCTTTGTCCAGCTTTCGCTCGCCACGAACCGTGAGAGTGTTGTTTTCAATCCGTATATCGAGATCTTTCTGATCAACTCCCGGCACTTCCAGCTTCAAGGTGATGTTGTGCTCGTCCTCGTAGACGTCTACGGGAGGGATGAATGATCCCTGCTCAAGCGCCTCTTCGCGGCCGCCTGAATATCCAACGTTATCGCGGAAAAGCCGGTCCATACGCTCCTGCAACTGGGTCAGTTCGCGGAAGGGGTCCCAACGTGTGATTGACGACATAACTAAATTCCTCCTTTAAATCGCGCCACTGCCTCACCAGTGGCTGTTTATGTTAGTGTGTATAGATCATAAAATCTTAGTGTACTACTGTCAATGTGCTTAGATGCATGTACGCAGAAAGAGTTTCATCCTCTGCTTAAGATGCGTAACTATTTTATTTACAGTTACTTAGATAGTGATTGCGGCCGCACCACAGAGAACTGGGCGCTAGAAAATGGCCGCGTAGATATCAACTGATCAGGCTAGGCTTGCAGGATCACGCACTTCAGATAGCTCGTTTCCGGCACCGTCAGAAGCACTGGATGGTCCTTGGCCTGGCCACGCTTTTCAAGGATGCGCAGGGTGCGCCGAGCGTCTGCCGCAGCCGAGCGCAGGGTAGTAACAAAGTCATCTTCGCTCACATGATGCGAGCAAGTACAGGTCACTAGGATACCGCCGGGACGAAGCATGCGCATTGCGCGCAGATTAATTTCCTTGTATCCGCGCAGTGCGGCTGGAAGATCTTTTCGACCCTTCGCGAACGCAGGCGGATCGAGGACGATGGTGTCGTACTGCCGGCCAGACCCGGCGTAGTCTTTGAGCAAGTCGAAGGCATTCGCTTCCATCCACTCGATCTCGGGAGACCCCGAGTTCAGCTTCTCATTTGCCTCAGCCGTTTCGAGTGCCGGACGCGAGCTGTCCACAGCCGTAACGCTGCTGCATACCTTCGCGAGATGAAGCGCAAAGCCGCCTTGATAGGTAAAGACATCGAGCGCTTCGCCGTGAGCGTAGTGGGCAGCGGCCGCATAGTTCTCGCGCTGATCGAGAAAAGCACCGGTCTTCTGGCCTCCGCTTGCGTCGTAGTGAAAGCGCACGCCGTTCATGGTCAAGATCGTTGATGTCTTTTGGCCATAGAGCGGTTGATTTTCGCGCGGCGGCAACTGCTCCAATTCGCGAATGCGTTCGTCAACACGCTCAACTATCGAATCCGGCCGGATCTCCCCGACAAGCGTGTCGATCACGAGCTGCCGAATCTGTTCCTGGTCCACTGCTTGTGTCAGAAACTGGACCGTCACCACGTCGTTATAGCGGTCGGCTATGATCCCCGGCAGCTGGTCGGCTTCACTGAAGACAAGACGATAGGCATCGCTGTCACTCACCAGAGTCCGGCGCAGTTCGATCGCTTTCTTCAGGCGATCGCCAATTAAATGTGCTAACTGATCTGAATCAATGGGTCCGGAAGAAATCATGCGCAACGCGATCTGCGAGCTGGCGCTGTAGAATGCCGTGCCAACAAGGTTTCCGCGCTCATCGGCCACGCTTACCAACGCGCCAGGCTGATCGGCGGAATTCTGGATCACGTCACTGCGATAGATCCAGACGTGTCCGTGCCGCAAGCGCGCGGCGGCACGCTGGCTGATCACAACCAGGGCGTTACCGGTTTGGGGTTTTGCGACTGTGGTCAGTGCAATCCTGCCTGAAGTTGGGCTACTTGTTTTTGGACCGACGGGACGCGTGGGCTATTCGGGCTCTCTTTCAGAAACAGCTGGTATTCCGCGATAGCATCCTGCTCTCGGTTCTTCATTTGATACACCTGCCCAGCTACCAGATGAATGTCGGCGAACTGTTCATGGTTAGGCAACCGGTGCGTGCGCTGCGCATCCGCCAAAGCTTTATCGTACTCTTTGTTCATGAATTCGGCGCTGGCCAGCAGGGCCAACGCATCCGGGATCGACGGATTTACCGACATCACTTTCTGCAGCAACTTCTCCGACTGCTGGTAATTGCGATCCTGAAAGTCCATCCGGGCGAGGTCCACATACCCAGGCAGGAATCCTTCATCGACACTAATCGATTTAGAAAACATCTCGCGCGCCTTCCCACGATCACCCCCTTTGATCGCGATGACGCCCAGGTCCGTGTAAGCGCGCGCGTATTGCGGATAGATCGCCGCCGCTTTTTCGTAGTGCTCTTGTGCCTTCTTCAGATCTCCCTTGAGGAAAGCATCCGTCCCTTTTTGCAATTCATCCCGCGCCTTCGGAGGGATATTCATCTCTGCCGCGGAAACTGTGGGAGAGTCTCCAGTTCGATTCGTTGCCTTGTTCGCGCCACTGCTATCTACCATATTCACGTTCACGGTTTCAGAGTGCGAACGTTCCCATGCGTATATGTAGATACTGTCGGAGGTGGTAGTTTCTATTCCTGGACCAGAGACTCTTAACTTCAAACTGTTGCCCGGCATCACCTGGAATTGTGCGGGACTCTCGCCGGTGACGTGCGCTGCCATCATCGGCGTGCCCTGTGGCGACAGCAATTCAACCTGTACAGGAGTATCCAACGAGCGGTCCTGCGTGTTATGGACGCGAACGGTTAGATCGCACGGGCTCTCACTCTGGCTTCGACGCTGGCCGAAGGAAACGGAGACAAGCGCAACCAAGAGAACTGACACAATCGAGAAACGAAACATGAATTCCTCCCGCAAGCAGCACCGCGAGAAAGACGACCTGAACGTTTAATGCTGGGTGTTTTTCATTTGTGCGAGCGTTTTCCGCACTTCAGGAACGCGCAGATCGTTCGGACTCTCCCGCAGAAACGCAATGTATTGATCGATTGCCTGGTCGCGCTCGTTTTCTTCCATGAGGATTTGCGCCGCGAGCAGGTGAACTCCTGAAAAAGGCTCGTGTCCTGGCAAGGAATGGATGTGGCGCACGTTGGCTAACGCCTTGTCGTTTTCTTTATTCATGTACTCGGTGGTAGCCAGCATCGCCAGCGCATCGAGATTATCGGGAGAAATCGCCAGCGCCTTATTCAGCGTGTTCTCGGTCTCCGGGTAGCTGTGCGCGGCGAAGGAGAGACGCGCAAGATTGACGTACCCAGGAACAAACTTGCTGTCGACCGTTACCGCCTTGTTGAACGCTTCTTTCGCCTTCACTTGCTGACCAAGCTTGATATAGAGCACGCCAAGGTTGCTGTATGCATTCGCGTATTTTGGATACTCCTCGATCGCCTTGTTGAAGCTCTCCTCTGCTTTCTTGTTGTCTCCGGCGGCGAACGCATCCATGCCCTTGTCGAACTCTTTCTGAGCTTTTTCGGGGATCTTCAATTCGGTCGCGGAGACAGTACCGTTCCCAGCCGGCGGTGTTTTGGCGCCAGCATTCGCGTCCCTTGCTGGTTTCGCCCGAACCGTCTCGGTGTGGGCCCCTTCCATGTCGAGGATCTCGAACTCGGATCCTTCGGTCTTCTCGATCCCTTCTCCCTGAACCTCAACGTGGTAAAAGCCGGCCGGCACTTGGTCGAATCTTGCACGGCCTCGCTCATCGGTATAGCTTTCGCCGAAAAGAATCTGGCCGCGCTGATACACGCGTACCTGGATGCTTTTTCCAAGAGCACGCTCATTCGTAAATGCGACATACACCGTCAGCGATGCTCTTGTCGTGACGTTCGTGTCTCTTTGTGCAAGGCAGGGGAAGCTCAGGCTAACGGTAAGGAGAGCGGCAAATAGGACGCTACGCATATCGATCTCCCGCAGAGTGCGATGCGCTACTGGGCGGCGGCGTCTGCCTCTGGGCGGGTGGCGACTTGCCGTGGCTCTTCGTTCACCAGGTCAGGTTCAACTGTAGGAACGAAATACAAAATCCGGTTGCAGGAATCGCACATGATGATGCGCTCATTCGTCATCACATCGCTATAGGCCTGCGGCCGCAGCATTACCTGGCACACCGAACACTTGTGGTCTCTAGCTTCGGCGATTGCGCTACCCCGAAATGTCAGAACTCTGTCATAGTGCCGTAATATTTCGGCTGCAACTCCGGAGCGGTACTGGCTGCGCTTGGCGTCCCACTCGGCGAGTGCCTTCTCGTCCTCGCTGGTGCGGGACCGGGCTTCCGTCTTTTCCTTTTCGATTTCTGCCGCATGCGCCTTCAGTTCGCCCTCGGCGCGCTTCAGATCGCGCTCTCTTTCGTCGGCATCCAGCATGGTTTCCAGAATCTTGTCTTCGAAACCAGCGATTCCCTTCTCGGCGAACTCGACCTCGGTACCCAATGCCCGGTATTCCTGGTTCGTCTTGACCGCAAGCATCTGATCCCGGTACTTGGAAATTTTCTGCCGCAGGTTCTGGATTTCACCCTCATACTTGCGACGATTGGCTTCGTCGGTTTTCAAGGCAGCTTTCGCTTGCTCCAGTTGCGCTTTGGACCCGGCAAGCTTTTCTTCGATCACTGCGACCTTCTTAGGCAAAGCAGCTATTTCGGCTTTCAAGCGGGCTATTTCAGCGTCGGCGTTTTGCAGTTCGATGAGATTTGCTAGGTCGGAGTTCATGAGGGAATTGACAATCAGTTAGCTGAATTTTAGCACGCGCAGCGAGGCCCGGCATTTTAGTTGCACCAGAGATGCTGCAGGCTCTAAGTGGTTTTGCTGATTGAGAGCACGACCAATGCTGGCTACGATGTCGGAAATGGTATTCGAAATAGCGCGCTTGATGCTTGGCCTGATGATGGCTTACTTCCATCAGCAGATTGCCGATTTCATTCTTGAACACGAGCGCGTGCTTATCATTGCCTTCCGCCAGCGCGGTATTCCAGTCCCAGTACTCTCTCGCCAGGCTGCTTACAACATCTATTTCACCTTGGGCATTTTCGTCGTATTCCTGGAACTGTTCCGCATCTGGGTGATGCTGCACCCGTAACGGATCGTCATCCAACCAGCACCGCGCCGCCATTCACATTGAAAATCTCGCCGCTGATGAAACCCGCGTGTTCCGTGCACAGGAACAGAATCGGGGCAGCGATCTCCTCCGGCTTACCCGCCCGACCCATCGGGATCGTTGCCCGGATTTGTGCTCCAGCCTCCGGTTTGGCTAGCGTTGCTGATGACATATCCGTCTCCACCCAGCCGGGCGCGACGCAATTCGTCCGGATGTTGAATTTCAGCAGCTCCGACGAAAGCGACTTGGTCATGCTGATGATTGCGCCCTTCGACGCCGAATAATCAATGTGAAATGCCTCGCCGCGCTGCCCGGAAGTCGAGCTGACCAGCACAATGTGACCGCCCTTCTTCTTCAACTCCGGCACGGAGAACTTCACCAATCCAAATACGGCGTCGACGTTGATCGCCAGTGTCTGGCGCCAATGCTCGGGCGTCATCTCGTCTATGGCAATGTCTTCTTCCGGCCAGATCCCATGGTTCGCCACCAGAATGTCCAGCCTGCCGAAACGATCGACCGCAGCCTGGACAGCTTTACTGGCTGACTCGACACCGTTGAGATCGCATTGAACTGCGAAACAGCGATCTGCGCCGCTCTCTTTCACCAGACGTTCGGCCGCTGCTTGCGCCTTCTGGTAGGTGAACACCACCTTTGCCCCAGCCGCCGCAAATAGCTTTACCGCCGCCGCTCCAATGCCGCGCGACCCACCGGAAATCAACGCAACGCGGCCTTCCACAGACATCAACACGCCCTTTTGCGAGCTCATAACAGCAGCACGCTATCAGAAGGGTCGCTGACTTGTCATTCGAGAGAAGCCTCGCGACTAGCAAAATTGCGAATGGATTACATGGCATATCTGACCTATTTTGAATGCGCCCGAAATAAGGAGGGAAGGATGAGGCAATTCCAGGCACTACTCAGCATTCTCGTATTGACGTGTTTGGTTTCTGCAGCTCCCTCCGCTGCAGCGCAGAAGGTCAAAGTCACTTACGACAAGAACGAAAACTTCTCGAAATTCAAGACCTATGCGTGGACCACCGGTACGCCAGTCGCGTTGCCGCAATGGAATACGCTGATCCGCGACAACATCGATTCCCACTTGAAGGAAAAGGGCCTCGCGGAAATCGCTGATCCCAAGTCTGCCGACCTGCTGGTGAACTACCATGCTGCGAGTAATACCGATCTGCACCTAAACCAGGCAACCGACCCGACTTACGCGATGTACGGTGGAACGCCTTTGCCAGGGGACACGCCCTTCTCTAGCGGAACTATCGCTCCTCCTGTGGCTTTCACCGTGCAAAAAGGAACGTTGGCGGTTCACTTGTTCGATCGTCAGCAGCACAAACTGGTTTGGGTTGGAAAAGCCACGGGAGCCGTCGCCGATACGACGAATAAGAAGATGAAGCAGGTCGACAAGATCATGACCGAGATGTTTAAGAAATTTCCGGAGAAGTAATCAGCCCCAGATCCGCATTCCTCAGAGCCAACCAGGAGGCCGGTCGCTTCAGCCTTGCTTGGATGTTTGCGAGCGCAGTTGTTGCAGCCTCGCTCGCGGGCGTACAACTGGTCTGCATTCCCCGCTCCATCCACTGAGTCCGGGACGTATACAGGTGAAATAAGGGACACTTTTGGACGTGTCTATGTGAGTAATGGCAACAACCGTGCCATACAGGTACTCTAATCCGCTAGTCACGATTCGGCGGTAATTGGAGGGTGTATGCGTAAATTGGAGCTGTGTTTCTGTCGATTCAAGCAATCTTTGCTATTGCTGGTACCTGTTGCATTGATTCTCACTTGCATCCCGGCCAGCGCGCAAAGGTTCAACTGTTCTTCGAACGGTCAGCATCAAGAATGTGAAATCCCGGGACACGGCAACCCACACGACCTTCGAATAGTGCGGCAATATAGCCAGCAGCCCTGCATTGAGGGCCGCACCTGGGGTAGACATGGCAATCGAGTCTGGGTAGACCAGGGCTGCCGTGCAGATTTCGTCGTCGGTCAGGACGACCGGGCTTATCAGGGTGGACAGGATTACGATCACGACCGCGATCATGATCGCGACCATCAGGGCCCTGGTTGGGATAGGCCGCCTGCATACTACTCCGGCAGTTTCTCCGATGGACATAGCCGCTGCTCTTCGGGCCAGGGATCGGGTCCGGTCTTTTGCCAAAGCGGCGGAGCGTTCACTTACGCCAATCCACTGCGCGTGAACAGTGCATGCGTGCAGAATCGCACTTGGGGCATCAGCCAATACGGCTTGTGGGTCGCGAACGGCTGCGCCGGCGAATGGGAGATCAAACGAGAGGGAACTCCTCAAGCCAACTATCAGGGTGGACCGGGTTACGACCACGATCGTGATCATGACCGCGATCACCAGGGCGGCCCCGGCTGGGACCGTCAGCCCGCTTACTACGCCGGCAGCTTCAGTGACGGACACAGCCATTGCTCATCGGGCCCGGGATCGGGTCCGGTCTATTGTCAGAGCAATGGAGCTTTCCGTTATGCCAATCCACTGCGTGTAAACAGTGCCTGCGTGCAGAATCGCACCTGGGGTGTCACTCAATACGGCTTGTGGGTCGCAAACGGCTGCGCCGGCGAATGGGAGATTAAGCGGTAGTCAGCTGACCTCGATACACAGCTTTCAAGGCGCATTCGCCCAACGGATGCGCCTTTTGCTTTTTGAGACGCATTGTCGCCGCGACCGATTCAGTTGAAACGTTGTGCGCGGCTCCGTCACTAACTGATCCGGTTGTTCGGCCCACGTGGTGAGCCCGAGAGCAACCATCTCATGCCACAGTTGCAGCAAACTCAAATAGCGGTCTCCCATGCCGGCGTGTTCCACAGCGCGCGCGAGATAGAAACGGAAGTAATACGTGGCCTTTGTCATCGCGGGGAGAGTGCC
>Ga0070681_10007978_pt1 | contig 10360 bp, 10 predicted proteins | sample KBSC83BmetaG_FD_65650 | JGI IMG/M metagenome (GOLD analysis project Ga0070681, IMG submission 65650) | Corn rhizosphere microbial communities from Kellogg Biological Station, Michigan, USA - KBS C8-3B metaG | ecosystem: Host-associated > Plants > Roots > Rhizosphere | place: USA: Michigan...
GTAGGGTCTGCGACCACGCGCTTGTCCCCACCCTGCGCTTCGATGATCTCCTCGAATTTATGCAACGCGCGACCCGACCCGATCGCCCCATCCATCATCGCGCGCGCCGCCTCGCGCGTCGACGCAAGCGTCGCGAGCACGAGCATTTCTGCGCCGAGGGCGAAGGTCACCTCGATGAGATCCTGGGGGCCGGCGCCGTTGAGAACTTCGATCGCTTCCGCCACTTCCAGCGCGTTCCCGCAAGCGTTTCCCAGCGGACAATCCATCGCCGTCAGCAGCGCCACCACGGGACAGCCGTGCTGGACGCCGAGGTCGATCATCGCCTCAGCGAGCGCAATCTCGTCCTCCAATTTCGGCAGAAACGATCCCGACCCACGTTTGATGTCGAGCACCAGACCGGTGAGGCTCTCCGCGATCTTCTTGCTCATGATGCTCGCGGCAATCAGTGGAATTACCTCCACAGTTGCAGTCGCATCGCGAAGTGCGTACAGCTTCCGGTCGGCGGGAACGATCTCCTCCGTCTGACCGAGCATCGCGCATCCGATTCTGGCGACCTGCTTCTCGGCCTCGGCGAGGGTGAGCGACGTCCTGAAACCGGGGATCGACTCCAGCTTGTCGAGTGTGCCGCCGGTGTGTCCCAATCCGCGGCCCGACATCATCGGCACGGCGACACCTATCGACGCGATCAGCGGGGCGAGAACGAGGGATACTTTGTCCCCCACTCCTCCGGTTGAATGTTTGTCGAGGCGCGGCACTGGAAGACGCGAGAGATCGAGCCGCTTTCCGCTCTCGAGCATCGCATCCATCAGCTCGTTCATCTCGGCGCGATCGAGTCCGCGGAAATAGATGGCCATGAGGAGAGCGGCCATCTGGTAATCGGGCACTTTACCCTGCGCATAGGCTAGAATGAGCTCGCGGAGCTCGCCTGGCTCCAGGCGTTCCCCGTCGCGTTTGCGTTCAATAAGACGGGGTACGATCATTTAGGCTCAGCCGGTGTATTCAGCAGTTGGAAAACCTCTCATCGTCATTGGAGTCCGTATGCGCGCTCTCGGGTATCTCTCCGTTGGAATGCTGCTCGCCGCTTCGGTTGCCGGCGCCCAGACCGCTGCCGAACACATCGCGCTCGGCGACAAAGAATACGTCGCAATGAACGCTTCCGCCGCCCTCGCCCACTACGAGGCGGCGATGAAGGAGGATCCGAACAGCTACGAGGCGCACTGGAAGGCGTCCCGATCCGCTGTCGATCTCGGGACAGGCGAGCGCGACGACGAAAAGCGCGGACTCGACTTCAAGAACGGCGAGCTGTACGCCCGTCAGGCGGTCGCGGAAAATCCCGGCGACGCCGAAGGACATTTCAACCTCGCGCGTGCGCTCGGCAAGAATGCGCTCACGCAGGGACCTCGCGACCGGATCAAGTTCGCGAAAGATGTCCGCAATCAGGCTCTGGAATGCCTGAAGATCAACCCGAAGCACGCCGGCTGTCTGCACGTGATGGGGATGTGGAACGCGGAGGTGATGCGCCTCAATGGCTTCACCAAGATGATTGCAAAGAATTTCCTCGGCGGAGCGATCTTCGGGTCCGCCAACTGGAACGAGGCGAAACGGTATATGGAAGAGTCGGTTGCGAATGAGCCGGACCGGATCATCCATCACGTGGATCTCGCCGGTGTCTACAAGGACACGGGTGACAAGGAAAAGGCGCGCGCCCAGTACCAGATCGCGATGAAGCTGCCGAACACCGACTACAACGACCGCCAGTACAAGGCGCAGGCAGACGCCGCCCTCAGATCGCTCTAGTCGTCCTTTTCGGGAGCTGATTCTTCTTCGGCTTCGGCGGCGGCGAGCTCCAACTCTTCGGCCAGCTCGTCCCAGATGTCGTCATTTCCACGAAGGTGCCTGACGCGCCGCGCGATCCCCTGGCGGGTCTCGTCTCCGCTCGCGGGTGCCAGGAGTAGAGCGACCGCCGCTCCGAGCACCGCCCCGACCGCTACGCCCGCCGTAAACAGCCCGATATTGTTCCAGTCAGGGACCGTTTCGAAGGGCAGACCATCCACTTTCGGTTGCGGAATCGACCCCGGTGGCGGGGCTTTGGGTATCGAGTGCGCCGTCTGGGAGGGGTCGATAGAATTAAACATGGGGTGGTCTAGCTCAGGGATTGGTAAGAAATTTGCCCTAACCGTTCCCAGCAATAGCCGTGCGAGGATACTGAATGAGCAGTTCAGGTAAAATGGTATTGTTGGTCGAAGACAACGAAGACAATCGAATCGTTTATTCCACCATCCTGAAGCACTTCGGTTACGAGGTAACCGAAGCATTGAATGGCGAGGAAGGAATCGCAAAGGCCCGGTCAGAAAAGCCTGACTTGATCCTGATGGACATATCCATCCCGATCATCGACGGCTGGGAGGCGACACAGGTTCTGAAGCACGACCCATCCACCAGGTCGATTCCGATCATCGCACTGACCGCCCACGCCCTTGCGTCTGACCGCGAGAAGGCGATGGAAGTCGGCTGCGACGGATATCTGGCCAAACCCTGCGAGCCGAGAGCCGTAGTGGCCGAGGTGCAGCGATTCCTCGGCAAGAACAACAATGGAGCGTAAGCCCCACTACAAGATTCTTGTCGTGGACGACCACGAGGACAACATCGAGCTCCTTAGAGCTCGCCTCGAGGCGCGTGGGTACGAAGTACACGGGGCCGCGGACGGTTTCGAGGCCCTGGAAGCCGTCGAGAAGATTATTCCCGACCTGATTCTTCTCGATGTGATGATGCCGAAGATGGACGGCATGGAAGTCGTGCGGAGGCTGAAGGCGAACAAAGCCCTTCCCTTCATTCCCGTCATAATGCAGACGGCGCTCGACTCGACCGAGAACAAAGTCGAAGGTCTCGACGCGGGCGCCGACGATTACATCACCAAGCCGATCAACTTCGCCGAGCTCGAGGCGCGGGTGAACTCGCTGCTCCGGATCAAGAAGCTGCAAACGGAGCTCGAGGCGAAGAAGACCGAGCTCTCGGACCTGAACAACCAGCTCAAGAAGATCTCGCTGACCGACGGCCTGACTGGAATCGAGAACCGGAGATCGCTCGAGGATCGTCTCAAGGAGATGTGGAGCCACTCCGTGCGGCTACACGAGCCGATGGCGATCGTCATGTGCGACATCGACAAGTTCAAGAGTGTGAACGACAACTACGGGCACCAGGCGGGGGACGCGGTGCTCAAGGAATTCGCGAACCTGCTCAAGGACGAAGCGCGCGAGATAGACCGCGTCGGACGCTATGGAGGCGAGGAATTCCTGCTCATCCTGCCGGGAACCGTTCTGGACGCCGCGGTGACGTTCGCCGAGCGACTGCGCGAGAAGGTGGATGGCCATACTTTTAAGTACGAGGGCGGGGAGCTCAAAAGAACAATGAGCTGCGGCGTCGCAGCGTCGCCCCATCCAAAGGTCAAAGACCAGGAAGCTCTGGTGAGAGCGGCGGATGACGCTCTTTACGTTGCCAAGGAGTCCGGTCGCAATCGGGTGATTCGCTTCGACGGCGCTGAATTCAACGCACATACGCAGACCAACGGGAACAACCCTACCGATGGCGACAAGCAGGGCAAAGAAGGCGGAAGCGGACCAGGAAGCACCCCGGGATCACCGCCCCGAGCGCCCGCCACGGCCCACGGCGGACGCGCAACAGCATAGCCGCGCCGCGGAGCTGCGCGCACTTCTCACGCGCGCGTCCCACGAATACTACGTCCTCGACCGTCCCACCATTGCGGACGCCGAATACGACAAGCTCTTTCGCGAGCTGCAGGAGATCGAGAAGAATTTTCCGGACTGTCTGACTCCGGATTCTCCGACTCTCCGAATCGGCGCCGAGGTACAGAGCCAGCTCTCGAAGCACGAGCACCTGCGGCCCATGCTCTCGCTCAGCAACGCGTTCAACGACGAAGAGCTGCGCGCGTGGGAAGAGCGGTTGGTCCGTCTTGCCGGCGACGACGTCGCAAAGTCCGGATACACCGCGGAGCTGAAGATCGACGGGATTGCGGTCGCCCTCACCTATGAGAATCAGCTTTTCGTCACTGGCGCGACGCGCGGCAACGGCATCATCGGCGAAAATGTCACCGTCAATCTCCGCACGGTGCGCGACGTGCCGCTGCGCCTTCACGAGAGCGCGCCGCGCGGACGCATAGAAGTCCGCGGCGAGATCTATTTTCCATTCGACCGCTTCGAGGCGATGAACGAGGCGCGCGCCCGGGCGGGGGAATCTCTGTTCGCCAATCCTCGCAACGCCGCCGCCGGAAGTCTCCGCCAGCTCGATCCGGCGATAACGGCGTCCCGCCCGCTGAGATTTTTCGGCTATTCGGTCGCCGCGCCCGATGGTCAGGAGCTGCCGTTCGAGACGCAATCGGAATTGCTCGATGCCCTCGTCAAGTGGGGCGTTCCTGTTGCGCCGCATCGTCAGCAGTGTCGCACGCTGCAACAGGTTGAGGCGTGGGCGCACGCTCTCGAGCACAAGATCAGGGCCGAGCTCAACTTCGCGATCGACGGCGGCGTGGTGAAGGTCGATTCGCTCAGGCTCCAGGAGGAGCTTGGCGTCGTCGGTGGACGCGAGCCGCGGTGGGCGATCGCTCGCAAATTCGCTCCCGACATCGCCGAGACGAAGCTTCTGGCGATCGAGGTGAACGTCGGGCGAACGGGAGCGCTGAATCCCTACGCTGTCCTCGAGCCAGTGGAGATTGGCGGCGTGATCGTGAAGCTGGCGACGCTCCACAACGAGGATCTCATCATTTCCAAGGATCTTCGCGTGGGCGACTGGGTGCAGGTGAAGCGGGCGGGCGACGTGATCCCGCAGATCATCGCGCCGATTCCAGATAGACGCACCGGAAACGAGAAGCCGTGGAGGATGCCGGAGCGGTGCCCGTCGTGCGGAACGCTGGCCACGCGAGAGGAAGACGAGGCCGCGATCTATTGCCCGAACATCGCCTGTCCCGGGCGTCAGCTGGAGGGGCTGGTCCATTTTACCTCGCGCGGCGCGATGGACATCCGCGGCCTGTCCTACGCGAGAATTCAGCAGCTCGTCCAGGAGGGGCTGGTGAAGGACCCGGGCGATCTCTATGCACTCACGAGAGAGCAGCTGCTCGAGCTCGAGGGATACGCCGAGAAGGGGGCAGACGGCTTGATTGCGGCGATCGAGACATCGAAGACGCAGCCGCTCTCTCGACTGCTGAGCGCCCTGGGAATCAGGCACGTCGGCTCGATCGCGGCGCAGCTCCTCGCGTCGCATTTCGGGACGCTCGACACGCTGATGTCTGCATCGCCTGACGACATACTGAACGTCCGTGGCATCGGGGCGACGATTGCCAATGGAGTCGTCGCGTATTTTTCCGATTCGGCGGGACGCGCGCTCGTTGAGAAACTGAGAGGGCACGGCGTGAATTTCACCGAGCCGCGCGCGGTGGTCGCGGGTGGGCCACTCAGCGGCCAGACCGTGGTCATCACGGGAACGCTCCCGACGCTGAGCAGATCGAAAGCGACGGCGCTGATCGAGGCGGCAGGCGGGCGCGTCACTGGATCCGTCTCGAAGTCGACGACATTTCTCGTCGCGGGCGAGGAGGCAGGGAGTAAATTGGAGAAGGCCAAGTCGCTCGGCGTCGAGATAATAGATGAGGAGAAACTCTTGCGCCGGGTGGAGTCTTCAGCAACATCTTCCCCGTGAAATCGTCCTACATCGCATGACAACCTCGCAAGCTCCTGAGCTCATTGGTCTCGCGCAGCGCACGCTGCGTGACCTGCGGCTGCGCGTCGCGGGCGCGAGCGGCGGCGGGCCCGATGCACTTCGTGAAGCGGGATACGCCGGAGCGGGCTCGCTATTCGACGCCTTCGATAGCTGGCTTGGCGAGCGCGGCTCGACGCGCGCGGAGGATCTGGCGGTCGACGAGTTCTCGCAGCGCGCCGCCGAGTTCTTTCAGGCCGCGGGCTGGGGCAACGTATCGTTCAGGTCTTTGCACGACGCGCTGGCGGTGATCGACATCGAGAACTGCTGGGAAGCGCAGCTACACGGCCAGGGCGAGACGGGCTGCCACCTCACGACGGGGACTCTAGCCGGATTCCTGGGTTGCCTGGCGGACTATCCGGTGGGCGTGATGGAGATCGAGTGCGGGACGAGCGCAAATGCGCGGTGCCGGTTCCTCGCGGGGAATGCGGACATGCTCGAGCATGCATACGAGAGATTGTCGCGCGGCGAAGAGTGGTCGAGCATCGGGGCGGGAGAGCCTTAGGTCAACTGCAACTGAAGAACTACCGGCCTGCGGCTTTGGGCGGAGCGGCCGGGGGCTTCGGGGCGACTGAAGAACTGCCACCGGGCCGGCATCCATAACGCAAGGTTCATCCGGATACTTCGGATGACGCTGATCTTGCGGATCGCTCCTCCTGGCGTGAGTGCGCGTAATGGCGGGCCGTGATCTTTTTGTTATTTACACCTAGAGATCTGGGCGCGCTAACGCCCGAGAGGCAGTTCCCCAAATATTCCGGCCTGCGAAGAGGAGCCGTAACGCCTCATGGAGCAATCCATTTGATCCGCGTCATCCGAAGTATCCGGATGAACCCTCCGTTCTGGATGCCAGTCGCACCGTGCGCGGTTAACTATCCGAGCAGTATTAGCCAGTCGGAGCATCGCTCTGCAAATCAGAGCGCGTCTGCGTAGAGCGGGTTCGGAACCAGCTCGCCGTCCACAAGTATCTCCTTGTCCCACGGAAGGATGATCGTGCTCTCCGTCGCGATCGCGTGGAAATCGGGCGTGTACGGGCCGGTCTGGAATGCGACGGCGGTCTTTATCTCCGAGGCGCCGGCGTCCGTTACCGCCGAGATGGCGAGGCGAATCGTGTCGCCGGAATCGCAGGTCTCGTCGACGATGAGCACGCGCCGGCCATGCACTTCCCTCGGCGCGCTGCCGAAGATCGCCGGCGTCTCGCGCGCCAGTGTCGATCCGAACTTCCGGCTCACGACTAGCGAGTGAAACTCCCTCCCCATGATCGCGGCGATCACCGCGCCGGGAATTACCCCCGCCGTCGCGATCCCGATGACCAGCTCGGGGTCGTAGTCGCGAGCCACCTTGAGGGCCAGTCCGCGTGACAGCTCGCCGAAGAACGGCCATTCGATTTCGAGCACGCCTTTCGCAAGGTCGACGGTGCGTTTACGGGGTGACATTTACCTCTCAAAGTGTTCGGGGAAAAGCAGTTAGAGTTAAGCTAGCCCTCCCACATCTTAGTCGGTAGATTCGACCAAATGTCATTCTGGGACCGCCTAACCGGCGGAAAGCCGAAACCGGTGCACCGTGAGAACCTCGATTATCTGAACGAGGCGCTCGCGCTCGAGCGTCAGGGCGACTACGATGCCGCGCTGACGTCATACCGGCTTGCCCTCCGGCAAAAGCCGAACAATCACAAAGTTCTCCAGAATATGGCGATCGCGTACTCGAAGCTGGGACTGCTCGATGAAGCGGTCCGCTGCTATCGGCGCGCGCTCGCCATCGAGCCCAAGCTCTCCGGCGCGCACTATGGCCTCGCGTTCCTTCTCCTCAGGCGCGGCGAGGTCAGCGACGCCGCATTTCACCTCGAAGCTTTCCTCATGGATCCCCCGCGCAGCGCCGAAGCCGAGCGTTGGGTGAAGCACGCACAGAAAACCCTCGACGAGATGAAAGCCTCCGATCCCTCCCCGCCCCCGGCGTCACCGGAATCAACCGAGGATCACCGCTTCAAGAGCAGCGAGTACCCGGGGATTATCGAATAGATGGGAGCTGTCCTCGCTGTCGTAAGCCAGAAGGGAGGAGTTGGCAAAACCACCACCGCAGTAAATCTCGCCGCAGCGTTTGCGCGCCGCGGCATGAAGACGCTGCTCATCGACGTCGACCCGCAGGGGTCGGTGCGATATGGTGCCGGACTCCAGCGCGGACACCCCACCGCCGGCTTCGCCGACTACCTCAACGGTGAGCGAACTCTCCGCGAGATCATCCTGCCCACTGCCCTTCCCTGGCTGCGCGTGATTCTCGCCGGCTCGGTGGCGGATGAGGCGGATCACGCGCTCTACTCCCAGCTCGTGCGCGAGACCGACGTCCTCCAGGACCTGCTGCAGATGGCCGAGCAGCGTTGCCAGGTCGTGGTCGTCGATACACCGCCGGGGCTGGGCTCGATCACGCGCAAGGTTCTGGGCGGCAGCGAGCACGTGATCGTCCCGCTGCAGTGCGAGCCACTCGCGCTCCAGACGACGCCGCAGATTCTGCGCGCGATTCAGGATATTGTGGCCGTCAACGAGCGGCTCACGCTCGATGGAATCCTCCTCACGATGTACGAGCCGAACAATCCGGCCAGCGACCGGGTAGTGGACTATGTGAGAAGACATCTTCCATCCAACATCGTGTTCGACGTGCTGATTCCCCGCACTTCCGCCACCGCCGACGCATTTGCAGCGGGACAGCCCGTGGTGGTGCGCAGCCCGGCGGACGCGGCGTCCCAGGCCTACGTCAACCTCGCGACGCTGCTGGCAGACCGGTTGGTATGACTCGATCGCGCCGGTCCGCCGCAATCGCCTCGACGCTCGCGCTCATTGCGGCAACGGGCCTCGCATGCGGTGACGTCAGCGGAGGCTCGAGCTCCGTGCTCTCGATTCAGTTCGATTCACTCGGCGCGCCTGGCGTCGTGGTCGGGGATTCGCTTCGCGACACAGCGGGTACCGTGATCCACCCCGTCGTACACGCGTACAATTTCAGCGGCGACGAGATCGTACCGTCGCCGGCGTGGTTTCAATCCCCGGACTCGGGGATCAGCGTCGACAGCGCGACGGGAATCGTTGTTGGTGACAGTCTCCGAAAGGGCGCCAGGATCATCGCCACCGTCGGAGGACTCCAGGCAATCCAGAAAGTGGACGTCACACTTCGACCCGACCTCATTGTGGCGGTCGACGGTTTCGATTCTCTTACCTATTCGCTGATCGACAGCACGAAGAATTTTTCGCCGACGCTCACGGTCAAGCTGACGCATGGAATAGCCCCGAACGACAGCGCCGTCGGGTCATACATCGTGAGCTTCAACATCGTCTCTCAAAGCGATCCGAACCTTGCGGTGCTGGTCAATGATGGCAGAATTCGCTCGGTCGTGGATACGACCGACAGCAATGGAACTGCGGGACGGGCGCTCCATATAAACCCTGCTTTGATCACATCGGCCTCAGGCGTGGATTCGATAGTAGTAAACGCAAGCGCCAGATATCGTGGCGCGTTGGTGAATGGCAGTCCCGTGCGACTCGTTCTCAAAGTGAAGCAGGCTGGGACGTAGCTGAAACTCGAAGGGGGACAAGGTGATGGAAGCACGCGGCGGTCCGCGCCCCAAACCGGGGACGCTCAACGAGCTGTACTTCGACGCGATCACGAAATACAACCGTCCCGACGCACTTCAGGTGAAGTCGGGTGGGAGCTATAAGCCGATCTCGCACAGCGAGGTGTCGGTGCGCGTTCGACGCGCCGCGCTCGGCTTGCGCGCCCTCGGAGTTCAGCGCGGGGATCGCGTCGCGATCCTGTCCGAGAACAGACCCGAGTGGGCGATCGCCGATTTTGCCAGCATCACCACCGGCCTTACCGACGTTCCGATCTATCCGACGCTCCCCGCGGATCAGATCGCTTACATGCTCAAGGACTCGGGATCAGTCGCGATATTCGTCTCGAACAAGGTGCAGGCTGAAAAGATCAAGGACATCCGCGGTGTCCTGCCGGCGCTCAAAACCGTTATCGGGTTCGACGAGACTCCAGGACTCACCGATCTGTCGATGGCCGAGCTGGAGAAGCGCGGCGCCGCGGGCGAAACCGACGAAGCGACCGCTCGGTACAAGAGCGAGGCGCTCAGCGTAAAGCCCGACGACATCGCGACGATCATCTACACATCGGGCACCACCGGCGACCCCAAGGGCGTGATGCTCAGCCACGACAACATCTACTCCAATGTGGCGGCGTCGATGAAGGCGATTCCTTTCGGCGGACGAGACACCGCGCTGAGCTTTCTCCCGCTCTCCCACATCTTCGAGCGGATGGCCGGCCACTACCTGATGTGGGCAACGGGGACTTCGATCGCCTACGCGGAATCGATCGAGGCGGTTCCCGTCAACATGACGGAGGTGCGTCCCACGCTGGTGCTGTCGGTGCCGCGACTCTACGAGAAGATGTACGCGCGTGTTCTCGAGACCGCTCTCAGCGGCGGCTTTCTGAAGAAGAAGATCTTCTTCTGGGGAAAGGACGTCGCCGACCGCTGGGCGACCGAGAAATTGGCTGGAAAGAATCCGGGCGGGATCATCGCGCAGCAGTACGCCATCGCGCAGAAGCTCGTCTT
>Ga0070681_10007979_pt1 | contig 10359 bp, 8 predicted proteins | sample KBSC83BmetaG_FD_65650 | JGI IMG/M metagenome (GOLD analysis project Ga0070681, IMG submission 65650) | Corn rhizosphere microbial communities from Kellogg Biological Station, Michigan, USA - KBS C8-3B metaG | ecosystem: Host-associated > Plants > Roots > Rhizosphere | place: USA: Michigan...
GGTCGCTCGCGCGCGGCAAGGCGCGCGGGGTCGACGCCGACGCGCTCGTCGCCGCGCACAACCGCGCGCGCGCGAAACACTGCGCGCCGCCGCTTTCGTGGTCGAGCAAGCTGGCGGCGTCGGCGCAGTCGTGGGCGAACACGATTCGCGATCGCGGCTGCGCGCTCGGCCACTCCGGCAACCCGAGCTACGGCGAGAACCTCGCCGCCGGCACCAGCGGCGCCCTCGATCCCGACGCCGTCGTCGGCATGTGGTACGACGAGGTCAAGCACTTCAACTTCCGCTCGGGCGGCTTCTCGATGAAGACCGGCCACTTCACGCAGGTCGTGTGGCGCGCCACGCGGCAGGTCGGCTGCGGCAAGTCGCAGTGCAACGGGCTCGGCGTCTGGATCTGCCAGTACTCGCCGCCCGGCAACGTCGAGGGCCAGTACCGCGAGAACGTCCAGCCGGCGCGCTGCAAGTAGCGCCCGCGCGTGATTCCCGTCGCTGCGAAGGTGTGCGGAACCATTATCGTGGATGGCGATGGTCACGCGTCATTTCGTCGTCGTTTTGCTCGCCGCCGCGCTCGCCGCCGGCTGCGGGCACGTCCTGGTGTGCGCGCGGCAGGGCGGACCCGCCTGGCGGCAATACGATTCGCACCACTTCGCCGTCACCACCGACCTGTCGCCGCCGCGCGCGCGCCGCCTCGTCGCCGAGCTCGAGCGCACCTACCGCATCTTCGTCGACGCGACCGGCTGGCGCTTTCCCGGGCGCGGCGAGCCGCCCGGCCGCATGCGCGTGGTCGTCTTTTCGCGCCGCGCCGACTACGACGCGGTCGGCCCCGCGCACAGCGACGGCTTCTACCGGCCCGAGACGCTCGACGCCGAGTCGGCCGTGGTCATCGACAACGACGGCTCGCACGCGCCCGGCGAAGTCTTCATGCACGAGCTGACGCATCGCCTGGTGCGCTACTACGTGCCCAATCTGCCGCTCGGGCTCAATGAAGGGCTCGCCGAATACTTCTCCACCTTCGACATTCGCAGCGACGTGGTCGCGCTGGGGCTGCCGCCGCGGCGCTTCGCCTATCTCAACGACACCATGTTGCCGAGCGTCGACACGCTCTTCAGCGCCGAGTCCCTCGATGGTTTGTCGCCGGCGCAGAAGGACGCCTTCTACCGCGGTGGCTGGTTCCTCGTGCACACGATGGCCAAGTACTATCCGCAGGAGCTCGGCGGCATGTTGGGGCGGCTGGCCGACGGCGAGTCGATCCGCGAGGCCTTCACCGACGCCTTCGGTGGCACCGCGTGGGCGATGCTCGGCTCGCGCTACGTCTCGGTCGTCAGCGCGGCGTATCAGCCGGGCGGCTTCTCCGTGCCGACCTGGCGCAAGCCCTATCAGCCGCCGGCCCAGGTCGAAGGCGTCACCGACGAGCACGACCTCGGCGACGGCGCGCTGCACCTTCTGTGGGCGGACCTGCAGCGCGGCCGCCGCGACATCGCGCCGCAGGTGACGCTCGCCGCGGCGCACGGCGGCGACTCGGCCGAGCTGGCGTACATGCGCGCGCTCGTCGATCTCGATCGCAAGGACGTCGGCGCGGCCGAGCGCGATCTGCGGGCCGCCGTCGACGGGCGGCCCGACGAGGAGCGCTATCACCTGACGCTGGCGCGCGTGCGCATGCTCGGGCTCGGCGCCGATTCGAAGCAGGCGCTGGCGGCGATGGCGCCGGAGATGGAATGGCTCGACGCGCACGCGCAGCTGCCGGACGCGCGCGCCATCGTCGGGCTCTACTACGCCATGCGCGGCGACTTCGCGACGGCGCGCGCACAGGGACAGCGCGTGCTCGGCGTCGATCCGACCAACGCCAACGGCTATCTCGTCCTCGCCATCGTCGCCGAGGAGACCGGCGATCTCGACGGTGCCATCGCCGATGCCGAGCGCGCGCTGCGCCTGACGCCCGAGGGCGCCAGCCACAAGCCGGCGCAGCTGCTCCTCGCCACGCTGTACGCCCGTCGCCGGGGGCCGCTGCGGCTGAACCCGCCGAAGCTCCTACGCTGACGGTCCGAGCACGAACCGCCACGCCTCGCGCAAGGCGGCCTTGGCGTCGCGCTCGAACAGCTCGCCGTGCGCGATCACCAGCTTGTCGAACTCCCAGGAGAGGATGCGCTCGAGGGCGCGCCGTGCCTCGGCGCGATCGCGCGTCAGCCAGCGCAGCTCGGGAGCGGCGCGCGGCTTGTTCCACATGCCGAGGACCTTGATCCACATGCGCATCAAGCGATCGACGCCCGGCGTCGCGTCGCCGATGTGCTCGACCAGGTCGACGGCGATGACGGTGCGGCTGGCGCGATGCAGCAGCACCCACTCGCGCATGACGCGGTTGCCGACGGCTTCGCGCTCGAGCTCATCGGCCCACAGCGGGTCGGGCAGCGGCGTCAACGCCAGATCGGGCCGCTTCCGCTCCAGGCCCGCGATGGCGTAGGTGGGCACGCCGGGGAAGGCGCGCTGCGCGTCGGCGACGAAGACGTGGTGGCAGGTGCTCGGCGCCAACAGCGCGCGCACCGGCCCGATGCGCTCGATGGCCGCGCGCAGCTCGTCGTCGATGGGAATCGGCGAGTGCAGGACGACGCCGCCGTCGTCGAGCACGATGGCGGTCATTCGCGTCAACAGCGAGCCGCCGGCGAAGCGCACCGGATGCTCTTGCACGAAGACCCGACCGTCGACGATGGCGCGCATGCGGTTACGTGCGGAGCCGCGGCAGCGAGAGCGAGAAGGTGGAGCCCTGGCCGAGGGTGCTGCCGACGCCGAGGGTGCCGCCGTGCAGCTTGGCCAGCGCCGCCGCGATGAACAGGCCGAGGCCGTGGCCGTGGCCGGAAGTGCCGGCGGCGCGGTGAAAGCGCTCGAACAGGTGCGGCAGCTCGGCGGCGGGAATGCCGGGCCCGAAGTCACGCACGCTGACGACCACCTGGCCGCCGCGCGCCGCGAGCTGCACTTCGACGCGCTTGCGCGCGCCGCTGTACTTGATCGCGTTCGACAACAAGTTCTCCAGGATCTGTTGCATGCGTGGCTCGTCGAGCTGCATGTGGATCGGCTCGTCCGGCGCCGTCAGCGCGAGCTCGAAGTCGGGGTGCAGATCGCGCCACAGCGCAATCGTGCGCGTCACGAACTGCACCAGATCGACGGGCGTCGGACGCAGCGCCAGCTTGCCTTCGCCGATGGCCGCCGCGTCGAGCACCGAGTTCATCAGGCTGGTCATTCGATCGAGGCCGCGCAGGATCACCTGCACGCGCGCCTGATCCTGCTCGTCGCCGATGACCTCGAGGCGGCGCCGCAGCAGCTCGACGCTCATGCGCACCGCCGACAGCGGCGACTTCAGCTCGTGCGCGACCCAGTTGAGCGCCTCGGGCCGCGTCGAGCGCGACAGCGGACCCTCGACCGGCGCCACGCGCTCGTGCGCGGCGGACGGCCGCTCGGCGAGCAGCCGCGCGATCGTCTCTTCGAGGTCGCCGAGGTGCACGGGCTTGCCGAAGAAGCGCGTCGCCTCCTTGGCGCCCGCCGGCGACGCCGCGCTGATGAGGATGATCGGCGTCGCCGCCAGGCTCTCTTCGGCGCGCACCGCGCGAATCAGCTCGATGCCGGTGCGATGCGGCATCATGAAGTCGGTGATGATGAGGTCCGGCCCGTGGTGCAGCGCCAGCCGCAGCGCCTCCTCGCCGTCGCGCGCGGCCAGCACCTGGTGGCCGAGATCCTTGACTACGGTCGTCAGGATCTCCAGCGTCGGCTCCTCGTCGTCGGCGACGAGGACGAGGCTGGCCGCTTCGGCCTTCATCGGCCTCGGCTGCCTTCGGGCGCGACGCTGGTGCCGATCGAGCGCGCCTGCCCGGTCAGCAAGCCTTCGGCCGAGCTGACCGGCGCCAGCACCTTGAAGCCCGACGGGCTGATGCTGAATTCACGAACGTCGCCGTCGTACAGGCTGTCGCGCATCTTGAGCACCGAGAGGATGCGGTGCAGCCTGCCGCGCAGCTCGACGAAGCGCAAGAAGATGAGGTTCTCGATGGCGACCGTGATCGGCGTGTCGCTGAAGTCGAGCTCGGGGCCGACCAGCTTCGACACCTCTTTGGTCATGACGGTGGTGACGCCGAGCGCGCGCAGCTCGACGACGAGCGCGTTCAAGAAGCTCGCCGAGCGCTCTTTTTCGACGATGGTCTGCTCGAGGCCGATGATGCTGTCGAGCACCAGCCGCGACACCTTCTTGGCGCGCACCTCCTCGAGGATGCGCGCCGCCATGGTGTCGGCCTCCCACTCGAGCGGCGGATGAAACTGGATGTCGAGCAGCCCGTCGGCGATGGCGTTGGTGAAGTCGAGGCCGACGCGCTTGGCGCGCTCGATGATGTTCGCCGGCGGCTCGAAGAACGAATAGAAGAGCGTGTGCTCGCCGTTGGCCACGCCGCTCTCGACGAAGTGCGTCGTCAAGAGCGTCTTGCCCACGCCCGTCGAGCCGGCGATGAGCGTGCTCGAGCGCAGCGGCAGCCCGCCGTGCAACAGCTCGTCGAGCTCGGGCAGCGCGAATGAGGCGCGATTCGCCGGCGGCACCGCGATATTCTGGTTCTGCGCCAGCACCTCCAGGCGCGGAGTCACGTGGATGCCGTTCTCGTCGATGAGCATGACGTGCGAGCCGGCGGCGTGTCCGCGTCCGCGCAGCTTGTGCACCTCGGCGCGGCGGAAGCGGCGCGCGCCGTCGCGGACCATTGACAGGTTGACGATGCCGTCGACGGTGGTCGCTTCGGGGAGCTCGAGCAGGCGCGTCAGCGGATATTCGGTGGTGAACAGGCCGATGCAGTCCGCCGCGTTGAGCCCGACGTTCAGATCGTACATGAACTCGCGCAGCATCGACTCGTTGTCCCACAGATCGCGAATGCCGCGCAGGCCGTCGATGAACAGGAGCTTGGCGCCGCGTTCGCGCACCGCCGACATGAGCATGTCGCGCGCCTCTTTGGCGCCGGTCTTGAGCCACGGGTAGGCGCTGACGAGGAAGATGTCGGCGCCGACGCGGCTCGGGTCGAAGAAGCTGAAGTGGCGCTGCGCCGCCAGCAGCTTCTCGTGCGGCTCGGAGGTCACCGTCGCGATGACCACCGGCATGCCGCGCCTGGCGAAGGAGAACGCGATCTGGCTGCACAAGACCGTCTTGCCGGCGCCGGGGTCGCCGGTGACGACGAGGCTCTGACGGCGCGGCAGGCCTCCTGCGAGCACAACGTCGAAGCCGGGAATTCCAGTCGAAATCGTTTCGTCCTTCATCGAAACAGTCCTATCACAAGCCGATCATGTCTGACGCGCCCGGCGGCGCGTGGCGTGCCAGGGATCAGACAGGTGGTTGTACGCCGGGTGGGGGGAGCGTCAAGTCCGGGAGAACCGGCCGTCGAAGGTCAGGCGCGGCGCCGGAAAACGAGCAGGCCGAGGGCGAAGAGCAAGAGTGCCGCGGGCCAGCTCGGGTCGGCGCTGCCGGGGCTGATGGCGCAGCCGCTCTTGCCGCTGCCGGGCTGCTGCTGGTTGCCGCCGACGCCGGTGCCGAGCGCCAGGTCGTCGGGCGTGCCGTCGCCGATGCCCGGGTTCGCCAGATCGGCGGTGCCGCCGAGATCCGCCGGCGGCGGCCCGAGGTCGGGCGGCGCGGCGTCGGTGCTGAGGAGCAGCGCCGCCGTGTGCGTCTGCACCGTGCTGCCGGAGGTGGCGTCGGCGCGCACGACCACCTGCAGGCCCGTCTGCGCCGACGGGCTCTTGGCCGTCACCGTCAGCGTCGCCGTCGCGCCCGACATGATCGTCGTCGGGCTCACCGTCGCCGTCACGCCGCTCGGCGCCACCGCCGACAACGTCAGCATCTGCGCCGAGCCGGCCGAGGTCGCGGTCTGCACGGTGAAGGTGCTCGGCGCGTTCAGCGCCACCATCGCGGCATTCGGCGAGAGCGACACGTTGAAGTCGTTGGCGTCGGAGCTGAAGCCCTTGCACGCCTTGGTGCGCTCGTCCCAGATGTTCTGCACGGTGAAGGTGCCGAGCGGCGTGGTCACCGTTCCGCTCGAGCCGCACAGGTCGCCCATCTCGTTGCCCATGGCGTCGTTCCACGCCTGCGGATAGTCGGGGCTGCTCGCCGGCGTCGGGATGTTGTCGGTCATCGCCTCGATGAGCTCGTGCGACGACACCGAGCAGCGCGTGTTGAACGACGAGCCGCAGTCGGGCATGACGAGGTAGTAGGCGTCGTGGCGCTTGGTCTCGATGATCGCCTCGTGATAGGCGCCGTAGGTCGAGCAGCTCGGATCGCCGTCGAGGTTGATGGTCACGCCGGGCGGAAAGTAGACGGCGTAGAGCGTGTTGTCGTCGGGCTCCGGCAGCGTGCCCGCGTCGAAGGCGGCGTCGAGCGCCTGCTGGATCTGCTGATCGGTGACGTCGCCCGACGGGATGTTCGACAGCGTCAGCGACGCGACGTAGTTGCCGCGGCCGATGAGCTGGCCGCTGCCGGCGCTGCCCTTCTTCGAGCCGGCCTGCACGGGGATGTTGGTGTCGTACTCGTTGAGCCAGTCCATGTAGGCCGAGTTGGTGACGCCGGCGAAGAAGTCGGCGATGCCGCCCTTGGCCGCGGTCAGGCTCGAGTTGATCTTCGACGGATCGCCCCACCAGACCACGTACACCTTCGGGTTCGCCGTGACGGTGCCGCCGAAGTACTGCGCGGTGGCGCCGGCGGCGTTCGTCGTGGGCGTGCGCGGCGACAGCGCCGCGGCGTGGTGTGCGGGCGCGCCGCCGCCGGTGCAGCCGGCGAGAAGTACGGCAGCGGTCCCACCAAGCAGCCATCTCGGAAATGCGCTAGCGGCCACGTGCGCTCCTTTTCGGCCAGCGCAATGCAACTGCCGAGCCCCGAGCGATTCGCGACCGCGCGCGCGTGGAGGCGCTCAAACCTTGCGATAAAAAAGCCGAACAGCAGAGTGAACACGACAATGCGCTCTGCCCGGGGCGGAAAATCCCGGGTCGCGACGACACGCCGGGCGGGGCGCAATGCCTCGGCCGGCGCGCCTGCGGTCACTTCGCCGCAGGCTTCTTCTTTTTCTTCTGGCCGTCGCGGTTGAGCGCGACCGCGTCGCGGATCAGCTTCTTGAAGGCGGCCTCGTCGACGGCGTCGCCCTCGTGGATGTCGATGGCGCGGCGGACGTTGCCGTCGAGGCTCGAGTTGAACAGCTTCGCCGGATCTTTCAGCGACGCGCCTTTGGCGAAGGTCAGCTTGACGACGCTCTTGTAGCTCTCGCCGGTGCAGAGGATGCCGTCGTGGGACCAGATGGGCGTGCCGCGCCACTTCCACTCTTCGACGACGTCGGGGTCGGCCTCGTGGATGAGCCGGCGCATCTTGGCGAGCGTCTTGCCGCGCCAGTCGCCGAGCTCCTTGATTCGCTGATCGATGAGCGCGGAGGCGGACTCCGCGTCGGGCGTGGTCTTCTTCATCGGCACGCGCTGACTCTAGCGGCGGGGCCGGCGCGGTTCAATGGCTCAGCGCGGCGGCGGGACGCAGGTGAGGCCGGCGGCGCGCAGCACCGACGGGGCGTCGGCGTCGCCGGCGTGGATGGCGTCGGCGTCGACGTGCGCGATCTGCGTCTGCAGGACGCCGTTGATGGCGTCGATGAACAGGTTGGCGTAGAGCGCGTAGGCGGTGTCGGTGAGGTGCAGGCCGTCGAGGCTGAAGAGGCCGCCGAAGCGATCGCCGGTGAGCCATTCGCCGGCGACGCGGATGCCGCCGAGCTGCGACTCGACCTGCCCCTTGAAGTCGACGATGTGCAGGTTGGGATAGGGCGCGACGGCCTGCACGAGCGCGTCGTTGTAGCCGGCGGCGAGCTCGTCGAGCTCTTTGACCTTGGCGTCGAACGCGTCGGTGCTCGCGCCGACGGCGACGAGCTTGGCGCGCAGGACGGCCACGTTCGGCACCGCGGTCAAGGACGGCATGTTGGCGATGAAGTACTGCCCGTGCAGGCGGCCGAGCCGCGCCATCATCTGCGTCAGGCCCGCTTGCATCGTCGCCAGCGGCGTCGCCATCTCGGGGTGCAGATCGTCCGACTGGATGACCGCCATGTCCATGTCGTTGCCCATGAGATCGGTCGTGAAGGCGACGTCGGGATCGAGCGCTTCGAGGCGATCGATCTGCGACCGGTCCGGCGAGCGCAGCGCGTCCGAGCCCTGCACGTTCGGATCTTCGACGAGGTTCTCGAGCAGCGCCACGTAGCTCGAGCCACCGTCGAGCACGTCGGCGACCTTGGAGCCGCCGACGGCGACGTTGCGCGGCACCAGGGTCGTGTCGATGCGCCCGCGCCGCAGGTCGTACAGGCCCGTGGCCGGATCGGTGAGCTTGTCGCCGATCTGGCCGAGCAGCTTGCCGGCGTCGATCGAGCCGGCGCCCGACTTCGGCGAGCAGTCGGCGTTGAAGTCGCTCGTCTGCAATGCGGGCATGAGGCCGTCGACGAAGAGCGGCAGGCCGAGGTAGACGCCGGCGGCGCGGCCGATGTCGCCGCTGATGCCGTGCACCTGCGTGTGCGCGTCGATGCCGAGCGAGACGCAGCCATGCGTGTAGCTGGCGCCGAACGCGGCCCACACGAGCGGCACGCCGGCCGCGGGCGGATCGTAGGTGAAGGCGCCGCGATGGAGCGAGCTGCCGCGCGAGCCGACGACCTCGACGTCGACGGCGCCGGGCGACGGCGCGCCTTGTAGCGTGACGGTCACGTCGCTCGCCGTCGCGCGCACGTTGTACGCGGCGATGTGGCCGACGGTGACCGACTGGATGTCGCCGAGCGCGGCGACGTCGCCGCTGAAGGTGACGTCGACCTGGCCGAACAACGAAGCGTGCGACGGCGACGGAGTCAGACGCGGGCCATGGTCGGCGGAGCAGGCGGTGAACAGGAGCGATGCGACGACGAGGAGCCGAAACGGCATGCCGACCTCCGAGGGTGCGCGATGATCGTTCACGCCACTTTGGCGGTCAATGAAGAGAGTTTGATGCGGATCACGCGCGGGGAATGTGGCGCGCGCAGCGCTTGTTCCTTCTGTGCTAGCCTGCCAACGCGTTCGCGGCGGAGGGGCGCGGCGATGTTCTTGACGGTCATGGTCATCGGGCTCGTGGGCCTGTTGGTGATGGCGCTGCCGGCGTTCGCGCGCCACGGCGCCGGCGCGGGGCACCACGTGCATGTCAAGACGGCGGCGGGCGCGGCGAAGGCGACCGGCGCGACGCGCTTCATCCCGTCGCCGCGGCTCATCTTCAGTGTGCTCGCGCTCTACGGCGCCTTCGGCAATGCGCTGGTGCACGCGGCGCACCTGACGCCGCTCGTCGCCGCGCTGGTCGCGGTCGTGCCGGCGGCAGCGGTCGAGCGCTACGCCGTGACGCCGCTGTGGAACCTGCTCTTTCGCTTCGCCGGGACGCCGAGCTCGCCGCTCGAGCACGTCGTGCTCGCGGACGCCACGGCGGTGACGCCGTTTCGCAACGGGCGCGGCATGGTGTCGCTGGTGCGCGACGGCCGCCTCGTGCAGTTCGCGGCGCAGCTGACCGACGCGCACGCGGCCATGGAAGTGCGCGTCGGCGATCGGCTGCGCGTCGAGGATCTGGATTCGCAACGAGAGCGGCTCACGGTTTCCGTGCCGCAGGATTAGCCAAAGGAGCACATCGTGGAAACGTCATTGGTCATCGCAGCGGGGGCGGTCGTAGCAGTGCTGTTGCTGACGTCGTTCATCATCACGACGTTTCTGCGCAGCGTCGACGCCGGCGAGATCCTGTTGGCCAGCCGCGGGCGCAGCCTGCGCATCTATCGCGGGCCGTGCAAGGCGATGATCGTCCCGGTCATCACGCAGGTGCGCCGCATTCCGGCGCAGGCGATCAACGTCGACATCGAGATCACCGATCAGACGGCGGACATCGACTCGGCGGGGCGGCCGGCGCCGGTCAAGGTGACGGTGCGCGCCTCGGCCATCGTCAGCGTCGGCGAGGACGAGGCGATGGTGAACACCGCCGCCAACAAGTTCTTCTCCAAGTCGCCGAACGAGCAGCTGTCGACGCTCACCGACGTGCTCTCGTCGGCGGGACGGCGCGCCATCAACCTTCTGTGGCACGATCAGCTGTTCAACGCGCGCGGCGCCGGCACCGCTGCGGACGAGAAGGCCAAGCGCGGCGAGGACGACGAGCTGGCGGTGATCATCAAGGACGCCTGCTCGCGCGAGCTCCTCGATCTCGGCTTGTCGTTCAACAGCCTCAACATCAAGGCGGTGCTGAGCGAGGTCGCCGACGCGCGGCGGCGCGAGTCGGCGGCGCGCGCCAAGGCCAGCGCCGACGTCGTGCAGGCGCAAGAGGAGCAGCGCGCGCGCATCGCGCAGCTC
>Ga0070681_10007980_pt1 | contig 10359 bp, 10 predicted proteins | sample KBSC83BmetaG_FD_65650 | JGI IMG/M metagenome (GOLD analysis project Ga0070681, IMG submission 65650) | Corn rhizosphere microbial communities from Kellogg Biological Station, Michigan, USA - KBS C8-3B metaG | ecosystem: Host-associated > Plants > Roots > Rhizosphere | place: USA: Michigan...
CGCGGCTTCGTGCACGAGGCGCTGCTCGAGGATCACGCCGATCTCTCGCCGTTCGATCTCTACATGAGCGGGCCGCCGACGATGATCGACGCGGGGCGCCGTGCGTTCGTCGACGCCGGCTTGCCGGAGGATCGCCTCTTCTACGATTCGTTCGACTACGCGCCCGACGTGCTGGCCGCAATATTGAGGAGCCGCGCCGGCATCCTCGACCTGTAACCGATTCCACGAAAACCTTTGCAGAACTTCACGCGTCGCTCGCCGTCTCTTCAGACACGATCGGGTGCGACCCGCGTATCGTGTGCACGAGGACGAACGCATGATCAGACGCTACGCGCTTTTCGCGATCCTTCTGCTGCTGGCGAGCCCCGCCGCGTTGGCGATGCGCTGCGGCAATCGCATCGTCGACGCCGGCACGCAGGACTTCCAGGTCCGCGACCGCTGCGGCGAGCCGTTCTACGCCGATACGTATTACGCGACCGAGGTCTACGGCAACTACGGTCCCGTCGCGCAATACCGCGACGTGCAGTACGACGTCTGGTACTACAACTTCGGCCCGAGCACGCTGATGCGCCGCTTCGTGTTCCGCGACGGCGTGCTCGCGCGCGAAGAGACGCTCGGCTACGGCGTCAACCAGATCGGCGGCGACTGCAATCCGAACCGCGACTACCGCGGCTTCAGCGTCGGCGAGCTCGTCGCGCGCTGCGGCGAGCCGGCGTCGCGCCGCGCGAACTACGACACGATCGTGCGCCGGCCGGTGCCGGGCTATGAGCGCTACAACGACCAGCGGCGCGAGGAATGGATCTACGATTTCGGCGAAGATCGCTTCTTGCGGGCGTTCCGCATGCTCAATGGGCGTGTCGAGAGCGACGAGGCGATCGAGCGTTGACTTGGTTCCGGCCTTGCGCGCTCTTCCCCTCTCCCGCAAGCGGGAGAAGGGAAAAGATCATAGGGTGGGCTTCAGCCCACCGATCGTTCCGCGAAGTGCGGACGGTAGGCTGAAGCCCACCCTATTTCGAGGCGACGCCGGGCAATCGCGGCACGCCGTGCTCGCTGCGTTCCTCGAACGCGATCGCGCGCGTGTCGATCGCGCCTGCCGGCCCACGCAGTGCGCGCGCGCCCGCGTCGACCGTCGACTCGCCGCGCGCGACGCGCAATGCATTCGCATAGCACGTGCCCGCCATCGCGGCATCGCCCGTGCCGGCGTAGCAGTCGCCGAGCGTTTCCCACGCAAGCGGCGTTTCCTCGATCGCGAGCGCGCGCTCGAGGTATTGCTGGCTCTTGCCCCAGAGCTGCTGCTGCGCGCAGAGACGGCCGAGCGCGGTCGCAAGCGGGGCGCTGTTCGGCGCGACCGACAGCCAGCCTTCGGCCTTGCGCGTGCGCGCCGGCAATTCGGCCGGGCCGAGATCGGCGTACGCGAGCGCGAGAACGTCGTTCCATTCGCGCCGCTCGGCCGATTCGATTTCATCCATCGCGGCGAGCACCTGGCCGAGCCCGGCGGATCGCTTCGCGAACGCGGCGATCAATTCGGGACGCTTGCGCTGCGCGCGGCTCGCGCCGCCCCAGAGCGTATTGAGCCGCTGCGCATCGGGCGCAGCGGCGAGCGCCGCGGCGAACGTGCGCGTGTCGAGCGCGAGCTGATCCTCGTGCGCGAGCGACTGCGTGCGCGCGAGCGCCGGCAGCGCATCGAGCGCCGCGCGCGTGTCGCCGCTCGCGAGCGCGGCTTCGATTAACAGACGCCAGCCGCGCGGCGGCAGTCCGCCGCCCGCGGCCTTCGGCTTCAAGAGCGCGAGCGCTTCGGCCGGCTTGCCGTTGCCGATCAGGAATTGCGCGCGCAACGCGAGCGCGGCCGCCGCCGCGTCGCCGCCGACGTCGTTCAATGCTTCGTTCGCGCGATCTTCCGCGCCGCGCTCGTGCGCCGACTGCGCGAGCGCGAGCAATGCGGGCCCGCGCAGCGCGGCATGATTCGACGCCTTCGCCAGATCGCGCTCGGCGTGCGCGTAGCGGCCTTCGGCCAGCGCGGTGAGGCCGCTCGCGAGGCGCTCGCGTCCGCGCCGGCGATACGCGCGGCCCCACGCGCGAAACGGCCAGCGCGCGAAGCGGAACACGATCGAGAGGATCGCCCATGCGATCAGCAGCGCGATCACGGCGAAGACGAGGCTCGTCTCGAGCGTCGTGCCGCGGACGCGGATCATCACGTAGCCGGGATCGCTCGCAAGCCAGTGCCAGCCGAACGCCGCTGCGGCCGCGAGCGCGAGCAGCAGCAGCACGCCGAACCAGAGTCTCACGTGCCCGCTCCGGCCGGCGGCGGCGCCGCCGGGCGCGGCTGCGTCAGCGCGCGCGTCGCGCGAAGGTTGCGCAACTCACGCAGCGCGCTGCCGAGCTCCGGCAACGCCGGCGCGAGCGGCGCCGAGCCGAGCTTGTCGAGCTCGGCGAGATCGTTCTTCACGGGCTCGGCGCCGGCGTCGAACGCAGCGGCGATCGCCGTGCGTGCACGCGCGACGGCAGCCGTGTACGACGGCGGATCGCGCGCAAGCAGCGCGGCTTCGGCGGCGCGAAGGTCGATCGCGGCGAGCGTGCGCGTCAGCTCGACGTCGCGCCGCTCGGGCGTGTCGTCGCTGCTGATGCGGACGAACTGCTGCAAGAGCGCCTCGAAGCGCGACGGCGCCGCCGTCGTTGCGGCCGATTTCTTCGGCGGCAAGGTCGCGAGATTCGCGCGCACGCGCTCGAGCGCGCCGAGCGTCGCGTTCGTGTCGAGCGGATGCGCTGCTTGGAGCGCCTGTCTTTCCGCGCTGATCGTCTGGCGCACGCCGGCGAAGACCGGATCCTCGGCCGCCGCGAGCGCCGAATCGGCGAGCTGGTATGCCGCGAGCGCGGCCTGCGCATCGTGGAAAAGCGCGAGGCGTTCCTGCGCGAGCTGCAGCAGGAACTCGGCTTCGTTGAGCGCGAGCGCGTCGCGGCCGGTGAGGCGCTGCTCGGCAAGGTTCGCGACGGCATCTTCGAGATGGCGCGAGCGCTCGCCGAGCGCGAGCAGCTCCTCGCGCACGCCCTTGTTGACGGTGTCGGTATCGGCGAGCCGCGCGCGCATCGAATCGAGCTCGCGCTTGCGCTGATCGACGGTACGCTCCACATCCTGCAGGCGGCGGTCGACGTCCTCGCGCAACGCGCTGGCCGCGTCGCCCTGGCCGCGTTCGAGCATGACGATGCGCCATGCCGCGAAGCCGGCGACGAGCAATGCAATGAGCGCGAGCAGTAGCGCGAGCGCGCCGGTTCCGGTGCGTGCGGCGCGCGGCGCGGCGGGCGGCGTGCTCTGGACGAGCGGCTGCGGCCCGGTGACGTCGCTGTCTTGTGGCTCTCCCATGCGGCCATGCTAGCCGAACTGCGCTGCGCGGGGCAGCGCAGGCGCGGGTCAGAGGCGATGGCGAGCGAGCGCGGCGGCGGCCGCGGCGATCAGGTCGCGCGGCGCGGCCGAGCGGGCGAGCGCGATTTCGGCGAAGGCGTGCCCGCGCGCGAGCGCCGCGAGCCGGGCGCTGCTGGCGACGAGGATCTGCGCGCGCAGCCGGGCGAGCGCCGGCGGCGGCAGCAGCGCGACGAGATGCGCGAGCGCTTCGCCGCTCGACACGAGCGTGATCAACGGATCGCGCGCGGCCGCGAGCGCATCGAAGTGCCGGCGCGTCAGCCGCGGCGCAACGCGGCGGTAGACGTGGATCGCTTCGACCTTCGCGCCGCGGCGGCGCAGCGTCGGCCCGATCAGGTCGCGCCCGCCGGGCGCGCCGACGAGCGCGATGCGCCGTCCGCGCACGCGCTTCAGCCCGGGCAATGCGAGGAGGCCTTCGCTGTCCGAGCGCTCGCGCGGAATCGTCGCCGCGATGCCGTGCCGCGCGAGCGCGCGCGCGGTGCCGTCGCCGACCGCATACGCGCGAACCTCCGAACGCAGCCGGCGCGCCGGCAGCAGCGCCGCGCCGAAGCGCACGGCCGCAGGGCTCGTGAAGATCCAATCCTCGAAGCCGGCCTTGCGCATGGCGCGCGCATCGTGCCCGGCAGGACGGAGCGAAAGTCCCGGAATCGACAGCGGGCACGCGCCGAGCGCGCGCAAGCGCCGCACGAGCGCGGCGGACGTGCCGGCCGGGCGCGTGACGACCACCGAGGCGCCTTCGAGTGCCGCGTGCGGATGGCCCGTATCCATCGTCGTCGCCCGTCCGTCGTCCGCGCACAGATATAACGCATATCGCGTCTGCGCGGCGCGCGGTTGAACCGGACCCGCGATTCGCCGAGACTCCGGCGCTTCGAACCGCGAGCCTCGACGTGGCCCACTCCGATCCCGCGGCGCTCGATGCGGCCGCCGCCGCGCTCGAGCGCGACATCCTCGACAAGATCGTGCTCGCGCGCGCGATGGCGATCTCGGTGCCCGCGTACGACGGCGATGCGCTGACGCTCGCGGCCGCGCTCGCGCCGAACGTGAACGACAAGGGCTGCGCGTTCGGCGGGAGCCTCGTCAGCGTCATGACGCTCGCCGGCTGGGGGCTCGTCAAGCTCGCGCTCGACCGGCAGGGGCGCGACTGCGACATCTACGTGCAGGACAGCGACGTGCGCTACCTCGCGCCGGTCTGGAACGACTTCGAGGCGATCGCGCGGCTCGTCGCCGGCGAAAGCTTCGCCACGATGATCGAGGCGCTGACCGCGCGCGGCCGGGCACGCACGCGCGTGCGCTGCGTCGTGCCGCTGCCCGACGGCACGGCCGCGGCGACGCTCGAGGCGCGCTTCGTCGCGATCGAGCGCCGTTGAAAACCGTGGCGGAGTGCCGTTTCCGAATCGCGCGCGCCGAGGCACAATGGCGCGAACGGAGGGGAGTCCCATGCATCGTCGCGCCGCCTTGATCGCCGTGCTTACCACCGCCTTCCTCGCCGCCTGCGCCGACATGTCGATGCAGCACATCCAGTCGAAGGAAACCATCCTCGAGGACACGCTGAAGAACTACGCGGCGACGATCCGCTGGGGCGACATGGTGCAGGCGCTCGCGTTCGTCGATCCCGCCTACCGGCAGGCGCATCCGGTCTCCGATCTCGACATCCAGCGCTACCGGCAGGTGCAGGTCACCGCCTACAACGACCAGCCGGCGGCGCCGATCAACGAGAACGAAGTCGCGCAGACGGTCGAGATCGGGCTCGTCAACGTCAATACGCAGGGCGCGCGCAGCATCGTCGACCACCAGGTCTGGAAGTACGACGAGAAGCAGAAGCACTGGTGGCTGATGACGGGCATCCCGGACATCACGCGGCACCCGTGACACCCGCGATACCGCCCGTGCAGGACATCCGGTCGCGCGCGAGCGCGTTATGGCCGCTCTACGAGCCCAAGCTCTTCACGCTGCTCCGCCGCGGCTATGCGGCCAGCGATCTTCGCCGCGACGTCGTCGCGGGGCTCACGGTCTCGATCGTCGCGCTGCCGCTCTCGATGGCGCTCGCGATCGCCTCGGGGGCGACGCCGGACAAGGGCCTGCACACGGCGATCGTCGCCGGTTTCCTGATCTCGCTGCTCGGCGGCTCGCGCGTGCAGATCGGCGGTCCGACGGCCGCGTTCGTGCCGGTCGTGTTCAACGTCATCGACAAGTTCGGCTACGGCGGACTGATCCTCTGCACGCTGCTCGCGGGCCTGATGCTGATCGCGGCGGGCGTGCTGCGCGTCGGCACGCTGATGAAATACATCCCGAAGCCGGTGATCACCGGTTTCACGGCGGGCATCGCGGTCAGCATCTTCTCGAGCCAGGTCAAGGATCTCCTCGGGCTCTCGATGGACAAGGTGCCGGCGGAGTTCTTCGCACGCTGGGCGGCGTACGCGCAGCACCTGCCGAGCGTTGCGCCGGCGGCGGTCGCGATGGCGGGCGCATCGCTCGCGATCATCATCGTCGTGCGGCGGCTGCGCCCGACCTGGCCCGGCTTCCTGATCGCCGTGATCGCCGGCGCGCTCGCGGTCGCACTGCTGCACGCGCCGGTCGAGACGATCGGCACGCGCTTCGGGGGCATTCCGGCGGCGCTGCCGGCGTTCGCGCTGCCGCACATTCCGATCGAGCGCACCATCGAGCTCTTCCCGAGCGCGTTCACGATCGCATTCCTCGCCGCCGTCGAGTCGCTGCTGTCGGCGGTCGTCGCCGACGGCATGATCGGCGGGCACCACCGATCGAACTGCGAGCTCGTCGCGCAAGGCGTCGCGAACGCGGCGTCGGCGCTGTTCGGCGGGCTGCCCGCGACGGGCGCGCTGGCGCGCACCGCGACCAACGTGCGTGCCGGCGCGCGCTCGCCGGTCGCCGGCATTGCGCACGCGCTGTTCCTGCTGCTGTTCGTGCTCGTGCTGGCGCCGCTGATGCGCTACGTGCCGCTGCCGGCGCTCGCAGCCCTGCTCGTCGTCGTCGCGTGGAACATGGCCGAGATCGAGAGCTTCCGTCACCTGATGAGCGGCCCCGTCGGCGATCGCGTCGTGCTGCTGCTGACATTCGCGCTGACGGTCGTGTTCGATCTTACCGTCGCGATCGAGGTCGGCATCGTGCTCGCCGCGTTCCTCTTCATGCACCGCATGAGCGAGGTGGTCGCGATCGAATCGAACGTCTCGATGATCGAGGAGGACCGCGCGGACGCCGAGCGCCCCGACGAGCCCGACCAGCGCGCGCAGCTTGCGCCGGGCGTCGAGGCGTTCCAGATCTCGGGCCCGCTGTTCTTCGCGGTCGCGAACCGGCTCGACGACGTGCTCGACCTCTACCCCAAGCCGCCGCGCGTGTTCATCCTGCGCATGCGTTACGTCCCGCTGATCGACGCGTCCGGCGTCGCTGCGCTGTCGCAGATGATCGCGCGCTGCCGGCGCGGCGGTACGAAGGTCATCCTTTCGGGCCTTCGCGAGCAGCCGCGGCGGATCCTCGCGCAGATGCACGTCGCGGACGACGGCGGCATGCTGCGGTTCGCCCGCGACTTCGGCGAGGCGGTGGCGCTGGCCGCGCGCGAATAAGCCGCCGGGCAGGCAAGCCCGACCGGCTCGCTTTGCCCATTGCGTCCGGCTCCGCGATAATCCGCGCCCGCGCCGCGAGCCGTCCTTCCGATGTCCGACTTCATCCACCGCCTGCCGGAGTTCCTCGGCACCCACCTCTATCTGACGCTCGGCTTCATCGCCGTGCTGACCGCGCTCCTCGTCACCGAGGTGCAGCGCTTCACGCGCGGCTACAAGGCGCTGACGCCGGCCGGGCTGACGCAGCTCGTGAACCGCGAGAACGCGCTGCTGATCGACGTGTCGAGCCTGCAGGACTTCGAGAAAGGCCACGTGCCGGGCGCCAAGAACGTGCAGATGAGCCAGTTCGATCCCGAGCACAAGGACCTCGCCAAGGCGAAGGAGCTGCCGATCGCGGTCTACGATCGCAGCGGGCAGACGTCGGGCACGGCCGCGCAGCGGCTCGTGAAGGCCGGCTTCAGCCGCGTGTACTGGCTCGAAGGCGGGCTTTCGGCGTGGACCGAGGCGCAGCTGCCGCTCGCCAGGGGACGCAGCTGACGCGTTGCCGCTGTCGCGGCCGCTTCGGTTGCGCACGACGGCTTTTCGCGGTGCTAGATTGGCGCTCCCTGGGAGAGGGAGTTCCGTCATGTCCACGATGCGCACCTGCCTGCGGCCCGCGTTGCTGGCCGCGCTCGCTTTCGCTTCGCCCGCGTTCGCGGTGTTGCCGCCGATCGGCTCCGGCGATGTCGCCGTCGCCGATCCCGACATCCCGCCGCCGCCGACCGAGCCCTGCGTCGTCACGCTCTACGATCAATTCACGTTCATCGGCTTCGACGCGCAGGCGTTCGACTTCGCGCCACCCGCCGATTGTCCGGGTCCGTGGCAGAAGGTCGTGCTGAGCGCCGACTTCGACGTCACCGCCGGCCGCCAGTTCGACCGCACGGCCGCGATCTGGCTCGGTGGCGCGAACCTCTATTTCGGCACCACGCAGGAGCCGCGCGCGGACGTCGCGCCGACCTGGCACATCGAGCGCGACGTCACCGATCTCTCGCCGCTGTTCGCGGCGATGCAGGCCGGCCGCGTCGATCTCGGCAACCTCGTCGACGACACCTATACCGGCATCATCCACGGCAGCGCGAGCCTCGTGTTCTATCCGTACGACGCGACCGTGTCCGACCGCGCGCCGCGGCCCGACGTCGTCGTGCCGATGGCCGCCGACGCGACCGGCGGGACCGTGACGCTCGCGAGCAACGACGATCACCTCGTCATCGACTTCACGCCGCCGCGCAACATCCGGCGCGCGTTCATCGACGTCATCGCCGAGGCGCAGAACACCGACGAGTTCTGGTACCTCTGCGTGCCGGACGACGTCGCCGACGAATTGCAGTCGTGTCCCGGCACCGGCTTTCGCGAGGCGCAGGTCACGATCGACGGGCTCTACGTCGGCATCGCGCCGATTTATCCGTGGATCTACACCGGCGGCATCGATCCGGGCCTCTGGCGTCCGACGCCGGGCATCCAGACATTGTCGTTCGAGCCGTATCGCGTCGATCTCACGCCCTATGCGGCGTGGCTGAGCTCGGGGCAGCCGCATCGCGTCGCGGTGCGCGTGTTCAACGCGCAGGCGTATTTCTCGGCGACGGCGAATCTGCTGCTGTATCTCGATCACGGCACCGATACCGTCGATGGCGAAATCATCACGAACACGCTCGCCGGCGCCGATCCTTCGGTCAACGAGGACATCGCCGCGAGTCCGGAAGGCGACATCAGCGGCACCGTGACGATCGGCTCGACGCGCGATTTCGAGATCTCGGGTTATGTCGACACGTCCGATGGCCGCGTCACGACCGACATCGTGCAGCACATCGATTTTTCGAACGCGCAGACATTCGCGATCACGGCGGCCGACTATCACCAGCATCTGGACATGTCGACCATGATCACTTCGACGACGACCGTCGACAACGGCGTCTACAAGCGCGTCGTCATCGACACGCGCCACTGGCCGCTGACGATCGACTACTCGTTCAATGCGGTCAGCGATGGCTACGCGCAGACGACGACAGTCGACCAGGGCCTCGCGCGCCTGCTCGCCTACGGACTCGACGGATTCGACCCGCATGTGGCGGCGCTCACGCAGCAGATGACGACGGCCGACACGCTCCTGATTGATTCGAACGGCAATGCGACCGGACGCACCGGCCAGAGCAGTGTGCAGAGTTACTCGTACGTCGATCCGTTCGGCGCGTGCTACGACCGCACGATCACGACCGACAGCGGCGCGCTCACCGGCTTCACCGACGGAACCGCCTGCCCCGACGGCGTGAACACGCTGCCGTCGTTCGACTCGTTCCACAACGCCGGCAGCCTCACGTTCGGCGCGACGCTGCAGATCCTGCCCTGAACGTCCGCCCTGGACGTCCCGCCGGAGCGGCACATAGCCGCTTCGGCGGAACCCGGCCGGGTGCGCCGGTCGGCTAGGCGTGGAATAATCCGCACCCTTTTCCCTTAAAGAACGAGCAACACCATGGCAGAGACCACGAACGGCGCCACCAACGGACAGGCGCAGCAGGGCCAGGCGCAGCTCAGCCTGCAGAAGATCTACACCAAGGATGTCTCGTTCGAGGCGCCCGGCGCGCCGGCGATCTTCCAGGGCTCGCCGAGCCAGCCGAATGTCGAGCTCAATCTTTCGCAGCGCGTGACGCAGCTCGGCGAAGCCGCGTTCGAAGTCGTGCTGAGCGTGACCGCGACCTGCAAGATCGACGACAAGACCGCGTATCTCGCCGAAGTGCACCAGGCCGGCATCTTCGGCCTTTCGGGCTTCGATGCGCAGGGCCGCGAAACGGTGCTCGCGACGTATTGCCCGAACGTGCTGTTCCCGTACGCGCGCCAGGTCGTTTCCGACCTCGTCCAGAACGGCGGCTTCCCGCCGTTCTTCCTGCAGCCGATCAACTTCGATGCGCTCTACGCCGATCAGCAGCGTCGTCGCATGGAATCGGGTCAGGGCGCCGGCGCCAACGCTTAAGACGCTCGCATCGCCGCGATGAGCACCACGCCGGTCGCGGTCCTCGGCGCCGGCTCGTGGGGCACGGCGCTCGCCGCGCTGCTCGCGCGCAACGGCGTTCCCACGACGTTGTGGGGGCGCACCGCGCAAGCGGTCGTCGAGATCGCGACCGCGCGCCGCAACGCGCGTTATCTCCCCGACCTCGCGCTGCCCGATTCGCTGCAGCTTTCGGGCGCGCTCGAGCCGACCGTGCGCGATGCCGGCACCGTGCTCATCGCGGTGCCGAGCCACGCGTTCGCGGCGATCGTCGACGAGATTGCGCCATGGATCGCGCCCGAGGCCGGCGTCGCGTGGGCGACGAAAGGCTTCGATCCCGCATCGGGCCG
>Ga0070681_10007981_pt1 | contig 10359 bp, 2 predicted proteins | sample KBSC83BmetaG_FD_65650 | JGI IMG/M metagenome (GOLD analysis project Ga0070681, IMG submission 65650) | Corn rhizosphere microbial communities from Kellogg Biological Station, Michigan, USA - KBS C8-3B metaG | ecosystem: Host-associated > Plants > Roots > Rhizosphere | place: USA: Michigan...
GTGCCATCACCGTTACCGAGCAGCACCGAAGTAGTGCTGGCGCTTTCGTTGGCGGTGATGACATCCAGCTTACTGTCGTTATTGAAGTCACCGATCGCCACACTATAAGGGGCGCTGCCGACGCTGCTGTTGGTCTTGGTCTGGAAGGTGCCATTACCATTACCGAGCAGCAGTGAGACGTTGCTAGCGCCGCTGTTGGCGGCCACGATGTCGAGTTTACCATCGCCGTTGACGTCGCCAGTCGCCAGACCGTAGGGTGTAGCTCCAACGGCCGGCGTACTGCCGACCGTAAAGGTGCCATCACCGTTACCGAGCAGCACCGAGACAGTGTTTGCGCCGCTGTTGCTGACAGCGACATCCAGTTTGCCATCACCGTTGAAATCACCGGTGGCCACGCCGTATGGCGTACTGCCCACACTGGTGGTCTTTTGGGTCTGGAAGGTCCCATCGCCGTTGCTTAAGAGAACAGAGATGTTGTTCGATGTCTGATTGACGACTACGAAGTCAGCCTTGCCGTCACCGTCGAAGTCACCGGTAGCCACACCCTGGGGGCCGCCGCCAACTGGTACGTTGCTGGCAGGGCCGAAGCTGGAGCCTGTGCCGTAGCTATTGAAGCTGAGCGGTGAGCCGATGTTCAGCGTCTTACCACCGGCAATGTTGACGTCGCCGTTCAGGGCGCTGGTGCCACCGACGGTCAAGTTGCCGCCAATGGAGGCATTGTTGGTAACGCTGAGCGCCGTGCCGGCTGCACTGAAAGTAGCAGCGCTACTGAACGTCTTAGCACCGGCCAGGGTCTGAGCACTGGTGTTCACCAGTCCGGCAAAGCTGGCGCTGGCGCTTTGGAGGTATAGCGTCGTTCCGGTAATGGTCGCACCCTTGGCGTTGGCGGTGCCGCCGTCCAAAGCGCCTAAGGTGCTGACGCCGCCGCTGCTGATGGTGGCGCAGGTGCCGCCGGTGGTAATGCCGCCGATGACGACCTGGTTCTGGAGGACCTGACCGCCGCTACACGTGGTGGTAGCGCCGCTGGTGGCACCTACGGTAAAGCCGCTAGTGGCGGTGACAGTGCCACCCTGCAGGGTGACGGAGGTCGTAATGTTGCTGGTGGTATTAATGGTGCCGAAACCACTGGTAAGTGAGCCGGAGCTCAGGGCGCCAGTGCCGGTGATACCGGTGTAACTGCCGCTGATACGGGCGCTACCGACGGTGCCGGCATTCAAGTTCGTGGCGTTCTGGTAGTAGCTACCGGCCTGGCCACCGAGCTGGGCGGCATTCACATTGGTGACGCTGGCGCCATTACCACTCAAAGAGGCGGCGCTGACGCTGCCGGTGGTGGTGACATTACCGCTGGTACTGATATTGCCGGTGCTGCTTAAGGCGCCGGCCACGGTTACCGTGGTCGCACTGACATCTTGGGAGATGATGGAGTTGCCTACGGTGTAGCCGCTGCCGGTGAAATAAGCGATCTGATTGGCAGTACCACTGCCACCGAGGGCCCCGCCGGCTGTACCGACACAGTTCCCGGAAGTGTCGCAGACATTGTTGCCATTGTGCTGCAGCGTACCGGTAAAGTTATTGCTGCCGTTCTTCAGCGGCACGTTGTTGCTCAGCCGAGAGTCGTTCACGGTGCCGGTAGCGATGTTGGCGGCGTTCAAGTTAGTAAGGCCCGAGCCGTTGCCACTGAAGCTGGTAGCTACCAGCGCGCCGTTCACGGTGACCGTGGTGGCGCCGACGTCCTGGGAGAGCAGGGAGTTGCCGATAATGCCAGCGCTGGTGAAGAGGGCTAATTTGTTAGTGGTGCCGCTACCACCGATCGCGCCGCCAGCCGAGCCGCTGCCGACACAGTTTCCAGAGGTATCGCACAGATTGTTGCCATTGTGCTGCAGCGTGCCGGTAAAGTTATTGCTGCCGTTTAAGAGAGCGACATTGGTACTCAGGCGCGCGTCGTTCAGCGTGCCGGCGTTCAGATTGGTGGCGTTCTGATAGTAGCTGCCGGCCTGGCCACCGAGCTGGGCGGCATTCACGTTGGTGACGCTGGCGCCATTACCGCTTAAAGTGCCGGCAGTCACGGTACCGGCGGTGAGCGAGCCAGTGGTACTGATATTGCCAGTGGTGCTTAAGGCGCCAGCCACGGTTACCATGGTAGCGCTGACATCTTGCGAGAGCATGGAATTACCGATGGTGTAGCCGCTACCCGTGAACAGGGCGACTTTATTGGCGGTACCGTTACCGCCAATGCCGCCGCCGGCTGCACCGACACAGTTCCCGGAAGTGTCACAGACATTGTTGCCATTATGCTGCAGTGTACCGGTAAAGTTATTGCTGCCGTTTAAGAGAGCGACATTGGTGCTCAGGCGTGCATCACCGACGGTGCCGCTGGCCAGGTGGCTGGCGTTCAAATTAGTTATGCCGTCGCCGTCGCCGCTAAAGCCGGTGGCCGTTAGGTTGCCCGTTACATTGACGCCGCCAGTGGTGACTGCGAAGTAGATATTGCTGCCCGTGTTGTTAGTCACGCTCAGCAAGTTGCCGCCAATAGGGGTGCCGTTGTCGCGAATGCTGATGCCCTTGCCGACGCCGTTCAAGGTAATGGCTGGTGAGCTGTTGGAGTTCGTGTAGACATCTTGCAAGGTCGGGGTGGTGTTGCCACTGCCGCCGGGGCAGGTCTGGTAGCTGGCGCCACCGCTCACGTCGGCAATGAGACATTGTCCAGCCACGCCGGTCAGCGCCGTAAAGGCATTGGAACCGTTGCCGACGATAATGCCGCCACTCGTAAAGTTGTTCGCACCGGTGCCACCATTACCCACTGACAGTGCTTGGCCGAGCGATAGGCTGCCGGTCACGGCCAGGTCGCCGTCGGCGGTGATACTGGAGCCGCTCTGAGTGAGCAGCGAGTTGCTGATGGTCTGACCATCGCTAAACACCGCGAAAGAGCCGGTAGTGCCACCCGGGGTGTTGACGTTGCCGGTGCCGGCACCAGGTAATACCGAAATAGTGATGTTGCCGTTGCCGTCATCGCTTGCGGATAGGCCGCTGCCAGCCACGACGGTCACGACGCCGCTGTTTTTAAGCGTGCCGTCCGTGACGCTCAGGCCACTGCCTACCGAAATGTTGCCATTTTGACCACCAAACGAGAGTACGCCGGTGTTGGTAAACGTTGTACCGGTTACAGCAATGCCGCTACCGCCGTTCAGTGTGACGGCGCCGTTGCTGCCTTGAAGAGATAAGACGCCGTTGTTCGTAAGTGTCGTGCCGTTCAGTGAAAGGCCTCGGCCAGCGCTCAAGTTCTGCTGTGGCGCGCTCAAAGCCTGCGTAAGGGCATCTGGCGTGGGCGAGGCCAGTACGCTTTGATACTGTTTGCCATCGAAGTACGATAGGCGGTTGGTCTCCTGGTTGTAGAATAGCTGGCCCGTCAGCGGGCTGGCTGGCTGCGTCATCGGACCAAGCACCAGGCTGTTCTGGACATTTAACTGGCCGTTGACGGTCACGATGCCCGATAAGCTTGAAGCTGAACTGGCCGTGTTGGCCGGCAGTTTATCGAGCGGTACCGAGACTTTACCGTATTGCTTATCGATGCTATTAACCGGGGTGGTTGGCGTAGGGCGGTGTTGGGCGAACAAGACGAGCGCGATGCCGGCAATTAAGGCGCTACCGAGGATGAGATACTGCAATCGGCGACGGGTAGGCCGGTAGAGAGCTGGGTCGACGTACGGGGTGTAAGCTGGTTGTTCGATAATGGTGGCCGGCGCTTCTTCCTCGAGAGAAATACCCTGGGCAGGGGTGACGGGCAGCGGACCGGTAGAGTCCACAGGGCTGGCCTGAACGGGCCGCTCACTAGAGGTAGCGAGCGGTGTACTATCCGTGGGTACGGGCGTACCTGGTTGATCAGACTGATCCATGTTTATTTTTTGATTTTTATCTTGCCTTTAGCGCTTCCAAACTGACTCCAGAATGATAAAATCGCGCAGCTACAATGTACACATAAATTGTACTCTGTTTTCTATCTAAAGCACAAGGGCTATGTAATGCTTTCGCGTAGTTCTTTTTGTATTTTGTTCGGCTGTCAGCGAAACCTGTGACTATGCTGTGCAGTCGAGCTAACTAACCGCCATTCAACAATACCCAGAACAGGTTACTGCCGTTCTTGCCCGAGAAGGCGTGGCCGAGGGTTGCTCCGTTGCTTGGCGTGTTCGTGGTTGTGGCGGCGCCAGCAATGTTAGAAGTAATGACCGGCAGGTTTACGTTGATAGTATTGCTAGCTCCGTACACCTGGACAACGCCCGAGAATGCCACGGTACAGATTGTGGTGCTCGGTTTCGCAACCACGACACCTGCCACTGCGATACTGCCGGTGGTGCCGCCGCCGGTGTCGACGGCTACCGCCGTACCACTGATTTTGACAATGTAGTGGATCTGCTCGGCTGCGGTACAGGTAAAGTCATGGGTCAGAGCGCTTTCAACGCCATTGGTGGTGCCGCTGCCCATCTTAATGTCGATGCCACCCGGTACATTTATCTCGGTGGCGGAGGTGACAGTGTTGTAGCCGATCCAGAACGCGTCAACGCCGTTGGACTGGATGGCGAAGCGGCCTTGAGTGCTGCTACAGCCGGTGCGGCATTGCATGTTAAAGACGACATTTGAGTCAGTGGTGGTGTCGGGCGCAGTGAAGGTGAGATCGGTCGCGTCGGTTAACAAGACGGTGCTAACGTACAGGTTGCCCTGGACGGTCACGTCGCTGTTGAATGTCTTGGCGCCGGCAAAGGTTTGAGCACTGGTGTTCACCAGGCCGGCGAAGCTGGCGCTGGCGGACTGTAAGTACAATGTGGTGCCAGAAATGGTAGCACCGTTGGCATTGGCAGTACCACCGTCAAGCGCGCCAATGGTGGTGGTGCCGCTGCCGCCCGAGCTTGTGCAGCTGCCACCAGTGACGATGCCGCCGGATACGACCTGGTTCTGTAAGAACTGTCCGCCGGAGCAGGTGACGTTTGAGCCGGAAACACCGTTCGTCTGATAGCCCGTGACTGCGTTGATGGTTGAGCTGCCGCTGAGCGTTCCGGTGAGGACAGCGTTGCCGTTCAGGTTAATCTTGCCAGTGTTACCGGCCGATAGGGTAACCGCATTTCCTGCGTTGGCGGTAGAGCCCAAGTTGATAGTTTGGGTGCCCGTGGCGTTACTGGTGGTGCCGACATTGGTGGTGCTACTACCGGTGGCAGTGCCAGTTGAGCCGACATTGACGGTGCCAGTAGAGCCCAAGTTGATGGTTTGGGCCACCGAGGTGTTGCTGCTGCCGATGTTAATGGTGCGAGCAATGTTAGCCACGCTGCCGATGCTAATGGTAGCAGTGCTGCTGTCACCGATAGAGACAGCGCCACTGGCGCCGGTGGCTTGAATGACGACCTGGCCGGTGCTGGCGCTCGTACCCAGCGTCAGATCGCCGGAGCTGGTGACGAATTTGGAGCTGCCAGCAGCGGTCAGCTGTAGCGAACCGCCAGCAGTCAGGCTAGAGGTGCCGGTGCTCGTCAGGCTGAAATTGCCGCCTGACTGAGTTAGCGCACCGGTGACGGTTGCGCCGCCACCGAACGTCTTAGCGCCGGCAAAGCTTTGTGTCCCCGTGTTGACTAAGCCGGCAAAGCTAGCACTGGCGCTCTGCAAGTACAGGGTGTTGGCCGAGATAGTGGCGCCGGTGGCATTGGCGGTGCCGCCATCGAGCGCACCAATGGCATTTACGCCACCGCCAGCTGCCGCGCAGCTGCCACCAGTGACGATGCCGCCGGATACGACCTGGTTCTGTAAGAACTGTCCGCCGGAACAGGTAGTAGTTGCCCCGGCTACGCCGCCCACCTGGTAGCCACTGGTAGCATTCAGGGTGCTGCCTTGGACGGTACCTGTGGTAGTGATGCTAGAGCCGGCTGAGATGCCCCCTGTAGTCACGAAGTTGCCGGTAGCTGTCACTGTCGTAGCGCCGGCGTCCTGGGAGAGCAGGGAATTGGCGATGGTGAAGCCGCCGCCGTTGAACATAGCGACCTGGTTAGCCGTGCCGTTGCCGCCGATGGCACCGCCGGCACCACTGCCGACGCAGTTGCCGGAGGCATCGCAGACGTTGTTGCCGTTGTGCTGCAAGCTGGCAGTAAAATTGGCGGCAGCGTTCTTAAGCGCTGCGTTCGTACTCAGTCGCGCATCGTTCACCGTACCACTGCTTAGGTTGCTGGCATTTAAGCCCGTCAGTCCTGAGCCGCCGCCACTGAAGCTAGTGGCCACCAAGTTTCCGGCTACCGTGACGGTGGTAGCGCCAACGTCTTGGCTTAAGATGGAATTACCAACGGTAAACCCACTGCCGGTAAAGAGTGCGATCAGGTTGGCAGTGCCGCTGCCGCCGAGGCCGCCGCCACTGACACCGACGCAGTTGCCGGAGGCGTCACAAACATTATTACCATTGTGCTGCAAAGTGTTCGTAAAGTTAGCGGCGCTATTTTTGAGGGCAACATTTGTACTCAGTCTTGAGTCATTTAAGCTGCCCGTCGAAATGTTGGTAGCGTTTAAATAGTAACTACCGGCCTGGCCGCCGAGTTGGGCGGCATTGACGTTAGTGACGCCGCTGCCATTACCGCTGAACGAAGTAGCGCTTATGCCCCCCGTGACAGTGAGACTGCCGGTGACCGTCACCGTGGTGGCGCCGGCGTCCTGGCTCAGTAGGGAATTGCCGAGGGTGAGGCCGCCACCAGTGAATAGAGCGAGTTTGTTGGCGGTGCCACTGCCGCCGAGGCCGCCACCACTGACGCCGACACAGTTCCCACTGGTGTCGCAGAGGTTGTTGCCATTGTGCTGTAGGCTCCCGGTAAAGTTATTGCTGCTGTTCAGAAGCGGCACATTGATGCTGAGGCGTGCATCGTTCAGCGTGCCACTACTCAAGTTTCCAGCGCTAAGGCCTGTGATATTGGCACCGTCACCACTGTAACCGCTGGCAGATATGGTGCTGCTGACGACCAGACTGCCAGCCACGCTAACAGTTGAGCCGGTTTCGCTGAGCAACGAGTCGGTGATGGCCTGGGCGCCGTTAAAGACAGCCAGGCGGCCAGTTGTGCCGCCGACAGTGCTGACATTGCCACTGCCGACGCCCATCGGACCGGTGATGGTGAAGTTGCCTTGGCCGTCATTGCTGATGTTCAGGCTGCCGTCGGTGCTTAGGCTCTGCACGCCGCTGCTCGAAAGTTTGTCGCCACTCAAAGCCAAGCCGTTGCCCAGCACGACATCGCCGCTGAGGCCGCCAATCGATAGGACACCGGTGTTGCTGAACGTCGTGCCGGCAATCTGGACGCCCGGTCCGGCGCTAAGACTGATCGCGCCCGACACGCCTTGCAGGCTGAGTACGCCAGCGTTAGTCAGCAGGCCGTTCCTAAGAGATAAGCCGCCACCAGCTGCCAGGCCGCTTTGCTGCGGCGGCAGTGTGTCGGTGGTCAGCACGGTGCTAAAACTTTTGCCGTCGAAGTAGGATAGCTCGCTGCTGGTCTGGTCGAAATACAACTGTCCGGGAATAGGAGCAGCGGGCTGCGCGGTAGGGGCAAGCACTACGCTGCCCTGGATGTTCAGCTCACCGTTGACGGTCACGATGTCCGGCAACGTGCTGGCGGCGTCAAGCTGGGGGCTGGGCAGCTCATTGAACGGCACGGCGACGTGGCCGTAAATCCGGTCAATGCTGCTGATCGGGTCTTGGGTGGCGGGTTGGTGGCTGGCTAAAATGCTTAAAACCACGCCAGCGGCCAGGGCGATGCCGAGAGCGGCAAAGCGCAGACCCCTGTGGGGCCGGATGTAGGCCGGGTCGAAATAATTAGGCGGGCCGGCCGGGGTGTCGCCGAGCGGCCTAACGGCAGTTGGCTCATCGAGCGGCAGGCCGTGCTGCGGGGTGACGGGGATGGTCTCTTCGAGATTGGTGTGGTGCCCTGGAGTATAAGCCGATAAATCACTGGTTGATTCCGAAGCACTAGCTAATAAAGTGCCGTCGGGAGTTTCCGGTGCGGCAGTGTGTTTGTCTGGCGGCGTGGAGCTAACGGACGGGCCTGGTGTGTCCATACGACCTTTTGGGTGTTTATTTTAGCTTTTAACGGACTTCGGACAGGGAACACACGAACTAACTCAAATTGTACTGCTATCTACAACGAAAGCGCAAGCGGTTTGAGGCTTGCGCTGGTGGCTGACCGGACCCCCTAAGGGGTTACGAGCGCCTAAATACGCAGGATGACGTAAATGCCCATGACGGTCACGATCAGTACGCCGGCCGACGCGATGTAGACGTCCATGATGCCGCGCTTGATGGTGCGACTGGCCAGCGGATTGCGGCCCAGAGAGATGATGCCGGAGCGAATGCCGGCCCGCAACATAATGCCGGCAATGATGAAGCCAATGAGCAGCGCACCGACACTTTCGATAACGCGCAGGCCCGATACGTCCTTGCCGGCGACGGTGCCGGCGAACTTCATCATGAATGGTGGTACGAACGAAGCCAGCGGACTGTCATCGGCGCCGCTGCTGTAGCCAACATTCAGACGTACCGACAACATGCCGATGTGGACGGTGTGCTTGACGCCTTTGGCGTCGGTTATGGTGCGGCTAGTGGTCTTTACGCTCGACAAATCGTTGCCGGCGGTGCCGAGGATGACGCTACTACCGGTCGCTCTCATGCCGATGCCTTCAATCGGCGAAGCAGTAACGCGGTCGCCAGCTTTGACGTCGCCATTCAGATCGCTGACATACGCCGGCGCGGTACCCTCCAGGCTGATCTGCACCCGGCTATCACCGTTATTGAGGGAGATTAGTGGTTCATCGGCTACTACGCCGAGCAATTGCGGGCGCTGAGAGGCGTTGGCGGGTATAGCCTCAATGGAGCCTTTGGTGTCCAGGCTCATAATGGTCCCCGGCACGACGTCTTTGCTCTTGGTGTCGTAGCCCTGGGAGATGCCGCTGGTGGCAGCGAGGGCCAGGTTGGGCATGCTCAGTGAAATGAGGACGGTGAGCAAGAGTACTATATAGGTATATATAATATATAGTGAGCGAGACGGACGGCTAATCGGAGCGGTAGAGAACGAGTGAGCCATAGCGTGTTTACAGTGCTTATCCTTAAATATGCCCTCAGTATACATGAGGGCCCGAGTGAAAGCGATGCGAAATCACGGGCGCTGGCGCGGTCGGGCTGCCGGATTTGGTCCAAAAATATGCAAATCTGTAAGAAAATTCGCTGCTTTTGCAGGGTTTGGCTACGAAGATTTTCGTATTTTGTCGGCGTACGACCCCCGATTAACAGGGGTGGGAGTGTAGCTAATTTTTCATCATTAATTGCTTGACGGCCCCTGTTTCAGCGTGCTATTCTAAACGGGTCATTGAGTTTAGGTCAGAGGCAAGCCAAAGAGAGACAGGCTTCAAACTTAAACTCCAATGAGCAGGCAAAGCATCAATACGGATGTCAGAGCATGCTGCGAGTTTAGTAGATTAACAATTTGGTCACAATTAGAGAAGAGAAAAGACATCGATGTGTTTGTTCTTAGGAACAGATACATTGAATTTTAGATATATAACTAGTTGTTGGTAATTACCAATAACTAGTCAATTGCACGATATATGACTTTTAGTCATATATTTCGTAAAAAGTTACACAAGCGCACACAAAGAATGCCTTGACGTACTATACCGATGAAGGACGCGATGAGCTGCGAAAAGCTCCGGGGAACAGCCAAATATGTTTTGATCCGGAGATGTCCGAATGGGGAAACCCGGCTAGAGTCATGTCTAGTCACACCTATCTGAATATATAGGATAGGGAGTAGGTAACCACCTGAACTGAAACATCTTAGTAGGGTGAGGAAGAGAAATTAAACAAAGATTCCGTTAGTAGTGGCGAGCGAATGCGGAATAGCCCAAACCTTATTTGCTTTTGTCTGTCAGTTTACTGATAGACAAATAAGTTGGTAGACGAATGTAAATAAGGGGTTGTGACATTGCAAACAACCTTGTGTAGGGTTTGATTTTAATCAGATTCTACATAAGGCGGCAGACGCTACCATTAGTCTGCATAAGGTTAGAAATTGGTAAGGCGAGCAGAAGCAGTTGGAAAGCTGCACCAGAGACGGTGATAGTCCGGTACGCCAAGTCTTACCAACCTTATATTTGCAAAGAGTTTACGGCGATTATTGCACTTCGGTGCAATAATTACCGTAAATTCGGTTGTCGAGTAGGTCGGGACACGTGAAACCCTGACTGAATCCGGGAGGTCCACCTTCCAAGGCTAAATATATAGTACGATCGATAGAGAACAAGTACCGTGAGGGAAAGGTTAAAAGAACCCCGGAAGGGGAGTGAAATAGATCCTGAAATTGT
>Ga0070681_10007982_pt1 | contig 10358 bp, 7 predicted proteins | sample KBSC83BmetaG_FD_65650 | JGI IMG/M metagenome (GOLD analysis project Ga0070681, IMG submission 65650) | Corn rhizosphere microbial communities from Kellogg Biological Station, Michigan, USA - KBS C8-3B metaG | ecosystem: Host-associated > Plants > Roots > Rhizosphere | place: USA: Michigan...
TCCGGCACGCCCGGGACTGTTCGCGTTCTGGCGGCCGATCGCGAAACGGTCTACTCCCTCACGCTACCGGAGCTGTGGGATTCCAAATGGGACGTTCCGGCGAACAGCAAGCGCGGAGTGCCGCCGCTGCGGGAAGTGGTCACGGTATCCAGAGATTTATGGCAACTCTTGGCCATACTGGGGGGACTTGGCTTATTGGTGGAATGGCTACTGTTTGGCCGCGTCGAAGGTCGCATTCGCCGGATCAAGGCGCGAGTCGGCGCGCCACGACCGATGAAGAAAGCTTCGTGACATGAGCTTCGATCGCGCATGGGTTTTGATTTTTACGCTGGCGCCCCTGGCCTGGGCCCTCTGGGAATGGCGCGCGACTGTGCGGAAGGGTCCGCTGCTTCTGAAAACCGGCGCGTTTCTGGCCATTATTATCGCCTTGGCGCAGCCTCGCCTGACGTTCTTCGATACCAAAGTGGCGGTTGCCATTTTGGCCGATACGTCCCGGAGTCTGACACCACAAGACCTGGAACGCGCCTCGGCGCTCACCACGCAAATCGAACAGGCGCGCGGGCGCCACTGGACGGAGGTAATTCCTTTTGCCCGGTCTACCCGCAAACCTACCGCCCGCGAACGAGGGAAATCCTGGAACCTGCAAATCACCGCTGGGGACGCCGGTCTCGGCACGGATTTAGAGGCGGCGATACGCGACGCCATCGGCACATTGCCCGCCGGTACCGTTCGCCGCGTGGCGCTGATCTCGGACGGCAATGAAAATCTGGGCAGCGTGGCCCGGGCAGCGTGGCAAGTGCAACAGCTAGGCATTCCAATTGACACTTTCGCCCTTGGCGGCAGCCCCAAACCGGATTTGCGGGTGGAATCTGTCAGTCTCCCTTCCCTGGTATTCACCGGAGAACGTTTCTCCGTCGATCTAACGGTGGGTTCACCGCGCCATGCCGCCGCTCGCGTGACAATCAGCGCAGACGGCAACGAGTTAGGATTCAGCGACGTCACGCTCGAACCAGGAGTGAATCATCTGCGCGTGCGTGCGAGCGTGATGACAACCGGCGCGGTCGATCTTGCCGGTAAGATCGGAGGCCCCGGCCTGGGAGAAGCTCGCTTTGACGAGGCGGTCACCATCCGGCGGCCGCGCGTCCTCCTCATTTCTCAAGACCCGGCCGGAACCGAAGTGCACTTGCAGAAGACGCTCGAGTCCAGCCAGTTTCAGGTTCAGCTCGCGCCCCAGATCCCCGACAAATTTGACGATTTTCAGCTCGTCATTTTCAATAACTGGGACATGGAATCCGTACCACCCGCTCGCAAGCAGGATCTGGAAAAGTTTGTTCAGGAAGGCGGCGGGCTCCTGTGGATCGCGGGCGAGCATAATATTTACGTCGAGAACAAGCGCCCCGACGACCCTCTCGAGCGAACCCTCCCAGCCAAGCTAGCTCCGCCGCGCACACCGGAAGGCACATGCGTGATCTTGATCATCGACAAGTCTTCGTCCATGGAAGGCAAGAAGATGGAGTTGGCGAGGCTCGCAGCGATCGGCGTTATCGACAATCTTCGGCCTATCGACCAGGTCGGTGTCCTGATTTTTGACAACTCTTTTCAATGGGCCGTTCCGGTTCGGCGTGCGGAAGACCGCTCCCTCATCAAGCGGATGATCGCCGGCATCACCCCGGACGGGGGTACTCAAATAGCCCCGGCGCTTACTGAGGCATATCGGAAAATTCTTTACCAGAATGCGGTATTTAAGCACATTGTCCTGCTAACGGACGGCATTTCAGAGGAGGGCGATAGCCTGTCGCTCTCGCGCGAAGCAACCAATAACCGCATCACCATCTCAACAGTTGGGCTGGGGCAGGACGTGAACCGAGCCTATCTGGAGAAAATCGCCACATTTGCCAAAGGGAAATCATATTTTCTCAACGATCCGTCCGGCCTCGAGCAGATCCTGTTGAAGGATGTCCAGGAGCACACCGGCTCGACTGCAGTCGAAAAGCCGGTTCGCGCTTCCATTGTCAGAGCCGCCGAAGTGCTGGACGGCGTCGGAATGGACTCCGCGCCGGCGTTGCGCGGCTACGTTCGTTATATCGCCAAACCCACCGCCGACACTATTTTGAACGCGGCCGAACGGGACCCTCTGCTGGTGCGCTGGCAATTCGGTCTGGGGCGTTCCGCTGTCTTCACCTCCGATGCGAAAAGCCGCTGGGCGGCAGACTGGCTGGTCTGGAAGGGCTTCGACCGGCTGTGGGCCAACGTGGCGCGCGACCTGCTGCCGCATGCGCAATCGAGCGAAGCGCTGGCCGAATACGATAGCGCGAAAGATCAACTGGTCATCGAATATCACTTGGGCCGGAAGATCGATGAACCTGCTTTGATTCCTGACATATACGCGCTGGGCCCCAATGGATTTCGCTCGCCCGTGAAGATCAGCAAGACAGCCGCTGGAACGTACCGCGCCATTGTGCCCGTCGGACGCAATCAGGGCCTTTTCCGCGTACGGCCGCTGATTGAATCGCGCGTATTCCCCGAGGTCGGGTTTTATCGGGAACAAGATGAGTTGCGCGATTATTCCTCGAACGAAGCGCTATTGCGCCAGCTGGCAAAGTCCACTGGAGGACGGTTCAATCCCTCGATTAAGGAAGTCTTCGATCCGGGTGGACGTTCCGTGCCGTCTTCCATGGAGTTGTGGCCGGGGCTGCTGGCCCTGGCGATCGCCCTCAATCTCGCCGAACTGTTGGTTCGAAAGTGGCGCGGCCTCGTGGATAATTTTCGACGTCCGGCGCAGACGATCGCGGCGCGCTCGTGAACACGCGTTTTTTAGCCCGCAGGGACCAGATACAAACGTCAAATTTACACGATCACTTTCCAAACGTGCTCTAGTGCACTGCTGCTCGTACGTTTAAGTCGCCCGCCTCTTGTTAGTTGTAAAACTACCTCTATAAACTGGGGTAGTCATTAAGGAATCCTAAGCATGCAGCTAACTCAGAAGAGCGCGTGACCAAGGAAAAATTACATGCTTTCTGTAACTACTAAACCTACTTCGCCAAGAGAATCGGGACACCCCCTCATCTACTTACCTCGCAAATCCACGCGGGAAGTCCGAAAAGGTCAAATCATTTACGACCCCGAAAGGCCTTCCAACGGAATTCATCTGGTAATTCGAGGGAGGGTGAAAGTTTGCCGTCGCGTACGGGAGCACACGTCCATCGTTATGGAGATTTATTCAGCCGATGAGTTTTTCGGTGAGAGCAGTTTGCTGAGCCTGCCAGTTCCTCTGGAAACAGCATCTGCACTCGAAGATACTTCGCTCATGACCTGGACGCCCGTGGAAATTGAAGAACAGATCGAACGGCAGCCTGAAATGGGGCTCGCGTTCATCCAGATGCTGACGCGTCGTCTGGTGGATTGCGAGGCTCGCATCGAGAGTCTAAACCGCGAAAAATGCCGCGAGCGCATCGTCAGAGGTTTGTTGCGCTTTGCTCAGCGACTGGGTGAACCCGCCGAAGATGGTTCCATTCGCATCCCGCCGCTTAGCCAGCAGACTATATCCGAATACGTCGGTACTTCGCGCGAAATCGTCACTCTTCACATGAATCAACTCCGCCTGCAGGGTCTCATGCGGTACTCGCGCAAGGGAATCAATATTTACACCGATGCGCTTTCGCGGCAGTTGAATCAGGAAGAGGTCAGGCACGCGGGCGGGTAATCACCGCGGCTGGCGTAACGGCAACGGTGGAATAGGCCTTCAGGCCTGTGCATTTACAGGCAAGGATGCCTATTCCACTTGCGCTACTTCTTGTCGCCCTGCAAAAATTCGAGCGTCGTCCGTGTGAACTCGGCGGCGTGCTCGTGGATAGGCACATGCCCGCCATTCGGCACGATCCATAAATATGAATGCGGGATGGACCGATACATTTCCGCTGGAATCGTTACCGGAAAGAACTGATCGCGATCTCCGTGCACGATGAAGGTCCGCGCCGTAATCGTGGCCAGGTATGGCGGCGTGAAATTCATATCGTCATAGCTGTCTTTGAAATTGTGGAATTCATTTCGAAGCGCGCGAATCTGCTCATCGCCGTGCGTGTGAACCCGCCGCATACGCTCCCAGTCCTGCGGAGTCATAGTCTCGACAGTTGACCGGCGCATGATCTCACGCGCCTGTTCTGGAAAATAGATGGTGGCGCCGATCAGGACCATGGCTTCCACCCGGGACGGCTGCTGCGTCGCCATGTGAATCAGGGTCATGCCGCCGGTCGATATGCCCATAGCTCTGAACTGGCGGATCCCTAAGCGATCGAGCAACGCATAGACGTCGAGAGCGGATTGCCGATGCGTGAACTGATTAGTAGGATTTGTCGAACGTCCGTGCCCTCGCAGATCGGGCACGATGACCTGGTATGCATTCGCGTACTCGCCGCGCATGGAATTCCAGTCCTGGCCCGAACCGCCAAAGCCGTGCAGAAGCACAAGCGGTGGGCCGCTGCCCGAAATTTCGTAATACATTTCGATCCCATTGACTGACGCGGTGTGGCCCTGCGGCTGCTTTTGAGCCAGTAGGCCAATGGCGAACAGCAGAACCCCAAATGCGGCGAAAGTTTTCGCAAACCGCAAAAGCACAAACGTCCTCATCTTTCTCCCCCCGGAGCCAGCGCACACTTCTGCTGGACTTCCTCGGCGTCCCGGCGCCTCGGCGCTGAAGAGTTTATCGACGTATACCGCACCACCCCACGCAGCCAATCACACCGCGGCATCTCTGTAGCGTAATATATGCAGGCCGCAGACAGCTTCACGCGTGGTCTAATAAATTTTTGCGGTGCAAGCGAATGCATAAATAGATGCAGACTTTCGATTTGATCGTAATCGGCTCCGGACCCGCCGGCCAGCGTGCCGCCATCCAGGCGGCGAAGGCCGGCAAACGAGTGGCTCTCATCGAAAAACGCGAGTTTTTGGGCGGCGCGTGCATCAATACCGGCACGATTCCCAGTAAGACGATGCGCGAGGCCGTACTGCACCTGTCCGGTTTCCATTACCAGAACATTTACGGAATCAATTATCGCGTGAAGGAAAAGATCACGATGTCGGATCTTTCGTTCCGCGTGCAACACGTCATCAAGACAGAGGTGGATGTAACGCAAGCGCAGCTTACGCGTAACGGCGTCGAAGTGTTGACAGGCACCGCCAGCTTCGTCGATCCCACTCACCTGCGCGTCGTCAGCGCTCTCGGCCAGATCGATCTCGAAGGCTCCGCCGTCATTATCGCCACCGGCACCAAGCCGGCCGTCTCCCCAAGAGTCCCGCTAAATGGCCGCACCATTGTCAATAGCGACCAGATCCTGCAAATGACCGACATTCCGAAAACGCTTATTGTGGTGGGCGGCGGCGTTATCGGCGTCGAGTACACCTGCATGTTCGCGACACTCGGCGTCCGCGTCATTCTGGTCGAAAAGCGGCCGCGCCTGTTAGAGTTTGCCGACTCCGAAATCGTTGAAGCGCTCTCCTATCATCTGCGTGATCACCGCGTCACTATGCGGTTAAACGAAGAAGTGGAGAGTGTGGAGGACGCGGGCGGCTCCGTCGTCGCCAATCTGCAAAGTAAGAAAAAAATTTCGGGCGATGCCCTTTTGTATGCTGTAGGCCGGCAGGGGAACATCGATGAGCTCAATCTTGGCGCCGCCGGCGTCATCGCCGATGAGCGCGGCCGCATTTCCGTCGACGCCGACTACCGCACCGCGCAGCCCCATATCTACGCGGCCGGCGACATCATCGGGTTTCCCAGTCTCGCATCTGTCTCGATGGAGCAAGGCCGTCTCGCCGCGGCCCACGCCTTCGGAGTGGCACTGCATTCAAATCCGGCATATTATCCTTACGGCATCTACACCATTCCCGAGATTTCGTTTATTGGAAAAACAGAAGAACAGTTGACGGATGAAGATGTGCCCTACGAAGTCGGTGTCGCCTACTATCGCGAGATCGCGCGCGGTCAGATTCGCGGCGACACTACGGGGCGCCTGAAGATCATCTTTCATCGCGAAACTAAAGAATTGCTGGGTGTCCACATCATTGGCGAAGGCGCTTCGGAGTTGTTGCACATCGGCCAGGCAGTCATGATCCTGAAAGGAACGGTGGCGTACTTCGTCGATACCGTGTTCAACTATCCCACGCTGGCCGAATGCTACAAGGCGGCGGCGTTCAACGGCCTGAACAAGCTGGCGCGGCTTTAGACGTGAGGAGGTCGTGATGGCAAAGATCGTCGGCGTGCTGGCATCGGAACGTATCGTGGCCGGGGTGGTGGAAGCCAATCACATGGTTGGTGAATTGCGAACCTACCCGGAGCCGGGTTCTGCCGCTGAGGGGTTGCAGGGAATTCCAGCGGACCAAATCGCTGAGCTCATCCGGCGCCAGATCGAGTTGGTGACGCAAGGAACACCGGTCGAAGTGGTAGGGATTGGCTTTGCGGGCGTGGTACGGGAAGGGCGCGTGGAGGAATCTCCGAATCTGCAGCAGGTGAAGGGGTTTCACCTGCAGGACATTCTCGCGGAATCATTCGCGCGCGTGCTGGTCTTAAACGATGCCGATGCGATGGCAGCCGGCATCGCGGCCACGTACGGAAAGCTCGAAAGTCTGATTCGCGTTTGGACGCTTGGCAACGGTATCGGCTACGGCCGCTATCCGCAGGCAGAAGGGGTATGGGAAGGCGGACACATTGTGGTGTCGCTCGATCCCAAGGAACATTTCTGCGGCTGCGGCGGCGTCGGCCACCTCGAGGGCATTATGGGCCACTCCGCCATGCGGCGCAGATTCCTCGATATGGAACCGGACGAAGTGTTCGCCGAGGCTAAGACCGGCGATGCAAGGTGCACGGCTTTTGTAAAACTGTGGCACCGTGCACTCGCGGCCGCCACCGCCAACAGCATTCATATGGACGGGCCTGGCAAGTTTTATCTCACCGGGCACAATGCACATTTTATAGATATCGAGCGGCTGAACGTAGATCTCCACGAAATGGTACGAATGAGCTCTCTGCAGGGCAGCTTGTTTGAAATCGTGCCCACCAGCGACGAACTCGCCATCGTTGGCGCGGCCGTCAGCGCCGACCGGTCCAGGTTTGCGCTATAAGTTCAGGAATTTTTCGAGCTTCTCGAGTTCCGTGTCCGCCGATTGCATGAACTTTTCCGCCGCCGCGGCGTCATGCGCTCTGAGCGCTGAGTTGGCGCCATCGAGCATATGGTTCATGCGGCTCTCCGCCGAAGTCATGTCGCCGCGCAGCGACATCCCGCCCGCCGCCTGCGCGTTTTTCAGATTCTGCAAACTGCTGCGGACCGCTCCCGCACGAGCATCCAGCTTGACCAACCGTTCGCGAAGCTCCTGCAATACCGCGGGATCCGCTCCCGGCGGCCTCGCGGGAGCATTCTGGGGCGCGGCTTCATTCGCTGGGGGCGCTTGTTGCTGAGCTTGCGACTGGACGGCCGGCTGCGCTGCCGCGGGTGATTCGTTATTCCTCAGTTGCTTCGCAATCTGCCGTAGCGCCGGTTTGTTTGCTTCACGTTTCGGAGCGGCTACGGTGGCGGCTGGCAGCGTAGTCTCTGTGGCAGCGGAGGGGGCCGTTGATTGCGGCTCAGAATTGGGAACGGTCGCCACGGGCGGCGGAGGCTGCGACGGAGTTGTTTCAGGCGCGGTCGCTCGCGGCGTTTCTACAGTCTGCTGGGCCACCTGGGCGTTAGTTTTTCTCCACGGGCCAAACTGGATTACGGCTACTAGCGCGGCCGCAGTCGCCAGCGCGCCAGCCGCTACCCATATCCATCGTTTGCTCGATTTTGGCTGCGCTTCACCCGGTGCTTGCGATAACGGCACGGTATCCGGGAGCCGCGCTTGCATGGTGGCCGTAGCGGCTGAGGTCGAGGCTGATGCGACCGCCGGCAATCCAAGACTCTGGCGCACGCTGCCCAACGCAGCCCCAAACGCCTCCGCCGATTGAAACCTTTGCTCCGGCTGCTTGGCGATCGACATTAGAATCACGTCGTTCAGCGCTTGCGGCAGCTTCGAATCCAGAGTGACTGGCGGAACCGGCATCTTCTCCAAATGCGCCGCCATAATGGCAAACTGGCTGTCACCATCAAAAGGTTTCTTGCCCGTAACAATCTCGTAAAGCGACACGCCCACCGAATACAGATCGCTTCGCGCATCGAGCGTTGCCGTGCCCTTGATCTGCTCTGGTGACATGTAATAGAGAGACCCGAGCGTAGTTCCTGTCATCGTCAGCCGGCGGTCGGCGGCCGCTTTGGCAATTCCAAAATCCATCAGCTTCACCGTTCCTTTGGCGGTGAGCATCATGTTGGCCGGTTTAATATCGCGATGGATGACGCCCCGTTGATGCGCGTAGCCCAGCGCACCGAGCACCTGCCCGATATAGTCAACTCCGTCGCGCAGCGGTATGGGGCCCTGCTGCAAACGTTGATCCAGGGTGATCCCTTCGACGAGCTCCATGAGCATCAGGAGTTGATTGTCCACGCGCAAGGCCGTATGCAGCGTCGCGATATTCGGATGCTGCAAGCTCGCCTGTACCTTAATCTCACGCATGAAACGGTCGGCCAATTCCGGCTCATGTTCGAGGTCGGGCAGCAAAACCTTCATGGCCTCGACGCGATCGGAAATTACGTTTCGGACCTTGAAGACCTTGCCCATTCCTCCGGCCCCAAGGGCGGAAACAATTTCGTAATCGCCGATTCTGCTGCCAATCTCAAGGCTCATGTGCGCCTCACTGTGGATTGCGAACCGTATCGCCAACCTTGGCCGGTCCGGAACCAACAAATTTTCCAGTGGCCGAAAGATCATCGACCTCGCTCACCACCATCTCGCCAACTTTATCCTCGACGCGCTTGATGACTTTTCCGGTGCTCGGATCTTTGATCTCGCGAATTTTCCGGCGAACCTCGAGCCGGTCACCAGCCTTGACGCCCGCCCTCTTCCCTACATTGGCGATGATCGTGTCGCCGCTCGCGTCAGCCACCATGCCTTCGATGCTGATGGTTCGGGTTGGCAGGGAGCTCGCCTTTGTATTGAGCTGCTTGGCAACGTCGTCGACCGCCGCGTGAGTAGCTTCACCGAGGATGGTCGCCCCAAAATTGCTGCTTTGCATATCGATGCCCGCGCCGCCGCCCGAACCGCCGCCTGCCCCCCCGCCGACCAGCGACGTGCCGGAGCGCGTGGACTCGCCCTTCCCCGTAGCCACAGCGATAATCTCGGCGGTCTCCGTGTTGATCATCCGGGCACTGATCGCAACCGCGGCTTTCGATTCTTTCTTCTCGACGCCGCCAATACCGACACGCCGTCCGAAGCCGCCGAAAGCCCCAGCGCCCACGCCCGTTTTCTTATCGTCACGCCCGAACTGTGTGATGCTGCCGATGATGATGGCATCGACGCCCAGCACTTTGCCGAGCTTCGCTGCCGATGTTGGATCGGCGCGGTCACTGTTCGAGAAATTCTGCTCGGCCAGGATTTTGTCGAGAGCCTTGCGCTCGATCACCGAGTATTGACCGTCGGTAACCAGTTTATCGACCAGGAGATCGGCAATACCCTTGCCAATATCCTGATCGTAGCCGCCCCAGAGCGAAAGCACATTGCTGTGCACCGTCGCATAATCGAAGTTCATCACCGCGACTCGCTTCTTTTGCGCGCTCGCAATCGAAACTACCGCGAAAAGGACCGACAACAGACATGCCAGGCGCTTCACAGGTAACCTCCCCGCTACGAAATTGACAACACGTCATTTTAACACCGCTTAACACATCTGTTAGCGATGCAGAAATGAAGTCACTATTCGGTCTTGAATTCGAAGGTGTCGGTATTTGTATTGATCACCAGACGCCCGCCAGTGAGAAGTTTACCTTCGTTAGGAAAGAAAACCGCTCCGTCGGTGGACTGGCCAGGAGTGAGTTTGATCTGTACTAGCGCGATGGCGGAGGCCGCGGCGGCGGCTTTCACTTTGGTGGATTGTACTTCGGCCAAGGCGGCTTGCCGCCGCTGCTCGTAGCCGTTCGTGGAAAGCATTCTTTGGACGCCGTACAGGGCGGCCTCGTAGGCGGAAACCAGATGAATCACATCGCTCCGCGACCCTTTCTCGAGCAATGCGTTCACCACGCTCCGCGCCGGCGCCGCCGGAATCGCCGATCCATCGGCATGGACGTACTTAAAGTCTTCCGGGCGAATGGTGTAGGGGGCCTGGGAGCCATTCGAGACTGCCACCTGCAGGATGCTGAACTCGCGGACATGGGTGGGCATTTGGGCAAACATGACCGTTACTCCACGCCGGGTAAGCGTTTGATAGTGCATGCCGCCCGACTCGAACTCGATCACCTGTCCAA
>Ga0070681_10007984_pt1 | contig 10358 bp, 9 predicted proteins | sample KBSC83BmetaG_FD_65650 | JGI IMG/M metagenome (GOLD analysis project Ga0070681, IMG submission 65650) | Corn rhizosphere microbial communities from Kellogg Biological Station, Michigan, USA - KBS C8-3B metaG | ecosystem: Host-associated > Plants > Roots > Rhizosphere | place: USA: Michigan...
GTAGGGCCACGTCCAGTCGCGGATCGCGGGATCGTCGTCGCCGTGCTCGCGGGTATACGCGCGGGCGGCGAGGCGGCGCTCGACCATCTGCTGGCGCAGGTGCGCCGCGCGATCGGCCAGGTCGGGAACGCGGTCGATCACGTCGATCACGAGGTGGAACCGGTCGAGGTCGTTGAGCATCACCATGTCGAACGGCGTCGTCGTCGTTCCTTCTTCCTTGTATCCGCGGACATGCAGGTTGTCGTGATTTGCCCGTCGGTAGGCGAGGCGGTGGATCAGCCACGGATAGCCGTGGTAGGCGAACACGACCGGCCTCGAGCGCGTGAACAACGAGTCGAACTCGGCATCCGACAGCCCGTGCGGGTGCTCCGTGTCCGGCTGCAGGCGCATCAGGTCGACGACGTTGACGACGCGCACCTTGAGCTCCGGCAGGTGCTCGCGCAGCAGCGCGGCGGCAGCGAGCGTCTCGAGCGTCGGGACGTCGCCGCAGCAGGCGAGGACGACGTCCGGCTCGCCGCCCTCGTCGCTCGATGCCCAGTCCCAGATGCCGATGCCGTGCGTGCAGTGGATCACCGCCTCGTCGATCGACAAGTAGTTCAGCGCCGGCTGCTTGCCGGCGACGATCACGTTCACGTAGTTGCGTGAGCGGAGGCAGTGGTCGCCGACCGAGAGCAGCGTGTTCGCGTCGGGCGGGAGGTAGACCCGGATCACCTCGGCCTTCTTGTTCACGACGTGGTCGATGAAGCCCGGGTCCTGATGCGAGAAGCCGTTGTGATCCTGGCGCCAGACGTGTGATGAGAGGAGGTAGTTCAGTGAGGCGATCGGTCGCCGCCAGGGAATGTCGCGCGTCACCTTGAGCCACTTCGCGTGCTGGTTGAACATCGAGTCCACGATGTGGATGAACGCCTCGTAGCAATTGAAGAGGCCGTGGCGTCCGGTGAGGAGATAGCCCTCGAGCCAGCCCTGGCACTGGTGCTCGGACAGGACCTCCATCACGCGTCCGTCGGCCGCGAGCCCCTCGTCCGTCGGCAGTTGCTCGGCATCCCAGGCGCGCGCCGTCACGTCGAAGACGTCGCCGAGTCGGTTCGACGCCGTCTCGTCGGGACCGAAGAGCCGGAACGTCGTAGCGTTCTTCGCGATCACGTCGCGGAGGAACGCGCCGAGGACACGCGTCGCTTCGCTCGACGTCTTGCCCGGCTGATCGACGTCGACCGCATAGTCGCGGAAGTCCGGCAGCAGCAGGTCGTGCAAGAGCACGCCGCCGTTCGCATGAGGGTTCGCGCTCATGCGGCGTTCGCCCAGCGGTGCGAGCGCCCGAAGGTCGGGCCGAAGCCGGCCCTCCTCGAACAGCTCCTCGGGCCGGTAGCTGCGCATCCACTCTTCGAGGATTGCCCGATGCCCGGCGTCTTCCCTCGCACCCAGCACCGGGACCTGGTGCGCGCGCCAGGTGCCCTCGATCTGCAGGCCGTCCACCTCGCGCGGGCCGGTCCAGCCCTTCGGGCTGCGCAGGACCAGCATCGGCCAGCGGGGCCGCTCGGTGCTCTTGCCTGACCGTGCCGCGTCCTGGAAGGAGCGGATGTCGTCGAGCGCCTCGTCGAGCGCGGCGGCGAAGCGCGCGTGCGCATGCCGGGGCGACTCGTCGAGCTCGCTCGTTACGAACAAGGGGCGCCAGCCGTAGCCCTCGAACAGCGACACGAGCTCGCGCTCGGGAATGCGTGCGAGCACCGTCGGGTTCGCGATCTTGTAGCCGTTCAGATGGAGGATCGGCAAGACTGCGCCATCGGTCGCGGGGTTGAGGAACTTGTTCGAGTGCCAGCTCGTCGCGAGCGGCCCGGTCTCTGCCTCGCCGTCACCGACCACGCAGGCAACCAGGAGCTCGGGGTTGTCGAACGCCGCGCCGAACGCGTGGGACAGTGCGTAGCCGAGCTCGCCTCCCTCGTGGATCGAGCCAGGCGTCTCCGGCGCGACGTGGGAGGGGATGCCGCCGGGAAACGAGAACTGGCGGAAGAGCGCGCGGAGGCCGTCCTCGTCTTCCGAAACGTGGGGGTAGAGCTCCGAGTACGTGCCCTCGAGATAAGCGTTTGCGACCAGCCCGGGGCCACCGTGACCCGGGCCTGTGACGTAGATAGCGGAGAGATCACGCGCCTTGATCGTCCGGTTCAGGTGCGCGTAGATGAAATTCAGCCCGGGGGTCGTCCCAAAGTGGCCGAGCAGGCGCGGCTTGACGTGCTCAGGCTGCAGCGGCTCGTGGAGGAGCGGGTTGTCGAGCAGGTAGATCTGGCCGACCGACAGATAGTTCGCTGCCCGCCAGTACGCATCGATCAGGTCGATGTCTTCCGGCGCGAGTGTCGCCGTCATTTCGGGCGCTTCTCGAAGATCACGAGCACGCTCAGTTGTTCGTAGCCGACGAACTGGTGCTCGGCTCCCGCCGGCACGAAGACGGAATCGCCTTCGGTGAGCTCGTAGCGCTCGCCTTCGACTTCGAGTGTGCCTCGCCCCTCGAGCACAACGTAGACCTCGTTGTCGTCATGCGGCTGCTGGCGGTCGGGCTCGGGAGCAACGAGGACGTAGACGCCGAGCTCGAGGCCCGGGGACTGATGGACGATCTCGTAGCCGCCGTTCTCGCTCAGCCGCGCCTTTGCGTCCTGAATGGCGACTTGGTGGCCCCCTGACCGGGGCGGCCCCGCTTCGGTCATCGCTCGCTCTCGGTCGTTTCCGAAGTCATACCGTTTCCGCGGGCACGTAGTCGCGGAACCCGCGAGCCACCTGGCCTGCCCAGGCCTCGATCTGGGACCAGTCGCGGGCGTCGCTCTTCGGCATGTGGCTGAACGGGAAGCGCAGCTTCTCCGGATCGACCACGCCGCCGAAGACCGTGACGAAGTGCGGATGCGCACCGAGGTGCGTGAGCGTTCTGCCGAGCTGCTTGCGCGAGCCGGCTACCTGGTCGTCCTCGAGCTTGAGCGGGCCGAGCGCGAAGACCGCAAGCGCGCGCTCCTCGAGGGCGACTCGATGCCGGCGCAGGAAGGTGCGAGCATCTGTGTGCCAGCGGCCCATGTACAACGCGCCGCCCAGGACGACGCAGTCGTAGGGATCGACATCCGCGACGGCCGACGCGTCACGGATGTCGACGTCGTGGCCCGCGTCGCGAAGGAAGGAGCCGACGGCGCGCGCCACCTCCTCGGTCGAGCCGTGCTTGCTTGCGTATGCGACCAGGGTGCGCGTCATTGGACGCTCGCCTCCTCCTGTGCTGGTACTGGTTCGAGCAGTACCTCGGGCCCGCCGCGGACGACGAGCACCGGACAATGTGCGTCGTGCACGACGGCCATCGAGACGCTGCCGTGCCAGAGCCGACCCAGCGATCCCCAGCCATGCGCGCCGATCACGATCATCTGCGCGTTCTGCCTTTGGGCCGCGGTGCAGATCGCCTCAGCGACCGGGCCCGTTAGGTGCATCACCGCGCAGGAGACGCCGGCCTCGGTTGCGACGGCCTTCGCCTGCTCGAGGGTCTCGTCGACGTGCTCCCGCTCGATCTTCGTCATCTCCGCGACGAGATTGGCATAGCCGAAGTACCCGTAGGACGGGACATCGACGTGCTCCACCGCGACTGCAACGAGCGGCGCACCGAGCGTGCGAGCGAGATCGATCGCATGCAACGTTGCTTCGGCGGCAGAGGGCGATCCATCTGTGGCAAGGACGATGGGCTTCATGAGTTTCCCTCCTCGTGTAGACAGTTCGATCGTGCCGCGGCCGGCGCGCCGCGGAATCGGGGGGTACGCTCGGCCGGCTACGTAGTTCCCCGCAGTCTCTCGACGGGCCCGCAGGTATGCGTGTGGGGGGCGGGACCGCGACACTGGCCGCATGGTCGCCATCGAGGCACGGGAAGACGTCGTTCTGCGGGACGGTTCGACGCTGCGGTTGCGCCCCACGACGCCTGCCGACGAGGGAGCGCTGGTCGAGTTCTTCGGACGCCTGTCGCCCGACAGTCTTCACCTGCGGTTTCAGGGCGCGGTCCGGGTCGACGGGCATCTCGTCGCGCGCTTCTTGCGAGGCGACGGCAGCGAATCGCTCTCGCTGGTCGGCGAGCTCGCGGACGATGCCGGGGTCTCGCGCGTGATCGCGCTCGGCACGTACGTCCGGTTGCGGGATCCAAGCCGCGCGGAGGTCGCCTTCGTCGTCGCGGACGAACTCCAGCGCCGTGGTATCGGCAGTCGCCTGCTGGAACGGCTTGCGGCGCACGCGCGTCGGGAGGGCATCGAGCGCTTCGTAGCGCAGGTGCTGCCCGAGAACGCCGCCATGCTGCACGTCTTCGGAGATACGGGGTTCGAGGTCCAGCGCCGGTTGGTCGGTGGGGTCGTCGAGGTCGAGTTTGAGCTCACGTCGTCTCCGGAGGTGCTCGACCGGATTGCAGAGCGCGATCACTCCGCCGTCGCGGCCTCGCTCGTGTCGTTCTTCCGGCCGCGTTCGGTTGCCGTGATCGGCGCTTCAGCGCGGCGCGGCACGATCGGCGGCGAGCTCTTCCGTAACGTGATCGCAGCCGATTTCGACGGTGCTGCCTACCCGGTGAACCCAAAGGGCGATCCGGTGGGTGGGGTGCCCGGCTACCGCTCGGTGGAGGACATTCCCGCCCCTGTCGACCTCGCTGTCATCTGTGTTCCGGGTGCGCAAGTGATCGATGCTGCCGCCTCCGCGCTGCGGGCCGGCGTGCGCGCGTTGTGCGTCATCTCGGCCGGATTTGCGGAGACGAGCTCCGAGGGGCTCGCGCGGCAGGAGCAGCTGCTCTCGCTGGTGCGCGCGCACGGAGCTCGGATGATCGGACCGAACTGTCTTGGCGTCGCTTCGACGGCACGGCGCCTGAACGCGACGTTCGCGCGCCGGGCCTTCCCGCCCGGCCGCGTCGCGTTTTCCTCTCAGAGCGGCGCTCTTGGCCTCGCGCTGCTGGAACAGGCAGATGCGCGCGGCCTCGGCCTGTCGGCGTTCGCGTCGATCGGCAACAAGGCCGATGTCTCGTCCAACGACTTGCTCGAGTACTGGGAAGACGACCTCGAGACGGACGTCGTCTTGCTCTACCTCGAGTCGTTCGGGAACCCGCGCAAGTTCGGCCGGATCGCGGGCCGCGTCGCCCGCTCGAAGCCGATCCTCGCAATGAGGAGCGGTACGAGCAAGGCGGGCGCACGGGCGGCGGCCTCACATACGGCGGCGCTTGCCGGCTCGGACGCCGTCGTGGACGCGCTGTTCCGGCAAGCAGGTGTGCTCCGCGCGACAACGCTGCAGGAGCTGCTCGATACGGCCGTGCTCCTGACCGCACTCCCTGCACCTGCGGGCAACCGTGTGGCGATCCTGACCAACGCCGGCGGGCTCGGCATCCTCTGCGCGGACGCCTGCGAGGCCCAGAATCTCGCGCTGCCCGAGCTGACGGCGGAGACGCGTGACGCGCTCGCTGAGGTAACACCGCCGGAAGCGAGTCTTACGAACCCCGTCGACCTGCTCGGGTCGGCCAACGCCTTGTCGTACGAGCGCGCGCTCCCGCTGATCCTCGCCGACCCGAACATCGATGCAGTGATCGCGTTGTTCGTTCCGCCCGTCGTCGAGGATCCCCGCGCAGTGGAAGAGCTGCTGGCCCGGTACGCGAAGGAATCGGCGAAGCCGCTGCTCTCCGTCGTAATGAGCGCGGACGGCTCATCCCGTGGTGGCTTCGAATATCCGGAGTCGGCGGCCCGCGCCCTCGGGCTCGCAGCGCAGCGCGCCGCGTGGCTGCGGCGCCCGGCCGGAACGACGCCGGAGGTTGCCGTCGACTCGGCGCGGGGACGCGCGATCGTCGACGCGGCGGCCGAGGGCTGGCTGGAGCCTGCAGCCGCCCGCGAGCTGCTCGAGTCCTACGGCATCCCGCTCGTAGCGGAGCGGCGTGCGGAGACGCCCGACGAAGCGGCCGCGGCCGCCTCAGAGCTCGGGCTGCCGGTGGTCGTCAAGACCGCGGTCGCCGGCGCTCACAAGACGGAGAGTGGGGGCGTGGTCCTCGACGTCCGTAGCGCCGCCGATGTGCGTGACGCAGCCGCCCGCATGGGCGGCCCGGTCCTCGTCCAGCAGTACCTGCGCGAGGGCACTGAGCTGCTCGCCGGGCTCGTTCAAGATCCGGTGTTCGGCCCGCTGGTTGCCTTCGGTCCTGGCGGAGTGCTCGCCGAGTTGATCGGCTCCGCGAACTTCGCCCTCGCACCGCTCACCGACGTCGATGCAGCAGAGCTGATCGGCACCGGCAAGGCGCTCAAGCTCGTCGACGGCTGGCGCGGCGCGCCGGCGGCGGATCGCGAAGCCCTCGCTGACCTCCTGCACCGGCTCTCACGGCTGGCCGTGGAGCTGCCGGAGGTCTCCGAGCTCGATCTGAATCCGGTGCTCGCCGGGCCGGTTGGCTGCGTCGCGGTCGACGCTCGGATCAGGATCTCCCGGCCGTCGGCGTCGGCATCACCGAAGACCTGGTGAGCCTTCTGCGACGATGGGCGCGTGCCGACGCAGCATTCCACCAGACTCCGCACGCTGATCGAGACCGGTCTCGCGATCAATTCGGAGCTGTCACTCGACGGGGTGCTGCAGCGAATCGTCGAGGCGGCGGCGCTTGTCACGGGAGCCCAGTACGCCGCGCTCGGGGTGATCGATCCGACCGGCACGAGCCTCGAGCGGTTCATCACGCACGGGATCGACGAGGAGACACGAAAGGTCATCGGCGACCTGCCGCGGGGACGTGGCGTGCTGGGTGCGCTGATCACCGATTCGCAGACGCTGCGTTTGCACGACCTGGCGGAAGATCCCCGCTCGGTGGGCTTCCCACCCGGTCACCCGCCGATGAAGACCTTCCTCGGGACCCCGATCGTGCTGCGCGGCGTCGCCTACGGCAACCTCTACCTGACCGAGAAGGAAGGCGGCTCCGACTTCGACAGTGACGACGAAGAGCTCGTATCGCTGCTTTCGGCCCAGGCTGCCGTGGCGATCGAGAACGCGCGCCTCTACGAGTCGGCCACGGGTTGGTCGCGCCAGCTCGAATCTCTGCAGGAGATCAGCTCCGCGCTCGTCGGCGAGCTCGACCTGTCGCGGCTCCTGCAGCTCGTGGTCGAGCGGCTTCGCGACCTGCTCGACGCGCGGATCGTGGCGATCGCACTTCCGGTTCCCGACGGACTGCGCGTCGAGGCGATCGCCGGCGACGAGGCGGGCGAGCTCCTCCACCAGGTGTTCCCGCGCGTCTCGAAGGCGGGCGCTGTGCTTGCGCGCGGCCGCAGCGAACGGGTCGATGCCGTGCTCGACGACCCCGAGGTCGTTCAGGACGTCGCCCGGCGGTTTGGGGCGGTGACCGGGCTCTACGTGCCCCTCGTCACGCGCGAAGGGCCGATCGGGATCGTGTTCGCGCACGACCGCCTGGGCCGCGACCCGCGCTTCACGAACGCCGACCTGAGGATCGCAGAGCACTTCGGCGAGCGGGCTGCGGTCGCGGTCGACCTGTCGCGACGCATCCAACGCGATTCTCTCCGGCGTGTGATCGAAGGGCAGGAGCTCGAGCGGCGGCGGCTCGCGCGAGAGCTGCACGACGAAACGGGCCAGGCGCTGACCTCGGTCCTGCTCGGGCTGAAGGCTGTCGAGCGGGCCGACGACGCTCCGACAGCCCTGGCCGAGCTGCGCGAGCTCGTGGTCGCCACCCTGCAAGATGTCCGCCGGCTCGCGGTCGAGCTGAGGCCGAAGGCGCTCGACGACTTCGGCCTCGGCGTCGCGCTCGAGCGGCTCGTCGAGACGTTCAAGGAAGCGACGGGGATTGCCGTCGAGTTCGAGTCGCGGCTCGGCGAGCAGCGACTGCCGACCGAGGTCGAGACGACCCTCTACCGCATCGTGCAGGAGTCCCTGACGAACGTCGCCAAGCATGCCGGGGCGCAACGGGTCAGCATTCTTCTCGTCCGCCGGCCGGGTGTCGTCTCCGCGCTCGTCGAGGACGACGGGCATGGATTCACGGACGAGGACGAGCAGAGAGGCGGGATCGGACTGTCGGGCATGCGCGAGCGGCTTGCTCTGCTCGACGGTCGGCTGACGATCGAATCCGGTCGCGCGACCGGGACCAGCCTGGTCGCCGAGGTGCCGCTGTCGTGATCCGCATCGTGGTGGTCGACGATCACGCCGTCGTTCGCAGCGGCCTCCGGCTGCTGCTCAGCGCGGAGGAGGACATGGAGGTCGTCGGTGACGCCGGCAACGTGCGGGAGGCGATCTTCGAGGTTCGCTCGGCGAAGCCCGACGTCCTGCTGCTCGATGTGACGATGCCTGGTGAGAGCGGGATCGACGGCCTGCCGAAGCTGCTGCACGAGTCACCCGAGACACGTGTGCTGATGCTGTCGATGCAGGACGACCCGAGCTACGTGCGGGAGGCGTTCGCCGCAGGCGCGCGCGGGTACGTCCTCAAGGAGGCGATCGACGCCGAGGTGGTCGCCGCGGTGCGCGAGGTCGCGGCAGGCAACCGTTACGTGCATCCCGCGCTCGGTGCGCGCATGGTCGCAGCCGATGCGGCGGCTCGGGCAGCCGACGCCGCCGACCCTCTTTCCGACCGCGAGCGCGAGGTGCTGAGGCTGCTTGCGCTCGGACACACGAACCAGGAGATCGCCAAGCAGCTCTACATCTCGGTCCGCACGGCCGAGACGCACCGATCGCACATCATGCGGAAGCTTCAGCTCTCCACCCGGGCCGAGCTCGTTCGCTACGCGATCGAGCACGGCCGGCTCGAGCCCGAGTAGTTCATCGAGGGAACGGAGCGTGCGGCGTCGCCCGAAGACGACGCCGCAGCGCCTGTGCTCGGGTCAGTCGTGCTCGCGTTGCCGCAGCCCGTACTTCGCGACGGCCCACGTGGCGATGGTCGCGAAAAGCGCCACGGCGACTGCCGAGGGAACGCTTGAGCTCGTGCCGCCCGGTGTGGTGGAGGTGATGTTGGGCCCGAACATTGCGTCGAGCAGCACTGCGAGCCACATCACCGTGATTGCCAGCGACGCCCACATCTCGGTGATCCGGAGCCAGCCGAACCGGTTGTCGACCGAGCGCTCGTGCGGAATCACACTCATCTCGGCCTCCTTTCCTTCACGACAGCGTTGCACCTCGTTTGCCCAAGGCGCATCCGCGAAAATGCCGACCCGGCTCAGTACAAGACGCTCGCTCTACGCGGGTCGCAGCTTGCGGGCGAAGCTGTCGAGGGCGAGCGCCCCGGTGCTGAGCGGCCTGACGAAGATCGGCGAGTCCTCACGCAGCTCGAGCACGACCGCGCGTTCGCCGACGACCTCCTCGGCGGCATCCCGTGCGACGCGAATCTTGCGGATCGCGTCGTACGGGATGGACATCGACACCTCGATGCCGGTGGCATGCTCGCGCCCCGCGAGCCGCACGCTCTGCTCCGTCACCGTCACGTACCCGACGTAGTGCTGAGGAGCGTGCTCGCGCCGCCAGGCGACGCGCCGCGTGTCGCGAACGCCGAGCATTAGGTGACCGTGACGACCAGCTTGAGGACGTTGTCTTCGCCAATCGTCTTGACGCCGCTCATGTAGTCCTCGCCGGCCTTGGTCGTGAAGACGTACGTTCCCTTGGTCGGGAACCCGACGTATGCAGTGGCGCCCATGTGCTTCATCGCTGTGTGCGAGACGACGGCGTGGGGCCCACGAACCTGGATCAGTGTGTGCGGCATGACGTCGTTGTCGACGATCGCCAGGGTGCCGCCACGGACGAGCGTGACCGACTGCGAGGCGCGCCACGTCTTACCGTCCAGGGACCAGCTATGACAGCCACGCGTCTGATGCTTGATCGTGATCGTTGCGCTGTTGCTCGTAGCGAGCGCGGAGCCCGCAACTGCGAGTGCGAGGGCAACGAGGATGGTGAGTGAAAGTTTCATAGTGGTCAACTCCTTCTTGGTCAATACAGAGGCGGGCCGCCTCGTGGGCGACCCGCCTCCGGAGATGCGCAGTTATGCGGCGGGGACTGCGTGCGTCCCTGACGCCTCCGGCTTGCGCTTGCCGAAGCCCTTGACGAGCAGTTCGCGTCCGCGGAGCGAGCCGCCGATCACGAGCACTCCGAACCCGAGTCCCGTGAGGAGCAGCGCGATGCCGACGACGATGCCGAACAACGCGACGTTCTCTGCGAGGAAGCTCGCGTTGAGCGCGGTCGTGAGCGCAGTCTCTGTGATCCAGAGGTTGCGCACCGGGTTGTCGAGCGGCTTACCGCTCGGGCTCAGGAGAGCCTTGGTCTCGTCACTCGTGCCCTTGCCGTCGGCGCTTGCGTACCGGGGCAGCTGGGCGTACGGAACGCCACCGGTCGCTTCGAGCGCGTGAATCCGCATGTAGCTCGCGAAGGCACGG
>Ga0070681_10007989_pt1 | contig 10355 bp, 5 predicted proteins | sample KBSC83BmetaG_FD_65650 | JGI IMG/M metagenome (GOLD analysis project Ga0070681, IMG submission 65650) | Corn rhizosphere microbial communities from Kellogg Biological Station, Michigan, USA - KBS C8-3B metaG | ecosystem: Host-associated > Plants > Roots > Rhizosphere | place: USA: Michigan...
GTGATCCGGCCCTTGGTAGTTGAGCTGTGTCGGATCGTGCGCGACGGTGAAAAAGACCTGGAGCAGTTGGTCGTAGCTCACCTGCGACGGATCGAACGTCACACGCACCGACTCGGCATGACCGGTATTGCCTTCGCTTACCCGATCGTAGTGCGCCGTCGCCGCCTCACCGCCGGCGTATCCGGACACGGCGTTCGTCACGCCGACGACGTGCTGAAAGACAGCTTGGACTCCCCAGAAGCAGCCGCCGGAAAAAACAGCAACCTGTTCGGTGCGCGGCGAGTGACTGCTGACGACGCCGGCGACCATGGTCGCGAGCGGCGAGAAAAGCATGCGGATCATAGTGCCCTCGGTGTTCGGATTGAGTTACGCCCCGTGTATTGGCAATCCGGACACCGCGATCGGCAACGACAGAGGTCGCTGCCAAGTCATTGTTCGGCCTTTGGTTGCGCGGCCGTCCTTCGAACGGGCACTCGATGAACGCGTTTCATGAACTAGTGCGGCCGTGAACGAAACGGCGCCATGGAACACCGCGCGCTGCGATTGCGCGGCCGTCCTGTGCGCAGAGTGCTCGCGAACCAGGCTGCCCCTCCGGACATCGGGACGCCTCGGAGCGGTCTATTCAACGCACACCCCAGACGCCTCGAAGCGGTCAATGCAAAGCGCGCCTAGGAGCGCGGCAAGAGTTACGCGTCTTCGGGCGCCGGAGCCGTGATTCCGTATGCGCGCATTTTCCGCCACAACGTCGTCCGCCCCATGCCGAGGAGCTCGGCGGCTCTGGAGAGAGTGCCGCCGGTGTGCGCGAGTGCGGCTTCGATCGCGGCGCGTTCGTCGTCCGCGCCGGACGACGCCTTGTAGCGCGCACCCTGCTGCGCGCCGTCCTGCGCCTCGCGAATCTCGTCGGGGAGATGTTGGGCTTCGATCCGCGCGCCATCTCCGGCGGAGATCGCGGCGCTCTCCAGCGCGGCAAGCAGCTGCCGAACGTTCCCCGGCCAGGAGTATTGGCGGAGCAGTCGCATGGCCAGCGGTGAGACGCTGAGCGTCGCCGCGGTTGGAATGCGCGTGCGCAGCTGGGCGAGGGCGTGCTCGACGAGGAGCGGAATGTCCGTCGCCCGCTCCCGGAGCGGCGGCACCATGAGCGGATACACCGCCAATCTGTAGTAGAGATCCTCGCGGAACTTTCCCTGGCTCACCAGCGACTTGAGGTCGACGTTCGTCGCCGCGATCACGCGGACGTCGACACGAATCGGCGTCGACGCTCCGACGCGCGTGATCTCGCGCTCCTGCAGCGCGCGCAGAAGGCGTGACTGAAGCGCCGCCGTCGTCGTGCCGATCTCGTCGAGAAAGAGCGTGCCTCCATCGGCCGCCTCGAACACGCCGGCGCGATCGCGGGCAGCGCTCGTGAACGCGCCACGCACGTGACCAAACAGCTCGCTCTCCAGCAAGCCCTCGGCGAGCGCGGAGCAGTTCACCGCGACGAACGGCTTTTTCGCGCGCGGCGACAGCGCGTGCACGCCGCGCGCGACGAGCTCCTTTCCCGTGCCCGTTTCACCGGTGATCAGAACCGTCGTGTCGGTGACCGCGACGCGCTTCATGCGCTCGAGCAGAGCGCGCATCGGCGCGGAGCGGCCGACGATTCCCGCGGCGGCCGGTTCGATCGTCGTCGCGCTCGCGGGGGAGGGGCGCCGCTCCAACAGGTCAGCGACGCGCGCGCTCAGCACATCAGGCTCTACCGGCTTGAGCAGAAAATCGTCCACGCCGGTTTGCAGCGCGCGAACGGCGCTGTCGACAGTCCCGAATCCGGAGATCATGAGAATCGGAACGCCGTGCCCCCACAGGCGCAACGCCTCGACGAGCGAGATGCCGTCGATGCCGGGCATTCGCAGATCGACGAGCAGCAGATCGAACGGCCGATCCTTGAGTTGCTCGACGGCCTGCTGTCCGTCGGGCGCGGTATCGACGTTGTAACCGTCGGCCTCGAGCAACGCCGCGGTCGTCATGCGAAAGGTCGGATCGTCGTCGACGACGAGAATTCGCGCGCCGCTCATACAGCCGCGGCTCCCGTCGGTTCAACCGGAGCGGCGACGGCGGCGGCCGGCAGCTCGATCACGAAAGTCGCGCCTGCGCTGGAGTTTCCGTCGAGCGACAGACGCCCGCCGGCGCTGCGGATCAACCCTTCCGCCACGAACAGGCCGAGTCCAACACCGTCCACCGCGCTCTTCGTCGTAAAGAACGGATCGAAGATGCGAGCACGCAGCTCCTCCGGAACGCCGGGGCCGTTGTCGCGGACGCGGATCGCGACATCGTCGCCCGCATCATCCACGTCGATCGCGATTCGCGGGACATCTCTGCCCGCTTGCGTCGCGGCCTCACGAGCGTTCTGGACGAGATTGAGCAGCACTTGCTTGAGCGCGTCCGGCGCGATCGTCGCCGTGTGCGAAGATCCGCCATTGACGGAGATCTCGATTCCGTCCGCGCCCGCACCGGCCGTCGCCAACCGGGCGACCTCCCGCGCGACAGTCAACGGATCGGCGCGTTGAGACTTTGGATCGCGCGGCCGGTTGAGATCGAGCATTTGCTCGGCCAACTCGTGCATGCGCAGAAGCTCGTCGATCGCCAACTCGGCGTAATCGTGGACCTGCGCGTCGTGCGACGTGCGACGTCGAATCAGCTCGAGCAGATTGCGCAGGTTCGCCACCGGGTTGCGGATCTCGTGCGCGAGATTCGCGACTAGCCGTCCCGTTGCGGCGAGCCTGTCGCGTTGCATCAAGTCGGCCTGGAGCGTGACGAGACGTTCGTTGCGCTCGGCGAGCGCGTCATTCGCTTCTCGCAGCTCGGCCATCTGGCGGGCGAGCGTCGCGCGCATCTCGGCAAACTGCTCGGCGACCCGCGCCAGCTCGTCGATGCTGGATTTCGGCAGGGGCGCGTCGAACGACCCGCGCGCCATCGCCGACGCCGCGTCCGACAGCTCGCGCGCCGGCCGCGTGACGCGCGCCGCGATCAAGGCGCCGAGGAGCAGCGCAACCCCGAGCGCGACGAGCGCGCTCAGCCCGGCGACGCGGTGCAATTCCGGAACGACCGCAAGCTCGGCGTCGCGCGCGCGCGTAAAGATCACGCGAGAGGAGGGGCCGAGCGGTGCCGCCACCGCGATCAACGTATGGTTGCCGGCTGGAACGTCGTGCGCCCGCGCCGAATCGTGCGTCGTCGCGAAGCCGCGCCGGAGTGCGATGGCCTGAGCCGTGTCGAGCGTCGTGACGGCAATCGAATCATTGGCGCCGACGAGCACGGTGACATCAGAGCGCGTCAGCCGGGCGAGCGCGTCGGCGGCGCGATCGTCGATCGGTTCGAGCACACCGACGGCGCCCGCCCACTTGTCGCCGTTCTGGACCGGCGCGAGCGCCACGTTCGCGATCGCGTTACTGTCTCGCGCCACACCGACAGCAACGGGTGTCCGGCCGCGCCGAGTCTCCTCCACCCAATCGGACTTTGCCGACGGCCCGATCAGCGACTTGCCGGCGGCGTCGACGATCAACGGCTCGCCACCGCCGAGCAGCGCTCGATTCTTGTCGACGAGCTGGCGGACAGTCGCGAGATCACCCCGGGCGAGCGCGTCGGCAAGGCCGGGAACGCGCGCGAAATCCGCGGCGTGCATGCGCAGCATGTCGATGCGCGACGCGGTGCGGTCGGCGAGCACCCCCGGCGCCATCTCGAGATCGGTCCGCGCCTTCGCGAGGAGCGCGGAGACGAGCCTTCGATCGAGCGCGATCCCGGCGGGAACGATGCCGACGAGAAGCGCGACGGCAATCGTTCCGAGGAAAGCGCGCTGAAGGGTGAGCCGACCGGGCATTAACTGGCCACGTGGTGCGAGACGGGAAGTCCTTATGACAGTTCGCTGGGGCGGCCGATCCGTCGGCCGCCCCAGCGAGGGTAACGTAGGTCGAGGCTCAGCGGGCAGCCAGACCGTTGGCGCTGGCAGGAAGTCCACCGGCCCAATCCGGAAGCGCGGTGAGCGACCCGTCACCGCCGATCGCGAACGCCGCGATGCGATGCGTGGTCCCCGAGAACGCGTAGATGAACTTGCTGTCTCGGGAGATCGCCATCTCGGTCGGCGCGCTGCCGGCGCCGATGTTGCCGGTCACGCCGTCCGCGTCGAGTCGCGTGAGCGCGCCGCCGTGGATGGCATATCCAGTAATCGTTCCGCTCGTCGCGTTCGTCGTGTAGGCGAAGCGACCACTGTTCGTGATGGCGATCCAGCACGCTGAGGTCTCAGTGGTGGGTACGGACGCGCTGATCACCGCCCACACATCGCCGGCCTGAGCGTACGACGAGACGGCGCTCGAGTTGGCCGCTCCACCGAAGGCTTCGGAGACGACGAGCGTTCCATTATTGGTGAATGCGAATCCGAACGGAGTCACGCCGGCGGCTGCAGTGACGGTCGGACCATGGGCAACGCCATTCCCGTCCACGGAGTACGTGCTGAGGCGGTTCGTGTTCTTCTCCGTGACGACGAGCGTCTTGCCCGACGCATCGAACGACACCTCAGCCGGACCCGAGGCGCTGGTGCTGAGCGGGCGCGTCGAACCGGCGATCGGCGTCAGGTCGCCCTGCGACGACAGCGTGAAGCCCGAGATGTTCCCTGCCCCGCCGGCATTCAGCGCGTAGACGAGGTTGCCGGAGATCGTGACGCTGATCGGCATCGTGCCGCCCGACGCGACCTTGTCGGCGAGCGTGAGTGAACCGTCGCCGTTGACACGGAACGAGGAGACCTCGTTGCTGCCGGCGTCGACGACGACGAGCGTCTTGCCCGATTCATCGAGCTGAATGCCGCCCTGATTGCCCAGTCCTCCGCCGGTGCCGAGTCCGCCCGTGGGATAGGACGCCGAGTAGGTGAGCGAGCCGTCGGCCGACCGGTTGTACGCGAGCACGGAGTTGCCGCTCGTCGCGTTGGACATGCTGTAGACTTGGCCGACCACGTTGCCGGCTCGGTCGAGCGACGGGGCGAGCGGGAACGATCGGCTCGAGTCCTGGTCCATCGAGCAGGCCGCGACGGTAACGCCGAGCGCGACTAGGGGAAGGATGCGCATTGAAATCTCTCCTCGGTTTGGTGTTGTGGGTTCGCTCGCCGCTTTGGCCGAGCGATGGCCGCTGGTTGGGCAAGCGGAACACCCGAGGAGACGAGAGGCCGGCGCCGCGTCGCAAACGCCCACGGCACCATGTCATAGCCGTCGCGCGCAGTCGAAGCTCGCACCGCGATGCACGGTGCATGAAACGGGGACGCGCCGCATGAAACGCGGCGACGAAACGGTTGCCCGCTAGTTGCGGCGGCGGCGGAAGAGCGCGAGATCGATGGCGTTTGCCATCGCCAGATACCCGGCGTCGCTTGGATGCAGCGAGTCGCCCGAATCATACGCCGGAAGCATGCGATCCGGTTTTGCCGGGTCGCGAACCGCCGTATCGAAGTCGATCACGCCGTCGTACACGCCGCTCGTGCGGATCCAGTTGTTGACGGCCTGACGCTTTGCTTCGTTCTCCGGCCTGGCGCGCTCGAACGGTGTGAGCGTCGCTCCGTACACGACGACGCCGCGTTCGTGCGCTCGCTCGACGACCTGGCGAAGGCCATAAATGATGTCCTCCGCCGACACCGTATCGACGGCGCTTCGGCTGATGTCGTTGATGCCCTCGAGGATGATCACGTGCGAGACGCCGGGCTGCATCAACACGTCGCGATCGAAGCGAGAGAGCAGGCTTGGCCCCGTGCCGAGGGTCAGAACCCTGTTGCCCGAGATGCCGGCATTGACGACGGCCTTCGGCGGCTCGGTGCTCGTGAGGAGACGCCGTGCGAGGATGTCCGGCCACCGGCGATTCGAGTCCGGCGTCGCGCCGAATCCATCGGTGATCGAGTTGCCCGTGGCGACGATCGTCGCCTGAACGCCGGGATTTACCACCTCGACACCGGACAGAAATATCCACGAGCGAAGCGTGGTATCGGCGGTGAATGTCGGTCGTGTCGTCAGGTCGCCCGTCCGCGAGACGTACGTCGTCGCGACGCCGAGTGAGTGGCGCGTGCTCGTGCGAGCGGAATCCGGGAGATAGATACTGATTGTGACGTCGCCCAGCTTCGGCACGGGAAACGAAAGCGGATCGCTCGTCAGGACAGCCCCGGCCCGCACGATCGCCGACGTCTTTCCGTCGAACATGAGCGGTCGATCGGACGCGGGATCGATCGATGAACCGGCCGTGCGAAGCGCGATGTGAGCGCCGCCGATTTTCAGCGGACGATCACCGTACTCGTTGGAGATCCGGATGCGAACGCGATCGCCGCCGATGGTCGTGTGAATCACCTGACGGATGGTCGAATTCGCGTAGGTTGGGACCGGATCTCGCGTTCCCGCGGCCGGACGAGCTGCCGAAGCGCTCTGACTCGGTGACCACGTCGGGAGCCACCGCGCGCTTGCCGCAACCGTCGGTGATGCGCCGGTTGACGCATGGGTGCACGACGCCGTGGCCGCGACCGCACCGCTCATCGTTGCGAGGACGATCAAGCGAGAATTTGTCATGAGATTTCTATGGTTGGAGCGGAACAACCTGTAATCGTTGCAATGGTCCGACCGGCGTGAGCGACGCGTTGGCACCGCCGATTCGCCGAGCCAACTGAATCGTGTAGACACCTGGCGGAACGAGCGGGCCTTGGCGAGGAGGGCCACCGCGTCCGCGCCCCGCGGCCTGTTGCGCTCCTTCCGCTCCAGATGTGTCGGAAGCGGCGCCGCGTCCACCGCCGGCCCGTCCTCCGCCGCCTCGGCCTGCGAGCGTCGTCGTCGCCGAGTCGGGTCTCCGATGAAGATTCCAGACGACGCGATTGAGTCCGGCGGCGCGCGGCGCGGGAATATCGATGACCGACTTGCCGGCGGCGTCCTTGATGGTGACGACGATGTCGGTCCCTGCGGGCGGGTCAGCACGCAGCACATAGCTCAACAGCGCGCCGTACGGCGGATTGTTGCCTACATAGTTGCCGTTGCCGAGGCCGGCGCGCTGGAAGGGCGTCTCGACGTACAGGCGTGTTGCCCGTGGAGCGAGCAACCCCTCGGCGTTCATGCCGGCAAGCGCGCGCAGCGGGGTGTAGTCGTCGAGGATATAGAGTCCGCGCCCAAACGTCCCGATCACCAAATCGTTCTCGCGCCGCTGAATCTGGATGTCGCGTACGGCGACGGACGGAAGGCCGGAGCGAAGCGGCATCCAGTGTTGGCCGCCGTCGGGCGACGTGTACACGCCATGCTCCGTGCCGACGAAGAGCAGGTTCTTGTTGGCGTGATCTTCGGCGATCGTCCACACCGGGTCGCGGTCGGGAAGGTTGCTTCGAATGCTCGTCCACGTGCGCCCTCGATCGCTGCTCTTGAGGAGATACGGGCCGAAGTCGCCGCGCAGCATGTTGTTGAACGCCGCGAAGACGACGTTCGTGTCGTGGCGGGACGCGAGCAACGAAGAGACGGTCGTCAGCGCCGGCACGCCGGGGAACGTTCCGACAGCACGCCACGTCTTTGCGCCGTTCTCGGACACCTGTATGAGGCCGTCGTCCGTTCCGACGTAGAGAAGACCTTGCCGGATGGGCGACTCGTCGAGCGCCGTGCCGACGCTGAGGTCATTCGTGTAGAGATGCTTGTTGACCGCGTCCGGCCCCCACTTGCGGCCCATCACCGTGAAGGTATCGCGGTCGAGCTTTCGCGTGAGATCGCCGCTCACCGCGACGTACTTGTCGCCGCGGTCGTCGCTGCGAAAGAGCACGTTGGCGAGCACGTACAGACGATTGTGGTCGTGCGGGCTGATGATGTACGGCATCTCGAACGCCGTGCGAACCCGCTGGCTGTCGCCCCAGAAACGCGGCGCGGCGATGCCCTTTGCCTCACCGGTACGCTTGTCCAGCCGCTGGATCGCGCCGTTCTGCGACGAGACGTAGAGAATGTTGTTGTCCACCTGGTCGGCGCGAGCCTGGAAGCCGTCACCACCGCCCACGGTCATGAACTCGCCGACACGAATGCCGCTCGGGTGCAGAGAGCGCGACGGCGTTCCGATCGAACCGTTGTCCTGGGTGCCGCCGTAGATGTTGTAGAACGGAAGCGAGTTGTCGAGCGTGATCTTGTAGAACTGCGTCGCCGGAACCTCGAAGTGGCGCCAGGTGACGCCGCCGTCGAAGGATTCGTAGAGGCCACCGTCGTTGCCCGACCAGATGTGGAGCGAGTCGGCTGGATCGAAGCCAACGTGATGATTGTCGACGTGAACGTTCCAGCTCATCGCGGCGAACGTCTTTCCGCCGTCGCGTGTGCAGAAGATGTTCACCGCGAGCGCGCAGACACGATCCGCGTGGAAAGGATCGGGAAAGAGCTCGCCGTAGTACTGCGGATCGTTCGTGTTCCAGGTGCTCTGCTTCACCCACGTCTCACCGCGATCCGCCGAGCGGAAGAACCCGGATTCGTTTCCCTGCGCCGTCACCGACGCGTAAACCACGTCTGCATTCTGTGGCGACAGCGCGAGCGCGATACGGCCGAGGTCGACCATCGGCAATCCCTGCGTGAGCTTGTGCCAGGTCGCGCCACCATCGGTGGACTTGAAGATGCCGGCTTCCGGACCGCCGGCGACGAGCATGCCGGTGTGCCGGCGTCTCTGATACGCGGCGGCGTACACGACATCCGGATCGCGCGGATCGAGCAGGACATCGGTGACGCCCGTGTTCTCGCTGATCTGGAGCGACGCCTTCCACGTGCGGCCGCCATCGGTCGTCTTGTAGAGACCGCGATCGCCGCCCGACGACCAGAGCGGACCTTGCGCCGCGACCCAGACGACGTCGCTGTTCCGCGGATCGATCGCCATGCGGCCGATCTTCTCCGACCGTTCGAGGCCGACGCGCTGCCAGGTAGCGCCGGCATCCGTGCTCTTGAACACGCCTTCGCCGGCGCTGGCGCTGCGCAGGTTCGTGTTCTCGCCCGTCGCGAGCCAGATCACGCTCGAGTTCTTCGGATCGACGAGCACACAACACATCGAATACGCGCCGTAGTCGTCGAAGATCGGCGTGAACGTGAGACCGCCGTTCGTCGTCTTCCATAAGCCGCCGGCGGCCATCGCCACGTACCACACGTGCGGATTGCGCGGATCCAGCGCCATGTCGGCGTGACGTCCGGACGTGAATGCCGGGCCAACGCCGCGAAAGCGGAGCGCGGCCAGGGGATCGGACGGTGTCGCCGAGAAGGATGTCGGTGCGGCTGGTGCGGCGCCGCGGCCTCCGCCCTGCGCGCGCGCGCTCCCCGCGACGAGCACGGAAAGGCTCAGAACAGCGAACCGCGTCTTCATCATTTTGGTGTGCTCGTTTTCATCTGCGCGCCCGTGATGCGATCGCCGAGCTGGATCCGATCGACGACATCTTGTCCGCCCACCACTCTGCCTAACGACGTGAAGTCGCCTTCGTTGTGCGGCTGTGGCGTGTGATTCAGCGTATAGCCTGGACGGCCGGTGTCGAGGCCCGAGCTCGCCCACGCGAGGTTGCCGCGCGTCAGCCGATGTCGGTTGATCTCGTCGCGCTGGACGGAAGCGTCGCGAATCGTCGCCTCCTGATCCACGAAGTCCGGCACCACGCGTGAGAACTCACTCCCGGTGATGTTGCCCTGATCGAGAATTCGGGTGAGGGCGTCCATGGCAAGGGGCGCGTCGCCGGCATAGAGCTCCAGCTCGATCTCTCCACGCGTGGTTCGCATCGTCGCGCGTGGAAGCGGCTTACCGCTGTACGCCGGCACGATCCAGCGCTCGACGATCGCGCGATACTCGGTGATTGGCCGCTCGACGAGCGGCTGCGGCTGGCGTCCACGTCCCCCTCCACCGCCGCCGCCACCTCCGGCTCGGCCTCCGGTAGACGACGTGTCGCGGAGAATCTGCGCGGCGAGGTTCTGGCAATACGGTACGCTGTCGCGCGCGAGCGACGTCGCCGCCGTCCGAGCCTCAGCGTTGGCGAAGGGCTGCAGCTGGCGAATCGCCGTCGCACGCAGCGCACACGGACGCGTTTCACCGGTCGCGGCGACGAGCGCGGGCACGATGGAAGCGGAACGCGCTCGTCCCAGCCCCTCGGCCGCGCTCACCGAGATCCAGCTGTCCGTCGACGAAACGGCGTTGACGAGCGCCGCGACGGCGAGAGAATCGGAATAGGTGCCGAGTGCGCGAACCGCTTCCGTGCGAACGCGGCGATCGCTGTCGCGCAGCGCGGCCAGCAGCTTTGCCTCGGCGCGCTCGCCAAGCGACGCGGAATCCGCCTGCGACTTGACGAGACCACGCACCGCCCACGACCGAACGTGCGCCGAGCGATCGTCGCTGAGGCG
>Ga0070681_10007992_pt1 | contig 10353 bp, 9 predicted proteins | sample KBSC83BmetaG_FD_65650 | JGI IMG/M metagenome (GOLD analysis project Ga0070681, IMG submission 65650) | Corn rhizosphere microbial communities from Kellogg Biological Station, Michigan, USA - KBS C8-3B metaG | ecosystem: Host-associated > Plants > Roots > Rhizosphere | place: USA: Michigan...
TGCTCGACTCGCCCCACAACCTCCATGCCTACGACGAGCTGAGCCTGCCGCACGTGCAGGTCCCCCTCGGGGTGGCCGGCGGCGACCTCGCCGCCCTCCTGCCCGACGTCTACGGCACGATCGCCGACCTCCTCGACGACGCTGAGCAGAAGATCATCGTCCACCTCGAGGAATTCGGGGACCGGCTGTGCGGGGTGCTGTCCGGCTACCTGCTCTACATGGGCCTGGTCGAGACCGGTCCGATCGCCATCTCGGTGATCGAGCGGCTCACCGGCAAGCAGATGGGCCCGCCGGGCCGGGAGATCGTGTCGGTCACCCTCGACGAGAAACTGCTGCGAAACAACTAGCGCCAAGGCGCTCTACTACGCTGCCGACACGTGAAAACTGCGGTTCTTCCGAGGGGGCTGTCGTGCCGGGAACGGTGATTGTCGGCACCCAGTGGGGCGACGAGGGGAAGGGCCGGTTCACCGACCTCCTCTGCGAGGACATGTCAATGGTCGTCCGCTACCAGGGCGGCCACAACGCTGGTCACACGATCATCGCCGACGGCCACACCCTGGCCCTCCAGCTCGTGCCGTCAGGGATCCTCTACCCCCACGTCACTCCGGTCATCGGCAACGGGGTGGTGGTCGACCCCGCCGTCCTCATCGCCGAGATCGACATGCTCGAGGGCAAGGGGATCGACACGTCGCGCCTCAAGCTGTCGGGCAACGCCCACCTGATCATGCCGTACCACCAGGAACTCGATAAGGTCACCGAGCGGTTCCTGGGGAAAAACAAGCTGGGCACCACCAAGCGGGGCATCGGCCCGGCCTACGCCGACAAGGCCACCCGGGTCGGAATCCGGGTCCAGGACCTGCTCGACGAGAAGATCTTCTCGGCCAAACTGGACCTGGCGTTGCGGGAGAAGAACGGAGTGCTGGCCAAGGTCTACAACCGGCTTCCCATGAAGGCGTCGGAGATCTTCACCCGCTACCGGTCGTACCTGGGGCGGATCGAGCCGTTGATCGCCGACGCCGTCGAGTTGGTCCACGAGACCCTGGAGCGGGGCGAGAACGTCCTCTTCGAGGGGGCACAGGCCACGTTCCTCGACCTTGACCAGGGCACCTATCCGTACGTGACGTCGTCGAACCCGGTGGCCGGCGGCGCCTGCACCGGCGCCGGAGTGGGGCCCCGCCACATCACCCGCATCATCGGCGTCGCCAAGGCCTATGTCACCCGGGTGGGCAGCGGCCCCTTCCCGACCGAACTGTTCGACGAGGTCAGCGACCTGCTCGTCGACCGGGGCGGGGAGTACGGCACCAACACGGGCCGGCGCCGCCGGCCCGGCTGGCTGGACGCCGTCATGCTTCGACACGCTGTGAGGGTGAACAGTCTTACGGAGCTGGCCCTCACCAAGCTCGACGTCCTCGCCCCGCTCACGGAACTCAAGATCTGCGTGGCCTACGAGGACGAGAGCGGCCACCGCTACGAGCACGTGCCGTACCACCAGTCGGTGCTGCACAAGGTGACGCCGATCTACGAGACGCTGCCCGGTTGGGGAGCGGAGATCGGCGAGGTCCACCGGTTCGAGGACCTGCCGGCCGCCGCCCGCGACTACGTGGCGGCCATCGAGTCCCTGGCGGGCGTGCCCGTCACCTTCTGCTCGGTGGGACCGGCCCGCGGCCAGACGGTCGTCATGCCGGCCGCCGCTTAGGGGTCGCCGGGTGCGCGTGCTCGTGGTCGGGTCGGGGGGGCGGGAACACGCCCTGGCCCATGGGCTGGCCCGCTCGCCCGAGGTGGAGGAGGTCATCGGCGCCCCCGGCAACCCGGGGATCGCCACCCTCGGGCGTTGCCTGCCGGTCAACGCAGGCGACCCCGAGGCGGTAGCCGACCTCGCCGACGAAGTCGGCGCCGACCTCGTCGTCGTCGGCGCCGAGGTGCCGCTGGTGGCCGGCGCCGTCGACGCAGTCGAGGCCCGGGGCCGGCTCGCCTTCGGGCCCCGGGCGGCCGCCGCCCGGCTCGAGGGGTCCAAGGCCTGGATGAAGGACGTCCTGCACTCGGCCGGAGTCCCCACCGCCCGTTACGGCGTGTTCGCCAACGACTCCAAGGAGCGGGCCGGCGAGGCCGCCGCCCTCAACTTCCTCGACACCATGGGCGGGCTGTACATCGTCAAGACCGACGGGCTGGCCGCCGGCAAGGGCGTGGTCGTCACCACCGACCGGGACGAGGCCCGGGAGGCGGTCCGGGCCTACCTGTCCGGGGAGGCGTTCGGCGCCGCCGGCCGCACCGTCGTCATCGAGGAAGGCCTGACCGGCCCGGAGCTGTCGCTGCTCGTGTTGTGCGACGGTCGTGACGCCATTCCCCTGGCCCCAGCGCAGGACTTCAAGCGGATCGGGGAGGGCGACACCGGGCCCAACACCGGCGGGATGGGCGCCTACTCGCCGGTCCCCATCGTCGGGCCGGAGATCGTCGAAGAGGTCATGGCCAAGGCCGTCGCCCCTACGCTGGAGGCTCTCGGGCGGCTGGGCGCCCCCTACAAGGGAGTGCTCTACGCCGGGATCATGATGACCCCCGACGGCCCCAAGATCCTGGAGTACAACGTGCGTTTCGGCGACCCCGAATGCCAGGTGGTGGTCCCCCGCCTCGCCTCCGACCTTGCCGCCCACCTGGCCGAGGCGGCGGCCGGGAAGATGGTGACGCCGCTGCGGTGGCGCGACGAGGCGGCGGTGACCGTGGTGCTGGCTTCGGAGGGCTACCCCGCCTCGCCCCGCACCGGCGATGTCATCGCCGGCCTCGACGACGCCGCCTCGGTCGAAGGGGTGACCGTGTTCCATGCCGGTACCGCCGCCGTCGAGGGCCGGCCCGGTGAGGCCGGGTCGTCCGGCCAAATCAGGACCGCCGGCGGGCGTGTCCTCAACGTGACCGCGCTCGGGGTGACGCTGGCCGACGCCCGGGCCCGGGCCTACGAAGCGGCCGGCCGTATCTCCTGGCCGGGCGTGCAGTACCGCCGGGACATCGCCGCGGTCGCCGCCGGAGGTCAGCCGTGATCCCCCGGTACTCACTGCCCGAGATCGCGTCGCTGTGGAGCGACGAGAACCGCTTCTCCACCATGCTCGAGGTCGAGATCCTGGCCTGTGAGGCATGGTCGTTGCTCGGAACCGTGCCCGCCGATGACGTCGCCACCATCCGGGAACGGACCGCCGGCATGGTCACCGCCGAAGACGTGGCGGCCATCGAGGCGCGGGAGCGGATCACCAACCACGACGTTGCCGCCTTCGTCGACATCGTGGCCGACCGGGTCGGCCAGCCCGCCGGCGGCTGGGTGCACTACGGGCTCACGTCGTCCGACGTGGTCGACACCACCTTGTCGGTGACGCTCACGAAGGCGACCACGCTGCTGATCGATGCCGCCACCGCCCTCGAGGAGGCCATTGCCGCCCGGGCCCGGGAGCTGCGCGACATGCCAATGGTCGGACGCACCCATGGGATCCACGCCGAGCCCACCACCATGGGGGCGAAGATGGCCCTCTGGGCGCTGCAGGTCCGGCGGGACCGCGGCCGCCTCGAGCGGGCCCGGCACGCTGTCAGCGTCGGCAAGCTGTCCGGGGCCGTCGGCACCTACTCCAACGTCGACCCGGCGGTGGAGCGCTACGTCTGCCAGCGCCTCGGCCTCCGGCCGGTGCCGGCCACCCAGGTGCTGGCGCGGGACCGCCACGCTGAGTTCGCCTACGCCTGCGCCTCCGTGGCGGCCACCGTCGAGGCGTTCGCTCTCGAGATCCGCCACCTGCAGCGCACCGAGGTCGGCGAGGCGGCCGAGGGGTTCCGCAAGGGCGCCCAGAAGGGCTCTTCGGCGATGCCCCACAAGCGCAACCCGGTGCGCTGCGAGCAGATGTGCGGTCTGGCCCGGGTCGTGCGGGCCAACCTGCAGGCGGCGCTGGAGAATGTCGCCCTCTGGCACGAGCGGGACATCTCCCACTCCAGCGTCGAGCGCGTCATCCTGCCGGATTCCTCGATGCTGGCCTACTACCTGCTGGTGAAGTTCAAGGACATCATCGAGGGTCTCGAGGTCTTCCCCGAGCGCATGATGGAGAACCTGGAGCGGTCATACGGTCTGGTTTTCAGCCAGCCGGTGCTGCTCGCCCTCGTCGCCTCGGGCCTCGACCGTGACGCCGCGTACCGCATCACGCAGCGGTCGGCCATGGCCGCCTGGGAGGAGCGCCGCCCGTTCCTCGACATCCTGAGGGCGGACCCCGAGGTGACGAGCCGCCTTTCCGACGAGCGCCTCGCCGCCTGCTTCGATCTCAAGGCGGCGCTGGCCAATGCGGGGCGGGTCTTCGACGCGCTCGACGCCCCCGAACCTGACATCTTCGACTGAGAAAGAAACGAGGACTTCGTCGTGAGCAGCTCCATCGGCCTCCCCAAGCTTCGGTCGGGCAAGGTCCGCGACGTCTACGAGATCGGCCACGACCGCCTGCTGATGGTGGCCTCGGATCGGATCTCGGCCTTCGACGTCATCCTCGATCAACCCATCCCCGACAAGGGCCGGGTGCTGACCGGGCTCTCGACCTTCTGGTTCGACCGGACGCAGGACATCGTCGCCAACCACCTGATCTCGGCCGACCCGACGGATTTCCCCGAGACGGCGGGTCCCGATGTCGCCGGCCGGGCGATGATGGTCAAGGCGGCCAAGCCGGTGCTCATGGAGTGCGTCGTGCGGGGCTACCTCTTCGGCTCCGCCTGGTCGGAGTACAAGAAGCAGGGGACGGTCAACGGGGAGCCGCTGCCGTCCGGCATGGTCAACGCCGAGCGGCTGCCCGAGCCGATCTTCACCCCCACCACCAAGGCCGAGGAAGGCCACGACATGGCACTCACCCGCGATGACGCCACCGCCCTGGTCGGCAAGGACCTCTACGAGGAGCTGCGCGACCTCTCCATCGCCATCTACACGTACGGGACGACGGTCGCCTCCGCCCGGGGAATCCTGCTGGCCGACACCAAGCTGGAGTTCGGGACGATCGACGGGGAGCTCCTCCTGATCGACGAGATCCTCACCCCCGACTCGTCGCGCTTCTGGCCCGCCGACGAGTACGAGCCGGGGACGGCGCCCCCCAGTTTCGACAAGCAGTACGTCCGCCAGTACCTCCTCGACCAGGGCTTTGACGGCAATCCGCCCGCGCCATCGCTGCCCGACAAGGTGGTCGAGGGCACCCGCTCCCGCTATATCGAGGCCTACGAGCAGCTGACCGAGCAGAGCTTCGAGGACTGGTACGGGGTGGGCGATTGACCACCTACGAAGCGCGCATCGAGGTCGGCCACCGCCCCGGGATTCTTGACCCCCAGGGGGGCGTGATCGAACGGGCGCTCCCGGCCCTCGGCTGGGCCAACGTGAGCCAGGTCCGGGTCGGGAAAAGCATCCGGCTGGCGGTCGACGCGCCCGACGAGGACAGCGCCCGGGTCCAGGTCGAGGAGATGTGCCGCCGACTGCTGGCCAACCCGGTCATCGAGGACTTCACCGTGGAGATTTTGTGACCACGGTCGGGGTGGTCATGTTCCCCGGCACGAACTGCGAGCAGGACGTCGCCTGGGCGGTCAAGGTGCTGGGCGGCGAGCCCGAAATGCTCTGGCACGCCGACCGCAGCGTGGGCACGGCCGACGCCGTCGTCATTGCCGGTGGGTTCGCCCACGGCGATTACCTGCGGACGGGCGCCATCGCCCGCTTCTCTCCGGTGATGGACGCCGTGGCCGAATTCGCCCGGGCCGGTGGGCCGGTTGTCGGGATCTGCAACGGCTTCCAGATCCTGTGTGAAGCCGGTTTGCTGGCCGGGGCTCTGCAGAAGAACGCCGGTCTCAAGTTCCGCTGCGAGACGGTGGACCTCCGGGTCGAGACGACGTCGACGGCCCTGACCCGTAAGGCGGAGCGGGGTCAGATCCTGCGCATCCCGATCAACCACTTCGAAGGCAACTTCGTGTGCGACGACGGTACGCTCAAAGGGTTGCAGGAGAACGACCAGATCGTGCTGCGCTATGTCGACAATCCCAACGGGAGCCTCGACGACATCGCCGGGATCTGCAACGAGGGCCGCAACGTCGTCGGTTTGATGCCGCACCCCGAACGGGCGTCAGAGGCGATTCTCGGGTCGACCGACGGGGCCGTCCTGCTCCGCTCACTGCTGTGAAGGGCCCGGCCACAGCCGAGTTGCTGGCCGATCTGGTCCGCTTCTCCCTGCGGGAGGGCGAGTTCACGCTGGCTTCGGGGCGCCAGTCGAAGTGGTACCTCGACGCCCGCCAGGTCACCTACCGGGGCGACTGCCTCGAGACCGTGGGGCGGGCCGTGCTGGAGGCGGTCGGCGACCTGGTCTTCGATGCCGTCGGGGGCCTGACACTGGGGGCCGACCCGGTGGCGCTGGCCGTCGCGGCCTGCTCGGGGAAGCGGGCCTTTGCTGTCCGCAAGGAGGCGAAGGGCCACGGAGCCGGCGGCCGGATGGCCGGGCCGATCCGGGAGGGCGACCGGGTTCTCGTGGTCGACGATGCCGTCACAACCGGCGGCAGCACCCTTCAGGCCCTCGATGCGATCATCGAATTCGGCGGGGTCGTGGTCGGCGCGGCCTGCCTCCTGGATCGCGGCGGAGAGTTGGGCGCCGCGCTCAGCGAGCGCGGCATCCCCTTCTTCCCGGTGCTCGGCGCGCCCGACCTCGGCTACGAGTTCGGGAGCTAAGCGCCCCGGCTGATCCCGGCTTTGCGCAGGACGTCGGGCGGGACGCCCAGGGCCCGCCAGGCGGCATGTGTGATGCCCTTGCGTTCGCCGTAGCTCTTGGCCGCCGTGATGAAACCTTTTTCCAGTTCCGTGAGGTCGGTTTTGGCCTTCAGACTCTCCAATTCGTTCTGAAGGTTGAGCCGCTCCTGAATGAGGTGGAGGCGGGTCAGCGGGTCGGCATCGACCAGACGCTGCTCGATGGTGTCGAGCCGCTTCGTGATGGAATCCGACGTGCGCTTCCGGCCCCGCTTGGGGCGGTTCTTTTCCAGCGCTTCGAGATAAAGCCGCACGCCACGGCCCTGTTCCCGGCCCTCGGCCAAGGCCTGCTTGTGCTCGTTGGACATAGGGGAGCGCTTGCGCTTGACCGGCGCCTTTTCAGCTGCGGATGCTCTCGGGCTCACCTTGATTCCTGTTCTCCTCGAGGTGATTACACCGCCAGTTTATTCTCGGCGGTTTTGGTAGCACACATCTTGCAATGTCATCCACTAATAGACAAGGGCGAAACGCTTGCCTTGGGTATCCATTAGGCTCGCCGGCGTGGAGCCTCGACACCGCCTGCTGGGTATGACCGACGACGAGTTGAGCGCCATCGTGCGCCTGCTGGGTCGGGATCCGACCGACCTCGAGCTGGCCATGTACTCGGTGATGTGGTCAGAACACTGTTCATACAAGTCGTCGCGGAAATATCTCGGTCGATTCCCGACTGAAGCGCCCTGGGTGCTCGTCGGGCCGGGCGAAGGTGCCGGCGTTATCGACGTCGGGGAAGACCTCGCCGTGGCCCTCCGCATCGAGAGCCACAACCATCCCTCAGCCGTGGAACCACATCAGGGTGCCGCCACCGGTGTCGGCGGGATCATCCGCGACATTTTCTCCATGGGAGCCCGCCCTATCGCTCTCATGGACCCGCTCCGTTTCGGCCCTCTCGACGTGGCCCGCAATCGCTATCTGGTCGAAGGCGTTGTGGCGGGCATCTCCAGCTATGGGAATTCCGTCGGCGTGCCAACAGTGGGCGGAGAGGTCGTCTTCGACCGCTGCTACAGCGCCAATCCACTGGTCAACGTTTTCTGTCTCGGGGTGCTGCCCAAAGAGCGCTTGGTGCTGGCCCGGGCCGAGGGTGAAGGAAACCTTGCCGTCCTGCTCGGCGCCTCCACCGGCCGTGACGGAATTGGCGGTGCCAGCATCCTGGCTTCCGCCGGATTTGATGAATCGGCGGCCGATAAACGCCCGTCGGTCCAGGTCGGCGACCCCTTCGAGGAAAAGAAGCTCATTGAGGCCTGCCTGGCGCTCCTCGATTCCGGGCTGGCGGTCGGTGTCCAGGACCTCGGCGCCGGCGGAATCTCCTGCGCAGCCTCGGAGACGGCCGCCAAGGGTGGCATGGGGATGGACGTCGACCTCGCCCGGATCCCCCGACGGGAACCGGGGATGGAACCCATGGAGGTGATGATCTCCGAGAGCCAGGAGCGGATGCTGGCCATCGTCACTCCCGAGAATCTCGACGAGGTGCTGGCGCTGTGCCAAAGGTGGGAGATCCGGGCGGCGGTGATCGGGCGGGTGACCGGCACGGGCCGCTTCCGCGTGTACGACGGCCTTTTCGACGGCGGGAGCGCCCGACTGCTGGCCGATGTCCCGGCCGAGAGCCTCGGGAACGGTCCGGTCTACGACCGGCCCCTGTCCCGGCCGGCCGACCAGGACGCCCTCGTCGCCGCTGATCCCCTCCCGAGCCTGGTCGAGCGGTTCCCGGCCGGCACCAACCTCGGCCCTGAGCTGCTCGGTCTCTTGTCGCTGCCCAACATCGGCGACTCGTCGTGGGTCTGGCGGCAGTACGACCATCAGCTGTTCGTCAACACCGTGCACGGCCCCGGTAGCGACGCCGCCGTCCTCCGCCTCCGGGGGACGGACAAGGCTCTGGCGCTGACTACCGATGGGAAGGCCCGGTTCTGCCTGCTCGACCCCCGGACGGGCGGAGCGCTGGCGGTGCTCGAGGCCGTCCGCAACGTCGCCTGCACCGGGGCCCGACCCCTGGCCCTGGTCAATTGCCTGAACTTCGGAAATCCCGAGCACCCCGAGGTGATGTGGCAGTTCGCCGAGGTGGTGGACGGGATGGCCGCCGCGTGCCGGGCGCTCGAGCTGCCCGTGATCGGCGGCAACGTGAGCTTCTACAACGAGTCGGACGGCACCGACATCCACCCGACGCCGGTGGTCGGTGTGGTCGGACTCATCGACCGGCTCGACGACAGGCCGCCGGCCGCGGCGCTCTCTCCCGGGCGCCGGATTGTCGTTCTCGGCGATACCGCCGCCGAGCTGGGCGGTTCCGAATGGGCGGCCGGCCGCCACGACCTCCTTGGCGGCATGCCGCCGGCCGCCGACCTCGCCGCCGGGGCCCGCCTGTGCGGGCTGGTGGCGGCCCTGGTCGGGGAGCGGGCGGTGGCCGGCGTCCACGACTGCTCCGACGGGGGGCTGGCCGTGGCCTTGGCCGAGATGGCCATCGCCGGTGCCTGCGGTTTCGACGTCAGCCCGGCCGGCAGCCTGAGCGGGATCGTTCCGGCCGTCGCCTGCTTCGCTGAGTCGGCCAACCGGGTCGTGGTGGCGGTCGACGAGGGGCGGGCCGACGAGATCCTCGGCCGGGCGGCAGCGGCCGGAGTCCCGGCCGTGGTGATCGGCATCGCCGGCGGCGAGCGCCTGGTATGGGCGGGTGCCTTCGACATCGCACTGGCCGACGCCGAACGGGCCTGGCGCGACGCCTTGCCGGCGGCGCTGGCCGGAGGCGTGGCGCCCGTGGTCTAGAGCCCGAAGCCGCTCAGGGCCGCCGGGCTTCCAGCTCCGCGAGGAGCGTGTCCGGCACGTTGAGGTCGCCGGTGCCGGTCCCCAGAGCGATGTCGGGCTTGTAGCGGCCGTGGTAGTCGCTCCCGCCGGTCACCGCGAGGCCCAACCGGCCGGCCATGGCCCGCAGGTCGGACCGCAGTTCCGGGCTGTAGCGGCCGTACTCGCACTCCATCCCGTCGAGCCCGGCGGTCGCCAGGGCGGCGACGAACACCTCCAGCTCCGACTCGTCGTAGCCCAGCGTGGTCGGGTGGGCCAGCACCGCCACTGCTCCTGAGGCGTGGGCCAGGGCGATGGCCTCGGCCGGCATGAGCCGCTCCCGGTCGAGGTAGGCGGGCCGCCCATTGGCGAGCCACTGGTCGAAGGCCTCCTGGATCGAGGTCACGTAGCCCTTGCGCAGCAACACTCCGGCGACGTGTGGCCGCCCCACTGACCCTCCGCCGGCTTCGACGAGGATCTCGTCCAGCGTGACGTCGAGGCCATGGTCCTGGAGCACGGCCACGATTCGCCGGTTGCGATCGGCTCGGGCCGCCTGGAGCCCACTCAGCTGATCCTGCAGCGGTCCCGGCCCGTCGGCCAGGAAGTACACGAGCAGGTGCATGGTGCCCCGCTCCACCTCACACGACAGCTCGCAGCCCTCGACGAGCCGAACGCCGGCGGCGGTCGCCGCCGCCCTGGCCTCGGCCAGCCCCTCGACGGTGTCGTGGTCGGTGAGCGCAATGGCCGTGAGACCCTGGCGAGCGGCCAGCTCCATCAGGGCCGATGGCGCATCCGACCCGTCCGAGGCGCTGGAGTGG
>Ga0070681_10007993_pt1 | contig 10352 bp, 8 predicted proteins | sample KBSC83BmetaG_FD_65650 | JGI IMG/M metagenome (GOLD analysis project Ga0070681, IMG submission 65650) | Corn rhizosphere microbial communities from Kellogg Biological Station, Michigan, USA - KBS C8-3B metaG | ecosystem: Host-associated > Plants > Roots > Rhizosphere | place: USA: Michigan...
GGACTGGAAGAAGCGACGCGAATCTTTTCCGCTGCCGCCCAATCGTAGTTGAGCCCAAGCAAGATAAACGAGAGTACTAAAACGAAGCCGGAAAGAACTTGCATGCTGCCCTCCATGCCCGATGTGGAGTCGAACGAATTGGTTACGGTTTGCAGTTCTTACGACCAAGGGGATTGGGCTGTCAAGGAATAAAAGAAAGGGGAGACCCAGCTTTGTGCATTGTCTTTTTACATTGCTGACTTGTTAGTCCCATGAGCTTTCTACGTGGGCTGAAAAGAAGGGCAATTGAGAACACCAAGCGTGTTGCGGCTCTGGCCGACTCGGAGTAAACGTCGTTCGTGATGTATGGCCAGCACTGATCGACCGGCTACCCTGGTGCAACAAATCGCCGCCAATGTGCTCGGCGTTTCTGCTACGACAATTCCAGCAGAGGTCGTCGAGCATACCAAGGCGCTGATCCTCGACTCGATTGGCTGCGCTTTGGCCGCCGCCGACGAGTCTGTATTTGCACGCGCGTCACAGGTTCTTGCACAACTCGGCGGAAGTGCGGACTGCACCGTGATCGGTTCATCGCGGCGCGTTAATCTACCGCAGGCCGTGCTGCTGAATGGCATCTTGATTCGCGCGCTGGACTTGAACGATGCCTACATCGGTCCCGGACAGATGGGACATCCGAGCGACAATATCGCGGTGGCGCTTTCCGTCGGCGAAAAGTTTCGCGCTTCTGGCCTGAACGTGATCGCCAGTGTGGCGCTCGGTTACGAGATTTACTGTCGCATACAGGACATCGTTCCGGTTCGCGGCACATGGGATCACACGACCGCATCGGCATTGGCGGCGCCTTTGATCGCCGGCCGATTGATGGGATTAAACGCGGAGCAGCTTGCCCATGCGGCGGCGCTGTCGGCTACGCATGGCAACACGCTTGCCGTCGTGCGCACGGGGCAGCTGGCCAATTCCAAAGCGAGCGCCAACGCACTGGTGGCGTCCCAAGCGGTGCTGTGCTCGTTGTTCGCCGCCGAGGGCATGACCGGTTCGCTCGGCGTGATCGAACACCCACGCGGGCTGAGCACCGGCATGCTCGCCGGAGCAAAATTAGATCTGCTCGCTCAACGGATCGGTGAACAGTATCGAATCATGAACTCCGCCATCAAAGCCTATCCGTGTATCGGCACGGCCCAGACCATGGTCGCCGGCGTGCTGCAGGCGCGTGCCGGCATCGCCGACCCGGCGCGAGAAGTCGAGCGCATCGAAGTGGCAATGGCCGATATTCCGATCGTCAGCGCTCAAGTGGCGGACGAACAACGGCGCTACCCGGCGAGCCGCGAAAGCGCGGATCATAGCTTCTACTATCTTGCGGCAGCGGCTCTTTCGGACGGCGAAATTTCCGAGGCGCAATTCGCGCCGGGGCGCTGGCTACAAGCCGAAATGACAGAAACAATGGCGCGCGTTTCGATTCGCACCGACGCGAGCTTGAACAAGCATACGCCCGGCAGCTACCCGGCGGTGGTGAAACTGCTTTTGCAAAGCGGCGAGAGCCGAGAAGTCGAGGTGATTTTTCCCAAAGGCCATCCGAACAATCGCATGTCGCCCGCCGAAGTCGAGGACAAATTTCGCGCCTGCGCGCGTGACAGAGTTCCGCCGGCGCGCCAGGAGAAAATCATCGAGAAAGCGCGCGAGTTAGAGAAACTCGCGTCCGTGGCCGAGTTCATGAGCGATTTGCCAGCCGCCGAAACGGCTTGAACCAGTTTTTTTTCCGGCTGACTGGCAGTTGTCCCGCGGGAACAAGGAGAGGGCTCAACGACATGGAATCGTAATTGTCCCAATTCAGGTGAACAAGAGTCCTCCAGGCAAACCGAATTTCATTGTTCATTGCTCGATGAATTGACAAAACCGATGGTCGGAATACTGCGATGAAAAATTGGTCCGCCTTAACTCTTGTGCTGGCACTCTGCCTGTTGGCCGACGGTCAACGATCTGTATTTGCGCAAGCCAGTCCAAAACTGCGCCCGCTTAGGATCGCCCTGCCGAGTCACTCTGTCAGTTCATCACCGATCTACCTTGCCAAGAGTCTTGGAATTTTTGAGAGGTATGGTTTCGAAACGCAGATTCTCGTGCTCGAGCCGAGGGCTGCGCTGGCGGCGTTGCTGACGGGCGACCTGGACTTTTACACGGCCGCGGGAACGACCGGACGAGCAGCGTTACGTGGCGTGCCTGTGCGAGTCGTAATGGTCGCAATGAATCGGTCCGACCAGGTTGTCGTCGCGGCGAAGGAGTTTACGTCCGTCGAACAGCTTCGCGGCAAGACCTTGGGTGGTTATACAGCGCAGGCGTCCGCCAACATCGTGCTCATCGAAATGCTCCGGCGCAAGGGGCTCAAGCCAGAGGACTACAAAATTCTCAACATCGGAACCAACCGCGCCTCAGCGCTGCTAAGCGGCCAGATTCCCGCTGCTGTGCTCACAGCCGTTGAGGCGGCGCGCCTTACTCGGCAGGGATTCCGTGTGCTCGCGCGTGCCTCGGACGACATTGAATTGTCGTCGGGCGGGTTGGGCACTGCCATCGCCAGTTTGCAGAATAAGCGCGACGTCATGCGCTCGGCGGTCCAGGGCGCATTGGAAGGACTCCGGATCGCTGCGACGCAAAAAGAGCGGGTTGTGCCGGTGTATATGAAGCAATTCGCCCTGAACGCGGAAGAAGCGGGATATCTCTACGACCATGTTGCAGGCTCGTGGTCGGTAGACGGCAGACCGTCGGTCAATGCCAATAAACTCGACTTCGAGCTGACCCAGCGCGACATGGGCTTGAAAGAGCCGCCCAAGCTGGAGCAAATTTATGATTTTTCGTTATTGGATGAAATCGCTAAACGTTAAAGCGGCTCTCGGATCACCTTACATAGGTGTGAGTGGACATCGTCGCGCGGCGAAATCACAGTCAAGGATTATTGTCATGAAACGATTTGGCCTGGTGCTTTTCATCGGCCTCGTCACGATTTTTTTACCCGCGGCAGGATTCTGCCAAAAGCTTCGACCGGTGACCCTGGGTTTCACAGGAAAAAGCTTAACCACAGTGATCTTTGAAACGAGCATTCGACGAGGCCACTTCAAGCAACAGGGGCTGGATCTCAAATTAATCACGATTCGCCAGAGCGACGTCATCATCAAGGCCACCATGGCGGGCGAACTGAACTTCATGAGCGTTATCCCTACCGCGATCCTGGCCGCGGTTCGCGGGCTGCCCATTCGTACGATAGCCGTCAATGTTGATAACGCGCCCTACGTTCTGGTCGGCCGCCCGCAGATCAAAAGTATGAGTGATTTGAAAGGCAAAAAAATCGCCGTGAGCTCATTGGGCGGCATGAGCACTCTGCTGGTTCGAGAAATGGTGACGCGCAGCGGTCTCGATCCGGATCGCGATGTGACTTACTTGGCAGTCGGCGGCAGCGAGACGCGCAGCAACGCCATGGGAGCGGGGTTCGTCGATGCGGCGCTGATGACGATACCTTTAAACTACGCGCCTGAACGGCAAGGTTACAATCGTCTAGCGTGGGCTCCGGATTTGGTGCGCTATCCGATGAACGGGATCTCCGGTTCGCCAGAGTATTTCGTCGCCAACCGCGAGTTGGTTTTGGCCGTTCTGCGCGGCCTGGCCGGCGGAGTGCGGGACGTCAAGCAACGAAAATCCGAAATGATACCTTTCCTGAAAAGCTATCTCGACGTGCCGGAAGAGGAAGCCACCAAAAGCTACGAATTTTTGGTCAGCCACATGCCGGACAATATGATTGTCGATGACGCTGTGATCAGGCAGGCGATGGAATTTGCCGCCTCCGCACTCAAACTGAAGCCCGATGCCGTCCCCGACATTTCTAAAGTTCGCGACTGGTCGTACGCCCGCGCCGCTACAGCGAAGTGACCTTCTGCTGCTTCTGCGTCAGGTCATGTCCTGGATTAGTGCGTCGATGAAGCCTTCATCATCGAGCTCCTTAACCCAATGCATGCCCCAGAGAGCCAGTGGATTTAGGCCTTTGGCGCCGTATTCCTGACAAGCTATTTCGTAAGTAGCAGAGAGCGCTTCCAGTGTCGGATAGGGTTTGATCTGAAGCTTGCTGACGATCGCGTCAAAATGTCTTTCCATTTCATGTGCATCGCTGATTTTCATCCGCCGCATCGGCTCTCCCGTGACAACCTTCATGGCTTCCTGCCTGCGATGCTTCATCCAGCAAATCCCGTGAATGACCGATCTCACGTAATTTTTTAGCACGGCGGATTTTTTGCGCGCGAACTCGGCGGTGCATGCCTGGGCGTAATGACTGATCACGGCGAGATCGGGGACCGGAAGGAATTTTAAACCGGCTTTCAAGGGCTCTTCTTGGTAGAGCGGATCCATAAAGCAAGCGATGCACTCTCCACTTATGACTTTTTTCCACTGCCCCCATCTTCCCACGTCCGCATCTTTAAAAATTGGCACTCCTACCTTGCCTTCCAATCCCATCATTCTCAGCCAGAGCGTCACCGTATGAGGTCGTCCCGAATCCCGTACCGCCATACTTTTGCCTGCGAATTCGCTGACGTTCTCGACGTGTTCGGGCACCATCAAATCCAAACCGCGAACGATCCTCGGGGCGCAAAAGAAAGTGATTTTCTTGCCTTTTGTTGCTTCCGCGTAAAGAAATTCCACGTGGTCAATCAACACATCGGCCGTGTCGTTGAAAAGCGAAGCTTCAAACTCGCCGTAATCTTTAATTTTCAACACCTCGACGTCGATGCCGTAGTGTTTTGCCCCCATTTCTTTGATGCAGTAAATAACCGGCGTCCGATCGTCGTCGCGATAGGCGACTCTGACAATGTCCATAGAACGTCAACCCTTCCTAGAGATGCGCCGTGCTTATGTTACAACCGGTAAACCATCGTGGACTTGGTTTGCTAAAACATTTTTGCGCTGTCGTACAATAACTTATTTTTTTTGTTTCATAGGATGCTGACACACGAGCGCGCCTCTATGGGCAATTCGGTTTCTTGTCGATCCACGTTGGGCCGCTCTGGTCGAGCCGCAGAATATCCACGGGCGGACCCGAGCGATTTTTGTTTGCTGCAATATCGGAAAGAATCGCGCTTCGAACAAATGCCACCGGATCATGCCGCAATAAATTGGGGTTCTTGGAACGAAAATCGTCCATGGCTTCACTCTGTGTATAGATCAAATACGGATGACCGTCAGGCGGGATGCACGAAGGCCCACACTTCTCTTGAGTGCTCTCGATTAAAGGCGTGCTCGACTGTTCGCGCGGCGTGATGATAGTACGGTCTACGTACGCAGCCGGCATTCCGTCCTCGAATCCGAAAAAAAAAGTCACCACATTGCCGCGTAGGAGTAAATTGTACAGCGCATCATCTTTCCTGGCGTCGGATAGAGCCTGCGAGAGAGCGCTGACGATGGCGCTGCTCGAGCGATTCACAGAGCCTGCAAGCGGATCGCCTTTCTTCGTAACGCTTCTTACTATCTCGGTGATATTCAATCGCTGACCGGCTCGGGTATCGTAAAAACCGGCATTCGCAATAAAGAATTCGTGAACCTGGTGTATTTTGCAAAAGCGATGGCTGATGCGCTTTTTCCCGGTAACGAACAGCCCCATACTGTCGGCGCCCGCAACAATCTGTGATTGTGTCTTCAGAACAGCTACGGTGGTCGCGAGAGAAGATCGAATCGTGAGGATCTGCGGAATCAGGAATACGAGCGATAAAGTTAGCGGATTCAGCGACTTCATCCCGACCGATTCCGACCTTTCGTTCTAAGTCTAGCTAACGCAGTGTCGCCGCATTGTACAGGCCCAATCTTCAATGATTGTGTAGCGTGCGGCGGAGAGACAACCACCTTCTTCTCGTAATTCACGCCGCAGGTTTTGTGCGAGCCACGACCGGCTGCATGTCAAGAAACAAGGAGCATACTTTGGATTTTTCCTTTCTTGCTTTCCGTTGGTTCATCCCGCAAAGGCACTTTTTGAATTCAATTCCACAGCTTTTTGCTCGCGATCGCCGCGCCATCGTGCAGGGCGCGGAGCTTGGCCCAGGCGATTTGCGGATGGACGCGGCCGCCGAGGCCGCAGTCGGTACCGGCGATGACGTTTTCTCGGCCGATGATTTCGGCGAACGCGATGATGCGGTCGGCCACCAGTTCCGGATGCTCGACGAGGTCGGTGGAATGGCTGACGACACCGGGAATAAGAATCTTTCCGGCGGGGAGCTTCACGTCGCGCCATACTTTGATTTCATGTTCGTGGCGAACGTTGCCGGCTTCGACCAAGTAGGCCTGAGCGTTGACACGGAGCATCACATCGACGATGTCACGCAGGGGAAAATCGGTGGTGTGCGGGCCGTGCCAGCTGCCCCAGCAGATGTGATAGCGGACGCGATCGAGGGGGATGTTTTCGAGGGCGTGATTTAGAATTTCAACCCGCTGTGACGCATAGCGCCGGTATTCTTCGATCTTCGGGCGGGGATCGAGCATGTCCCAGGCACCCGGGAGACCAGGGTCGTCGAGCTGTAAAATGAAGCCGGCATCGACGATGGCGCGATACTCTTCGCGCATCGCATCGGCAATCGCTTCCAGGAATTTCTCGGTGCTCGGGTAGTAGCTGTTCTGATCGCGGCAGAACATTTCCAGGCTGCCGGGCGCAATGGCGCTGACGAAGGCCTCTTCGATCCCCGCGGCGTTGGCGGCGAGCTTTAAGTTGACGAGCTGGTCGCGCAAAAATTGCTTCGCGGTATAAGCGATCGGGCCGGTGCAAGTCGGGCGCAGGGCGGCCGTGCTGGGTGCACCCAAGCCGGTGTCGGCGTAAAATTCGGCGAACTCGCGCTGCTCCCAGCGCACGCCGACGATGCGCATGGTTGCGCCGGGTTTGGCAGTATCGGGTGCAATAGTCTCGGCTGAAGTCGAGGTGAAGCCGGAGATCCGGTCGAAGATGTAATTGCCCCACGCGCCCCGGTCGGTGGACACGCGCATGGGCTTGCCGAACTCGCCGTCGTTGGGGATGTCGATGCCTACGTCTTTCTGCGTGCGCACGACCTCACCGACCGCCGAGCGCAGTCGGGTTTGTAGCGCTGTTTCGTCCTCCGGGGTCGGGTCTTTTTTCGCCCACATGGCGCGTAAATCCGCCGGCCGCGGCAGGCTGCCGACATGGGTCGTGAGAATGCGTTCAATGCTTCGTTTCATAAGCCGCTCCCTTTCATAACTCGGCTGGAATGTTCAAGCGGCAATTGAGAGCTATGCGGGGCGCTGTCGGCGTTGATTCCACGACGCCTATGGCTCTAATTGGAATCGCCTCCCGGGAGGATTCCCTGCCTCGTACCTCAACAGTTTCGCGGGCCGGACAGAAACGTCGCTGCAAATCTTGTGGATGTTTACCAGCTCGGTCGGCGTGTCCCAATCGTTCTTCGACTCGCAGCCGACGTTCACGCAGGGGGTCTGCTTCAGCCAAGAACACATTTTTATGTCGCGGCCGGCTGAATCCACCAACTCGGTTTGAAACGAGGAGCTGGGTTTGTCCTTGCCATTCTCTAACTGCACGTTTTGCACCAGTGTGTAGAAAGCGCCGCCGACCTCCAGCAAACTCAGCACCTTGCCGATGAATCGGGACAAGTCCTCGGTATAGGAAAATCCGCCGTACACGTCGGTAATGAGCTGAAATTTTCCCAGCTCCTCGACGGAATAGTCGCGCAGGCGCTTACCTGAGAGATACTGTATACGGTCGCCACCGAGAATCGCGGCCTGCAGTTGCCACTTCTTCGTCCGGCGGTCTTCTATCGACATTGCTACCGCGCGCGCCCTGGTGCCGGACCGGCCGCACTTTTCAGCCGCCGCCTTGGGTTCTGACGCGTAGTAGTCAAGTACCGCTTGTCCGTCGCCAGCTCCGATATCCAGCCAGCGGTCCGAGTTACTCAACCGGCCGAGCATGTCACAGAAGCCGGAGGGAAGAAGCGACGCGTAATCCGAGAGCCCTCGGTTGGTGACGTAACCGCTGGGAACGTCGGCGCCACGGCTGCGGTAGATCTTTTCCTGCTTGCCGAATTCCTCGTCGAGTTTCGGTGGAGCGATTTCCTGTGGCCAGCCAACTTGCGCTTGCAGAAGGATGACGAGCAGAAATGCCAGCAGCGTTCCCGCGGTATGCCATCCTTTTACGGACGATTTGACTGAACCCATGAATTTGCTTCCCCCTTGCGTGAAACACATCGTTGTTAAGTCCGTTTTCTGCTGTTCCAGCCGTAGTCGATGCCGCCGATTGCCGCAAGGCTGAAGGCAAGGGCAATCAGTGCGCTAACGAAAGCGCTCTGCGGTTCCTCTGTGCAAATCGGAGTTGTCCTCGATTGCGGCGCCCGTTTCAACGGAGACCCTTTGTTGACTTCGAAGGGCAGGGCGAAATGATCTGCTGCTCGGCCTAAACTTTGTGCAACTCGACTAGGCCGTTTTCGCAAAGCCTTCATTCAATTGTTTTTCGTAGGCGAGCAGCTTCTTGACGCTCGGGCGTTCTTGTATGCGTTTGAAATGCGAAACGACGTTGGAAAAACCTGAGATGTCTACCTTTAACTGGGTGGCACGGCGGCAGCACCAGAAAAAATGCGCATCGGGAGCGGTGAAATCGTCGAAGAAGTATTCACGTCCGGCCAGCAAATCGTCGCCGATCTTGAAGTTCTCGAAGAGAAATTCCGTCGCGACTTTGACGACGCTGTCTGACGAGCCCGCCGTATCGCAGACTTTGGCCGGGTTGTTGATCCGACTGAGATAGGGATGGATGCCGCTCGCGCACCAGCTATGCAGCGCGATCGCCTGCAACTGGTCCCACGGATCCGCGGGCAGGATCTTCGCGTGGGGAAAATTTTGATGCACCCACTGATGGATGGCAACGTTCTCCGTCAGGATCTTGCCGTTGACGACCAGTGAAGGCACTTTGTGCTTCGGGTTGATCTTCAGGTACTCGGGCGTGAAATTCTGCCGTTTGCGAAAATCTAGCGGTCGGACTTCAAAATCGGCGCCGGCTTCGGTCAATGTTACGTAAGGTGCGAGCGCGCAGGTGGCGGGCGCGTAGTAAAGAGCGATTTTCATTCGTGTCTCCTCATCATCTAAGCCCGATTAACAAAATATCCCTCGGTCACAGCTTGCTTCCATGATTTGATCACCGACGGCACGATGCCGGCCGGCAGATCTTTTTCCGCTTTCCAGAAACTGTGTACGCCGGCGCCGAAACGGGTAATGCCAATTTTTGGCGCGGGTTTCATGGCACGGAAAGCGGGCATGATGGCTTCGGCGTAAACTTCCGGACTGTGGTCGCGGCTGTCTTTAGAAATCTCGAAGAGAAACGGCGGCACGGGTTTTACATTTGCGCCGGATAGCTCACGCGTGTAGCCGACGAAGCGGTTTACCAGCGCATCCGTTTCATCTTTGTTCATCTTCAATCGCGCGGCGCTCACGCGGGCGCCTTCGGCCAGCGAGTCGGTGATGGCATGGGTGACGATGTACTCGGCTTTGAACTGCGGACGGTTCTTAGCTTTTTCCCAAGCGTCTAACACGTCTTCCATGATCGCCGGCAGGCGCATCAGCGCCGCCGGTCCCTCCTGGCCGAGCGATTCGGGGCCGAGGTAGCGGGCGAGATCGCGCCAGGTGCGGATGTAAAGCTCATTGAAAGGATCGGAGCGGCCTTTGCCTTTCTTCTCGGGCTTTTCATAGCCGCTGATCTTGCCCATGTCGCCGCCCCAAATGTCGCGCTCTCGGCAGATATAGCCGAACGGGGAATTCTCGGTGGCGCAGACGCCGGCCATATTGGGAATGCGCTGGGACAACATGCAGACGAAAGGGCCCCCGGTGGAGTGCCCCTGGCCATAAACGGAAAATTCTTTTTCCGGAAAGTGGCGCCGGCAGGCTTCGATCATGCCCTCTTCGAACGCCGCGGGCCACGCCGCCATGCGAAACCAGAAATTCGTCTCCGGCTTGGCCCGCGCGAGAGTGCGGGTGCCGTAGCGGTTGCGCTTCGACGGATCCCTGACGACCTCGTACTGATCCGGCGTGATCAATTCGTCCTGTTTCCAGATCGGTGTGCGCACGGTGCCGTCGGCGTGGATCGTGTCATCCGGCCAGTCGCGGCTGGCATCGGGAAAATAAAATCGGCCGGGAAACGTGCCGGCGATCACCCGAAACCCGAATTTGCCGGCGAGCATCTTGGCGTGGCGCTCGATGCCCTTGAAGTCACTCGAACCGCCGTGCAACAAAAAAAATCCGGCTTTCTTGCCGTCCGCGCCAGTGGGAATTTTGCGAGAATCCACCGGCTCGTGCACGACCATGCCCAGATCCCAATCCATGCCGAG
>Ga0070681_10007994_pt1 | contig 10352 bp, 8 predicted proteins | sample KBSC83BmetaG_FD_65650 | JGI IMG/M metagenome (GOLD analysis project Ga0070681, IMG submission 65650) | Corn rhizosphere microbial communities from Kellogg Biological Station, Michigan, USA - KBS C8-3B metaG | ecosystem: Host-associated > Plants > Roots > Rhizosphere | place: USA: Michigan...
AGACCAAGAATGCGATCACGACATCGCTTCAGCAGGCGAATCTCGGAAAATTCGACGTCGTCCGGACCCAAATCGTCAGCCCGACCGTCGGCCGCGAGCTGACGACCAAGGGGACCTGGGCGACGGTGCTGTCGCTAGCCGGCATCCTTCTCTACATCGCGTTCCGGTACCAGATGAGTTTCGGCGTCGGCGCCGTCGTGGCGACGATTCACGACCTGCTCGTCACGCTCGCGTTTCTGGCGTTCTTCCGGTACGAGCTGTCGCTGAACGTCATTGCGGCGATTCTCACCGTGACCGGCTATTCGACCAACGACACGATCGTCATCTTCGATCGCGTCCGGGAAAATCTGCGCGGCATGCGGCGTGACGGGCTCAATCACGTGATCAACGTGTCGATCAACCAGACGCTGGGACGAACGGTCCTGACCGCCGGCCTGACACTCTTAAGCGTCATCGCGTTGTTCTTGTTCGGCGGCGAAGTGCTCCGCGGGTTCGCGTTCACGATGATTGTTGGTGTGATCACGGGCACCTACTCGAGTGTGTTCGTGGCCGCTGCGATCGTCACGTTCTGGCGCGGTTCAGGTCCGACGAAAGCCGCCGCGCACGCACCGGCAACGGCGCTCCCGGCCGGCGGACAGCAGCAGCCGACGCGGGCCGCACAACAACCCACCCGCCCGGCGCAGCAGCCGACGCGAAAGCAGAAGCCGCAGCGGAAAGCGAAGGCATCGTAAGACCGGGGCTCCAGGCGTCAGGCATCGACTCGTGGGAGCCGGCTTCAGCCGGCTCTAGTCCGACTGAAGTCGGACGCCACGCCGCCCTGAGCCCTTTTTTCATGTCCACAATCATTCAAGCAGCAGTCCTCGGTGTGGTGCAGGGCCTCACCGAGTTTCTGCCTGTCTCTTCGACGGCCCATCTCCTCATCGGCGAGCGCCTGCTCGGGTTTTCCGATCCCGGCAGTGTCTTCACCGAGATGATTCAGCTCGGGTCGATCTTCGCGATCATGTGGCTCTACCGCGCAAAGATTCTGGAAGTCATCGCAGGACTGCCGAAACGGCGCGAAGCCCGGCGCTTTGCGATCGTCCTGTTCATCGCATTTCTGCCGGCGGTAATTGCTGCGGCGCTGGCCTCCAATTACATCGAGTCGGTCCTGCACAAAAGCATTCCGGTCATCGCGACCGCGTTCATCCTCGGTGGCATTGCGATCCTGGTGGTCGAACGCTTCGGACCGCGGGCGGACGTTCGCAAGATCGACGATGTGACCGCCGGTCAGGCGACGGGCACCGGTCTCTATCAGATGCTCGCGCTCATTCCCGGCGTGTCGCGGTCAGGCGCCACGATTGTCGGCGGGATGTTAATGGGTCTCGAGCGGCCTACAGCCGCGGAGTTTTCATTCTTCCTGGCCATGCCCACGCTCGCCGCGGCGTTCGCGCACAGCGCGCTCGAGCTTCGCCATCAAATCACTCCCGATCGCCTGACGACGATCGCCGTTGGATTCGTGACGGCGTTCATCGCGTCGATTCTCGTCGTGAAGCCGTTTCTGAACATCGTGCGGCGGCAGGGGTTCGCACCTTTTGCGTGGTATCGCATTCTAACTGGAGTGGCTCTGCTCGCCGCCGTCCGTTGGGGAAATCTATGATGCAGTGGCTTCGGCGCAGCTTCATCGCCGGCTTCTTCGTCACCGTTCCGCTGTTCATCACGGTCGCCGCGTTCATCTGGCTCTTTGGAATAGTCGACGGCTTCACGGCGCCTGTGTATCAACAGGTGCTCGGTCGTCGCGTGCCGGGACTGGGGATTGCCACCACGGCGGTTGGCGTGCTGCTCGCGGGCGCTCTCGCGACCAACGTGATTGGGAAACGCGTTCTCCAGCGCGGTGAGAGCTACCTGCTGCGCGTGCCGGTCTTCAAGACGATTTATGCGCCCGTCAAGCAGCTCGTGGCGGCGTTTTCGCCAGACAATGAATTCGGCTTCAAACAGGTCGTGCTCCTCGAGCACAAGAATCAGTACGCACTCGGATTTCTGACAAAAGAATTCACCGTCGATCGCGGCCGCGGGCCCGAAGCGATGGTCGCCGTGTATGTGCCGACGAACCACCTGTACCTGGGCGATATCGTCGTCGCCGAACGAAGCCGCGCGACGTTTCCCGACGTTAGCGTTGAAGAAGGTATACGGATTTTCCTGACCGGAGGGATGGCCCTTCCCGAGCGCATGCGGGGGTGGCAAGCCGACGACCGCGTGAAGGAGTTCCGAGTATAATCCGTCGTTTTCTCCGGATGACCCTGGTGCGAGCGTAGAACCGGAACCGAGTCTGAACCTGGACCCAGACCCCAGAACCTGGGTTGCAGAACCCAGAACCTGGGTTGCAGAACCCAGAACCTGGGTCGCAGAACCCAGAACCTGGGTTGCAGAACCCAGAACCTGGGTCGCAGAACCCAGAACCCCAGAACCGTTTTCTTGTCTGTGTGAGGTGAAATGAACGCGACCGTGCAGAAATTCGTGAGACGCCTGATTCTCGTCGTGCTGTTCGTCGGCGCGATCGGTGTGACGCCTCGTGTGGCGCTGGCGGGCCAGGCCGCGCCCGTTCGCGCCGAGCAAGCGACTCATGAAGCCGGCGAAGCGAATCTGGTTGTCCCCGATCTCTCGACCGTCACGTTCCGCGGCTGGAACGGTCGCACGCTGCTGACGGGGGGCCTTGCCGTCTGTGCACTGGGCCTGCTCTTCGGCCTGATGACGTTCACCGAGCTCAAGAATCTTCCGGTCCACGCGTCGATGCGTGAGGTCTCTGAGCTGATTTACGAAACGTGCAAGACGTATCTGATCACGCAGGGACGATTCATCCTGCTGCTCTGGGTGTTCATCGCCGTGATCATCGCGGCGTACTTCGGCTGGTTGTCACCGGTCCCGGACAAACCCATCGCCGTCACGCTGCCCATCATCCTGATCTTCTCGCTCATCGGGATCGGCGGCAGCTACGGCGTGGCCTGGTTCGGCATTCGCGTGAATACGTTCGCCAACTCCCGAGCGGCCTTCGCGAGCCTTCGCGGCAAACCGTTCCCGATTTATGCCATTCCGCTGCGCGCCGGCATGAGCATCGGCATGCTTCTCATCAGCGTCGAGCTGCTGATGATGCTGAGCATTCTCCTCTTCATCCCTGGCGATTACGCCGGCCCCTGCTTCATCGGATTTGCGATCGGTGAATCGCTCGGCGCCGCCGCACTCCGTATCGCCGGCGGCATCTTCACGAAGATCGCCGACATCGGATCCGACCTGATGAAGATCGTCTTCAACATCAAGGAAGACGATGCGCGGAATCCGGGCGTGATTGCGGACTGCACCGGCGACAACGCCGGCGACTCGGTCGGCCCGAGCGCCGACGGGTTCGAGACCTATGGCGTCACCGGTGTGGCGCTGATTTCCTTCATCCTGCTCGCAGTCACGAACACCACGGTCCAGGTGCAGCTGCTCGTCTGGATCTTCGTGATGCGCATCATGATGATCGTCGCCAGCGGCCTCTCGTATTTCATCAACGAGGCGATGGCGAAGGGCCGCTACGCAAACGCCGACAAGATGAATTTCGAGGCGCCGCTCACCTCGCTGGTGTGGCTCACGTCGCTGGTGTCGGTGGTCATCACCTACATCGTGTCCTACGTGCTCATTGCTGACCTCGGCGACGGTTCCCTCTGGTGGAAACTGTCAACGGTGATTACCTGCGGCACGCTCGCCGGCGCCATCATCCCCGAGTTCGTCAAGGTCTTCACCTCGACCGAGTCAGGACACGTGCGTGAGGTGGTGATCTCCTCCAAGGAAGGGGGACCCTCGCTGAACATTCTGTCCGGCTTCGTGGCTGGCAACTTCAGCGCCTACTGGCTCGGGCTGAGCATCGTCCTGCTGATGGGCATTGCGTTTTTGGTCAGCACCCTGGGACTCAGCGCATTGATGCTCGCGCCGGCGGTCTTTGCGTTCGGCTTGGTGGCGTTCGGATTCCTCGGCATGGGTCCGGTGACGATCGCCGTGGATTCCTACGGCCCGGTCACCGACAACGCACAGTCGGTGTTCGAGCTCTCGGTGATCGAGCACATTCCCCATATCAAGGAGAACATCAAGAAGGAATACGGCTTTGACGTCCGCTTCGATCGTGCGAAAGATCTCCTCGAAGAAAACGACGGCGCCGGCAACACCTTCAAGGCGACGGCCAAGCCGGTGTTGATCGGCACCGCAGTCGTCGGTGCGACCACGATGATCTTTTCGATCATCTTCGTCCTGACCAATGGGCTCACCGCGAACCTGCAAAAGCTGTCGCTGCTTCATCCGCCGTTCTTCCTCGGCCTCATCACGGGCGGCGCGATGATTTACTGGTTTACCGGCGCGTCGGCCCAGGCGGTCACGACCGGCGCGTACCGAGCCGTGGAGTTCATCAAGGGCAACATCAAGCTCGAAGGTGTCGAGAAGGCCTCGGTCGCCGACAGCAAGAAGGTCGTGGAAATCTGCACCCAATACGCGCAGCGCGGGATGTTCAATATCTTTCTGACCGTGTTTTTCGCGACGCTGGCCTTCGCCTTCGTCGAACCGTATTTCTTCATCGGCTATCTGGTGTCGATCGCGCTGTTTGGTTTGTATCAGGCGATCTTTATGGCCAACGCGGGCGGCGCGTGGGACAACGCGAAGAAGATCGTCGAGGTGGAACTGAAGGCCAAGGGCACCGAGCTCCACGCGGCGACGGTGGTCGGCGACACGGTTGGTGACCCGTTCAAGGACACCTCGTCGGTTGCGATGAACCCCGTGATCAAGTTCACGACACTGTTCGGCTTGCTCGCGGTTGAACTGGCCGTCAAGCTCTCGACTGACGTCGGTCCCGTTCTGAGCGCCGCGCTGGCGGCCGGTTTCTTTGTTCTTTCGCTCTTTTTTGTCCACCGGTCTTTCTATGGCATGCGGATTGGCTCCGAGAAGGCCTGAGCCGGCTCACCCGAATTAAGTAGGCCTCGCGAGGTAGAGGCCATGAGCCTCGGCCGAATTAAGAAAAAGGGTGTCTAAGGTCTTGATCGTTTCGTTGACTCTCTGATTTTCGACTGACTATAATCGCCGCCTTTGACCGGACCGTTCGCGCTCGCTGTGGGCAGTCGGCGCAGGCGACAGAGACCTTAGGGAAAGAACAAGAGGGGAAAGAGGAGAAACGCTGTGGCACGTGACATGTTCGGCGATGTCGTCAACCCATCGATTAAGGTGGGCAGCCGGAGTTGGTACACCGTCCCACTGTCGATCCTCGTGCACACCGTCGTCATCGGTGCGGTCGTCATCATTCCGTTGATGGCGGCCGACGTGTTGCCGACGCCGCCGTCGATGATGGCGTTTGTTGCTGCCGCACCACCACCACCGCCGCCACCACCGCCGCCGCCTCCTCCTCCACAAGCACCGCAGGCTCCGCCACCGAAGGTTGAAGTGAATCCGAACGCGGCTCCTGTCGAAGCGCCGAAGGAGATCAAGCCGGAGACCGGGTTGGAGCAGGGCACGAAGAGCGCCGTCAGCGGTGTGGAAGGTGGCATCGTCGGTGGTGTGACGGGAGGCATCGTGGGTGGTCTCGAAGCGGCACCGCCGCCGCCTCCACCGCCGCCTCCGCCGCCGGCGCCGGTGCGCGTGGGCGGGGCGATCAAGCAGCCGACCAAGATCAAAGACGCGCGTCCCGTGTATCCCCCGATCGCGCAGTCAGCGCGCGTCCAGGGCGTGGTCATCATCGAAGCGACCATCGGTCCTGATGGCCGCGTGCAGGAAGCGCACGTCCTGCGGTCGATTCCGCTGCTCGACGCCGCCGCGCTCGATGCGGTGAAGCAGTGGCAATACACGCCGACCACGCTCAACGGTCAGCCGGTGCCAGTCATCATGACGGTGACAGTGAACTTCACATTGCAGTAATTTGACGCGAAGGTGGCAGGCGGACGAAGACTGAGACGGCAATTCGGGTTTTGATTTTGTAGACTGGAGATTTGGTTGATGAGGCACGGTCCTTCCGACCGTGCCTCTCTGGTGTTTTCAAGAAGCTGTTTGAGCCTCTTTCACACTGGACTTTCGTAACTTCGTCTCGATGGAGGATGGACCGTGGACCTGATGGAAATGTACGCCAGTATGACGATCGTTGCGAAGGCCGTTGCCTTCGTGCTCATTATCATGTCGATGTGGTCACTCGGCGTGGGCATTGAGCGGTTCTTTACGTACCAGCAGGCGCGGAACCAGTCGAAACTGTTCGCCCCGCAGGTGGCCAAGCATTTGAAGGAAGGCCGCCTGAAGGACGCAGTGGCATTGTCCTCGTCGAAGAACTATCGGTACAGCCACCTCGCGAAAGTAGTGCTTGCGGGGCTGCAGGAATATCAGTTCCAGCAGGAAACCGGTCAGCAGATGAACCGTGAAGACCTGATGGACACCGTCCGCCGGTCGATTCAGCGCGCCACCGCGCTCACCTCGTCGGATCTCAAGAAAGGTGTTTCGGCGCTCGCGACGATTGGTTCGACGGCACCGTTCGTCGGACTGCTCGGCACGGTCGTCGGCGTCATCAACGCGTTCCAGGGCATCGGCAACAGCGGTTCGGCCGGTATCGGCGCAGTCTCGGTCGGTATTTCCGAGGCGCTCGTGGAAACCGCGCTGGGTCTCGTCGTCGCGATTCCCGCCGTGTGGATTTACAACTACCTCACGTCGCGCATCGAATACTTCAACGTCGAGATGGACAACTCGTCGTCGGAGCTCGTGGACTACTTCATCCGGAAGACTGCGTAAGACTTGAGGCTCGTGGGAGCCGGCTTCAGCCGGCTCTAGTCCGACTGAAGTCGGACGCCACAGGCCCGAAGCTTTGTTGAAAGACCCCTCAGGGAGATTTCGTTATGTCAATGGATCTCGGCGGCGCCAAGGGCGGAGTCAAATCCGACATCAACGTGACGCCGCTCGTCGACGTGATGCTGGTGCTCCTCATCATCATGATGCTGGTCGCGCCGATGCTCGAACAGGGCGTGCAGGTGAAGCTGCCGAAGGCCAGCAACGCCACGCCGAAGCCGCAGTCGCAGGATCAGACGATCATCGCGATTGGCGCGAACCGGTCGATGTACATCAACGCCAAACCGGTGCAGGAAGCCGAGCTCGCGACGAAGGTCTCCGAGCTGATGGAGAACAAGCCGGGCGGTGAGAAGATCGTGATCATCAAAGCCGACGAGGAAGTCGAGTATGGTGCCGTGATGGCCGCGATGGATCAGCTGAGGACCGCTGGCATCGAGGACATCGGGTTGATCACCGAACCGACGCCGCAGACTGGCGGGAACGGCGCGCCGGCGCCAGGGGGCAAGTAACATGGCACACGCACACCATCACCTCGGAGCCGACAAAGTCGTCAAGGGCGCAGCACTCCGCGCCAGCGCCGACATGAACGTCACGCCGCTCATCGACGTGCTGCTCGTGCTGCTCGTGATCTTCATGGCCACCCTGCCCCTCGGTCAGCGCGGCGTCGACATCAACCTGCCGGCTGAGACGAAGACTGCACAGCAGCAGCAGGAAAGCGATATCAGCCAGATCATGCTCGAGTACACGGCGGATCGAAAGATCTCGATCAATAAGACCGACGTGACCGTGCCCGAACTGGAAAAGCGGCTGCGCGATATTTTCGAAACGCGCAAGGACAAGAAGATGTTCATTGCGGGCGCTGAAACGCTTCGCTACAAGGACATCATCGAAGTGATCGACGCGGCCAAAGGCGCCGGCGTCGAGAAAGTCGGCATCGTTACCGCTGCCATGCGGCGGGCCGGCGGAGCCAAAACGAACTAAACACCGCGTCATTCAGAATTCTGAATCACTCGTTTCATGGACGGCCGCCCAACTTTCGGGCGGCCGTTTTCTTTTTGGTGTCTAAGTTGTGAGAAGGCGCTGTATGACACCTGCTCGCAAAGCCGACATCAACGTCACCCCGCTCATCGATGTCCTCCTCGTGCTGCTCGTCATCTTCATGGCCACGATTCCGCTCAACCAGCGAGCGATAGATGGCAACTTGCCGTCCCCCGCTCGTCCGGATTCCCCGGCGTCTGTTGATTCGATCTACCTGGAATACTCCGCGGACGGGCGAATCGCGGTGAACAGCCAGTCTATTGAGCTCGCAGATTTGCAGCGTCGGCTGACCGACATCTATCGCGACCGTCACGACAAAACGCTCTTCATTGCGGGAGATGCCACCCTGCCTTACAAGAAGATCATCGCGGTGATGGATACGGCCCGCGGCGCCGGTGTCAAGCGTCTTGGTGTCGTCACACCCGCAATGCGCGTCTCACACAACAAATAGACGGATCCGATCCGAAGAACCGGATTTCAAACAGTGCCGTTCGAAAATTTTGCGGGATTGTGACCGCAGGTTGTTGCGATCGCTGCGCCGGAATTCGTCCGGAAATTGCCGACAAAAACGTGCGATTTCTACAGCGCTGAACTAGCTGGACAACGAATAGTCGTCACGGTATCGTTACCCGTCCCGGATACGCTGACGGCACTATACGCCCGTCGGCGAACCGGGCGACACCCGTCTTTTTCGCCCCGCAAATATTGGAGAAACGAATGAGTCGCACGATCTTTCGGACGCTCACGCTACTGGCGTTGTGCGCAGCGATCTCGCCTGTGTCCAGTGCGAGCGCGCAAGGCGTCACCACCAGTGGCCTCACTGGCATCGTCAAGGATCCGCAGGATGCGGTGATCCCCGGCGTCACCGTCACTGCTGTACATCAGCCCTCATCGACGACGTATGAGGCCGTGACGCAGACGGACGGACGATATTTCATCCCCGGCATGCGCGTCGGTGGCCCGTATACGGTCACGGCGACGTTGTCGGGATTCAGAACCCAGATTCAAAACGACATCACATTGAATCTCGGTGTCGTCCAGGACGTGTCGTTCAAGTTGGAGCTGGCCACGATCTCGGAAGATGTGATCGTGATCGGTGCGACCAGTCCGATTTTCGCATCAACCCGAACCGGCGCGTCGACGTCGGTCAGCCGGAACGATCTGGCTACTCTGCCGACGATTTCCGGCCGCATCAACGACATTGCACGACTCGCGCCGCAGTACGGCGGGTCTGGAACATTCGCAGGGCAGGACAACCGGATGAACAACATCACGGTTGACGGTTCGTACTTCAACAACTCGTTCGGTCTCGGCGGACAGCCCGGCGACCGGACTGGCGTGGCGCCTATTTCGCTCGAAGCGGTCGAGCAGGTGCAGGTCAGCGTCGCTCCTTACGACGTCCGCCAGGGCAATTTCGTCGGCGCCGGTGTGAACATGGTCACGCGCAGCGGCACGAACCGGGTCGTGGCTTCGGCCTACAGCCGTTATCGCAACCAGTCGTTCGTCGGGACGGATGCAGCCGGGCAGGTCGTGAACCCGGGCACGTTCACCACGAAAGACAACGGCGTGTTCATGGGCGGACCGATTATCAAAAATCAGCTGTTCGCCTTCGGCAGTTTCGAGAAGCAATCTGACGTCCGTCCGCTGACTACCTACCGCGCGAACAACGGCGGTGAAGCGGTGGCCGGAAACGTCACAAAGGTGCTCGCCTCGGACCTCGATACGCTGAGCTCGTTCCTGAAAACGAATTTCAAGTACGACACCGGTCCGTATAACAGCATCCCGAAGAACACGCCGGCAAAGCCATTTCTGATCAAGGCGGACTACAACCTCGGCAAGTCGAACAAGGTCAACTTCCGTTACAGCCAGCTCGATTCCAGCACCGACGTCAATCTCTCGAACTCGTCATCGGCCGGGATTCAATCGCGACAGACCAACAGCTCGAACTACCTGAACTTTCAGAGCTCGAACTACACGATTCTCGAGAACATTCGCTCAGGCATCGGCGAGTGGAACTCCGTCCTCGGCAGCAGCATGTCGAACTCGTTGATGGTAGGCTACACGACGAATGACGAGAGCCGGGGCGTACCCAACCTATTCCCGTTCGTCGACATTCTCGACAACGGCGGTTTGACCTACACGTCGATCGGCACCGACCCGTTCACGCCGAACAACGAGCTGCGCTATCACACATTCCAAGCGCAGGACAGCTTCACGAAGTTCAGCACCAAACACTCGTTCACCTTCGGGGGCAGCCTCGAGAAATACCATTCCGACAACGTGTTCTTCGCGCGGAGCAACAGCGTCTACGTCTACAACTCGCTGGCGGACTTTTACGCCGACGCCAACGCGTATCTCGCCAACCCGAACCGGACGACGACGTTGACGCCGCCCCGTCGTTTCCAGGTTCAGTGGAACAACATTCCGGGTCTCACGAAACCGCTGCAGCCGCTCGAGGCTTGGTACTTCGGCGGGTACGTGCAGGATCAGTGGCATGTTCA
>Ga0070681_10007997_pt1 | contig 10350 bp, 9 predicted proteins | sample KBSC83BmetaG_FD_65650 | JGI IMG/M metagenome (GOLD analysis project Ga0070681, IMG submission 65650) | Corn rhizosphere microbial communities from Kellogg Biological Station, Michigan, USA - KBS C8-3B metaG | ecosystem: Host-associated > Plants > Roots > Rhizosphere | place: USA: Michigan...
AACCAAGGGCAAGACGACACGCTTGCCATGCTGGCGACCGACTACGCAAATCCGACGCGATTCACGGGGCCGAGCGCGCTTGATCGAACGCATCAGTTTTCAATGGCGGCGTTCTTCGATCTGCAGCACTCGGTTCAGCTGAGCTTCCTCAGTCGCTTTGCAAGCCCCTTGCCAGCCACGCTTCGGTTCCAGCAGAATGCCGGCGGAGCGGAAGTCTTAGTCACGGACTGGAACGGTGACGGCAGCACGGGAGACATCATTCCGGGCTCCGATGTGGGTTCTTTTATGCGCTCGATTGGTGCGTCGGGACTGCAAAGGTTCATTTCCACCTACAATCTCAATTCTGCAACCAGTCCAACCCCACAGACGCCCGCAGGGAATACGCTGATCAATGCCGGAGTGTTCTCGCTTCAAGAGTTGGAGTTGATGGGAGGAACACTCCAGCCTTTGGCTGTGCCTACTCGGAATGTCGCGGGGCTGGGCTGGTACAAGACTTTTGACGTGAGACTCGGTTGGGAACACCAATTGGGGGAGCGGTTCACCATAACGCCGAGCGTGTCGCTCTACAACCTGTTCAACCTTGCGAACTTCGATCTGCCGGGCTATACGCAGAGCGGGTATTTGAGCTACGGCGCTGGCAGCGTGGCCTCGGGCGCAACCGCGGTTCAGCCTCAGAACACCGTTGGAGGAAATGCGTCCGGCGCGAATGGGCGTATGAATCGGGCCACGCTCGGTCCGAACATGAATGCCAGCGGCGCACCGCGATCGGTGGAGTGGGGGTTAAAGATCTCTTTCTAGTCAAGTACTTTCTCTTAAGAACTTGGCATGCGCGATGCGAAGTGCCAGAACATGCCAGGAATTCGCAAAAATAGCTGGTTGAGGCTACTTTGGCAGAAAAGAGGCAGAAAAGAGACAGTCCGACTAGGATCTTTCCTGAAAAAATAAAGCCGCCGTCCAGATAGCGTTGGTTTCTGAACGGCGACGGGTTGGGGGGAGGGCGATTCTACGCGGCAGGTTTGCGCGGCAAGCGCTCTTCGTTGTTTTCAAGAAGCTGGTTCACCTCTCCGATCAGCTTCATAATTTTCTCTGGATCTTGCTCTTCAACCGCCTGCTCGCAGAGTTCTCTCCAACGTCTTTCTGTTTCCCCGCGCATATGCAGATATCTTCGCGGGTATCCAGGTACTCTGGCGAGCGCCATCATGTGCCACTCTGCAGAAAAGCACTGCTCTCCCGTCCGGTCCGCGCCAACCCCAAAGGCTTTCTCCCGCCGCTTTAGCTCGTCATGAGTTCATTTTCAACAATCGATCTTGCACACCCAGGTATTCACCAACCGATCAGCGCATTCAATAACGTTGTCCCTGGACCGCTTGAATCAGATTCCCGGACAAAAACCCAGGCCGTTTCCCCTGGTGCGGCCATTCCGAAAACACGAGACCGAGCTAGGTGCATCAGTCACAAATGCTCAGGCGGGTTCCACAAGCGCGTGACCATCACCTTCCTGTTGGCGTTCCAAGGCGGTCCTTACCTGGATACAATTTTGTGTAGACCATGCGTTTCCGCAAACTTACGAAACAACTATGTGTCTGGTTTACAAAGATTTACGGAATATTCAAACCAAGAGGTGTAGCGTTATATATCCATTTGACTAACTTGGGATTTGCAAAGACCGAAGAATTTTGGTTGCTTTTGCCCATATCGTTCACTGTTGCTTCTCCATCTCTGAGCGGGGCTAACGGAGTACATCATGGGACCGCATAGCAACGCTTCTTGCATCCACTGCCAATCTGAAAATCAACATACGTTCAGTGGTGAACTCGCCTTACACTTCCGCGGTCTGGAGGGGTTGAACAAGCCCATTATTTGGGTCTTCGAAGACATCTCAGTTTGCCTCGAGTGCGGTTATGCACAATTCGACGTCACCGAAAGAGCCGTTAAGATTCTCCGAACGGAAGTGGCGGTTGATGTCGGGTCGGCTTGCCGCGGGAATAAAATCAGGAACAGGGTTCGACCAGTTGGTCCGTTATCGCTGGCTTAGGAATTCTTGCGTTTGAGCACAAAATTGATGGCTGCGACTAGTTCATTCGGGGAATCCGATTTGATGACGAACGCACTTCCTCCCGCGCGGAAGCCTTCTTCTCGGATATCCGAAGAACGATTCTCGGTAACAAAAATGATTCTAGATTCTGGGCAAACCTTGCTCAGACGTCTCGCAACCTCGATCCCGTTCAGACGGGGAAGGCCGATGTCTAACAGAATGAGATCCGGCCGGAGATCTTTGCTTTTCTGTATGGCTTCGAAACCATCCGCCGCTTCTCCGACGACCTGAAGGCCAGAAATTTCTTGGATGGTCGCGCACAACTCGCGACGCCATTCCGCGAAGTCATCTACCACAAGCACACGAACACCCTGCATGCTGGTTCTCCCCCTGAAAGGAACCGAGGCGTGCCAAATTGCTGTAAAGATTGTTGCGCGTCCTGCCGTCCTCGACGTACGCACAACTCTTCTATCACGCCAGACGGGGGAAGAGGCATGAATCTGCAGGCTCCGATAGTGCATTGTCCAGCATTGCCGCCCGCAAGGAGCCAAAACTTCGATTCTTGGTGTGGCCTGAGCGTCGATGAAGGCCATCGCTGAAGTGGCCTAGAAGGGATGAATGCAAGAGATTTAGAGTCAGAACGGTGTCTAGTGGGTGCGAAAAGAGGTTATGTTGTTGTTGCAACAAACTCAAGAATTGAAGGACTAGGCCGAATGCCCGTGAAGGTGAGAGCAAATAGCAGAAAATGGAACGGAAGGGACAAATCCAGAAGCTAGGCCCACGAAGCTAGGCCCATCGTTACGATCTTGTTTCGGGCTCCCGCTTGAGCCGAACTTCCTTCTCATGCAAGAGCCGATTAATCTCCATCGTTAACTCCAGGAGCGTCTCCGGGTCTTTCTCAACAGCCGCCTGCTCGCACAGCTTCTGCCATTTTTCGCGGATTTCCCCTTGCATAAGGCAGCCCCCTGCTAAATTGAGCAGCGATATACACCAGAACAGTTGCCATTCGCAAGGCTGTAATATCACTGATATCATGTGATATCATATGGGCGTGGCAAACTCAAATCGGACTGCCCCTCCCAATTCGTTGCTCCGTTGAAGAGGCGGAACGAATACGCGCTGCCGCACGAATTGAGCGCCGTACTATGAGCGGATTTGTTCTAAATTGTGTTCAGAACAAAGTGAAAATTCACAGAGCCATGCAAGAGAGACTCGGGTTGCCGCGCGGCCTAGAGCGTCCCAACCAATCGCGATTCGGGCTAACTACGCGAACCGTTAAGAATTAACAAAAGAGGGCTACATTCTGAAATCGTGAGCGCCACACGCAACGACAGTACAGCCTTCGGCCTCAAAGGGTCTGAGCGCGGGGAATTGTGGCGAGACACTGGCTCACTGCTTTTGCCCATTGCCTGCCCCGCGCGCTTCTTGCCTCCGTGCCTGTTCTCAGGAACGCCCAGATTCCACGCCCGCCAAGCATAGAGTATTTCGGAGATCTGAGTGGATGAAAGGCGATTCCTCAACGCTTGCAGTGTCGTCCGGACAGTGCACCTTTGGGTGCTAGATCACGAAACGGAGTATCCCCAAGAATCCGCTTCCCGGGGTAGAATCCAATCATGCCATTTTCTGACCAAGGGCAGAAGAAGAAAGCTCCTCCGCCCGAGTGCACGAACGAAGAAGCAGCGTATTTGAAGAAGCTGGCGGAGAAGCAAACCCCGATCTCTTTGAAGTTGGTGAACGGAGAAACTCTGCGGGGCTGGATTGAGTATTACGATCGCAATATGCTGCGGCTTACTCGACAAGGAAAGCCGAACCTGTTCGTCTACAAAAATCAGATTTCCTATTTGGCGGAGGAACGCTGAGCTTTTGCATGCCCGCCTAAGCAAACCCTCCTTTTCCGCCCATCCTTTTGAGGAGCACGGGACCGAATCGCCTGGTTCACCTTTGCAGAAATTCATCTGAGTGCACTACGAATTCGGGATACGCGTCAGCGCCGAGTTCGTGAAGGTCTAAGCCTTGGCGCTCGCCATCGGGCGACACGCGATACCAGATGAAGCGGTTGAGCAGCCAATTCAATCCATAGGTTAGGGGGAAAATCAGGCCCAGCAGGGTCGCGATGCCGACCATTTGTGCGGTGAATTGACCCGCGCTCCCGACGAAGATGCCTGCGGCAAGCAGCCCCCAGAGGCCGCACACAGCGTGGACCGATACGGAGCCACAGGGGTCGTCCACTTTGAGGTGAAGTTCGAACCACTCGACCGAAATGACGACCAGCACGCCCGCGATGATTCCGGTGAGGATGGCCGTGGCTGGTTTCAGTGTCGCGCAACCGGCGCTGCTGGCTACAAGACCTGCCATCCATCCGTTCGCGATGAGAGACGCGTCGGGGCGGCGGAAGCGAATTCGGGTGGTGATGGCAGCCGTGAGTGCGGCAGCGGCGGCGGCAACTGTGGTGTTGAGGATGGCCAGAACCGAGCGCGCTGAGATTTCGGATGACGGGAGCGCAGAGTTCACGATTGCACCCGCTGCATTCAGGCCAATCCAGCCCACCCATGCCAGGAGGCAGCCAAAGAGAACGAAGACTCCGTTGTGCGCAGGGATGGCAGCGGGCATTCCGTTCGCAGAGTACTTGCCAGAGCGTGGCCCCAACAGCCAGGCGACGGCCAGAGCCGTCAGTCCGCCCGTGACGTTAATGATGCCGGATCCGCCTGGATCATGGATTTGTCCTCCAGCCACCCAGAGTCCTTGGGATAAACGTGCAAACACGGGAAAAGTACAGGCCGAAAACAGGGCGGTAGACGCGCATGCGGGACCGAGCCGCCAGCGGTCGCTTGCCGCTCCCAGCGGAATCAATGAAGCAAGGCCTGCCGCTTCGATCCACAACAGAACACTCATAGAAGACAACGAACCCCAACGTATGCCGTGCAGGAAGAGTTGGGGTTCAGTCTTGGGTTCCGGCGGGAAAGTCTGAGCATTTCCGGACCCTTGCATAGCGAAGCCACAAATGAAATACACGAGGATGGCGACGGCAACGACACAGAGCGCAGTTGTCATTGCGTGAGCGGCACTGCGTGATCGTCCGAGACCAGTGTTGATCAGAGCAAGGCCCGCTATGGCAAACGGGACGAGAAGAATAAACATGAGGGCAAGTGCGAAGGAGACTTGGCCGTCAAGGTTCATGCCGCGTCCTCGCGGCCGGGGAGGTGTCCGCGAAACACCAGCACTAAGCCGAGGATTTCAACTGCGAACCCTGCATATATAAAAGGAGCGACCATGTGGCCGTGCAGCAGCGCGAGAGCTGCGATCACAATGCCCCATCCAGAAAGCAGCAACAGGAATCCGCCAAGTTTCATGAGTGGTTTGACTTATTCGCCGGGAATCCGAAGGTCCTCAGTACTCACGATACAACGTGGGAAATCGGGTAGCATTCATATTTCCGATTGGAAGAATCGAAGTCGTAAGACGATCCCTGGCGAAAATCCCATCCCTTAGGCGGTTTCCCGACTCATCACGTCCTTTACAGGTGTCTCCCGACGACCGCTTACATTCTCGCGCATCGAGAGCAGGCGCGGAGCCTAAAGAACCTCCGATCGACATAGGCCTTATGTTAGGCTGGCGCTTCCATGTCCACCGCCGAAATGCCAAGGCGCGAATTGCCAGATTCGTTGATGCTGACAGGGTTTTGGTACCGCGCGCTGCCATCGGATCAGCTGGGGAGAGGTACTTTGCACAAGGCTACGCTCCTTGAAACCCCGCTGGTGATCGGGCGTGACGCCGACGGCCGGCCGTTTGCCTTACAGGACACCTGCCCCCACCGCGGCATGCCGCTCCACTGCGGCCAATTCGATGGGCGCCAGGTTGAGTGCGGTTACCATGGATGGAAATTTGACGCTCAAACTGGTCAATGTCGGCTGATTCCCTCCTTAACGGCCGATCAGAGCCTCAAAATTGATCGCGTTTTTTGCGGAAACTTCGCCTGCGAAGAACGCGACAACTTCTTATGGGTCTTCATTCCTGACCCGGGTCCTGCAGGCGCGGGGTTTAGTCGTCGTGAAGAGCCGCCTTGGCCTGCGCCGCAAGTCTCGAAATTTTCGGACAAATATAAGATCGCATATCTCACGGCCGACCTGCCTTGTAGCGTCGATCATGGGATCATCGGTCTCATGGATCCCGCCCACGGCCCGTTTGTGCATCAGGCGTGGTGGTGGCGGACGCGCCACAGCATTCATGAAAAGCGGAAACGGTTTGAGCCGATTCCGAACGGCTTCCGCATGAGCGCGCATACTCCTAGTTCGAACAGTGCGCCTTACAAACTTCTGCGCATGTACGCCGATGCGGAGTCGATCACAACCACCATCGACTTCGTGTTGCCGAACCTGCGAATGGAAACCATCCAGGCAGGGAAGTACTGGTTCTCGTCATTGACAACCGTTACCCCGATTACACGAGATCGTTGTCGGATCGACGTTGTCGCGTGCTGGAACATCTTTCGTTGGATCCCATTTGGGCCTTTGCTGCTGAAATTTGTGTTCGCGAAATTTGTGGAGCAGGATCGTCGCACCATGGAATTGCAGAGCGAAGGGCTCAAGCACAATCCTCATCTCATGTTGATCGACGATTCTGACCGTCCCGCGAAGTGGTATTTTGCGCTGAAAGCAGCTCACCTCGAGGCCAAGCGCAGCGGAAGCGAGATGAGGCATCCCATTGCCGGTCCCACCGAGTTGAAATGGCGAAGCTGACTCTCGATTTCGGCAGAAATAGGGCGAAGGTTGAGCTAAGCGAGCTTGAGTGAGTTTGCCGGCGCCGTCGTCCCACGAACCACCAGCTCCGGTTCAACCACGATCTCGTGGCTTTCTTGGTTGGCTATCCCGATACGACTGAGAACTGTCTGAGCCGCCATTCTTCCCATCTCTTTCAAAGGTTGACGAACCGTGGTGAGGGGAGGGTTCTGATAGGCGGCGCTGTCGATGTCGTCAAAGCCCACGATGGAAATGTCCTCTGGAACGCGCAGCCCATGTTCATGGACTGCTCGCATGCAACCGATGGCGGCGAGATCGTTGAAGGCGAAGATCGCTGTAAAGCGCCGTCGGCTGGCCAACAATTGTTTTGCCGCGCGGTATCCCAGATCGGGAGAAGCCAGATTGTCCTCCAGTTGGACCACCAACTTCGGAGAAATCGGGCGGTCGGCATGATTCGCGACTTCCGTGATCCTTCTCCAGCGCACTTCGCTGTCCGGGGTGAAAGACTGACCTTTGATGATCGCAATCTCGCGATGGCCGAGTCCCCAGAGATGCTGCAGCGCAAGCTCGGCTGCCCGGCGATGGTCGAGGATAATTCGGGTCGCGCCTCTCACGTTGTGGTGGCAGGAAATCGTAACCACAGGGATCGAGAGCGCCCGGTGCCAGGGAGCCGTCAGCACGATGATTCCGTCTACCGAACGGTACTGGAGGAGGTCCGGATATTCCTCGATTAGGTCGGGCTGAAAGCGATGGCTCGCCACAAAATAAAAGTAACCTTCACGCAGAAGGTGGTCTTCGATCCCGCTGAGGACAGTAGCGTTGTAGCCTTCGCTAACTTCAGGGGTCATGACTCCAATGGTGAAGCTGCGTTGGGCCCGAAGGCATCGCGCGAAGAAGTTGGGGCGATATCCCAGTTTGCGGGCTGCCTCAAAGATACGATTTCTGGTTTCGAGGGGGATGGTGTCGGCCACCGGAGCGTGGTTCATGACTAGGGACACCGTCGCCGGGGCAAGCCCCAAATAATCCGCCAGATCCCTTAAGCTTGCGGCCCTTGCTAGATCGGGACGAGCGGATCGGCGCGAGTTCTCCTGCCCATTCGTTCCATTTCGTCGTGAGCCCATATTGCCCCCGAAGTCTGGCACATGGAACCACAAAAGGCAATTATCCCCACAACATTGTTGGACTTAAACGTTTAACTAAATCGATCTAGGATCGTTATAGGAACGATTTTATGCTTGACAACGTATGTTAACCCATCCGAAGCTGGTGCCCGCGAACTCACGACAACCATAGTTGTGTGCAGCGCGCAATCCCTTTTGGAGAATGCCATGAAGCTTTCATCCACCACTTCGGGACTGGGAGGGTTACCGGCGCGGTTTAATTGGCGGTTTATGTCGCTGGCAGCCATCGCTTTCCTTTTTGTTTCCCTGCAGGTATTTGCGCAGGAAGCAACCATTGTCGGCACCGTAACCGATCAGACGGGCGCGGTAGTTGCTAACGCTAAGGTTACCGCCACGAACACGGACACCGGCGTAGCGCGCACTGCCACCACCAATGAAGCAGGCCAGTATGTGCTGCAAAGCGTTCACATCGGCCGTTACGACGTAAAGGCTGAAGCGTCCGGCCTCAAGGTCGCCGAACAGAAAGGCCTTGTGCTTCAGGTAGGCGACCGCACCCGCGCAGACTTCGCAATGCAGGTGGGCGCAGCAACCGAAAGCGTCACGGTCGAAGCGGCGGCTGTCCACGTTCAGACGGATACCGCCGAGCAGAGCAATATCATGACGAGCGCTCAATTGAGTAATGTCGCGGTGGCTGGAAGTACTATCTTCCAACTTGCTGCGTTGACGCCCGGAGCATCAGACAATATTACGAATTACAAAGATCTCGCGGTGGGAGGCGACACGGGCGTCAGCTTCAACGGCCAGCGCACCGCCCACAATGTCTTCATGCTGGACGGCGGTGAGAACTACGACCGCGGTTGCGGAGGCTGCGTGACCACTGCGCCTTCTACCGAGGGTATCGCCGAGATGCGCCAATTGACTTCCAACTACGGAGCTGACTTCGGCCTCTCTTCAGCCGGAACGGTCACCATGGTTCTCAAGTCGGGTACTAACAAATTCCACGGCTCGGCCTGGGAAATCAACCGCAACGAAGCCTACGATGCTCGCAACTACTTCTTCCCCAAGTCGGTCCAAGCCAGCAAGCAAAAATTGCGCTGGAACATCTTTGGCTTCAACGTCGGCGGCCCGGTCATTAAGAACAAGACCTTTTTCTTTTACAACATGGAGTGGCGCAAATACCTGGAAGGCGGGTCAAGCAACGTAACGGTTCCTGATACCGCGACCTACGGTGGCGATTTCAGCTCGGCTCCTACGATAACAGTCCCGAGCGCAGTAGCTCCTTCTGTGTTGTTTGCTAACTGCCCGGGCGGGGTTGCGCCAGCCGGAACCGTGCAAGGTTCGCCATTTCCTGGCAATGTGATCCCCTCCTGCATGATTAACCCGAACGCGACGGCTCTCCTCGGTACTGGCTTTTTGCCGCCACCTACCACCGGTATCGCCAACGGCCAGGGCCAGTTCCGCGGCGGCGCCGACGCTAAAACAAATCTGAAGGAGGAGATGGTCCGCATTGACCAGAACTTCTCCGATAAGTTCTCCGTATTTGGCCACTTCATTGCCGAACAAGTTTCCCAAGGGTACGCCACGGCTCAGTGGAGCGGTGACAATTTACCCACGGTTGGAGACACCTTCAACAATCCCGGCTACAGCGCCGTTGTCCATGCCACGCACACCATCAGCTCGTCTCTTCTCAATGAAATGGCCTTTAACTACAACGGCAACCGCATTAACATCACTCCTTATGCCGCCACGGGCCTGACCAGCTTGTCTCTTCCGAGTTGCTCTGCGCCGTGCGACTTCACTAATTCGCGCTTCTTCACGGGGAACCCGAACCCATTGAATCGCATTCCCAACATCGACCTCGGAAACCCATTCGGGGCGAATTTCGAGATCTCCAGTTGGCCGTGGGTCAACGCCGCCAATGGCTATCAGATCCGGGATGACGTCTCCTGGACCAAAGGCGCGCACCAGCTAAAGATGGGTGGAAGCTGGTCGCTCTACAAGAAGAAGCAGCAACTCTTTGGAACTACCCAGGGGGCTTTTAACTTCAACGGTAGTTTCACTGGAAATGCCTTCGCCGATTTCCTGCTTGGCAATGCCAACAGTTATGGCGAGCTTGCTGTTCAGGACGTGCGCACGTGGCCTAACGTTTCATGGGCTGCCTATGTTCAAGACAACTGGCGCGCGAATAACCGGTTGACCCTGAACCTTGGCTTGCGGTGGGATGGCATACCTCACGCATACGAAGTTAACAACAAAATGGGGAACTTCTATCCGAACCTCTACGATCCAGCGCAGGCTGCCACGATTGATACCGCAGGGAACATCTGCAGCGCGGGAGATACACTTGGTTGCGGCGGCGTCCAGAGTCCTGGCGTTACCACTGGGAGCGGGGCCTTGGCGGGTGTTCCTCTGTACCTGAACGGAATCGGGGTCCCCGGACAGAACGGCGTACCGAAGG
>Ga0070681_10008001_pt1 | contig 10349 bp, 9 predicted proteins | sample KBSC83BmetaG_FD_65650 | JGI IMG/M metagenome (GOLD analysis project Ga0070681, IMG submission 65650) | Corn rhizosphere microbial communities from Kellogg Biological Station, Michigan, USA - KBS C8-3B metaG | ecosystem: Host-associated > Plants > Roots > Rhizosphere | place: USA: Michigan...
GAACTTCCCAGCTACTAACTCTGGTTTAGGCTCAATGAGCCAGTCATTCATTGTTTACTCTTTTGCTAATTCTACATCACTAGCTTCTGTGCTTAGTACGTCGCGTGCCATAACCTGGAATTCAGGTACTACAACAGGAGGAACATTTAGTAGCTTACAACAGGGCTGGCAGGGCGATAATGTGCAGCCATTTACATTCGCAGCTACAACATTAGCACCTGGAGATTATTGTTTCGGACATTTGTTCTCATGGGCAGCAGCAAGCACAACTTGGACCATCACAGTCTATGGAGCAAATGCTTTCGTTACAAACTCATCTGTAACAGCTTTTACAGCGACACCGACAGCAATATCTGGAGTATCAGCTGCTTTACAGGCAGGTTCAGTATTTACTGGTAGTACGTCAACTGCGGCTACTGCATTTACTGCTACTCCAACAGTAGCTAATGTGTTGTCAAGCAGTGCACTAGCAGCAGGGTCAGGAATTACAGGCATGACGACCCTGACCACAGCTAATGCAGGCAACGTATTCTGGGGAGTTAGCAGAGCTTCTTCGACCACAAGTTCAGTTGCATCTGCAACATCATCTTTTACATTTTTACAGATTCCGGTTGTCCAAGCGCTTGGAACTCGTGCAGGATCAATACTCACAGCATCTGCTTCTGCAGCAGTCCTCTCAAATGCTGGGACAGCGGTAGTAAATATTTTAAGTTCAGCTGGGTTATCAGCAGGTTCTGTAATTACAGGAACTACAAATGGATCGGTAATTAGTAATGCCGGAACAGGAGCAATTGTAGTAGCAGGATCAACTCTAAGAGCATTCGGATATAATGGTTCGATTTCACAAGCAACAAGTAGTATGACATTTGCTGGTAATCAGATGCAGCAAGCTATCATGTCTACTGGTTCTGCTCCTGCAAATGTTTCATTAACGTCAACTGCAGTTACACAGACAGGTTCTATCGCTCTTGTTCAACCTTGGTTTGCTTTGCTAGGATCATAATGGCAGTAGCGATAGCACATGCAACGTTCTACGCGCTAGGAAATAACAACTCGCCCCAGAACGTTACTATTCCGGCCACAACAGCCGGAAATATGCTAGTAATTACAATTGACACTCTTAATGGAGGAGTTACACCGACAGCTACCGGAGCAAGCTTTAGTTCTAAAGCGAACTTAGCAGACCCTAATGTATGGGACCATTTTCAGATATATTCAGCATTCAATGTAAATGCTAGTATAACAACAATCACATTAAGTTATGGTGCTGCTCAAGCATTATCTGGAATAGTATTCGAGTTTTCAGGTGTTTCAACAAGTGTTGATCCATTTGATACAGGCGGAGTCGCTAGCCTTCAAAATGCATTTAATGCTACTGATTTAGGTTGTGGAAGCATTACGCCAGCTAATAGTGGGATGGCAGTTGCAGTATTTGATGATGTACTTGGTGCCGTTACAACGTATACTCAGGGTACTGGGTGGACTGCTGGCAGTACAACAAACAATGATTTTTATGAAACCCGTGCATCAACCGGTGGAGTTTCAGTAGGTGGAAATACTTTACAAGCATCTGCTAATGCAAGTAATAACGGCGAAGTATCAGGAGTTATTTTTGCTGTAGATGCCTCTGCTCCTGTGGCTCCTGTATTCTTAATAAATGTTTGGCAATAAAATGAAAAAACAGCAATTACAAGATATCTTCATTGGTCGACACAATCAAGATCTAAGCAAGTCACGCGATAGACTGATTCGTGGTGGCAGTTACAAAGACCTGTCGACTGTTTGCATTATCCCGACTAGGGGATTAATTCCTGCTAAAGTTGTTCAGTCATGGTGGGGATTGATTACTCCTATGAATCAAAAGTTTCTACGGATTTTCATCGAGAAGATGGAAGTCGGAGAAGCTTATAATGCTGGGATTGAAACCGTTTTGAATAATGAAGAACTCTCAAAATGGAAGTATGTCCTAACAATTGAAGAAGACAACTGTCCACCTCCTGATGGATTACTTAAGCTATATGAATCTATGGATAAGTTTGATGTAGTAGGAGGTTTGTATTGGACAAAGGGAGAAGGTGGTCAGCCAATGATATATGGCGATCCACAAGTAATGCCAAAGAACTTTGTCCCACAGTTGCCAGTAGTTGATACGGTTCAGCCAGCTAATGGATTAGGAATGGGATTTAATCTTTTTAAGATCGAAATGTTTAAAAAGGTTCCTAAGCCTTGGTTTAAGACTATTCAAGAATACACTCCTGGGCAAGGTGTTAGGATGACAACCCAAGATCTTTACTTCTATGAGAATGCTGCAAAATATGGCTATAGGTTTGCCTGTGATACACGAATCAAAGTAGGTCATTGGGATCAGAATACGGAGACAATGTGGTAGACAAAGTGAACAAGTGCATACTTTGTGGGATCCCAGCTCCCTGGACTTGGTTTTGTGAATGTTGTACGAAGGCAAAAGAAGAAGCCTATGCTGAAAGTAGAAAGTTAGGACATAATAACTTCAATGATGTAATATCTCACCGAGATGGTTACTTACAAAAGCATTGGGAAGAAGTACATAAAGCAAAAGGCGAAAAGTACGTCTTAGAACTTTCCTAGTAGTAAAAATCCTGTCAAAAAGAGAATAAAGATGAAAAAGAAGACTCCTGTCATTTCTGCGCCTAGCAAACTTGATATTTCATTCGGGCCGTTCATCCTGGAGGGATTCACGAGACCAGAATTTGATATCAAACGATTCAAAATTGACGTACCTGATGCTTCGGTAGATGAAATCTATTCAGCTCATTTGATTCAAAGATTCACAGGAGAAGATCGACCGGTATTTATGGATGAACTTTATAGAATTATGAAGCCAGGAGCTAAGGTAACAATTGTCGCTCCTTACTGGTCATCATCTCGCGCTATTCAAGATTTTACACATCAATGGCCGCCGATTGTTGAGCAGTCTTTTCTTTATTTTAACAAAGAATGGCGAGAGAAGGCAGGAGCCAAAGACTATCCAGTAAAGTGTGATTTTGACTTTACTTACGGTTATGGTTATGAGCAGGAAACATCAGTCCGAAGTGATGATGTCAAACCTCATTGGGTGAAGCACTACACGAACAGTGTCAATGATATTCAAGTTGTTCTAACTAAAAAAACTTAGAGGTATTCAACCGTGCCCTACTCATCTGTCTCTGAAGTTCCTAGCTACGTCCCAAAGAACAAGCGAAAGCAATGGATGGAAGTGTGGAACTCTGTGTACCGTGAGCATGGCGATGAATCTCGTGCTTTTGCATCAGCTAATGCTGTTGCCGGGCATAAGTCAAAGAAGCTTTTTAAGTTTGGTACACAGATGACTGGATTTACAAATGGTGCTTCTTACGGCCCGTTTGAATGCGGTCACTGTATGTTTTTTGACAAGATAGATGAACGCATGGCCTTCTGTGGCAATGATGAAGTGAATAGTGACCCTGATGTGCCTGCTGACCCTTACGGAAATAAAGTTGTCAATTTTGTAGATTGTTGTAATGAGTACTTCCCTGTCAATCTTTCGAAAGGACTTGTTATGCTAGAAAAAGCTAGGAGTGCAGAAAAGGCTGTAGACGAAGTTCAGGTCTTCTGTCCTCTCGTTAAGGTTGATGCCGTGAAGCGAGAGGTATGGGGTGTAGTCACAGCAGAATCTCCTGACCGCGAAAACGAAATTTGTGACTATGAAACTACTGTTCCTTATTACAAGGCAATAGTAGATGAAATGTCAAAAGCAACGGATGGTAAAAACATTCTTCCCCTGCGTGCCATGCATGGGTTGATTGCTGCGGGCAAAGGCATTGGGATCGAGTTTCGTGATGAAGCAAAGCAAATTTTTATGGGCTTCAAAGTTGTAGATGACGTTGAATGGAAGAAGGTAGAGGAGAATGTTTATACGGGCTTTTCTCAGGGTGGCCGTTATATCAAGAAATGGAAAGATGGGGAGTACATGAAGTACACGGCCAAGCCTAGTGAAGTCTCCCTAGTAGACATTCCGTGCCTTTCTACTGCGACTTTTGAATATGTGAAGGCTGACGGTACGTCTGAAATGAGGAAGTTCTCAAAGACTACAGAATCAATGGGTCAGGCGCAGGGTGAAATCCCTTCTACTGTTGACAAGAATCCTGATAAATCAGTTTCCCCTCCATGCACCTGTAAATGTGCTAACTGCACAGCAGGTGATTGTAAAGATTGTAGTAATCAAACCAAATGCCATGGTTCTATGGCAGGAAAGGTGGCAAAGAAGGTGCAATACCTTGTAACCGATAAAGATGGGAAAGGCCATCTGCCTGTCACAGATGGAGATGGCACACCCAACTATCGCTTGATGCGAACTGCTTGGGCTGCACTTTTCAATGAGAAGGGCTTTGATGGTCCTGACAAAGAGAAGGCAAAGAAGAAGCTTCGTCAACTTTATGCACGTGAGGGTAAAGATAATCCTGCTGAAAAGGCAGAGATGATTGATACTCTTGCTAAAACTTGGACAGAAGAGGCAATTAGTAGCCATGCCTATGGTCAAATTGGTAAAGGCATGTATACGGTAAGCCGATTTGCAGACATTGTTGAAAGCATGAAGTATTTGTGGCTTTCACTTGAGTATGAAGAGGCTGAGGAAGGTGATGAAGCAGAAGCCGCAGCCTCTGTTGGAGCTGTCAAGGAGGCTTATGTTCGTCTTCTAGATGCTCTTCTAGTCTACACGGAAGAACAGATTTCTGAAGAGAAGAGCCACCCAAAAATGAGCAGCTAATTGGACTCTTCAGAAGAGAGAACAATTAGCTACCGTAATGAAAAAGATTTGCAAACAACGGAAAGAAAACGGGTTAAAAAGAAAACCTGCTTCTGAAAGTTGTAGGCAAAAAGTTTCCATCAGAGTTAGAAATCTCATTTGGATTACAGATGGAATTTCTAATAAAAGGATACATAAAGATCTTCAAATTCCGAGTGGTTGGTTAAAAGGAAGATCAATGAACCCGAAGATGGCAGAAGTTTAAAACCACCTTATTAGAAGGAGATTAAGCAATGAACGAAAAGGATTTGCTTGAGAAAGCGAAGAAAAAGTCGCTAGCTCATCACTTCGAGAAAGCTGCTGCGCACCATGAAGGTCACGCAGAGAGCGACGAGAAGTGTGCAATGGCTCACAAGGCACATGCTGAGGCTCATGAGAAGTCCATGGGTAAAGCAGATGATGCCAAACACGATTATCACAAAGCCTCTGCTGCTTTCCACAAGTCAATGGCCAACTTTGCTGAGAAGATGGCTAAGCGCGAAAAGGAATATGCAGAGCACAACAAGAAGATGAAAGACGCCCTTGATGAGAAGGACGATCACAAAAAAGTTTACGAAATCATGGGCGTTGAGCCCGAGGAGGAACCATTGTCAGACGTTAACAAGACCACAACCACGGCACCAGCAGCAGCGGCTGCAGCAGCACCTGCTACCACAGCAGCTCCGGCAGCAACTCCAGCAGCAGCAGCAGCTCCAGTAGCCAATATTGGCGAGAATTTTGGGGAGTACATCCAGAAAGCTCTTGACAAGAAATTGAGCGAGTCAGTTGATGGAGCTTTCGAGCGTCTACTGAACTCAGAAGATTTCAGTAAGCGAGTAGACCAGGAAGTTGCAAAGAAGATGTTGGAGAAGTTGGGTGCTACCACGATCGAAACTCCGATCAAGACTTACAGTGTTCCACGTCCTGGCGAAGGAACAACCAGCACCACAACTACGGGCGTCGAGAAGCGTTATGAAGGCATCCGCGAAGATCTGCTTGACTTTGTCAAGTCTGAGTAATTCAACCGCTTTTCTCTAACCAAAGTCTGCTCCTCCTGTCAAAGCGATTAGGTTAGATAGTTTACAGATTTTAAAAATTTCCTCTTGAACAGGAGAATAAGGTAATGAAGATTTCCAATGAGAATTACATGAGGAAACTCGATACTGCCCGCAAAGGCGTAGAAGACGCTTTGCGTGACAGCCGGGTTTCAGAGCTTGTGACTAAAGCTCGTGAGATTAGCGCAAAGCAGAAGGATCACCCAACAGTACGTGCAGCGACACGTGTTCTTATGAAAGCGCAGTATGATGCCCTGCAGAAAGTCAACCCTCCGGGCGTTGGCACCTGGCTTGGCTTCAACTTTTATGACCTCCGTGGCCCTGCTTACTTTATCTTCCCTCTCTTGACCCCCTTTATTCAGATGATTCCGAAGCGGGGAAAGGTCAATGCAGGCGTAGGTACAGTAGCGCACTGGAAGGCAACTCGCAACCCGAACTCAACCTATATCTATGCCGGCGTTCAGGAAGGGCAGCGTAACGCAACTGCCACGCCAAATGAAATCGACTATTTGGCAACTTACAAAGAGCTCGGCATGGAAGGTGGGGATACCTTCACGTCTCAGTGGGCTGGTGAGGGCTACACAGATAACCTAGCAGATGAACACTTCCGCAATCTTGCTCGTTTGAGACTGCAGGAAGAAATGATGACCCTGCTTGGTAATTCTGGTACCGCAACCGGCAACCTGGGCTTTGCTCTTGGTCAGCCTGCTAACGTGACTGCGGCACTTGTGACGTCAGACACCTATAACAGTCCTGCATCCGCTGGTCTTACTGCTAACACGAACGTATCGGCTGCAGTAGTTGCACTGACTGGTATGGGTGTGAACCCTGGTGGACAGGCTGGCTACGGTGCACCTCCGACCGTAGCAACTGGTCTTACACCAACTTCAACCCGCACCAACGTGGATGGCACGACCCTGACAGTGAATGGTGGAACGTCTCAGATTTCGAACGTTTCAAATGCTGTCATGTCCAACGCTACAGCCAAGTGGGTGAAGCTGACCACAACCGCCGTAAAGGGTGCAGTTGCATACGCATGGTACATTTCAACGACCATGACATCAACTGCTGCTGACACAATTGCAAACTGCTTGCTTGCTGGCATCACCAACTCGCCAACATTTGTTGTCGGCGCAGTGGCTGCCGGTACGCAGCGTGGTAACGCATCTGGTCTTAATACAGATTGCTCTTACCAGGTGACAGATTTTGACGGTCTGTTCACTTATGCTTTCCAGAATGGCTTTTGGACGGATCAGAACCACGGTTCGTTCACACCAATCGGAAACGGTCAGGTTGCAGAAATTGAAACAGACTTGACCAACCTCTGGAATGCATATCAGGCTCAGCCTGATGCAATTTGGTGTTCGGCTGATGTACGCGCAGCTTTGGATTCGGCAGTTCTGTATTCGGCTACCGGAACCAACTCCTACATCTTCCAATATACCAAAGACAGTCAGGGTTCGTTACTTGGTGGTACGCTGGTATCAGCTTACAAGTCCAAGTATTCGATCAACCCTGAAGGTGGAGCGGGTATTCCGATCAGGATTCACCCGATGTTGCCTTCCGGAACCCTTCTGTATGACATCAACACTAACCCATATCCGCATAGCCGTGTTCCTGCTGTTCGTGAATTCTTGACACAGCGTGATTACTATGCTATCGAGTGGCCAGTAGTCACCCGCGAATGGACGTTCGGTACCTATGTGCATGAAGTGCTTGCTCACTACATGCCATGGATCACTGCAATTCGTACCGGTATTGGTCCGTTCGTGGCGCCTTGCTGGATCGCTGCTGTAGTGTTCGGCGAGAACTACTACACTGGCGAGAAGACCAACATCGTTCGCAATTACTTGCAGAGCTGGGAGAGGGAATCTGGCTTGGGCAAGATTGTGGTCGGTGCATACCGCTTGTTCGGCAAGCAAGTTGCTGACATTGCGGCAGGTAACAAGGTGGTCAAAGGCTTCTTCACCAAGATCTTCAACCGAGTCTTGGCGAAAGCTCAGGCTGCTCAGTAATGATTATGGGGCTGGCTTCGGTCAGCCCCATCTTCTAACTACAAGAAGGTAGAATGAAAACTTTACTATTTGCTCTTTTGTTTTCTCTTCCTATTAGTGCACAGTCAATAAGCCAGACTTTTCAACTGGGTCAGTCTAACGGTGTTGTAACTTATCAAAATTCTATCAAAGGGACATCTTTGACGGTAGTAGAGAATGCGGCTGGTAACCCAATAAGTCCGTCAAGTTTCACGTTTACTATATGGGGATGTTTTTTTGCTACCGGATGTGAAACACCCCCACTTGATACTTATACCGGGCCTCCTGCATCAACCAGGAATCCGGCAGTTTCAAAAGTTTATGATTATTTTAAGGTTCAGGGTAGCTGGTTGGGAGGAACACAGGTTACAGGTGTTCTTACAATGACAATAAGTGCTGGAACCGCTTCACCGGGGCAAAGTGGTTCAGGAACAGTTCTTAAGAATTGGTCATGTCAGACGGGTTTAGGTGATGGAACAAATGCTATAGCTTCAGGTACATATCTACAAAGTTTTTGCTACAATGATACAGGGTCTACAGTTACCTTAACAGGTGTTCGTTGCTACACAGATGCAGGATCAGTTTCACTCAATGCTACTAATGGCTCAAGTACTGCTTTATTGACTGGAGCTGTAACTTGTTCGCCAGCTTTTGCTCCTGGAACTCAAAGCAATACAACTACTTTAGCTAGTGGTGACTTTGTTGAATTTACATTTGTAGCTGATGGAACAGCAAAGCAAACTACATGGGTTGTGACAGGAAGCTACTAGAGATGCGTAGATTGTTAGTAATTCTCATATTTCTGCTTAGCTGCTTGTCTCAAGCTCAGGTAAGTATTATGGGCAAGCATCGCGTAGGTGGATCAAGCTTTCAGATTGTACAACATAAACCTTTTCAGAATTGGACTGATTTTTTCTCGACTTGGGACACATCATTTGATAATCCAACCCAGGCGGGAAATTCAATCATTGTTGTCGTGTTAGGAAATAGCGTCGGGTCAATTGGAATTACTGATAATCATTCCGGTGGCTCTAATTCATACCACCAAGATCTTAGTTTTACGATGGGTGTAGTACTTGTTCGCTACTTTTCGGTTGCTAATGCTGGATCAGCTCAAACCATCACAACTACATTCAACTCCAGCGCTCATATACAAATTGAATTAATTGAAGTAAAAGGCCTACTAACGTCTAACATTGCAGACAAAACTTCATTTTTCGATAATACATATCATAACAACCCATCAGGCTTAGCGTTTACTTCAGGAAATACAGCAGCGACTTCACAGGCAAAAGAGTTTTTAGTTGGATTTACGATGAACGTCTTTCCGGGTAATGTTGTTTGGACGGATGATTCTCCCTGGACTCTCCTAGACCAAGTAAAGATTGATGGTATGCGTATTGCAACACGTACAACCAATACAACAGGAGCCTACGCCTACACAGGAACATACACAAATACAGGCGATACCCAAGTTTTTGCTTCAATAGTAACTTATAAAATTCAGTAATAAGTTCTCACTGTAACCCAGATGAGAAGGTGGGCTGACATGTAGTCGGTTTGACAGGAGCCGTTGTCAGCCCACTAAAAAAGAAGAGACAAAAATGGCAAATCCAAGTTCTTTTACTTTCTACCCATTAGAAATGCAGAACATTACTTGGAGTCTCTCTGACACCGCCGGAACTCCGATTTCTAATGCAGTTGTAAGAGCGACCATGTATTCGAACCGGGATCCCTTTCAGCCTGATGTCTATCCCGGAACAGCTGATAGTATTATAAATGCTCTAACCTTAGCTGAAACAACTACACCCGGAACGTATCAAGTATCGGTTCCGATGACCTTTAACCCTGCACCAGCGTTGTCAGGGTTTACTACTGTTATTACTGCTGCTGATCAGTTGAGTGCACCTTTAGGTACCTTTAACGTTCCAACTATTGTAACCCCGCCCCAGGACACTATTGATTTGGTTACTGTAGAGCAGGTGAAGAACTGGCTTGGGATCGGTCCTGATATGATAGGATGCAATGCTGTCATTCAGCTTTTGATTTCGTCTTTCAGTCAGTACGTTCTGAATCGAACCGGGCGCTCTTCTTTTAAGCATGTAGTTCAGTTTTCACAGACTTACGATGGAAATGGTAATAACCGTCTATTCCTTGATGAAACACCAATTGTAAACATAGTTTCTGTAAATATTGGTTCTTACTCTGTTCCTCTTTCATCAGGTGTAACTACACCAGGACTTTATATCGATCGTTCTAAGAAGTCAATTGTATTTAGGAATTCAGGATTCTCTCTTACTCCTCCCCTAAGCATCTATCCTTATCGGTTCATACCGGGAGAAGGAAACGTGCAAGTTACCTATACAGCTGGGTATTCGGCTGTGCCTTTTGATCTACAAGAAATCACAATTGAAATTGTAGCTCAGAATTACAAAAGGAAAGATTGGATTGATCTAGCTTCTAAAGCATTATCAACAC
>Ga0070681_10008002_pt1 | contig 10348 bp, 8 predicted proteins | sample KBSC83BmetaG_FD_65650 | JGI IMG/M metagenome (GOLD analysis project Ga0070681, IMG submission 65650) | Corn rhizosphere microbial communities from Kellogg Biological Station, Michigan, USA - KBS C8-3B metaG | ecosystem: Host-associated > Plants > Roots > Rhizosphere | place: USA: Michigan...
AGGGAGGTCAGATGGTCCGACGCGCACTCCTGCCGCTGTCTTTGGCGGTGTCGGCGGCGGCGGCTCTCGTGGTCGTCCCCGTCGGTCAGGCCGGCGCGGCGAACCCGCCCCCGCCGAACACGTCGAACATGGCGGGCGTCGTCGCCCACGACTCCTTCTTCAGCCCGAACCGGCTGACGATCCACGCCGGCGACACCGTGATCTTCGCCCGGGCACAGGACGCCAAGCTCCAGCACTCGGTCACGTCCGACACCGGTTTGTTCGACGAGGACCTGACCAACCAGCAGTACGCCGGCCTCCGCTTCGTCCAGCCCGGCACGTTCCCCTACCACGACAAGTACTACGGCTCGGCCGGCGGCGGCGGCATGTCGGGCGTGATCCTGGTGCAGGACGCCTCGGCTCCGGCCCCGCCGCCGCCGGGCCAGACCACGACGACGACGACGCCGGGCGCGACGACCACCACCACGGCGCCGACGACCACGACCGCCCCGCCGACCACCACGACCACGAAGCCCCCCAAGCCGACCACCACGACGACCAAGCCGCCGAAGACGACCACGACGACGCAACCCCCGCCGCCCCCGCCGCCCCAGTCGGCGCCGCCGCCCCAGTCGCCGCCGCCGCAGCAGTCCCCGCCGCCGCAGCAGTCCCCGCCGCCCCCGAGCTCGTCGGCCGGGTGGGTGCTGGTGCCCTCACCGGCGCCGGCCGCCCCGCCCCCGACCGCTCCCCCGGCGTCGAGCGGGCCTCCGGCCGCCCCGTCGGGCGGCAAGGACCGGGCCGCCCAGGTCCGACCGGCCACCGGTGCCGCCGCGGCTGCGCCGGCGGCGTCCGCCCCGCCGACGACCGGCACCACCGCCACCGGCCCCCCGCCGGCGCCCGACCCGACCGTCATCGACGCCGCCGCGGCGGCGGCCGCCGCCGCCAACCCCCCGCCCCCGGCCGACCCCGGCCCGCAGGCGTCGGGGCCGTCGCCGGTCGTCCCCATCGACCAGTCCATCCTCGACAACCTGGCCGTCGCCAAGCCCGACAAGCCCGCCGACGACGGGTCGATGCTGCTGATGCTGGCCGGCGTGGTGCTCGGCGGCCTCGTCCTGTTCATCGGCGGGTGGACCTGGTACCACCGCTCGAGCCGCTACATGCCCGCCTGATCCCCGGGTCTTCGTCGGGCAACCACCGGGCGGAGGGCGGGCTGGTGCTGGGACCATCCCGTCCTCCGCCCGGGCAAGTCGCAACCGGCGTTCCCCACATCGCCATGGCCCCGGTCAGGAACGCCAGTTTCCGACGAGCGCGGCGCCACGGATACCGGCGTTCCGCACATCGCCAAGACGGCGGTCAGGAACGCCGGTTCGGCCCGCGGCGGCGGCGCCGGCCACCGTCGCCGGCCCGGCGAAATCCTCAGCCGGAGGCGTCCCCCGCCGATCCTTCGGATTGACCCATGGAACGGGTCTCCTTCCCCAAGGAGCTTGGCTTGGACGCCGTGATCGAACCCACTGTCGTCGACCTCGTGCTGCGGGCACTGCCGGACCCGGTGGCGCTCGTCGAGTCGGCGGTTCGCCGCGGCCGGATGCAGCACCGGCTCCAGTGGGCGACCCCGGCCTTCTCGGCCCTGGCCGCCATCCCCCACGCCGGCGCCGACGTCGCCGAGCTCGGCCTCGGCCCGGCCGGCGAGGTCATCTGCAACCTCCTCGACACCGGCGCCCCCGGCACGGCCGACTCCTTCGCCGCCTGCCGCGACGGCGCCAGCCTGGCGGTGCGCATCAGCGTCCACCCCCTCGGCCCGTCCCACGAGACCTCGCCCCACGCCGACCCGCCCCACGCCGGCCCGCCCCTCACCGGGTCGCCCCACGCCGGGTCGCGCCGTTCGGTCGTCGTCGTCCGGGAACGGTCCGAGGAGCTGCGGGCCGCGGAGCACCTGCGGGTGTCCGAGGAGCAGTTCCGGGTCCTGGCCGAGCAGGCGCCCATCGGGATCTTCCGCTCCGACGTCGGCCTGCGGCTCGGCTACGCCAACGCCCGCTGCGTCGAGATCCTCGGCGTCGACGGCGCCGGGCTGCACGGCGCCCGCTGGCTCGACACGCTGGCTCCCGCCGACCGGACCCGGGTCGTCTCGGCCCTCGAGAGCGTCCTGGAGGGCGCCGAGGCCGAGCTCGACCAGGTGAAGGTCGAGCGGCCCGACGGGTCGGCCCGGTGGGTGTCGATCCGGGTGGCGCCCGTCCTCAGCCGCCAGCGGGCCGGCGGCTTCGTCGGCTCCGTCGAGGACGTCACCGAACGCCGCCTCCTCCAGCAGGCGCTGTCCCACGACGCCACCCACGACCGCCTCACCGGCCTGCCCAACCGCAGCCTGCTGTGGGAGGCGCTGCGGGACCAGCTCGCCCGCCCCGAGCCGTCGGTGGCGGTGCTGTTCGTCGACCTCGACGACTTCAAGCTGGTCAACGACTCCTTCGGCCACGAGACGGGCGACGAGCTGCTCCTGGCCGTGGCCGAGCGGCTCAGCGACGCCGTCCGGCCCCACGACCTCGTGACCCGCTTCGGCGGGGACGAGTTCGTCGTCGTCTGCACCGACGTCGGCGACGCCGCCCACGCCGAACGGATCGCCCACCGCCTCGTCGACGCCCTCACCCCGGTGTTCACGATCGCCGGCCGGGAGGTCAGCGTGTCGGCCAGCATGGGGTTGGTGCTGTCGACCGAGGCCGGCCTCGACCCCGAGACCGTCCTCCGCGACGCCGACACCGCCCTCTACCAGGCGAAGGCCTCGGGCAAGGCCCGCTGGGCGCTGTTCGACGAGCGGGTCCGCCAGGGCGTCACCACCCGCCTGGCCATGGCCAACGGGCTGCGGCGGGCCATCGAGCACAACCAGCTCGAGGTGCACTACCAGCCGATCGTCGACCAGCTGAGCGGCCGGGCGGCGGGGGTGGAAGCGCTGCTGCGCTGGCACGACAGCGAGTTCGGCACCGTCTCGCCGGCCGTCTTCGTGGCGCTGGCCGAGGAGATGGGCATCATCGACCGGCTCGGCCGCTGGGTGCTCTGGGCCGCCTGCCGGCAGTTCGCCCGCTGGCAGGCCGACCTCGGGAACCGGGCGCCGTCGTACGTCAGCGTCAACCTGTCGGCCCGCCAGCTGGCCGGGCCGGGCCTGGTCGAGACCGTCATGCAGGCCCTGGAGTCGACCGGGCTGGCCCCCCGCCGGCTGTGCCTCGAGCTGACCGAAAGCGTGTTCATGGACCAGATCGAGGGCGCCCTCGGCCAGCTCCGGGACCTCTGCTCGCTCGGGGTCCGCCTGGCCATGGACGACTTCGGGACGGGCTACTCCTCGCTGTCGTCGCTGCGTCGCTTTCCCGGCGAGTTCCTGAAGATCGACCGGTCGTTCGTGGCCGGCCTGCGCACCGACCCCACCGCCCCGGCCATCGTGGCCGCCGTGGTGTCGCTGTCGGAGGCCCTCGGACTCTCGCCGGTGGCCGAGGGCGTGGAGACCGAGGACGACGCCCGCCTCCTGCAGGCGCTGGGCTGCCGCTTCGCCCAGGGCTACCTCTACGCCCGGCCGATGGCCGCCGGTGAGGCGACGGCCTGGCTGGGCGGCACCGGCGTCGGATCGGACCTCCCCGGGGGACGGGGGGTGTCCCCCCGACAAGGGCGGCGGGAGCCGCCGAGGGGGGTCCGGACATGAGCGACGACGCCATGCTCGTCGACGAGGACGCCGAGGCCGAACGGGGAGCGCTGGTCGACGTCCTCATCGAGGAGCTGGAGCGGCTCCCGGCCCAGCCGTCGGTGGCGGTGCGGACGGTGTGGGTGGCCGACCAGCCGAACTCCTCGGCCAAGGACCTGGCCGCGGCGCTGACCGCCGATCCGTCGTTGACGGCCCGGGTGCTGCGGCTGGCCAACTCGGCGTACTACGGCCTGTCCCGCCGGGTGGCCGACGTGGCCTTCGCCGTCACGGTGGTCGGCTTCCCGACCGTGCGGGCGATGGCCGCCGTCCACGCCAGCGGGCTGTTCGAACCGGGCGAGCACACGGTCCCCGACGGCTACTGGGAGCACTCGGTGGCCACCGCCACGCTGTGTTCGGTGCTGGCGCCCCGGGCCGGCGTGCGGCCCAACCAGGCCTTCCCGCTCGGGCTCCTCCACGACCTCGGCAGCGCTCTGCTCTTCCGCGCCGACCCGGTCCGGTTCGAGGCCGTGCAGGCCGAGGCCCGGGGCGGGCGGCCGCTGCGGGCAGCGGAGAAGGCCGCCTACGGCATGGCCCACGACGAGGCCGCCGCCCGGGTCTTCTCGGCCTGGCGCTTCCCCGAGACGTTCATCGAGGCCGTGGCCGACCACCACGCCCATCCGGCCACGCTGACCGAGCCGCACTCCTTACTGCTGGTGGCGGCCGAAGCGGTGGCGAGCCGGATGGTGCCGTCGCCGTCCGGGGGACACCCCCGGACCCCCGGGCTCTCGGCGCTGGAGCTGGAGCACGGCCCCAACGCCGGGCTGCGGGCCCTCGGCCTCGACGTCACCGAGGCCCTGGCCGTCGCCCGCCAGGTGGAGGACGACGTCGCCCACCTCCTCCAGGCGTTCTCGGGCTAGACGCGGGACCGCCGCCGCGGGTCAGTGCCGGGCGTCGCGCATGCGGTCGATGGTGGCCAGCACCGGCCCGAGGACGGCGTTGCCGACGGCGCTCTCGGGGCTGTGGGCGTGGGCGTGGGTCGGCGCCTTGGCCGACACGTAGAGGAAGTCGCCGGCCATCCGCTGCCGCTCCTCCGCCGGGAGGCGCTGCTGGAGCAGCGGGAAGACCGTGTGCTCCTCGTGCTCGGCGTGGGCCAGGACCTTGTCCCGGAGTTCGGTGAGGACGGTCGGGAAGTCGAAGAACGCCGGCGCCATCTTCTCCAGCCTGGCCAGCAGGTGCTTGGCCTCGTCCTCCTCGGCCATCCGCTCGTTGGCCAGGGTGCCCTGCTCGAGGCCGCTGCGGAGCGCCGGGTAGACGACGAGCTCCTCGCCCGCCTCGTGGGCCACCAGCAGCCGGACGAGCTCCCGGAACGGCTCGGCCATGTCGCAGGTGATGTCGGCCACGGCTGACACTGTCTCGTGGAGCTCGGCCAAAAGGGCCCGGACCCGCTCGTGCTGCTGGGTGAGGACGAGGACGACGTCGTCGGCCGGCTGCGGCGCGATCTCGGTGGCCATGTCTTCCGCTCCTCTCGTTCAGCGGTCCTGTGCAGGGCGCGTACCCTCTCGACAATAGAAGGAACCATGGCAGCGGTCGTGCGGACGGTGGGCCACGGCGCCCTCGAACCCGGCGCCTTCGGCGCCCTGGTGCGCGACGCCGGCGTCGAGGTCGTCGTCGACGTCCGCCGCTACCCCGGCAGCCGCCGCCATCCGCACTTCGGCTCCGAGGCCATGGCCGGCTGGCTGCCGGCCGACTTCGGCGTCCTCTACCGGTGGTGCCCGGCCCTCGGCGGACGGCGCCGGCCGGTCGACGGCTCGCCCAATGTCGGGCTGCGCAACGAGCAGTTCCGGGCCTACGCCGACCATATGGCCACGGCGGAGTTCGCCGCCGCCGTCGGCGAGCTGCGGGGGCTGGCCGGGCGCCGGGCGGCGGCCGTGATGTGCGCCGAGGGCCTGTGGTGGCACTGCCATCGCCGGCTGCTGGCCGACCATCTCGTCGTCGTCGAGGGTCTCTCGGTCGAGCATCTCTTTCACGACGGGCGGCTCGCCCCCCACCCGGTCACGCCCGAGGCCCGCCGGGCCGGCGACCATCTCGTCTACGACCTCGGCGTCGACCACCGGCTGTTCGACGGCTGACGGGCCTCAGGCGCCGGCGGCGCGCCCGACCCCCGGAATCAGGCTGTAATGGGCGCCGTGCGGCGACGCCCCCTGCTCTCCGTGGTGCTGTTCTGCGCCCTGCTGGCGGGCTGCGACCACCACTCGTCGAACCGGTCGGCACCGCCCACCAGCCGGACGGGCGGGTCCACGGCCACCACCGCCACCCCGACCCCGCCGCCGTCGAACCTCCACGACGCCTCGTTCAACAGCGCCCAGGACGGCTGGGGCCTGACGGACGAACCATGTCCGGCCCCGGCAGCCGCCGGCCGCTGCGCCGTCGTCTGGAAGACCACCGACGGCGGTACGTCGTGGACCCGTCTGGCGCAGCTCGACGTGCCGACCGGCGGAGCGGCGGGCACCGACGTCGTCGACGCCCTGCGCTTCGCCGACAGCGAGCACGGCTGGCTCTACGACCGTGATCTCTTCGCCACCTTCAACGGTGGCAAGCGGTGGCAGCGCGTCGACCTCGGCAACCCCGTCGTGGCGCTCGGCGTGGCCGGCAGCCAGGCCTTCGCCCTCGTCGGGGACTGCGCCTCGGGCGCCGGTAACTGCAACGGCCCGATGAAGGTCGCCGAAGGCACGGTCTCGACCGGCCGGTGGCGCTTCGCCGGCGTCGGAGCGGACCTCCCCTTCACCGACAGCGGTTCGGTGATCGTGAACGGGACGAGCGTGTACGCCCAGATCGGTGCGATCTTCCTGGCCCGGACCGGCACCGAACGCTGGGAGCGCCGTACGCTCCCCTGCCCGCGGCCGATGGCGGCGCCGATCACCGATGGTGACGGTCTCGTGGCCGCCTGCCTGCCGGCCATCCCCGGCGGCCCGGCGGAGCTGCAGACGTCATCGGACGGCGGCCGCAGCTGGGCCGTCGTCTGGCACTACAACTTCCCGACGGCGCTCACCTCGCTGGTCGTCACCGGCAGCACCGCCGTCGTGGGCGTCGACAGCGGCGACGTCATGCGGACGACCGACAACGGCTTGCACTTCACGACGGTGCTCCACCCCGGGGCCGACCCGGCGTTGCAGTTCACCGACGCCGACCACGGCGTCGTCACCGGCGGCCCGGCCGGCGGCCGGCAGCTGTTCAGCACCGCCGACGGCGGGGCCACCTGGCGGTCGCTGGCTCCGCCGCACTGAAACACCAACGCCTTCAGCCGCCGCGGCGCTGCCGGAACCGGGCGTAGCGCCACAGGTGGTCGAGGGCGGTGACGGCCCGGTTGGCCGACGGGTAGCAATAGCGGCCGGTGGCCCGCACCGCCGCCGGGCCGGGGTTGGCGGGATCGGTGACGGCGAGCTCCGTGGCCGTCAGCACCGGTTTGCCGCTGGCGTCGGACGCCGCCGCCGCCGCTTCGGCGAAGCGCCGGTCCTGCCGTTCGTGAAAGGCGACGACCCGCGCCAGGCCGTGGTCGGGATGGAAGCGCCCGTCCCGCAGTAGCCTGGCGCTGTTGGACTGGATGCCGAGCCCGAGGAAGAGCACGGCGTCGACGGCCGGGTGGGCGGCCACCAGATCGAGGACCTCGGGCACGGTGTCACGGCTCTCGCCGCCGGCCATGTCGATCGGGTTGGCCCCGCTCCACCGGGGCGGCAACCTGGTGTCGATCGCCGCCCGCAGGTCGTCGGGCAGCGGCAGCAGGCGCAGCGACGACGAGGCGAGGGCGTCGGCGGTCATCACGCCCCACCCGCCGGCGGTGGTCACCACCACGGTGTTCGGGCCCTTGGGCCGCGGCTGCGTGGCGAAGGCGGCGGCGGCGTCGAACGCCTCCTCCACCGTCGCCACGAGGCACACCCCGGCCTGGCGCATGGCGCCGGTGAAGATGCGCTGTTCCCCGGCCAGCGCCCCGGTGTGGGACGCCGCCGCCTGCTGGCCGGCCCGGCTCACCCCGCCCTTGACCATGACCACCGGCTTCACCGAGGTGACCGAGCGGATCTTCTCGAACGTCGCCCGGCCGTCGGCGGAATGCTCCAGGTAGGCGAAGGCGACGCCGGTGGCGGGATCGCCGCCGAACCACTGCAGGTAGTCGGCCACGGTCACGGCGGCGGCGTTGCCGGCGCTCACCCCCCGGGCGATCCCGACGCCGGAGTGGTTGGCGTAGTTCATGAACGACGACGTGGCGTTGCCCGACTGGCTGGCCACCGAGATGGCCCCCGCCACGGGGTAGGGGCCGACGATCTGGGCGCAGAGCCGGGCCGGTGTCGAGATCAGGCCCTGGCCGTTGGGGCCGGCCAGCACGACGTCGAGCTTGTCGGCCAGCGCCACGAGCTCCTCCTCGGCCCGGCGGCCCTCGGCCCCGGTCTCCCGGTAGCCCCCGGACACGACGTAGGCCGCCTTCACCCCTTTTGCGGCGCAGGCCCGCAGCACGCCGGGGTTGGCCGCCGCCGGCGTGCAGACGACGGCGAGGTCGGCCTCGCCGGACGGGAGGTCCCCGATGTCGGTGGCCGCCGGGAGCCCGAGGATCTCGCCGCCGTCGCGGTTGACGGCGAACACCCGACCCGGAAACCCTTGCGCCAGCACGTTGTGGAGGGCGACGAACCCGAACTTGGCCGGGTGGCTCGACGCCCCGACGACGATGACACCCTTCGGTTCGAACAGGTGGCGCAGTGTCATCCGTCGAGCTCGATGAGGGCGTCCACGGCCACCGGCACGCCGCCCGAGACGATCAGCGGGTTGAGGTCGATCGACCGGATGCGGTCGTCGTCGACGCCGACCGCCGAGAGGCCGAGCAGGATCCCGGCCAGCGCCGTCCGGTCGACGGGCGGTTCGCCCCGCACCGGCCCGAGCAGCGCCCGGTGGGAGAGGTCGTCGATGAGGTCCTCGGCGTCGACGGCGTCGAGCGGCGCCAGCCGGAAGGCGACGTCGCCGACGGCCTCGGCCAGGATCCCGCCGATGCCGAGCATCACGCTGGGGCCGAAGTCGTCGTCGCGCACGAAGCCGGCGATGAGCTCCCGGGTCCCCGCCACCATGGCCGAGACCAGCAGGGCGACGTCGCCGTCCTCCGGGCGGGCGGCGGCCAGCAGCTCGGCGCCGGCCGCCTCCACGGCCGCCGCCTCCCGCAGGCCGAGCCTCACCAGTCCCCGCTCGGTCTTGTGGGCGATGGCGCGGCCGCACAGCTTGACGGCGACCGGAAATCCGATCCCCGCCCCGGCCTCGGCCGCCCCGGCCGGATCGTCCACCACCGCCTCGGCCGGCACCGGCACGCCGTGCCGGGCCAGCAGCGCCTTGGACTCCGCTTCCGAGAGCGTCGCCACCGCGGCGCTCACCCGCTCCAATCGAAATCGATGATCACGTCGGGGGAATCTAGGCCGAATGCCGGCGTCCGGCCGTTCTGTGGTCATCAACCCGCCACATACGCAGGTTCATGACCGGAGAAGCTCCGGCGCACCGTCCGCGAGGGACGGCTCAGTCCCGGAGCGCCGGCGCGCGGCGCGGTGCTCGGACCCGGAGCCCACGTCGGCGGCGGACGGTCACCCCCGCCGACAGCAGCGCCACGAGGGCCGTCACGTCGAGGAGGACGGCGACCCGCACCAGGGGCGAGCCGACCTTGGGCCGGGGCCCGACCAGGGCGGGGAGGCGCCCGTCGGGCGCCGAGGCCGGGTCGTCGGCGGCCAGCACGCCGGCGGCCTTGGCCGTCTCGCCGGCGCCGCCCGCCGCCGAGGCCGCGGCGTCGGACTGGGCGGCGGCGCCGTCGCCGGGGAGCGGCAGCCCCAGCGCCTGTTCCTTGAGGCCCAGGCCGGCGCCGGCCAGCGGGTCGACGGGAGGCACCGACACGGCGATGCTCGGAACCACGACGAGGGCGCTGGCCACCGGCCGCTCGACGTGGCCGATGAGCGTGTCGCCCTTCTGCACCGAATGCCGGATCAGCGTCTTCCCGCCGTTGCGGACCTGGACGTCGCTCGGGTGGTTCACCACGGCGCCGCCCTGTACGAACGTCGTCGACCCGCCGCCGTCGAGGTTGATGGCGTCGGTGGCGCCGAGGGCGATCATGAAGTCCGTGGCCTCGTAGAGCGACATGCCGACCGACACGTCGGGCTGGCGCCCGTCGACCGTGACGAGGAGCTCGTCGCCGGCCGCCGTCCAGCCCACGATCGTGCGGGGATGGCGCCCGTCGGTGAAGTCGTCGCCGGGGTCGCCGAACCACCGCTTCCCGTTCCGCACCAGGATCGGGCTGCCGCCGAGGCTCTCCTGCACGTCCTCGTCGGCCCCCAGCCGCAGCAGCGCCTGGTTCGACACCGCCCCGGAGTTGACCCGGCCCCACAGCGAGCGCAGGGCGTCGGCGCCGGCGCCGTCCCCGGCCAGGACGGCGCCGTCGGGTGGGATCGGCCCGTTCTGCGCTCCGTCGTTCAGGGCCACGAGTTCGACCCGGGCCGTCTGGTCCAGCCGGAACTCCCCGGCCGGCTCGACGACCCGCAGGACGAGCTCGGCGCCGGGCGTGGTCGTTTCGGTGCTCGGGCCGAAGGCCGGCGTGTAGAGGGCGATCTTCCCCGCCGGGCGGGGGACGTTGACGCCGTCGAGGTTGACCGGGGCGAGGTCGGTCGGCAGTAGCTTGCCCGTCCAGTTGAACATCTG
>Ga0070681_10008013_pt1 | contig 10344 bp, 11 predicted proteins | sample KBSC83BmetaG_FD_65650 | JGI IMG/M metagenome (GOLD analysis project Ga0070681, IMG submission 65650) | Corn rhizosphere microbial communities from Kellogg Biological Station, Michigan, USA - KBS C8-3B metaG | ecosystem: Host-associated > Plants > Roots > Rhizosphere | place: USA: Michigan...
AAAGGTCCGTACCTGGATGCCGCGCCCGATCTGATCGTGGGCTACGCGGCGGGATATCGCACGTCGTGGGAAGCGGCGGTGGGTAAGACCGGCAAGCGTGTGTTTGAAGACAATAACAAGGCATGGAGCGGCGACCATTGCGTCGATCCCCTCTTAGTCCCCGGCGTGCTGTTTTCGAATCGCAAGGTCGAAGCCGAAGATCCCGGCATCGAAGACATGGCCCCGACGGCGCTGGCATTATTCGGGATTGACGCCCCCGCATGGATGGAGGGTAAATCTGTTTTCCGGTTCGTTCCGCATTCCATATAGACGCCGAGACGCCGAGACGCCGAGAAAATCTTTTTGCTCACTCTGCATCGTGGTGGCCATTTTCACCGCTATTCTGATGGGCTGTACTTCCCGTTCCCAAGCCAATGGTTTGCGTGTCATCGTGCTCGGTATCGACGGGATGGATCCGCAGTTTGTGCAACAGCACTGGAGTTCGTTGCCCAACCTCGACCGCTTTCGCCGCGACGGCGACTTTAAACCATTGCAGACCACCACGCCGCCGCAAAGTCCGGTTGCATGGTCCACATTCATCACAGGAATGGACCCGGACGGGCACGGCATCTACGATTTTGTCCACCGCGATCCCGCTACGTATCTTCCTTTCTCGTCCATGACGCGGACCGAGGAGCCGAAGCACACCTTCTCGCTCGGACCGTATCTGTTTCCGTTATCCAAGGGTCGGGTGATCGCGCTGCGGCGTGGAAAAGCTTTTTGGCAACTGCTGGCAGAGCACAACATTCCCGTCGCGATGATCCGGATGCCCACGAATTATCCGCCGATTGAATCCGCCGGAAAAGCCATCGCCGGCATGGGAGTACCGGATTTGCGCGGCACGTTCGGCACGTTTGCTTTTTATACGGACGATCCGGAAGAGATCTCGCGCAGCGTGTCCGGCGGGCGAATCGTGAAGGTGCCGATGTTCCAGAATCACGTAGTGCTACAGGTTGAAGGGCCGGCCAACTCGCTGCGCAAGGACCACCGCATGTCATCGGCGGATCTGACCGTGGATGTCGATCCGGAAGAAGCTGCCGCCCGGCTGGCGGTCGGTGATTCGCTCGCAGTCGTGCGCCAGGGCGAGTGGTCCGGCTGGTTGCACACTGAGTTTCCGCTCATCCCAGGCTTGGCGAGCGCCACCGGCATGTTCCGCGTTTATGCGAAGCAGCTGCACCCGCGATTTGAGCTGTACGTATCGCCCGTGAATATCGATCCCGAGGTTCCGGAGCTGCCGATCTCCGCGCCGGCCAATTACAGCCGCGAAATCGCGCACGACACGGGATCGTTCTACACACAAGGAATCGCTGAAGACACCGCCGCGATGCGCCAGGGTGTCTTCAGTCTCGCCGATTACATTGCGCAGAGCCGCTTGGTCTTCGACGATGAGAAAAAGCTGCTGCAGTATTCGCTGGCCAAGTTTCACGAGGGGTTACTGTTTGTATATTTCTCGAGCATCGATCAGAATTCGCACATGCTCTGGGGCAAACACGAACCGGAATTACTCCAGACCTACCGGGCGGTGGACGCGGTGGTCGGCGAAGTCCTGGCGGACGCGCGCGGAGCCAATGTGATTGTGATGTCGGACCACGGTTTTACCAGTTTCGATCGCGGCGTGAATTTAAACACCTGGCTTTCAAAAAACGGATATTTGACGCTTGAGGGAGGCCCGAGTGCCGATGAAGAGCCCTTCGCGCGCGTGGATTGGTCTAAGACGCAGGCGTACGCGCTTGGCCTAAACGGACTTTATCTGAATCTCGCCGGCCGCGAGAGGCTAGGTATTGTGGCCACGGGCGCCAGCAGCCAGGCGTTGCTCCGCAAGATCGGCGACGAGTTGCTGGCATTCCGCGATCCCGCTGACGGCAAGACGGTTATCGAAGCGGTTCATGCGCCGGCGCGGCCGGATGCTGCGCCGGACCTGATTGTCGGCTACGCGCGCGGCTATCGTGCATCGTGGCAAACGGCGCTGGGCGCGGCTCCGGAGGCGCTCGTCGAGGATAATCGCGATGCGTGGATCGGCGATCATTGTATTAATGCGGCCGACGTTCCGGGAGTATTATTCAGCAATAGGAAAGTGCGCGTGGACGATCCGCGGCTTAAGGACGTGACGGTGTCGATTCTTGGGATGTTCGGCATCAATGCGGCGCATGGAATGTCGGGTCGTAAAATTTTGTGAGCTTGTCTTCGCCCTATGGGGGGCTGCGATTCGTTCCACGCCTGATTGATCTTGAAATGCTGTAGGGGCCGGGCATGCCCGGCCCTATCGGAGTAGATGTGCTATCGAAGACCACGGTGAAATTGAACAAGTCTCTGTGCCATCGTGCCGCAAAGGTGGCGCAAACGGCCGGCTACAGTTCGGTCGAAGAATTTGTGGAACATGTGCTCGAAAAAGAGCTTGCGCACTTTGAGGAGTCGGATTCGAAAGAGGAAGTGATCAAAAAGCTCAAAGGCCTCGGCTATCTGGAGTGATCGATCTCGGCATGACAGCTCTGGCAACTCTGGTTCCCATCAGTGTGCTAATCGGCATAGGCATCCTAGTGGTCTTCCGCCGCATGTCCGATCAAACGGCTGTCCGGCGTGCCAAGAGTCTCGTCACGGCGCATCTGCTCGAGTTCCGGCTGTTCATGGACGAACCTCGGCTGATTTTGCGGGCGCAGCGGGATCTCATCCTCGCCAATCTGCATTTCCTGAGATTGATGCTGTGGCCAGTGGCCGTGCTCGCGCTTCCCATGGCATTGCTGCTCGGCGAGATGGATGCGATCTACGGCCGGGCGCCGCTGGTTGCAGGTCAGGCGGCGATTTTGACTGCGCAACTTCACGGCACAGCGGCCGGGGGCATGCTTGCTCTGCGGGTGCCCAACGGGATCGCCGTCGAAACGCCTGGTATTCGCGTGCCGTCCGAACATCAGGTTAGCTGGCGCATCCGGCCTTTGCGCGCGACCACAGCCGAGTTGGAACTGGTACATGGAGATCGCGTCGTCACAAAGAGCATCGCCGCCGGAAAAGGCATGCGCTACCTTTCGGAGCGCCGCGCGTCACTCGCGGGTCTACTTCTTCATCCCGCCGAGCCACCGTTGCTCGATAGCGAGATCGACTGGATCGAGATACGGTACCCGGGAGCTCATATTCTGCACCTGCACTGGATGGTTTGGTTCTTCATGATTTCCGGCATTACCGCCTTGCTGCTGAAGCGTAAATTTCGAACGGCATTCTGATGTGGCCCATTGCTTTCCTGCTGGCAGCCGTGGCATTGTGCGCGCAACCGGCGGATTTAGCGACGAAGGCTCAGCGTGCACAGGAACTCGTCCGCGCAGACAAGTCCGATGAAGCGATTTCTTTGTACCTGCAACTGGTACGCGCATTACCGAATGACGCTGGGATGTTGGTGAATCTTGCGATTGCCGAATTCAAAGCTAAAAGGTACGCAGATTCTGCGGCGCACGCCGGCGCAGCTTTAAAACTCCAGCCGGAGTCGGTTGCAGCGAATTTATTCCTCGGTTCCAGTTATGTCGAGTTGGGCGAAAATGCCCGTGCCGTTGCCACCCTCGAAAAAGTCATCGCCGTACAGCCGAATGACCGCAACGCGCGCCTGATGCTGGGCGAGGCGCTGCTGGGGCTGGAACGCAATTATGAAGCCGCGATCCAATTTCAGAAGGCGTCCGAACTCGCGCCTGAAAATCCGAAGGTCTGGTATGGCCTGGGACACAGCTATGAGGCACTGGCGGAGAATGCATTCCGGCGCCTGGAGCGGGAGGCGCCTGAATCGTCCTATTGGTTCGCGCTCTCCGGAGATGTGCTACTCAAACAGCGGCGTTATGGAAGCGCCTTCGCACAGTACCGGCGCGCGCTAAATGTGTCGGATGCGCTTCGAGGAGTTCATCTGGGGCTCGCCGTCGTTTACGAGCAAACCGGTCACCCCGACTGGGCAGCGGTAGAGCGGAATAGAGAGGGAAATTTTGCTGGCCACTGCCACCCGGGGCAGTTCGAGTGCGATTTCATCGGTGGGAGGCTTCGCGATATTGTCGAGGCGGCAAAGGCCAACACCGCGCCCGAAGCGCTTTATTGGGCATCCAAGGCGTATTCTATGCTGGCGCAACAGGCTTACGATCGTCTCGCGCAGCTGCCTTCATCGCTCGAGCTGCATCTGCATACAGCGCACCAATTCGAAATCCAGGGCCTGCATCGCGAAGCCGCCGGCGAATGGCGGCAAGCGCAGAAACTGGCACCCGGCGACACGCGGATCCAAACCGCGTTGGCAGGGTCGTATTTTCGGAGCCACAATTACGAAGCCGCGCTGCCGCTTTTGCGTGAACTTATGAAAAAACAGCCGAGTTCTCGCGAAGTGAATTTTCTCTATGGGGCGAGCTTGCTAAATCTCGAGCAGCCAGCGAAGGCAATCGAGCCTCTTGAAACTGCCGGCCAGCTCGATCCGACTTTCCTTCCCGCGCAAGCCGCACTCGGTCAGGCGCTGGTGCGTGCCGCAAAACCGGCGGAAGCCATTCCACACCTCAAGGTGGCTATCAGCGCGGACGAGGACGCCACCGTTCATTTCCAGCTTCTGCGCGCGTACCAACTCACCGGCCAGACGGAGCTCGCGCGCCAGGCACTGGCGGACTATCGAGCGTTCCAGAAGTCGTTGGAGGAAAAGAAGAGAATCGAAGAGCGGGGAGAAATTACGCCGCCGTCATGAACTTCCTTTCATCTCGCGAGGCGTCGTTTACCGATATTTACACTCCTCAGTGGACCCGTTTCAGCCCCCAACACATCTATCAGAGTGACGGAGGTTGGACCCAATGATCCCGGATAATGAAGCACGTGAGGCGAGAGTGATTGCGGAGGGCGAATTGAGTCTTCCGAGAGTTCCGGAGCCGGCAGACCCTAACGACGTACTGCGGGAGCAACTGGAATACCTGATCGAGCACACGGAGAGCGGCGTTTGCGGCTGCCACGACTGTGAACGTTACCTGCACGTTCGAGCGATACTGCTCGCCATCTTTAGCGAGCCGCAGACGGCCCGGCAGCTCACCGCAACTTTACCGATGGCCGCTTAAGCCGGGTGCGGGCAGTTTACCGCGATCACGCGGGCGGCTCAGTATGTCTTACCGAGCCGTGACCGGCAGGGAGCGGTCCCCACAGTCCTTTTTTATCAGCCGGCTAGACATGCGCCGCGATGACCCGGCGGCCGTCAATGTGAAATTTTCCGCTCAACACAGTCCGGATGGCGTCGCTATAAATGCGGTGCTCTTCTTTTAGAATGCGCGCCGAAAGGCTGTCGACAGTATCATCATCCAGCACCGGAACGGGAGCCTGTAGAATGATCGGCCCGGCGTCCAGGAATTCATCCACAAGGTGCACCGTGCAGCCGCTAATTTTGACGCCGTGCTCGAGCGCCTGCTTTTGCGCATCGAGACCCGGAAAGGCGGGCAGCAACGATGGATGAATGTTCAAAACACGATGCGGAAACGCGCGGATGAAGGATACGCTTAACAGGCGCATAAAGCCGGCCAAGCATATGAGATCCACGCCGTTGCGCTTCAACTCGTCGACAAGCATGAGATCGTAAGGCTCGCGATCGAGCCCTTTCGAAGGAACGCAGACGGCGTTCAAACCGCGGGCAGTGGCGGCCTCGAGCCCGCGGGCTTCGGAACGATTGCTGATGACGACGGCAATTTCGGCATGAATGCGGCCCGCGGCAACTTGATCGGCGATGGCTTCGAAGTTGGATCCCCGGCCGGAAAGCAGGATCCCGAGCCGCTTCACCGGTACTCCACGCGTGGTCCACCGCGCCGCGCACGGATGACGTGCCCAATCCTGTAAAAGGTTTCCCCCAGCTTCTTGAGCACGCGTTCGGCCTTAATGGTATCTTTTTCGCCAATGGCGAGAATCATTCCGATGCCCAGATTCAGGGTGCGCCGCCAGTCTTCTTCGGGCGTGTTTCCGATTTCACGGAGCATCTTGAAAATGGGAGGGACCGGCCACGCAGCGACATCGATAGCCGCTGCCAACTGTGCGGGCAGCATGCGCGGTGTGTTGTCTGTAATGCCGCCGCCGGTAATATGGGCGGCTCCTTTCAGCACACGCGCTGCGATTAAGGCACGAATCGGTTTTAAATAGCTCCGGTGGATTTTCAGGAGCTCTTCGGCCAGGGTCGTGCCCAGTTCGTGCCGCCACGTATTCGCCTGATATCCCGCGACTTCAAACAGCAGCTTGCGCGCGAGCGAATATCCGTTAGTGTGCAGCCCCGTAGAGGGTAGGCCGATGAGCACGTCGCCGGGACGGATATTGCGCCCAGTGATCAGATTGCTCTTCTCAGCAGCGCCCACAATTGTGCCTGCGAGATCGTACTCCCCATTCGTATACAGGCCCGGCATCTCGGCTGTCTCGCCACCGATGAGAGCGCACCCGTTTTCACGGCAGGCACGGGCGATCCCCGAAATGACGCCCGCGGCCACCTCGGCGTCCAGCTTTCCGACCGCGAGGTAATCGAGAAAGAACAAGGGCGCCGCGCCTTGAACGGCGATGTCGTTAACGCAATGATTGACCAGGTCCTGGCCGATGGTATCGTGACGGCCCGTGAGGAATGCGATCTTCAGCTTCGTGCCGACGCCATCGACCGAGCTGACCAGCACCGGTTTTTTCCATCCCGTGAGGGCGTAACAGGCGCCGAAGGTGCCGATTTGCGTGAGAACGCCGGGCGTAAATGTACGCTGGGCCATCTTTTTTATGGCAGCCACGGCGCGGTCCGCTTCGTCGATGTTGACGCCCGCGTCGCGGTAGCGAATTTTTTTGCCTGGGACCATTTGGGGTGGAAAATACCAGTATATCCAGTCAGCTATGAAATGCAGCGGCCCTTGTGGTTTGCATTCATGCGTAGGTCGGCGTCCAGCAGGCCGGTCATTATATAATGACGGCGGAGTGGCGCTGGAACGGCTCTCAACGAACCCCTCGCGTGCCTATTCATTTCCCGCAAACCGAAACGTAGCAGTGTTTTAACTGATTTAATTCTGATACCGGAGTGAATTTGCCGACCGACGTTGTTTTGTGGCTGATGAGTTTTCTTGTGGGTACTCTCATTGGGATTACGGGCATGGGCGGCGCCGCCCTAATGACGCCCTTTTTGATTCTGATCGTGGGCGTGCGCCCGGTGCTTGCCGTGGGAACCGATCTGGTCTACTCGGCGATCACAAAAATCGTGGGTGCGGCGATGCACTGGCGGCAAAATACCGTCGACCTCACGACAGCGCTGCGCCTCGCGTGTGGCAGCATCCCGGGTGGGACCATCGGCGTCTTGGCAATGAACCAACTCCGCCGCGACGGCGTTGACGTGGATCAATGGCTGCGTCGCGCTATTGGAGTGCTCCTGGTAACAGTCGCAATCATATTGTTAGTCCGGACTCTTTACACCAAGGGTCCAAAACTGACTCCGCAGTTTCTGATCCACCACAAAACGCTCTGGACAATTGTCTGGGGAGCCGTTGTAGGTTTCGCTGTCGGCTTAACGTCCGTGGGGAGCGGCTCGTTGATCGTGCCATTTTTAATCATGCTTTATCCTCTCGCTCCCGCACGCTTGGTCGGAACAGACGTGTTTCATGCAGCGCTCCTAGTTAGCGCTACAGCCCTGCTTCACATGCAAGCCAAACATATTGAATGGCGGTTATTACCCGTGCTGCTGGCAGGATCCATTCCAGGGGTCTTATTGGGCAGCTATCTGGCGCCGCGTTTGCCGGTGCGTACCATGCGAGTTGGCTTGAGCTTAGTCTTGTTAGCTACGGGAGTGAAATTATTGTAGTTTTGCGTGATCGGCGCCGGATACCAGCCGCACAGCAAAGGCAAGTCGCAAACAAAATCCAAGTGGAAGGTTCGGGGACGGGCGAAAGAGTGATCGCTTGGATTTGCCAGCTGGGTACTACGCCGTTGGGTTCGCCAGATTCATCTTTTGGAATGTCCGCCTCCAACGTCACCTTGTTAAACTCAAAACCCGGTGCGGCAACGATTCCCAGGAAAAACGTGCCGCCTTGCGGGTTCAGGTTCGCCAAGTTGCCGGCGGAGGCGCACGGTAAAATCGGGCACTCCACAATCAGCCGAAAGATGTCTTTCTGAACTGAGCCTTCGAATTGCCCGTAAGCAATCTCGGCGCCGAAAGCTGTGATGCCCAGTCCGGGTGTCACAACGACTGAGATCCCTTGGTCGCCGCCGAACGTACCATTGGGCCCTGCTCCGACAGCCAGCCCTCCCACGATTCCGGAACCCACCGCCGGCTGGATGGCCGCGGGATCAAACTGGAATGAGAAAATACCGAAGGATTGACCGGGATGGATGGTCGTCGCCTCGTTCCAGTCGGAATCAAGCTGGACTCTGCCTTGCTGTAAAAGCACGGCGGAATATTTATCCTGTTCGTTGAACGTCGAGAAATCGGAGAGGTCGGCGTAGAGCGGGAGTGCCCAGAGCACGCAGGCAATGGCGCTTCCTGTCAACGTCTTATGCAGCCTCAGCATACGAGAGCAACTAGTATACGCCAACCCCCGGGGCAGATTCGCGAGTCTTCACTCGCGGTTGTGTATTATCCTCCTAAAGAGCCTCTTGAAAACTGCTGCGTGTGACGCACAATTGTGTGGCACGCGCGAGCAACTGGTTTTTCAATAAGCTCTAGAGAGGAATTGTCCAGTGGAACGGCGTCAATTTTTTGGGAGCGCACTCGCCGGAAGCATGATGGGCGCATCGCAGCTACCCGCCCAGACTTCCGTCCCGCCTCCGGAGGTGGTGATCGAGCGGACCGTATCCGGAACTCCGCATCAGGGGAAGGTGCTCGCTCTTATCACACCCCATCTCGATGATGGACCGTTTTTTGCTGGCGGCACGGTGGCCAAACTTCTGAAAGAAGGCTACACCGGATATTTCATCCGGACCAGCAATGACGAGAAGGATTCGTACGAGCTCACTCTTGGTGAAACGGTATTGGCAAATGAGCGCGACACCGCGGCGTTCTTGAAAGCGTCAGGCTTGAAGCAAGTGTTCGATCTCGGCTACCGGAATCACCGCATGGATGATCTGGCGCGCACCGAAATCCGCGCCCGGCTGATCTTTCTGTTTCGACTCCTCAAGGTTGACACGGTCTTCAGCTACGATCCCTGGGGGCATTACGAAGAGAATCCGGATCACTATGTGACGGCCCAGGCCGTTGAAGCGGCCTGCTGGATGTCCGGCGGGCATCTGGACATGCCGGAGCACTTCGCCGCGGGGTTGAAGCCGCAAAGTGTGTCGGAGAAATACTATTTTGCGCGCGGTCCACAGTTAGTAAATCGCGCGGTCGATATCACTCGGACGTTTGAAACCAAGCTGGCTTGCTTGCGGGCGTGCCGGACCATGATGATTCACATGATCAAAGACCTGAATGCCTCGCTGGCAGAACGGAAGCTCCGCTTGCCCGTGCTTTCCGCCGCCGACAATGCAGCGATCGAGGAGTTCACAAAAGTGTCGCTCGAAACCAGCGATCGCGCCGTTGGCCGAAAATATGGCCTCGAGTACGCCGAAGCTTTTCACCACATCGGGCCGGATCAGTCGATGAACGACTATATCTCAAGTCACACTGTGCCCCTTTAACGTGGCACAGGCATTCTTGCCTGTGCGTTCCTTGCCAGAAGAAAATCGCACCGGCAGGAATGCCGGTGCCACTCAACCCTGGATGAGTTTTTCCATGGCACTGGTGAAAATATCGATTTCGCGCGGCGTGGTGTAAACGTTCGGAGTCACGCGCAGGCCTTCGAAATCTTTGTGGACAATCGCAACCACCAAAATCCGGTGCTGTTTCCAGAGCTCTTCGGCCAGTGCCGGCGCTTTTTTCCCTTCAACGGAAACCAGCACCACACCACAGCTCTGTTCGGCATTCGGGCTGGTGCGGATCATGACCTTCGGGAACCGGGTTAAGCGGTCGGTCCAAAGGCTGCGCAGATATCGGAGACGCGCCGCTTTTCGCTCACCGCCAATGGACTCATGAAACGTCAGCGCCTCCGCGATGGCATTGTGATTGGCCGCCGGGTGCGTGCCGATCTCTTCGAATTTGCGAATATTAGCGTTCATTGCGGGCGGCGCGGGCATCAACGGCCACAACTTCTCGATCCTGCTCTTCCGGACGTACAGGAAGCCAGTCCCATGCGGCGCCAACAGCCACTTATGCAGGCTGGTGCCGTAGTAGTCGCAGTCCAGATCCTCATGCTTGAACGGAAATTGTGCGTAGGCGTGCGCTCCATCGACGATGGCTTCAATGCCGCGGCCGCGCGCCATCTGGCAAATCTTCTTTACTGGAAA
>Ga0070681_10008016_pt1 | contig 10342 bp, 10 predicted proteins | sample KBSC83BmetaG_FD_65650 | JGI IMG/M metagenome (GOLD analysis project Ga0070681, IMG submission 65650) | Corn rhizosphere microbial communities from Kellogg Biological Station, Michigan, USA - KBS C8-3B metaG | ecosystem: Host-associated > Plants > Roots > Rhizosphere | place: USA: Michigan...
TGTCCCGCGCGATGACCGCGCCCGGGACTTCCAGGGAGCGCCGTTCCTGTTTGGAGGCATCTGGGAGTTCGGCGGCCGCACCACGCTTGGCGCCAACCTCGACAACATCACGGCGCGCCTGCAGCGCCTCGGCCGCGCCAACCGCAATATGGCCGGCACCGCGCTGTTCACCGAAGGCATGGACACCAACCCCTTCGCCTTCGATCTGTTCACCGAGATGGCCTGGCGTAGTGAGCCACTCGAGCTGTCGCGCTGGACGCAGGACTATGCCGCACGGCGCTATGGTGTGGCCGATGCGCACGCAAGCCGCGCCTGGCAGGTGCTGCTCGCCACCGCCTACGACATCCGCATCGATGGCGTGGTTTTCAACAGCGAACGCGACGCGGCGCAGGAATCGCTGTTCAACGCGCGCCCCAGTCTCAGCGCTGTCAAGGCCTCGAACTGGTCGCCCGAGGCCATGCGCTACGACGCCGCCGCCTTCCGGCAGGCGCTCCCGGAGCTACTGCAAGCCGCGCCGCGCCTGCGCAACGGCGGCTACGACCTGGTGGACGTGGCGCGCCAGGTGCTCGCCAACGAGAGTCGCGTGCTGTTGCCGCAGATCAAGAGCGCCTACGACGCCCGGCAGCCGGGGCGTTTCGAAGCGCTGACGCAGCGCTGGCTCAAGCTCATGGACCTGCAGGACGAGCTGCTCTCCACCGAGCGCGCCTTCCTGGTGGGTACGTGGCTGAAGTATGTGGCGCCCTGGGCCGATACTGCCGCCGAGCAGGCGCGGCTGAGCTACGACGCCCGCTCGCTGCTGACCACCTGGGGCGACCGCAAGGCAAGTGACGATGCCCACCTCCACGACTACGGCAACAGGGACTGGGCCGGGCTGACGCGCGACTACTACCGCCTGCGCTGGGCGACCTATTTCCAGGCGCTGGACGAGGAGCTGCGGACCGGGCGCCCGGCCCCGCCCGTCGACTGGTTCGCGCTCGGCGAGGCGTGGAATCGCGGCACGCAGCACTACCCCGACGAGCCGCACGGCGACCCGGTGCAGGTCGCGGAGCGCGTTGCCGAGGCCGTCGGCCTCATCCGCCGCTGAACTGAGGTACGCTGGCAAGGCTGCAGCTCGGCCAGCCGCACGAGCCGCCACGGGGCCGGTGGAGCGATCAGTTGAACTTGACCTGGTCGGGCCGGTACTGCGGCCCCTGGTCGAGCAGCTCGCTGAGCAGGTGCTCGCCATTGGCCCGCACCAGTCGCAGGAACTGCAGCGCGTTGTTCGCCGGCCCGCCCATCCCGAAGCGGCAGTTCTGCAGCGTGGTGCGCTCGAGCAGGAAGTCGCCGCCGTGACAAACCACGAGGCAATCGCGGATGGTGCAGCCCACGAACTGGTTGTAGTCGAGCGTGATGGTGGTGTCGACGAAGGTCTGATTCTCGATGCGCATCCTGGCCTCTTGTTCTTCTTCGCCGGCGCGGTGCGGCAATTATACGGCCGGACGGCCGGACGCATACGGTTCACGGTTACTTACTGCGCCGGCCCCACCGTAGCGCCTCCGCGGACGTTATGACGAATCGCCGGGCGGGCCGCTCCGGGGCACTCGGGCCGATACCGGGAGGCCTCGATCCCCGCGCGCGGACGGCGCGCGGCTCAGGCTGCCGCTCAGGATTGTCTGCGTTTTGGGCGACGTGGTTAACTCGCTGCCCTGTGCCAGGCCGGCCCCGACGGGCGCCCTGAGCGTTGACTCGTTTGGAGGATCGATGAGGCGGCTCGCGCATTTGGCTCTGGCTGCGACTCTCGCGACGCTGTGCACGACGGACGCCGCGCTGGCGCAAGTCCCGCCCAGTGCCGGCGCCCTGCCCGACCCGTGGTGCAGATCGAAAGCCGAGCCAGCCTTCTGTCATGCCGTGCGCGGGGCGCGCGCCTCGGGCTGGCCGGCGCAAAGCCGCTCCGAGGTGATGGCTCCGCACGGCATGGTGGTCACCAGCCAGCCGCTCGCCGCGCAGGCGGGCCTGCAGGTGCTGATGCGCGGCGGCAACGCGGTCGATGCGGCCGTCGCCACCGCGGGAGTGCTCAGCATCACCGAGCCGATGATGGTCGGCGTGGCGTCGGACCTGTTCGCGGTCATCTACATCGCGAAGAAGCACAAGATCTACGTGCTGAATGCCAGCGGCACCGCCCCGAGCGGCGCGACGCTCGCGCACATGAAGGAGCTCGGCTACCACGCCGACCCGAAGAACTGGGGTCCGGCATCCGGCATGCCCGCCGGCGGCATCCTGCCGGTCACCGTCCCCGGCACGGTGTGGGGCTGGCAGGCGGCGCTCAAGCGCTTCGGCACGCTGACGTTCAAGGAGGTGCTGGAGGCCGCCGCCGGGTATGCCGAACACGGCTTCCCGGTCTCCGAGCGCATCGCCAGCGACTGGCGGCTGCCCAATGCGCTGCCCCTCAAGGGCTGCTGCACGCAGCCGGATCCCGACTCGGTCAGGACGTGGTACGTGAACGGCCAGCCGCCCGCGGCCGGCCAGGTCTTCAGAAACCCCGAGCTCGCGCGCACCTTCCGCCTGCTGCAGGCCAAGGGCGCAGAGGTCTTCTACAAAGGCGAGATCGCGCGCGCCATCGTGGCGAAGTCCGGGGCGCTCGGCGGCACCATGACCCTGGAGGACCTCGCGAACTATCGCGGCGAATGGGTCGAACCGGCGCGTACCGAGTATCACGGCTACGAGCTGCTCGAACTGCCGCCGCCTTCCCAGGCCTGGGCGACCAACGAGATCCTCAACATCCTCGGGGAGTGTCTGCCCAAGTGGGCCCCAGGCGAGACACTGCCGTCCCTCGGCCCGGCGAATCCGCAGTACTGGCACATGCTCATCGAGGCGAAGAAGCTCGCCTACGCCGATCTGTTCCATTACAACGCCGACCCCGATGCGGTGAGCGTGCCGCTGACGCGGCTGTTGTCCCCCTCGCACGCGGCCTCGCTGTGCGCGAAATTCGACCCCCACCATGCCTCGAGCACCGGCGCGCCCGGCGACCCAGACCCGCAGGGCGACACCATCGTGCTGTCCACTGCCGACAAGGACGGCAACATGGTGTCCTGGGTGAACAGCAACTTCAGCGAGTTCGGCTCGGGCATCACCGTACCCGGTTATGGGTTCGTATTGCACAACCGTGGCACGCTGTTCACGCTCGACCCGAAGAGCCCGAACGTGATCGCCCCCCACAAGCGGCCGTTCAATACCCTGTCGGCCGGGTTCCTGCTGCGCGACGGGCAGCCGGTCATGACCGTTACTCTGATGGGTGGGGACATGCAGGCGCAGGGACATGCGCAGCTCCTCGTCGATGTCATCGACCTCGGCGCCAACGTGCAGGCCGCCGCGGACCTGGCGCGCTTCCGGCACAGCCAGGTGCCGAACCTCCTGAGCCTCGAGTCCCCGCTCTACGATCTGGTGGGCCCGGCCCTGTCCGCCATGGGGCACACGGTGCGCTCGATCAACGGCGCAGCCGTCGGCGGCGTACAGGTGATCCAGGTCGTGCCGGCCGACGGCGGGCTCCGTTCCTACCGCGGCGGCTCGGATTTCCGCAAGGACGGCCAGGCAGTTGGATGGTGAACGCGTGACCGACCTGAGCCAGTCTCACCTCAAGTTCGGGCGAGGACCGACCCGCCTACACGGAGCAGTCGGTGCGATCGGTTCGACGGCATCGAGCGTCATCCGGCGCACAGTGTGCATCTGCACCCGGTCGTAGCGCGCACCGACCCGCTCGACTGGTTCCTGTGGATCGCCGGCCACTGCGTCAGCTCGAGCCGGTCGGGTCGCGGGGCTTGCGGTCAGCCCGTTGCCTGCCGCGCGAGCGCTGCGGCCTCGTCGGCCGCGAGCGCGGCCCCGTAGTGATACCCCTGAGCCTGATCACATTGCAGCGCGAGCAGCGCGGCGGCCTGCTCGGGTCGCTCCACCCCCTCCGCCGTAACCGAGCCCGAGGCCATGCGCGAGACCGATCACGCCGCGAATCAGCGCCGTCGCTCCGGCGTCATGCACCAGGGACGCGACGAACCCGCGATCGATCTTGCTGCGACTGTCGGGCCGTGGCATTGGCACCAGCGGGGCTTCGACCCTCGATATCGGGATCTGCCGACCTTCACTTCGCTGGCCGCGTCCCGCCGGGGCCCGCTTCCGGCTGTGGTTCGTCAGCTGGTGGTGAGGCAGATGAGGCTCGGGCTATCGGGCCTACGTGCGATCAGGAAGCAGCGGTCTCATGAAGGTCCGCTCGTATCTGATTACGCAGCGGCTGTCGTCGCGGATGCGATCGGCCGCAACGAAGGCCGGGTCGGTCCCGAAGCGTGCCCGGTATTTTTCATAGGTGGCAAGGTCTTCGAAACTGAATAGTGCCAGGGCACGATCGCTGGCCCCCTCTGCCGGAAGAAAGTAGCCGTGGTGCACCCCGCCATGCTGTATCACAAGGTCCATCCAGCGCCGCCCGAACTGCTCGAACGCTTCGATCTTCGCCGGGTCAATGACGTAGCTGACGACACACGTGATCATGGGTGAGTCCCTCCTGGGATGCGCGAATTTACCGGCGCCGGCTGGACCTCGCTCGCGGCAGACGGCGTCTCGGCCCGGCACTAGGGCTGGGGATACGGCTCACCACCCTTGTGCACGAACCGGCCGTCGGCGTTGGAGATCATCATGTCGATGTCGGAGTAGGTGGTGAGATCATGGGGGTTGCGTGAGCCCACCTCCAGGAAGACGGCCATGGCGGACGATTTGTTGATCAGGTGATGCCCGTTACCGGTGCCCTTGGGAAAGCTCGCACAGTCGCCTGCCTGCAGCACCGTCTCACCGCCGTCTTCGATGAGCGTCACCGTCCCTTCAATCACGTAGATGAACTCGTCCTCGTCGCTGTGCCAGTGGCGCTGACTGGACCAGCTGCCGGGCGGGAGGGTCATGAGATTCACCCCGAAATCGCCGAGCGTGCCGGCCTCGCCGAGGCGCCGCCGCATGCGGGCTGCGCAGGGCGCATCGAACGGTGGTGGATACCCGGAACCCTTGCGTGCGGGGACGGCGGCGAGATCGATCTTGGGCATGGACAGCTCCTTCGCGCAGTGACCAGATGCGGTCCGGTGAGCGGCTCACTTTGGAAAACCAGCACGTCGGAGCCTGCCGCCACGGGTTGCCACGGCATGCCCGAACCGTAGCACTGCGGACCCTCGCGCTGGTCGTGGAGACCCCGGTCAAGCAGCGCAGGCTCGTAGAACGCAGCGAGGCATCTGATTAATGATGCTACCTGCCTGCGTAAGCCGGCGACACGATGCACACGCGAAACCCGCTGTTGAGGAAGGGGGTCGACTCTCTGGAACGGCAGGGCATGGATGTTGAGCAACTGGCACGGCCGCTTGCGGCGGCACGCGCCGCGCTCCTGACGTCGCGCCACGCGGTTTGCGCACCGGGTGTCCGACACCGTGAGTCGAGCCGCTCAAGGCGCGCATGGCGGGGGTGAAATTGGGGGAAAAGAGGGGACTCGAACCCTCCATCCTGCCGCTGTCAGGCGGGGTCAATTGGCCCACGGTAGGGTTAACAATTCAATAACTTAGCCCAGCGGCGGCGCTGCAATTGGCACGACGAAGCACGACAGCGCACGATCGACTCCGGCAAAGCTCCCGCATGCCTGCGTCCATACCGGCGGACTGTGCCACAATGACCTAGATCATCTTCCGGTCGTGGAAGCCATTCAGGTCACTCCAGGCGCACGGCTGCTGCGAATTGGACCGGGATGATTCCGTCGATCTTCGCACGCGGCGCACTGGCGGGACTGCCTATCGGCCCCGGAGCGCTCCTCGGGGACCGCGAACCTGAGCAAGTGGACCTAATGTAATCAGCACCCTCACTGCAATGAGGACGGAGAGACGATGCGCAAGAACTACCATCAGGCGCGAAAGCAGAAAGAGCTCGCACGCAAGGCGCGGCAGCAGGAAAAGCAGCAGCGCCGCGCCGCTCGCCCGAACGCAACCAGTGATGATGCGATGGTCGCTCCGCTGGACGAATCGGCTGCCGTGCGTGACCCAACCTCCGGCAGCCAACCATGAGGCTCGCCCTGGTCAGCCCCGCCGCCGCCCGCCAGGAACGCCGCGACCGCTTGCGTCGCGACCGGGCAGCCGCGCTCGCGCTTCGGGTGGTATATCCCGCTATTCAGCAGCTGCGGCTCGAGCTGACATTCCGGAGCAGCACTTCGAGCACACCGGCCGCGCAATGCCACGTGCTGCACCCACCCGCGCGCGCGTTCTTTGAATTTCCCTGCCCTCATGCGGACTGCGACGGCCAGTTCGAACTCACGGCGGCCGTGAGCGCAGCGCTGGCAGATCCCGCGCACCGCGCGGAAGGGGAATTGGAATGCCCCGGCAATCGCGCCAGCGGTGCCGGCTCGAAGCGGCCCTGTCTGCTGCACCTCGCCTATACGGTGACCGCAACGTACTAGACCGCAGCGCGCCGCACCCGGGCTCAGGGCACGTCGACAAGTGCCCCTGCCCCCGGGATGAGAAGGAACCGGAATCAGGTCCCTGCATCCTCACCCGCGCCGCGGTTGAGACGGGCAGGTAACGAGCTCCCTGGGGAAAAGTTGAGCAGGCTTGCCCGAAACTCTGTAGCCTGTGACCCGGCTCGTAATCTTTCGGCTTGTCTGTTTTGGCTGCGATACACCCTCCGGGGCACCGTCTCACGCCACTCTCTCACCCTCGTAAGCTTGACGAACCAGGAGGCAGGTCTGACCTGCCGATTTGCTGTATCCATTCGTGAGTACCCTAAGTGACTAAACTATATGTAGGAAATCTGCCCTTTACCGCGACCGATGAGGCCGTGCGCGCCCTGTTTTCCAAGCACGGCACGGTTGAAAAGGTATCCCTCATCAGCGACCGCGACACCGGTCGTCCGCGCGGCTTCGGCTTTGTCGAGATGTCCAACGCCGATGCATCCCGTGCCATGCAGGCTCTGAACGGCACCGACTTCGAGGGTCGCTCCCTGAAAGTGAACGAAGCCCAGGACCGTGAGCGGTCGGGCGGTGGTAGCCGCGGTCCGCGTCGCTACTGATCAGGATCGACCCGGTGAATGGGGAGGAGCCTGACGCAAGTCAGGCTCCTTGCCCCGCCGGAGGAATCCTCGTCATGACGCCAACCCTGGCGCCGCTCGGCCTCCACCGGCGGGCGATTACACGCGATGTTCATCCGCCAGCCCCCGCGATCTAACGTATCCGCCACGGAGCTCAGCATGACCGACACGAAGACATCAGCCGTCCGCGCTGCTACTGAGATCATCAGGACGCACGCCGAACGCCTGGCGTTCGACGAGCACGAGCGCGCGGAAAAGCGCCGACTCGAGCTGGCCGAACAGCGGTCGAATCTGAATTCCCCGGAGGTGCGCATTCGAGCATGGGAAAAGGTGCATGCGCTGCGCCTGCCTGGCGACCCCCACCATCCGATCCTCGATGTGGTCGCCATGGGCACCGGCCTCACACTCGCGCAGGTGCGGGAAGAGCAGAAAGAGCGCGCCGCGCGACGCAGCGAGCGCACCCAGGCCCCGAAGCCCGACACCTCGGGGTGACCTGGAGCGAGATTCTCGCGAGCGCTCATCTGGCTCGCACCGCAAGCCGTCACACTGGGCCCCGGGGGCGGCGATGCACGACGTCACGATGCTCTGCTGACCAGGGCTTCAGGCCCGCGATGACCCGCTCAGACTGAGACACGGAGCCCAGAGCAGGACTGCCGAACGCACTACTCTGGCGCGGAACGGGGGCGAGGAACATACTGCTGAGGTTTAGCCCGAGTCGAACGCGCCGGAGCGTGCCGATTAATACGTGCCGATGAATGCGATGCGTGTAGAGGCCGGGGGGCAATCTATCATGGTGTCGAATGACTGCTTCAGGCGCCAGAAATGCGCCATGATCGGTCGATATACCAGGTCCGATGACATCAAGGGATTGCAGCAAGTCCTCACGACCTTGGCTCCGCTCATGCTCCTCTGGTGGGTTGCCGTCCGGTGCGCCGGCGTGTCCCCCTGGCTCGTCCTGGTTCCATTGCTGCCCATCATCCTGTTTACCGTACGCGTGTTCGGCCTGATGCACGAATGCGGCCACGGCAGTTTGTTTCGCAGCCGTGGGCTCAATCGCGCGGGCGGGTTTCTGCTCGGCGTCGTATCGGGGATGCCGCAGTACGTGTGGTCGCAGCATCACAACTATCACCATGCACACAACGGCAATTGGGACAGGTACCGCGGACCGTACACGACGCTGTCGACAGATGAGTACGCGGCGCTCACCCGCGCCCAACAGCATATGTATCGGAACAAGTGCAGCGCCCCTGCAGCCCCGCTCGCGGGCTTCATCTATTTGATTTTCAACCCGCGCTTCACCTGGTTGAAGGGGAGCATCGGCCTGTTGGTCCATATGGTCCGAGGGAAGCTGGCACGGCCCAGCGTCTCGTTACGGGCGCATGCGGCGAGCTATCAGACGAGCTATTGGAACTCGGCGCGAGAGTACCGGCACATGCTCTGGAACAATCTCGTCCTGCTGAGCATCTGGGTGTTGATGTGCAGTGTGTGCGGAACGGCGGTCTTTTTCGGCATCTATATCCTGAGCGTATCGATCGCGGGCGGGGTGGGTATCGTGTTGTTCACGGTGCAGCACAACTTCGAGCACTCCTATGCGAGCGACAACGCGCATTGGGACCTCGACACGGGCGCGATGGAAGGCACGAGCTTCCTGGTGCTGCCGCGTTGGCTGAATTGGTTCACCGTGAATATCGGCTATCATCATATTCACCACCTGTCGGCGAGCATCCCGAACTACTGTCTCGTCGCGTGTCACGACGAGTATCAGCATTTGTTTTCGAGCGTCACCCGCGTGAAGTTGTCCGAGGTCCTGGGCGCGTTGAAATGCATTCTCTGGGACACCCGTGCGCAGCGAATCATTTCGGTGGCGGAGTACCAGCGGGGCACCTGAGGCCTCTCATCGCCCGCGGCGATGCAACCCCGACGGTGTAAAACCCGACATCGGCACAGAGTGGCCCGACCACGCTCACTCTTAACTCCGGCAGGTTCATCTTCCGCAGCATCGCGCCGGATCGAGCGTCGCGGCGAGGCGCGCACGATTGTGCTCGGCGGATCCGTCAGAACTCAGCAATCAGATAACCGAAAAAAGCACTCGGCTGGTATTGGGAAAATATGGGGCTGTTGAAGCTCAGATGCTAGGTGGAACCTGCGTCACAGCGCGCCCGGGGGTAGCGCGCCTGGGTGCACTCGCATAGAAATCGGGACACGTGCCGACGCTGTTCGCGCCGAAGTGCTTTTGGCTCAGCTCAAGTCAGCGCCGGCGGCTCGATTGTGATCTGAACCCACGCAGCGCCGCCACGCAGCGCTGCGACCGTTCCGCAACTTGGGAACGACCATGCGTCTCATCGCGCGCACTTTGGATCTAGGAACGGGAACTCCACGCGCCGCGTAAGCATCATCTGTTTTGCTTCGTTTACAGCTTCGTCGCTCGCATCTGCGAGCCACGTTAGAGGGCTGACCCCCGGGAGGGAACGGCAGCGCACCGCGCGCAAATCCAATTCGAGTGCGCAAACTCACAATTGTCGGTGCCGCTGCGGGTGTTGTCCGCAGCACCTCAGCGCCACGTCGATGGATGGGCGCTCCTCGGTCCGGTGCATGACCCGCAGCGCCCGAGTAAGGGGTGGAACATGATCAGGAAATCACATTGGCTGCTCGCGGCTCTGATGCCGCTGGCAATAGCCTCGGTCGGCGCGCAGCAGACTCAGAGCAACTCTCCGCCGCAGTCGAGTTCATCGGGACAGACGACCTCGGCCCCGCCCCCAAATTTTCCGCAGCAGCCGGTGAATTACCCTGCGTCCGCGCCCAACGCTGCGCAGTCGCCCGATCCCCAGCAGCCGCCGGCCTACCCGCCGCCGCCTTCAGGCCATACCGCCGCGCCGACTTACCGCCAGCCGCCCACTGCGCAGCCGGCCGCAGACTATTCGCTGCCGCCACCGAGCTACCAGCCGGCGCCCAATTACCCGTTTTCGCAGGGCCACGCCGCCGACCAGGTGGCTCCCTACCACGTGCATCGCGACACGCGTCACGGACATGACCATGTCTATCCGGACCGGGGCTCCGTCGTTCGCGAGGTGCCGCGGGGAGCGCTGGTCGTCAATTATGCGGGCCTGTCGTACCGATTCTTCGATGGCACCTGGCTCGAGCCGCGCGGGCCTGCTTTCATGGTGGTGTCGCCCCCCATCGGCCTGGTGGTGCAGACATTGCCGCCATTCGCTACGGCGATCTCGAGCGGCGCCGACTCGTACCTCTACGCAGACGACGTCTATTACCGCCCTCG
>Ga0070681_10008017_pt1 | contig 10342 bp, 6 predicted proteins | sample KBSC83BmetaG_FD_65650 | JGI IMG/M metagenome (GOLD analysis project Ga0070681, IMG submission 65650) | Corn rhizosphere microbial communities from Kellogg Biological Station, Michigan, USA - KBS C8-3B metaG | ecosystem: Host-associated > Plants > Roots > Rhizosphere | place: USA: Michigan...
CGCGCATCCGGCCGGCGTGCACATGAACGTGCTGTCCGGGGCGCTGTGGCCGCGCGGGGTGACCCAAGAGGTGCGGGACGCGGCGGTGGCGCGGGTGCGCCGGTGGCTGGGCACCGACCACGCCGGGCAGGCCAACCTGGTCACCGATCCCGACGGGCGGCTGCACCTCGGCCCCGACGTGCGGGTCGACTGGCGGGTGTTCCGCGGGCTCATCGCCCGGGCCAGCCAGGGCGCGGACGCCGCGACCGCCGCCGAGTGCCTCCAGCAGGCGCTGAACCTGGTGCGCGGGCAGGTGCTCGACGGGCGGGACCCCGCCCGGTACGGGTGGCTGTCGGCCGCTGACTTCGGCTACGAGGTCACCGCGCTCGTGGCGGACACCGCCCACAGCCTGTCCGCGCTCCGGCTGACCTGGGGAGACGCGGTCGGGGCGATGGACGCGGCGCGGGCCGGTCTCCGGCTGGCGTTCGACGACGAGATGCTGTGGCGTGACCTGCTCAGGGGCGCGCACGCCACCGGGCAGGAACCGGTGCTGCGCGCGGTGGTCGACGAGGTCTCGGCCCGGGCGGCACTCGATGAGGTCATGTCGCGGATGGCGCCGGAGACGGAGGCGCTCATCGACGAGCTGCTCCCGTCCTGGCGCTCCTCCGCGGCGTAAAGACGCACTACGACGCAGGTGAGGAGGACACGATGAGAGCAAGGGCAACAGTCGGCGCCGCGCTGCTCGCGGTCGCGCTGCTCGCGGCCACGGCGTGCTCCGCGAAGCCCACGGCGAGCACTTTCACGCCCGCTGGCGGCGGGTCGTCCGCGGCTAGCGGCGCCGTGCCGGATGCCGCTAGTTCCCCGGGAGGCTACGTCATGCCTCCGTTTGGCAAGAACGTGCACATTGACATGACGTCCTGGCTGCCCACCGACACGGATCAGGCGCAGGCCGTCAATGCGGACAAGAACTACGAGCTGGCCTTTCTCTACGCGGAGTACCGCGGCGGCCAAGACCAGAGCTGGGAAAACTACGTGAGCCCGGTGATGAAGACCGCAGTTCAGCAGTCGCTGCAGGGCACGGACGTTACGAGCGAGTCCTTCACCGGCACGATCAAGTACTTCGACATGAGCGTCATCCCCGACCCGCTGGTCAAGGGGGACCTCGACGTGTCGACCTGCTTCGACAACGCGGGCTCGTCCAACACCGACCTCACGACCGGGAAGGTCATTCCGGACACGTCGTCGCCCAACACGCACTACGTGCGCATCTCCGATGAGCTTCGCAAGAGCTCAACCGGGCAGTGGCAGGTGATCTCGAGTCTTCCGGCCGTCTACTACCCGCAGGCAAAGCAGTGCAAGCCCTGAACCTCCACGGGAACGAATTATGAAATATCGCGCTATAACGGCTTTTTCGGCCGCGTTTTTGGCGGCTGGTTCGCTTGTCCTGTTCGCTGGTCCGGCCAGCGCGCGCAACGGGCCGCCGTCGGTCGGCTGCACCACCGGCTCCAGTTGCATGGTCGAGTTGAACTGGAACGTAACCTACACGGGGAGCAGCGGCGGCCATAACGGGGTAGTCGTCCCGCCGCCGCCGTGCATCGGAGTTCCCGTGGGCGACGCGTACGTCGGAAGCCAGGCGATCCTCAGCCTCTACGGCGACAACGCGCCGCTGCCCTCGGACAGCCCCACGCCGATCAACGCGACACCGTCCGACACCACGCCGACTGACGGCGGGACGCCGACCGATGGTGCGACTCCGACTGACAGCGCCACCCCTACTGCCACGCCGAGCGCGACGATGACGGCCACCACCGCTGCGCTCATCGTCAAGGCGGTCCCGGCCCTCGACCCGCAGCAGCAGGCGATCGTCGACCAGGCACACGGTTTGCTCGGTACGCACCCGAAGCCGAGCGGCGAGTGGTACCAGATCGCCGGCAACCCCTACGCCAGCGCGAAGGACCAGGCGAAGTGCCTGAAACTGCCTCCGTACATCTGGCAGGCCGGGGCCGACGGGACGATCCACATCGCCGGCTTCAACATCCCGCCGCGGACGCTCGCCGGGCTCGCGTACAGCCAGCTCACCACGGCGGAACTTGGCGACGTCACCCTCAACCCGGCGGACAAGATCGACACGAACCTGCCGACCTTCGTCGACGTCGCGATGACCGAGCCAACGCGCGGCATCCTCGCCGTGACCACCAAGGGCCGCCCGTACGTGTGGGCGACCGCGGAGACGCCGGACGGCACGGCCGCGACGGTCTGGGCCTATGTCACCGGGCTAACCATCGACCCGGGAACGCAGAATGCGAAGCCCTACCACGACGAGCGTTGCGCCAGCGCGCACCTGAGCGATGACGGGCACACCTTCATGCTCGGCTCGCGCTACGCGGCGGACGACATGGCAAAGGTCGGCGCTGGGCAGCAGATCGACTGCGGCGTGACCTACACCGCGCCTGGCACCTACAACCTGACCGTGAGTGTCAGCTGGGACGCGTGCTGGGCCGAGGGCCAGGTAACACCTGGCGGCCCGCCGGCGGGGTGCAAGAAGGTGGACCACGCGGGCGGCCTGACGCCAAGCACCACGCAACCAGTCCAGGTCAACGTCCGCGACATCCAGTCCGTCAACGGCTGAGGTACCCCTGCCGTGACCGCCGCGGCCCGTCGTCCCAGGGATGGCGGGCCGCGGCTCGTCCCGGCCAGGATGGGCCGCGCCGGGTGACGTTACCGGTGAGCCGGGCGGTGTTATCGCGAGAGAAGGCCGATAAGCCCGAGTTCGTGGGCCTTGACGGCCGCCTCGGTGCGGGTCGCGGCGCCCAGCTTGCCGAGGATGTTCGACACGTGCACGCTGGCCGTCTTCGGCGAGATGACCAGGGCGGCGGCGATCTCCCTGTTCGACTGCCCGGCTGCCACGAGGTGGAGGACCTCAAGCTCCCGGCCGGTGAGACCCGGGTCGTCGGCGTCGCCTTCGGTGCCCGCCCGGCGGGTGAGGTCGGCGATCTGCGCGGCGAGGGGAGCGGCGCCGAGCTGCTGCGCGATCGGCGCGGCCCGGCGCAGTCGCGCCCTGGCTTCCCGGCCCGCCCGCGCGGCCATGGCGATCCTGGCGGCGTGGGTCAGCGCGAGGGCCGCCTGGTAGGGCTGGCCGACGGCTTCCCAGGCGGCGACGGCCGCGTCCGCGACCGCGAGCCTGCCGCCGTCGCCACCCGCCTCCAGGCTGAGGGTGGCGGCCGGGTCAAGCGCCGCGTAGGACAGCTGCCACGCCCGTTGCACGGGACCGCAGACGTCAAGCTTCTCCGCGAGTGTCCGCACCCGGTCGAGCAGCGCGACGGCATCCTCACCCGGTGCCTGGATGGCCGCCGCGGCGGCGCTCACCAGCATCGGCCACGCGTACCTGGGGCTGGACAGCCCCACGTCGTACTGCCGCAGCGCCTCGGCGGCGACGGCGACGGCGGCGGCCGGCCCTTCGGCCGCCAGTGTCAGATCGATGTCGAGCATGGCGAAGGGCAGGTGGTGCTGCTCGTCGTAACCGTGGGTGGCGAGCACCGCCCGGCACGCCGCGACCCGCCTGGCCGCGGTCGCGAGGTCGCCGCGGGCGAGCGCGATCGCACCGCTCTCCACCCAGAGCCCGATCCTGGTGCGGACCGGTGGCGCGAGGTCAAGGGCGCGCCCGGTCACCTCCATCGCCTCGTCCCAGCGCCCGAGGTACCACAGCGGCTCGGCCAGGTTGATCGCGAGGAACGCGCCGCTCGTCCGGGCCAGACCGTGCCGTTCGGCGTCCGCGATGCCGCGCCGCGCGGCCCGGGCGGCGCGCTCGAACTCGCCCGCGCCGCACAGCAGGTGCGTCTCGTTGATCACCAGCTTGACCGTGGGGTGGTACGCGGTGCCCTGCCGGGCGATCTCCCGCGCCTGCGTCAGCAGCCGGAAGGGCTCGCTGTCACTGGTCGCGACCTGGTTCCGCCCGGCCTCGATCATCGCCAGGTTGGCGAGCGCCTGTGACTCAGCGTCGCGGTTGCCTAGCTCGCGCGCGAGCCGCAGCGCGTCCGTCGCCCAGGCACGGTACTGCGGCCCGTCGCTGTCGAGGCCGCAGTGCGCGACGGCGAGCAGCAACTCGGTCCTGGCCGACGGCGAGAGGGTCTCAGGCACGAGGGCGAGCGCGCGGTGCAGGTCGGCCTCGGGCCGGAGCCTTCCCGTGTCCTTCTGGAACGCGAACCGCTCCCGCAGCAGCAGGGCGACCCTGACCGGCTCGGTTTCCTCGTCAAGCTCCGCGAGCGCGTGTGCCACGAACGCGAGCCCGCGCTGGTGCTCGCCGGCGTCCTTGGCGGCGGCGGCCGCCTCCTCAAGCACCCGGACGTGATCGGCCCCGATACGCGTCGCGGCGTCGGGCACCTGCTCCCACATCTCGAGTACCCGGTCGAGCAGCATCAGCCGCTCCGCGTGCGCGACCGCGTTCGAGGCCTGGATGGACGCCTGCCACGACCCGATGAGCGCCCACGTGGTGTTGTGCGCCGAGTACCAGTGATGCGCCTTCTCGATCTCGGCCCGGCCCCGCGGTACGAGCGCGGGATCCGCGTCGATCGCACGGGCGAACCGGGTGTGCACCGCGGCGTGCTCGCCTGGCAGCAGGTCGGCGTGCACGGATTCTTGGATCAGCGCGTGCCTGAACGAGTACCCGTCCCCGCTCGTCACCAGGACGTTCGCCGCGACGGCAGGGCGTATCGCGGTGCTGAGCTTGCCCGCGTCGAGCCCGGTGACCTGCGCGAGCAGCGCGTCGGTCGTCATCCCGCTGCCGGCGCTGGCGACGCGCAGCACCTCCTGGGTGTCTTCTGGCAGCCGTCGTACGGCCTGCAGCAGCAGGTCAGCGAGCGTGCCGGGGACCGCGTCGCACTCACCGGCGCAGGCCAGGAGTTCCTCGGTGAACAGCGGGTTGCCCTGGGCGCGCTCGAAGATCGCGTCGGCGAGACCTTGGTCGGGAGTCCGGCCGAGTACAACAGTGGCGAGTTCCTCGGCCTGCCCGCGGGTGAGCGGGGGCAGCTCCGTCCTGTCCACCCAGTCGATCCGCGCTAGCTCGGCGAGCAGCGGCCGGAGCGGGTGGGTGCGGTGCAGCTCGTCGGAGCGGAACGTGACGACGATCAGCACGTTGCCGACCGCCCGCTGGTAGCCGATGAGGAACGCGAGCAGGTCGCGGCTTGACCGGTCCGCCCAGTGCGCGTCTTCGATGATCAAGACGAGCGGCCGCTGCGCGGCGAGCCGCTCGAGAAGGGTGAGGAAGCCCTCGAAAAGATGCGCCCGCGCCTCGCCGGCGGTCATACCGGCCGAGTAGGTGCCGCCGTCTACGGCGGCCGTGGCGGCCTCGCCAGGCGCCGCGGGCGAACGCTCCGCGGTCAGCTCAGGCAGCAGCCTGGCCAGTTCCCGCGCGGCCCGTCCGCTGCCGGAAAGCAGCGCGGCGACCTCATCCGGGCCCGCCTCCCTGACGAGATCGCGCAGCATCGCGGTGAACGGGCTGAACGGCAGCCCGTCGGCGCCAAGCTCCAGGCACGCCCCGGTAAGCACCCGGACCCCGGCACCCCGCGCGGCCGCCGTGAACTCTCCGATCAGCCGGGTCTTGCCCATCCCGGCTTCGCCGCCGATGAGTACAGCGGCAGGCTCGCCCTGGCGTACCGACTCAAGCGCGGTTTCCAGGGCGGCCATCTCGGCTTCCCGTCCGACGAGGACGGGGCTGCACCCTCGTCTGCTCACAACAATGTCAAGCGTCCCAGAGGGGTCTGACATTCCAGCCCGCTCACGCGGGTGCGGGCTGGAATGCCGGTCTGGTTCCTTGTTGCTCGACATCGCGGGCGCCAGCTCGCTAGCCGGGCCGCGTCAGTGACCCGACCGCGCGTGGCGGCCGCGCTCCGGCCGCGGCGCGGGGACCGCGTCCCCCGTCGTCGCGAACATCTCCTCGGCGAAGTCGGGAATCACCGGTACCGTCTCCAGTGCCCTCTCCCTCGCGCGCCTGGCGCGTGCGGCCGCGCGCGCGTCGCGCGCGTCGCGCGCCCGCTGTGCGGCCCGCTGCATGTCCGCCATCCGCAGCCTCGCCACGTCGTACATCACGTTCCCGTTCATTTGGGACCCTCCCCGGTCTCCGCCGGAACCGCCTTGGTTTCCCGCGTACCTACAGGTTCGGTCTAAGGTCCCCCGGTACCGCTATGGGTCGTTCGCCGTATCTTCCGCCTCCCTCGCCGCCTAGGCGGGGTAAGCCGTCTTAGGTCGGCTAAGCCGGTCTTAGCGCGCTAGAAGAGCCACGTCAGCGCGGGCACAGGCCCGCGGGTCAAGGCGTTCGCGCGGCGGCAATAGACTGGTAGCGGCCGCGAGTCGCGGCCCAGCCACGGACGAGCCGCACCGCGGCCCACCGCCGGTGGCCCCAGTTGTTGTCAGTGAGACCGTCCCGATGCCGAATGAGCGAGACTTACGCATGCCCGCACAGCAGGAGATCACCATGACGACCGCGACGGAGCTCGCGACCCGCGACGACATCCGCAACGTCGCCATCGTGGCGCACGTCGACCACGGCAAGACCACGCTGGTCGACGCCATGCTGTGGCAGTCGAACGCGTTCGGCGCCCACGCCCACGTCGCCGAGCGGGTCATGGACTCCAACGACCTGGAGCGCGAGAAGGGCATCACGATCCTCGCGAAGAACACCGCGGTCAAGCACGGCGGCCTGACGGTCAACATCATCGACACGCCAGGCCATGCGGACTTCGGCGGCGAGGTCGAGCGCGGCCTGTCCATGGTGGACGGCGTCGTCCTGCTCGTCGACGCGTCCGAGGGACCGCTGCCGCAGACCAGGTTCGTGCTGCGCAAGACCCTCGAGGCGAACCTGCCCGTCATCCTGGTCATCAACAAGGTGGACCGCCCTGACGCGCGGATCGCCGAGGTCATCGACGCGTGCTACGAGCTCTTCATCGACCTGGACGCCACCGAGCAGCAGATCGAGTTCCCGATCGTGTACGCGTCCGCGCGGGCCGGCCGGGCCAGCCTTAACCGCCCGGCGGACGGCGACATGCCCGACAGCGAGAACCTCGAGGCGCTGTTCGACGTCATCAGGCAGACGGTGCCCGCGCCGGTCTACGACCCGACCGCCCCGCTCCAGGCGCACGTCACCAACCTCGACGCGTCTTCCTACCTGGGCCGGATCGCGCTGTGCCGGATCCACAACGGCACGATCAAGCGCGGCCAGCAGGTCGCGTGGTGCAAGCACGACGGCTCGATCGAGCGGGTGAAGATCAGCGAGCTCTACCTCACCGAGGCGCTCGACCGCGTGCAGGCCGACGAGGCGGGCCCCGGCGACATCGCCGCGATCGCCGGCATCCCCGACATCATGATCGGCGACACCCTGGCCGACCTCAACGACCCGCGCCCGCTCCCGCTGATCACCGTGGACGAGCCGGCGATCTCGATGACGCTCGGCACGAACACCTCGCCGCTAGCCGGCCGGGACAAGGGCACGAAGGTGACGGCCAGGCTGGTCAAGGACCGCCTCGACCGCGAGCTCGTCGGCAACGTGAGCCTCCAGGTGCTGCCCACCGAGCGCCCCGACGCGTGGGAAGTGCGCGGCCGCGGTGAGCTCGCGCTCGCGATCCTGGTCGAGACCATGCGCAGGGAAGGCTACGAGCTGACCGTCGGCCGCCCCGCGGCCGTCACGCGGGAGATCGAGGGCAAGCTGCACGAGCCGGTCGAGCGCCTGTCGATCGACGTCCCCGAGGAATACCTCGGCGCGGTCACCCAGCTCGTCTCGGTCCGCCGCGGGCGGATGGAGACGATGACCAACCACGGCACCGGCTGGGTGCGCCTGGCGTTCCTCGTCCCGTCGCGCGGTCTTATCGGCTTCCGCACCCAGTTCCTCACCGAGACCAGGGGCACCGGAATCGCGCACCACGTCTTCGAGGGTTACGAGCCGTGGGCGGGCGTCATCAGGGGCCGGGCGACCGGGTCGCTGGTCGCCGACCGGTCCGGCGCGGCCTCCAGCTACGCCATGTTCAACCTGCAGGAGCGCGGCTCGCTGTTCGTCCCGCCCGGCACCGAGGTCTACGAGGGCATGATCGTCGGCGAGAACTCGCGCAGCGACGACATGGACGTGAACATCACCAAGGAGAAGAAGGTCACCAACGTCCGCCAGTCCACCGGCGAGGAACTTGAGCGGCTGGTCCCGCCGCGGATCCTCAGCCTCGAGCAGGCGCTTGAGTTCTGTGCCGAGGACGAGTGCGCCGAGGTGACCCCGACCTCGGTCCGGCTCCGCAAGACGATCCTCGACGCGAAAGAGCGCAGCCGGGTCCGCGGCCGCGTCTCCCGCGAACAGGCCTAGGAATCCGGCCGCACTTCCCGGCCTCTGTCGCACAAAAGCACTCAGATTCGCGCGCGCCGTCCATCGGAATCTTTTTGTATTGCCAAGATTCGATATCGCGCGTCACGGTGAACGTCCGCATCGGCATCATGTGCCGAATTGACCGAGATCGTATGTCGGTATACCCATTTCTCCCGTATCGGTATAGCCGCCTTTAAGACCCCGCATAGGCTGACAACGCGCGCCTAGGTTCATGAGGGAGTGCTGTCGGCACGTGGACGGAATTGCGTCGACGCAGTTGAGGGGCGTGCGTCGGCGCGGCGCGAGGCGGACCGCCCGCGGGGTGCGGGCGGGAAGCGGCCAGCGCCGCGGTGTGCGCGGGAGCACCAGGGAAGCGGAGCTTACGAGATAAGCCGGGCTGCCGCCCGAACCCGTTTCATCTTGATCATGTTAATTCGTCGGATTCCACGGTGAAAGAGCCTGCAATAAAGGGATTATCGTCCGGCGTGACGTGCGTCATTGACCATGCGCATAACGCGATCTGGCCAGGGGCAGGGCGGTTGCGGCGTGCGGCCCGGAACCCGTCATAAGACGCGCGTCAGTCATGAGGCCGGCGTTTCGTCTTGAAAGCTGCTGGACTGTAGTGATTACGTTCCGCCTGTGAAAGCATTGCTGAGAGTGACCATTTTGCGCGCCGCGGCGGCCGGCGGCGTTGCGGTGGCGCTGCCGCTCACCGCGGTCCCCTTCGCCCGCACAGAGGTCGCGAAGGCTGCCAGCGAACCGGTGCGCGGGCTGGACATCTCGGCCTATCAGCACGCTGGAACGCCGATCAACTGGACGCTGCTGGCCAGGCAAGGCGTCCGCTTCATCGGGTTCACCGCGCAGGCCCACGCGCTGACCGGGAAGTGGCCGATCATCTACACGACGGCCGCCTGGTGGCGGGAGTGCACCGGATCGACCGGCCGGTTCCGGCACGACCCGCTCTGGCTGGCGGCGTTCGGCGGAACCCGGCCCACCGTGCCGTCCCCGTGGCCGTACTGGACGTTCTGGCAGTACAACAACGCCGGCTTCCTGCCGGGGATCGGCCGGACGGACCTCGACTACTACCAGCCGGGCGGCGGCCTGCCCGATCTCCGCCCGCCCAAGCCCAAGACCGCGAGCCACCGCAAAAAGCCGGCGAAGACCACGCGCCACCCGAAGCCGAAGCAGCCCAAGCGCCACGGATCGGCGTCCCCGCGCTCTCCGGGAAAATCAGATGAGCGCGGAGGCGCCCGTGACCGGGATCCCGGTCACGGGCGCCTCCGCGCTAGCCCAGGCGGTTACCGCTTGCCGGGCACCGCCGGGGTGCCCTTCGCCTTCGGCCGCATGGAGATCTTCGAGCCGAGCCAGACCAGCGGGTCGTACTTACGCCCTGCCACGCGCTCCTTCATCGGGATGAGCGCGTTGTCGGTGATCTTGATGTGCTCGGGGCAGACGTCGGTGCAGCACTTGGTGATGTTGCAGAACCCGAGGCCGAAGTCATCCTGCGCGATGTCCCGCCGGTCCGCCTCGTCGGCCGGGTGCATCTCCAGTTCCGCGATGCGCATGAGGAACCGCGGGCCGGCGAAGGACTCCTTGTTCTCCTCGTGGTCGCGGATCACGTGGCAGACGTTCTGGCACAAGAAGCACTCGATGCACTTGCGGAACTCCTGTGACCGGTTGACGTCCTCCTGCTGCATCCTGAACTCGCCCGGCTTGATGGACGGGTCCGGCGAGAACGAGGGGATCTGCCGCGCCTTGGCGTAGTTGAAGGACACGTCAGTGACCAGATCCCGGATGACCGGGAAGGTACGCACGGGCGTGATCGTCAGCGTCTCGTCCTCGGTGAATGTCGACATCCGCGTCATGCAGCCCAGCCGGGGCATGCCGTTGATCTCCATCGAGCAGGAGCCGCACTTGCCGGCCTTGCAGTTCCACCGGATGGCGAGGTCGGACGCCTGCGTGGCCTGCAGCCGGTGCAGCACGTCGAGGACGACCTCGCCCTCGTTGACCTCGACCTTGTAGTCC
>Ga0070681_10008018_pt1 | contig 10340 bp, 12 predicted proteins | sample KBSC83BmetaG_FD_65650 | JGI IMG/M metagenome (GOLD analysis project Ga0070681, IMG submission 65650) | Corn rhizosphere microbial communities from Kellogg Biological Station, Michigan, USA - KBS C8-3B metaG | ecosystem: Host-associated > Plants > Roots > Rhizosphere | place: USA: Michigan...
GGCGCTTGGCTCTCGTCGCGCGAACACCACCATCCACAGCGCGAAGGAGGCGCCGGCCAGGTTGACGAGCGAATGCACCGCGTCGGACAGGAAGGCGACCGAGCCGCGGGTCCACCAGACGCCGCTCTTCAGCGCGACAATGCGGGGTCTACGTGTTGGTCTGGTCGGCGGGAACGCCGGCGGGCAGGGCGGCCGCGTCGGCGCCTTGCGCCGCGGCGACGGCACCGCAGCCGACGCCATAGCAGGTCATGGAAATCGAGCCGAGCGCGCAGCCCTGCACCAGCGCTTTCGCCGGCTCTGCGGCGCTGGCCAGGCCGGCGACATACAGGAACGGAATGAAATGGTCGGGTGTCGGCACCGCGTGCGCATAGTCGGGATGCCGCGCGACCGAAAGGATGTCGGCGGGCGCGGTGGCCATTTTCTCGCGCACCGCCTCGTCGAAGCGCTGCGCCCAGTCGAAGCCGGAGTCGGGCTGGCGCCAGTCGATGCGGCGCAGGTTGTGCACGATGTTGCCGCTGCCGACGATGAGCACGCCGCGCTCGCGAAGCGGCGCGAGGCGGGCGCCGAGCTCGACGTGATAGTCGAGCGGCTGGTGGCCGTTGATGGAGAGCTGCACGACCGGCACGTCGGCATCCGGGTAGAGGTGCGCGAGCACGCTCCAGGTGCCGTGGTCGAGGCCCCATTCGTCGTCGTCGAGTCCCGCCCACGTCGGCTTGAGCACCTCCACCACCTCCCGCGCGAGCTCGGGCGAGCCCGGCGCCGGATACTGGAACTCGAACAGCTCGGGGGGGAAGCCGTAGAAGTCGTGGATGGTGCGCGGCGCGGCCATCGCGGTGACGGCCGTCGCGCCGATGTACCAGTGAGCCGAGACGACGAGCAGCGCGCGCGGCTTCGGCAGCGATGCGCCGAGGGCGCGCCAGCTCCGCGTGTAGCGATTGTCTTCCAGCGTGTTCATCGGACTGCCGTGCCCGATGAAGATCGCCGGCATTCGTTCCATGGTCAGACGATGGTGCGCCTTTCCGATACGCGACACAACACCGGTTGCGTCACGCGTATCCGCCGTTGGCCCGCAGAACCTGCGAGTTGATCCAGCCGCCGTCCGGTCCGGCCAGGAAGCTGACCAGGCCGGCGATGTCGTCCGTGCGGCCGATCCGTTCCAGAGGCGCGAGCTTGGCGAGTTGCGCAATCTGCTCGGGCGTCTTGCCCGTCAGGAACATGTCTGTCTCCACCGGCCCGGGCGCAATGGCATTGACGGTGATGTTGCGGCCGCGCAGCTCGTTCGCGAGGACGTGGACCAGGCTCTCCACGCCGGCCTTGGACGCGACGTAGGCGCCGTAGGTCGGAAACGACTTGGCGATGGCGCTGGTCGAGAAGGCGATGATGCGGCCGCCGTCGGCCAGACGCCGTGCCGCCTCCGAGAACACAAGGAACGTCCCGCGCAGGTTGGTGGCCATGGTCCGGTCGAACGCGTCGACGTCGCCCTGCGCGATCGGCGAGAGCGGCATGATGCCGGCACAGTTCACCACCACGTCAATGCGGCCGAACTCCTTTTCGGCGTGCTCGAAGAGCCGCCGCACATCCGACTCGCTGCCGACGTCGGCGGCGAGCGCGAAGGCCTTGCCGCCTTGCTCCTTGATCGCGGACACCGCCTGCTCGGCCTTTGCCTGCTCGCGGCCATAGCCGACAACGACGGAGAACCCGTCGGCGCCGAGCCGGATGGCGGCGGCGCGGCCGATGCCGCGCGATGCGCCGGTGACGATGGCGATTTTGCCCTTCACGTCGGTAGATGCTCGAGGCTGCCGCCCAGCTCTTCGGCCGCGGCGCGGAGCTTGGAAAGATAGCGGGCTGCCGCGTCGCTCGACGACAGCGCGGAGGCGATGAACGTGATGTTGAGGCAGCAGACGATGCGGTGGCGCGCGAAGACCGGCACCGCGATGGAGCCGATCTTCGGCAGCCACTCGCCGACCTTGGCGCCGTAGCCGGTGCGCCGCGTCGTCGCGATGAGCTGGGCGACGAAGCGCTTGTCGCGCGCGTCCGCGTCTTCCGGGGCAGTCGATCGGGCCAGGCTCTCGACGATGATCCGCCGCTCCTCGTCGGGGCAGAAGCCGAGATAGGCGCGCCCGGTCGCCGAATGCAGCATCGGCAGGCGCGTGCCGGGGCCGAGCGTGTCGATGGTGAGCGGGCTGCTCGGCCGGGTGGTCTCGCGCAGGTACATCGCATTGCCGAAGAAGGTGGAAAGGTCGGTCGGCCAGACGATGTCCTGCTGCAGGGCGAGCATGATCGGGCGGGCGAGCTCGCGCACCCACGTCTCGTCGCGGAAGCCGTTCGAGAGCGAGCGCACGAGCGGCGTCAGCTCGTAGACGTCGCGCTCCTCGCGCTTCCTGACGTAGCCGGCGGAATCGAGCGTCTCCAGGATTCGATAGAGCGACGGCCGCGGGATCTGCGTGCCGCGCGAGAGCTCGGACACGGTCGCTTCGCCTCGGTCGTTCAGCGCGCGCAGCGTGGCGAGCGTGCGCAGCACGCCACGGGCGAGGGATGCATCGGCGTTTTTCTTCTGCATGCTGTCCGGTGGCCGGACAGCTTAATTCAAAACCATTGACCGCGGCGGCCGCTCGATCCTAAGTTCGCCCGGAGGAGGGGAAATGGATCTCGGGCTCAAGGGTCGCTCGGTTCTCGTCACCGGCGCCTCGCGCGGCATCGGCCGTGCGATCGCCGAGGCGTTCGCGCGCGAGGGCGCGCGGCTCACGCTCGTGGCACGCGACGCGGCGGCGCTTGGCGAGCTGAAGCAGCATCTCGCGGGCGCGTCGGTCGAGACGATGGCGATCGACCTGGCCGAGCGCGGCGCGACGCAGCGCGTCGCCGAGGCGCATCCGCAGGTCGACATCCTCGTCAACAACGCCGGCGCCATCCCGCGCGGCGACATCACCCAGATCGACGACGAGCGCTGGCGGGCCGGCTGGGAGCTGAAGGTCTTCGGCTACATCGACATGACCCGCTGCTATTACAAGGCGATGCAGGCGCGCCGCGCGGGCTGCATCCTGAACGTGATCGGCATGGGCGGCGAGAAGCTCGACTACGAATACGCTGCCGGCTCGACGGGCAACGCCGCGCTGATGGCCTTCACGCGCGCCGTGGGCAGCGAGAGCCTCGAGTACGGCGTGCGGGTGCTCGGCGTGAACCCCGGCAGCGTGAATACCGAGCGCACGCAGCGGTCCCTGCGCTTCACCGCCCAGGCGCAGCTCGGCGATGCCGAGCGCTGGCGCGAGCTGATCACCGACCGCCCGGCCGGCCGGCTGATCGAGCCGCGCGAGATCGCGGACGTGGTGGTTTTCCTCGCCTCGGAGCGCGCGAGCGCCGTGAGCGGCACGATCGTGAGCGTGGACATGGGTTATGCGGCACGGTCCTACCCGCGGAAGGCAAAGTGAAAGAAACCATCGAGCAGATCGGCACGCCCGAGGGCCCGATGCGCGCATTCGCCACGCGCCCGAGCGAGGGCGGGCCCTTTCCCGCGGTCGTGATCTTCATGGACGTATGGGGCCTGCGCGAGGAGCTCTATGAAATCGCGCGGCGCGTGGCCACGGTCGGCTACTACGTCGTGATCCCGGACTTCTATCATCGCCAGGGGCCGGCCGTGTCGTTCGATTTCCGCAACGCCGACAACAAGGTAATCTCGGTCGCGCGGCTGCCGGAGGCTGACCGCCAGGCGGTGGAAGGCGCACTCGCCCGGCTCACGAACGCGATGGTGATCGACGACGTAAGGGCTCTGCTCGGCTTTCTCGCCGCGCAGCCGGAGGTGATCGACGGGCCGAAAGGCGCGATCGGCTACTGCATGGGCGGCCGCCATGCGTTCTGCGCGGCCACGCAGTTCCCGGACGAGTTCCGGGCCACCGCCAGCCTGCACGGTACCGCGCTCATTTCGCAGAAAGCCGATTCGCCGCACCTTCGGGTTGCGCGCATGCGGGGTGAGGTGTACTGCGGCTTTGGCGAGAATGACGTCCATACGCCGCCCGCGCTGGTCGCCGAGCTGGCGGGCCTCATGCGCAAATCCGACGCGCGCTATCGATACGAAGTGCACAAGGGCGCCGACCACGGCTATGCGTTGCCGTACCGGGATGTCTACGACGCCCAAGGCGCGGCGCGCGACTGGGAGCTGATCTTCGCCATGTTCCAGCGCCAGATGCGGGCGTGAATCTCCTTCCGCTTCTCACGATCAACAGCTTCACGCTCGGCGGGCTGCTTTTCCTCCTGTCGGCGGGTTTCTCGCTGATCTTCGGCCTGATGCGCATCCCGAACCTCGCGCACGGCGCCTTCTTCATGCTCGGCGCCTACATCGGCACCAGCCTGCTGATCGGCCTCAAATGGAATTTCTGGGCCGCGGCATTGGCGAGCGCCCTCGCGATCGCCGTGTTCGGCATGGTGCTCGAGTGGCTGTTGCTACGGCGCCTCGCCGGCCGCGAGCAGGCGCAAGTGCTGGTGACGCTCGGCATCACCCTGATGGTGGCGGACGGGTGCCTCGTCTTCTGGACCGGCGATCCGATCTCGGTGCGCACGCCGGCCGGGCTGCATGGATCGCTCGCGGTCGCCGGCACCGCCTTTCCGCTCTACCGCCTCGCGATCATCGCCGTGGCGGTGGCGATCGCCACCGGCCTGTGGCTGCTCCTCGAAGGTACGCGCCTCGGCGCGAAGATCCGCGCCGGCGTCGACGATCCGGTGATGGCGCGCGTGGTCGGCATCCCGGTGCCGCGGCTCTTCACCTTCGTCTTCGCGCTCGGCGCCGGGCTCGCCGGCTTCGCCGGCGTGATCGGCTCGCCGATCCTCTCGGTCTATCCCGGCCTCGACCTCGACATGCTGCCGCTCGCGCTCGTCGTGGTGATCCTGGGCGGCGCCGGCAGCCTGGTCGGCACGATGGCGGGGAGCCTGCTCGTCGGCTTCGTCTTCAACTTCGGCCAGGCCTACTTCCCCGAGCTCGCCTACTTCGTGCTCTTCCTGCCGATGGTGGTGATGCTCGTCGTGCGGCCGCAAGGCCTCTTCGGCCGCGGGGCGGCGTGACGAGCCGCATCGCAAGCGCCATCGCGCTGCTCGCGCTCGCCGCGGCGCCCGCGTGGATCGGCAGCGACTACTACCTGAACGTCCTCAGCCAGGTGCTGATCGGCGCCATCTTCGCGCTCGCGCTCAACGTGATCGTCGGCTACGGCGGGCTGGTGTCGATCGGCCACGGCGCGCTGTTCGGCATCGCCGCGTACGCCGCGGCATTGCTTCTCAACGCCGGCTACGGGCACTTCGCAGCCATCGTCTTCGGCCTCCTCGTCACGCTCGTGGCGACGGCCTTGTTCGCGGTGCTCTCGCTGCGCGCATCAGGCATCGGCTTCATGATGATCACGCTCGCGATCGGGCAGCTCCTCTGGGGCCTGGCGTACCGCTGGGTGACGCTCACGAACGGCGACAACGGCATCAACCTGGCCGCGCGGCCGCAGCCCTTCGGCCTCTCGCTCGCCGGCGCGGACGCGTTCTTCTATGCCACGCTGCTCGTCTTCCTCGCCGCGCTCGTCTCCATGACGAGCTTCATCCGCTCGCCCTTCGGCGAGAGCCTGGTCGGCACGCGCGAGCAGCCGCGGCGCATGACCGCGCTCGGCTTCAGCGTCTGGCGCATCCGCTTCTTCGCCTGCCTCTTTTCCGGGATGTGGAGCGGCGTGGCGGGGCTGCTCTTCATGTACTACAACCAGTTCATCAGCCCGCACGCCATGTCCCTCTCGGCCTCGGCCGAGGCGCTCCTCATGGTGATCGCCGGAGGCTCGGGCACCGTCCTCGGCCCGATCGCCGGCGCCGCGCTCGTCGTCATCATGAAGTTCGTCGCGAGCGCCTACATCGAGCGCTGGAATTTCGTGCTCGGTGCGATCTTCGTCTTCATCGTGCTGGTGATGCCCGAAGGGGTGCTGCCGGGCTCGGCGCGGCTGCTGGGCGCGGCATGGGGCAAGCTGAAAGGCGCCGATGCGCGCGCTTGAGATCCAGGGCCTGACGAAGGCGTTCGGCGGCCTGAAGGTGACGCGCGACGTGAACCTGTCGGTCGAGCCGGGCGAGCGGCGGCTCGTCATCGGGCCGAACGGCGCCGGCAAGACCACGCTCTTCAACCTGATCACCGGCGAGCTGCGTCCCGACGCCGGCCGCATGAGCGTGTTCGGCCAGCCGCTCGACGATCTGCCGGCCTGGCGGCGCGCGCATCTCGGCCTCGCCCGCACCTACCAGATCATCACGCTCTTCCCGAAGGCTACGCTCGCCCACAACGTCTGCCTCTCGGTGCTCGGCCTGTCGAGGGCCCGGTGGCGGCCGTGGGGCGCGCTCGCGCGCGAGCAGGCCTTCGACGCCCGGGCGCGGGAGACGCTCGCGCAGGTGGAGCTCGCGCATCTCGCCGGGCGGCGGTTGTCGGAAACCTCCTATGGGGAGCAGCGCCGCACGGAGATCGCGATGGCGCTCGCGCAGCGGCCGCGGCTCCTGCTGCTGGACGAGCCGTTCGCCGGGCTGTCGCTCGACGAGCGCAACGACGTGCGCAAGCTCCTCGCGCGCATCCCGCGCGACGTGACCATCGTCATGATCGAGCACGACATGGATGTCGCGCTCGAGCTCGCCGACCGCATTACGCTGATGCACTTCGGCGAGGTGGTGGTCGAAGGCACGCGCGACGAAGTGGTCGCGCATCCGCGTACGCGGGAGATCTACCTTGGTGCTTGAGCTCGACGCCGTGCAGGTCTACTACGGCGACAGCCATGTGCTGCACGGCGTTTCGCTCGCGCTCGGCGAGGGGCGCCTTCTCGGCCTGCTCGGCCGCAATGGCGCGGGCAAGACCACTTCCTGCGCCGCGGTGGTGGGCGTGGTACCGCCGCGCGAAGGCGAGATCCGCCTGTTCGGCAAGCGCGTGAGCGGGCTTGCGCCGGAAGCCATCGCCGGGCGTGGCCTCGCGCTCGTGCCGCAGGGCCGGCGCATCTTCAAGAGCCTGACCGTGCGCGAGAACCTGCTGGTGGCGAGCCGCGAGCGCAAGGCGAGAGCGCACGAGACGCTGCGCGAGGTGTTCGCGATGTTCCCGCGTCTCGGCGAGCGGGAAACGCAGATCGCGGGCCTGCTTTCCGGCGGCGAGCAGCAGATGCTCGCCATCGGCCGGGCGCTGATGGCGCGGCCGCGGGTCCTTCTGATGGACGAGCCGTCCGAAGGGCTCGCCCCGATGATCGTCGCCGAGGTGATGGGCGCGATCCGGCGGCTCAAGGCGCAGGGCCTTTCGATCCTGCTCGTCGAGCAGAACGCACGCCTCGTCCAGGACGTGGCGGACGACATCGTTATTCTGAACAGCGGCCGCGTGGTGGCCGCGGGCGCGAGCGCCGAGCTGCAGAAAAGCGGCATCGATTTCGCGCATCACCTGGGGGTTTTCTAAAGGAGGATGTCATGAGCTTGAACCGCCGTCGTTTCATGATTGGAGCCGGCCTGATGGCCGTCACGCGCGCACCGGCCTTCGCGCAGAACCCGCCGGTGCGCATCGGCCTGCTCACGGTAAAGACCGGCCCGCTCGCCACCGGCGGCATCCTGATGGAGCAGGGCATCCGCACCTTCCTCAAGAGCCGCAACAACACGCTCGCGGGCCGCAAGGTCGAGCTGATCGTGGGCGACACGGCGGGCAACCCGGCCGGGGCGAAGACCAAGGTGCAGGAGCTCGTCGAGCGCGACAAGGTCGACCTGATCATGGGCCCGATCGCGGCGTTCGAGCTGCTGGCCATCAACGACTACATCGTGCAGGCGAAGATGCCGATCCTCAGCATCGCCGCCGCCGACGACATGTCGCAGAGGAAGCCCAATCCCTGGTTCATCCGTACCACGGCCTCCTCGTCGCAGGTCTGCCACGTGATGGGCCACTACCTCGCGAAGGAGCGCAATCTCAAGCGCGTCGGCGTCATCGCCGACGACTTCGCCTACGGCTACGAGCAGCTCGGCGGCTTCAACAAGGTGTTCGAGGACGAGGGCGGGCGCGTGGTGAAGAAGCTCTATTCGCCCCTCTCGACCGCCGACTACGTGCCGTACATCGCGCAGCTCACCGGCGTCGACGGTGTCTTCACCGGCATCGGCGGCGGCACGGTGCGCTTCATCCGCCAGTACGCGGATCTCGAGGGCGCGAAGAAGATCCCGCTCTTCGGCGGCCAGACCACCATCGACGACTCGCTGCTCAAGAACCTGGGCGACGAGGCGATCGGCGTGGTGACGGGCACCTCGTACACCGCCTCGATCGAGACGCCGACCAACCGGCGCTTCGTCGAGGAGTTCCGCCGCGACTACAACAACGTGCCGGGGTCTTATTCCGCCGGGCTGTACATGAACGGCATGGTGGTCGAGGCGGCGCTCGCCAAGACCGGCGGCCGGGTCGACAACCGCGAGGAGTTCGTGAAGGCGATGCGCTCCGTGTCGCTGACCGACAGCCCGCGGGGTCCGCTAAAGTTCGACCATTTCGGCAACGCGGTCGGCAACGTGCACGTCGTGCGCTGCGAAAGGAAGGGCGCCGAGCTGGTGAACACCATCATCAAGGTGTACGAGAACGTGAACCAGTTCTGGACCTACGGCGAGAAGGCCTTCCTCGCGCAGCCGGTCTATTCGCGCAACTTCCCGCCGAGCCGCTTCCTCGAGTAGCCATGCCCAAGCGCCCCTATCCGTCCAAGGTTGACCCGCGCCTCTACCGGCGGGCGAACGCGCTGCGGCGCGACGTGACGAGCGCGCAGTACGTCGCCACGTCCGACGACCTCGATCCGTCGCTGGTGCCGGTGCGCGAGATCCTGACGGAGTTCATCTGGGGCAAGGTGTGGCTGCGGCCCGGTCTCGACCGGCGCACGCGCAGCTTCATGAACCTCGCCATCCTCATCGCGCAGAACCGCACCGAGGAGCTGGTGGCGAACTTCCGCGTCGCGGAGAAGAACGGCCTGTCGCGCAACGACATCGCCGAGGCGATCCTGCACGCGGCGGCGTATTGCGGCGGGCCGGCGGGCGTCGGCACGGTGGCGCTGGCGCGCAAGTACTTCAAAGAACGGGATGCCAACAAAAGGAAAGGAAAGAAGCGATGAAATCGCTGCTCGCTCTCGGACTGTGGCTCGCCAGCATGACGGCAACGGCGCAACCCTATGTCACCCAGCCCATCAAGCTGGTCGTACCGACCGGGCCGGGCAGCATCGCGGACACCGTGACGCGCCTCATCGGCCAGGCACTGAGCCAGCAGCTCGAGCAGCCGATCGTGGTGGAGAACAAGGTGGGGGCGAACGGCATCATCGGCGCCGACGCGGTGGCGAAGGCGGCGCCCGACGGCCTGACGCTGATCGTGGGCAACGTCTCCACGCATGCGATCAACGCGGCGATGTACGACAAGCTGCCGTACGACCCGGTGCGCGATTTCGCGCCGGTTTCGCTGGTCGGCTTCGTCCCCTATGTACTGGTGGTGGGCGAAGGGGTGACGGCGAAGACGGTGGCGGACGTCCTCGCGCTTGCGCGCGCGCAGCCGGGCAAGCTCACGTACGCGAGCGGCTCGGCGCCGAGCATCGTGGCGATGGAGCTCATCAAGCGCGCCGCCGGCATCGATGTCCTGCAGGTGAACTACAAGACCGTGCCGCAGGGGCTGATGGACGTGATCTCCGGGCGCATCGACATGCAGGTGGCCGACACCGGCGTCGCCATCGCCCACATCCGCACCGGGAAGGTACGTCCGCTGATGAGCGTCTCGTCCCAGCGCACGACGCTCCTGCCCGAGGTGCCATCGCTCGCCGACGCCGGGCTGCCGAAAGTGGACGTGATTGGCTGGTGGGGATGGTATGCGCCGGCCGGTACGCCGCCGCCCGCCATCGCGCGGCTGCACGAGGCGATCGTCAAGGTAACGGCGCAGCAGGCGCTGCGCGAGCGCGTCGCCGGCTTCGGTGCCGAGCTGAAGGGCGGCTCGCCGGCAGAGCTGGTGGCATTCACCCGCGAGCAGAGCGCGCTTTACGCGCGCCTCATCAAGGAAGCCGGCATCAAGCCGCAATGAGCGCGAACCCGGCAAAAGCGAAGCTCGCCGCCGGCGAGTTCGTCCTCTGCATGTCGCTGCGCCAGCTGCGCAGCGCGGATGCCGCGCTGATCGCCCAGGCGGCTGGCTTCGATGCGGTGTACATCGATCTCGAGCACGCCGCGATGACCATCGCCGAGGCGTCGAACATCTGCATCGCGGCGAGCGCCCTCGGCCTTACGCCGTTCATCCGCGTGCGCAGCCCTGCGGCGGCCGACATCGCCGGGGCGCTGGATGCGGGCGCGCTCGGCGTCATCGTGCCGCACGTGGCGAGCGCGGCCGACGC
>Ga0070681_10008019_pt1 | contig 10339 bp, 10 predicted proteins | sample KBSC83BmetaG_FD_65650 | JGI IMG/M metagenome (GOLD analysis project Ga0070681, IMG submission 65650) | Corn rhizosphere microbial communities from Kellogg Biological Station, Michigan, USA - KBS C8-3B metaG | ecosystem: Host-associated > Plants > Roots > Rhizosphere | place: USA: Michigan...
GCTATGCTCGTCATCCTGCTACGACCACGTCTTCATGCTGGTCGAGGCGATGAAGAAGGCCGGCTCTGTCACCGACGTGGCGAAGATCCGCAAGGCTCTGCTCTCGATGACCTACGATGGGCTGTGGAAGATCAGCTATGACGAGCACGGCGAGGAAATCTTCAATTTCGATATCGTCCACATGACGCGTGGCGGCAAGATCGCGGTGACCAGCGTCGAGGCGCGCTAGATTCAAGAACGCAAGAGTTCCGGCCTCGCATGGTACAACTGCTTATCGGCCAGGCGCTGAACGGGGTCATCGTCGGGACGCTCTACGGGATCATCGCCCTCGGCGTGACGCTGACGTTCGGCATCACCGGTATCGTGAACTTCGCGCTCGGCGAGTTCATGATGATCGGCGCCTATTTGACATGGTACCTCGTCGACGTGGCCGGACTGCCCTTTGCCGTCGCCCTGCTGCCCGCCGTCGTGGGGGCGGCGGGCTGCGGGTTCGTCGCCGACCAGCTGTTGTTCCGCTTCACCCGCAACAACTTGATCAACGGCCTGCTCGTCTCGATTGGCCTGATATCGGTCGTCGAATCCGGCGCGCTCCTGCTCTGGAGCGCCACCCCCAAGGATATGAGCTATGTGCTGACCGGCTCCGTCCAGCTGGCGACGATAAGCTTGCCGGAGATGAAGCTGGTGGTGTTCGCGCTGCTCGCCGCGGTGATCCTTCTCACCTATGCCGCGCTGTCGCGCACCTGGATGGGGCGGGCGGCCTACGCCTTCGCGCAGAACGCCGAAGCGGCGATGTTGATGGGGGTGAAGACGGCACGCCTGCAATCCGGCGTCGTCGTCTACTCGACGGCGCTCGCCGGCTTCGGCGGCGCACTCTACGCAAGCCTTTACTCGCTCGAGCCGGCGATGGGCGGAATGTACATCCTCAAGGGAGTCGAGGCGGCGATCCTGGGCGGCATCGGCTCGCCGCTCGGCTCGCTCGTCGGCGGAATCATTCTCGGCGTCACCGAGGCAATCGGCTCGATCTACCTGCCGAGCGCCTTTCGCGATGCCTATGGCCTCGTCTTCATCGTCGGGATACTGCTCTATAGGCCCTCGGGCCTCTTCGGGTCGGATAGATGAAGGCGCTTCGCTGGCTGCCCTGGGCCGCCCTCGCCGTCTTGCCGCTCCTCCTGCACAGCAACTTCATACTGACCATCTTCATCTTCAGCTTCATCCTCGGGATGACGGCGGTCAGCTTCAACCTGGTGTTCGGCTTCACCGGGCAGCTGTCGATGTTCCATGCCGCCGCGTTCGGGCTCGGCGCCTACATCACCTATCTCGCGGTGTCGCTCTGGCATGTCTCGTTCTGGATCGCTCTCCTGCCGTCGACTGCATTCACCATGGCGATCTCGCTCGTCGTCGGCGCGATCTGCTTCAAGTTCAAGCTCAAGGCGTTCTATTTCGCGGTCGTCACCTTGGCCTTTTCCGAGCTCGCCCGCCTCGTCGTGCTCAACTGGAACAGCGTCACCAATGGCACCCTCGGGCTGATGGTGCTCGACAAGCCCGTGCTCTGGCTGCCCGGCGCGGGGTCCGTCAAGATCGACGGCACGACCGCCTGGTATTATTTCAGCCTCGCCGGCCTGCTGCTAACCGTCGCGGTGTGCGCGATCGTGCTGCGCTCGTGGATCGGCCGGTGCTTCGCGGCGATCCGGCTCAACGAGGATCTGGCGCAGACCCTCGGGATCGACATCTTCCGCTACAAGCTTCTGTCCTTCATGATCGCGAACGTGCTGGCGGCGCTCGCCGGCAGCTTCTACGCCTTCTACATCGGCTATATCGAGCCCGGCTATCTCAGCATCGCGCAGTCGCTCGACATCATCGCGATGGTGCTCGTCGGTGGCCGCTCGTCGATAATCGGTCCGATCGTCGGCGCCTTCGTCCTTACCGGCCTGCCTCATGTGATCGAGCTGTCGGCCGAGGTCCGCGTCATCCTCTACGGCCTGATCCTGATCCTGACCATTCTGCTGATGCCAAACGGGATCGTCGGCACGCTTATGGGCCGCCGCCGTGCTGCTTGAGGTGATCGGCCTGACCCGCCGGTTCGGTGGCTTGGTCGCGCTCTCGGAGGTGTCCTTCGGCATCGCCGCCGGCGAGATCCTCGGGATCTTCGGGCCGAACGGCTCCGGCAAGACGACCTTGCTCAACGTCATCAGCGGGAGCTTTCCGCCGAGTGCCGGCCATATCCGGTGGAAGGGGCAAGGAATCGAAGGGCACAAGCCGCACCGCATCGCCGCCGCGGGCATCGTCAAGACATTCCAGAATCCCCAGCTCTTCCTCGAATTGACGATCCACGAGAACGTCGCGATCGCCAGCCATCTGCGGCTGAAGCGTCAATTCGGCTCGCGCCGGTTCGCCGAGCTGCTGCCGTGGCGCGGCGCCGCCCGCCACCCCGAGATCTCGGCACGCATCGATCATGTCCTTGCCCTGTGCCGGCTCGACGATGTTCGCGACCAGCTCGCGGCAAGCCTGTCCTATGGTCAGGAGAAGATGCTCGGCGTCGCGATGGCGATGATGTGCGAGCCGGAGCTGCTGCTTCTCGACGAGCCGGCCTCCGGGCTCGGCGAGGATGAGATCGGCAATCTCGAGGCGGTGCTGCGCGATCTGCGCGCCGCCGCGACGACGTTGTGCATCATCGATCACAAGGTCGATTTCCTGGGCCGCATTGCCGACCGGGCGATCGCGCTGCAGCAAGGCATCAAGATCGCCGAGGGGACGCCGGACGAGGTGCTGCGCCATCCCCGTGTCATCGAAGCCTATCTCGGCCGCCAGCATGCTCGCGCTTAGCGGCCTCAACGTCCATTACGGCAAGATTCACGTGCTGCGCGACGTCGCGCTGCGCGTCGCCCCGGGCGAGGTCGTCGGCCTGGTCGGGCCGAACGCCGCCGGCAAGACCACGACGCTGCGCACGCTCATCGGGCTGAAAGGCATGACGAGCGGTGAGATCCTGTTCGATGAACAGGCGATCGGCGGCCTGCCGACTCCGGCACGCGTCCGCCGCGGCCTGGTGCTGGTTCCGGAAGGACGTCAGGTCTTCCCGAAATTCTCGGTGCTCGACAATTTGACCATGGGGGCGTTCTCCCGTCCCGACCGCAATGCGCTCGCGGCCGACCTCGCTGAAATCTTCGCGCTTTTCCCGCGCCTCGAGGAAAGGCGCAGCCAGCGTGCCGGCCTGATGTCGGGCGGCGAGCAGCAGATGCTCGCGATCGGCCGCGGGTTGATGGCGAAGCCGCGCATGCTGTTGCTCGACGAGCCGACGCTTGGCCTGGCGCCGATCATCGTCGAGGAAATCGAGCGCATCGTCGCGACCTTGGCGAAGAAGGGGATGACGATTCTGATCGCCGAGCAGAATGCGGCGATGGCGCTGCGCGTCTCGCACCGCGTCTATGTCCTGACATCGGGCCGCATCTCGCTCGAGGGAACGCCCGCCGAGCTCTCGAAATCGTCCGAGATCACGCGGCTCTATCTCGGTACGTAGCCTAGCGTTGTGGCGCCAACGCTTGACCCCTAGTCACGTGTTGGCGCCACAACACATCCATTTGACTTTGCTAGTGTTCCGGCCTGACGGTTGGGAACCAACCGTCAGAGTCGGAACACTAGCGGGCGACCGGACGCGAAGCCGTCGAGCGGCGGCCGCGCGACGCCAGAGGCAGACCGCCGGCGAACCGCGCTCGATCGCCTAGCGCCTCCTCGATGCGCAGCGCCTCGTTCCATTTCGCCATCCGCTCCGAGCGGGCGAATGAGCCGACCTTGAGCTGGCCGACGCCCCAGCCGATCGCGAGATGCACGATCGTGGTGTCCTCGGTCTCGCCCGAACGCGCCGAGACGATGGCGCCCCAGCCGCAGTCGCGCGCCGCGTCGAAAGCCGCTTTCGCCTCGGTGAGGGTGCCGATCTGGTTCGGCTTGATGAGCACCGCGTTGCAGGCGCCCGCCGCCGCCGCCCGGCGTACCCGTTCGGCGCTGGTCACCAGGAAGTCGTCGCCGACGATCTGCACGCGTCCATCGGCCGCTTCGGTAAAGCGCCGCAGCCCCTCCGGGTCATGTTCGGAAAGCGGGTCCTCGATCGATTGGATCGGATAGCGATCGAGCCAGCCGAGCAGCATCTCCACCATGCCGTCGGAATCGAGATGGCGGTCGTCGAGGGCGAGGCGGTAGCGGCCGTCGCGGTAGAGCTCGGACGCGGCGATGTCGAGCGAGATGGCGATCTTGTCGCCCGGCGTGAAGCCGGCCCGCTCGATCGCCGACACCAGCGCGTCGAGCGCCGCCTCGTTGGACTCGAAGGCCGGCCAGAAGCCGCCCTCGTCGGCGACGCCTTGCAGCAGGCCGCGTTCCGCCATCGTCTGCTGCGCCGCGCGGTAGATCTCGGCCGTCCATTCGAGCGCCTCGTCGAATGAGGCGGCGCCGGGGGCGACGACCATGAAATCCTGAACGTCGACGCGCCGCCCGGCATGGGCGCCGCCGCCGAAGATCTGGATCTCGGGCAGCGGCAGGATGGCCGGCCCGCCTTCGCCCAGAAGATGGGCGTAAAGCGGCAGTCCGGCGGCTGCCGCCGCCGCATGAGCGGCCGCCATCGATACGGCGACGATCGCATTGGCGCCGAGCCGGCTCTTGTTCGCGGTTCCATCGGCGCGGATCATCGCCCGGTCGATCGCTTCCTGGTCGACCGCGTCCAGCCCGGCAAGCGCCGCGGCGATGTCGCCGTTGACGTGGCCGACGGCGCGTCCGACATCGAGCCCGCCGAGGCGGGCGCCGCCGTCGCGCAGCTCGCGCGCCTCGCCGCCACCCATGGATGCGCCCGCAGGCGCGATCGAGCGGCCGACGGCGCCGCCGGCCAGCGCGATCTCCGCTTCGACGGTCGGACGGCCGCGCGAATCCCACACGCGCCGCCCGCGCACCTGCTTGATGGTGCTGTCGCTCATGTCGTTGTCCCTTCATGCCAAATCTCGTCGCGCCATGCCTGGCTCACCTCGGCGAGCCGCGTCGCCGGATAGGCCAGAAACCGGCGCGCGAGCCGGCGAACCCGGTTTTTGTCGCGCTCCGCGGTGATGTACTCGACCGGCGACTTGCCGTCGACCCGCGCGAGCAGAAGTCCCGGCAACAGGCGCGCGGCACGGCACTCGAGAGCTTCCGGCGCCTCCCACGCGGCTAGCTGCAAATAGCGCCCGGCCAGGCTCTCGAAGCAATCGAGGAATCTCTTCGCCGCGGCCTGGTTCCACAAGCATTTGAGCAGCAGATGATTGAGGCAGAAGGCGAGATCGAATGCCGGATCGCCGAACCAGGCGCATTCCGCGTCGAGAAAGACGGGACCGTCCGGTCCGATCAGGATGTTCTTCGGGCTGACGTCGCCGTGGACGAGCACGCGTCGCATCGCAGCCGTCGTCTCGACCAGGGCGCCGAGCGCGGCGGCGCGATCGGGATGGGCGCGGGCGGCGGCGAGGAGATAGGGCTCGAGCCGGATGGCATGGAAACCGGCATCGGTCGCGAAGCGTGCCGCCAAGTCGGCCCGATCGGCCGTTGCGTTATGGATCCGAGCGAGGCGTTCGCCAACCGCCGCTGCGGTCGCCGGCTCGGCGATCCCGTCGCGCAGCTGGGCCTTCCAAAGCTTGTATTGCGCCGGCTCGAGATACGCCATCGCGAACAGCCCGGCATCGGCGTCCCGGGCGATCAGCTTGGGCACGGAGCCGGGACAGATGGCGCCGGCGACCTCGAACCACGCCCATTCGTGACCGTTGCGGCTGATCGGCGCTTCCCAAAGCTGCGCCACCTTCAGGCGCGGCAGGGCGCGCTTGACGCAGACCCGCATCCCGTTCAGCTCGACCAGGCGGATATCGGACGACACCCCGCCCTCGAGCGCGGTGATGCGAGGGTGCGCGCCGCGCGGCACCACGCCGAGGCGTATGAGAGCCGACAGAAGCGTGGCATCTTGGTCTTGCTCGGTCACTTGGCCATTATAGCTGTCTTGCGCATCGGCCGAAGAAAAACGGGCACGCGGCGTCGTGGAACCAGGGAGGAAACGACGATGGAACGCAAGCTGGATGAGATCGTCGACATCATGCGCGTTCCGGCAACCGGCGACCCGTCGGTCGCCGTCGTCGCCACCGCAACCACGCGCCCAACGATCGAAGTCGATTGCGAGATCCTCATCGTCGGCGGCGGCACCGGCGGCGTCGCGGCCGCGCTTGCCGCCGCCCGACGCGGTCGGCGTGTCTGTCTGCTTGAGGAGACCGACTGGCTCGGCGGCCAGCTGACGGCGCAAGGCATATCGGCGCTCGACGAGCATGAGCACATCGAGAGCTTCGGTGGCACGGCGAGCTACTACGCGCTCCGTGAAAAGCTGCGCGCGCATTACCGCGCCATCGCCGGCAGTTCCGACCCCGCGTTCAATCCGGGTGCCTGCTGGGTGACGCGTCTCGCTTTCGAGCCGCGCATCGCGGCCGCGGCGATCGATACGCTGCTGCATCCTTTCGTCGAGAGCGGCCGCTTGCGCATCGAGCGGCGGGCGAAGGTATTTGCCGTCACGACGAGCGCCGACCGGATCACCGTCGTGACGGCGCTCGGCCTCGACGATGGGCGGGTGCTGAGGTGCCGCGCCGCTATCGTCATCGATGCGACGGAGCTCGGCGACCTTCTACCGCTCGCGGGCGCCGAGCACGTCATCGGCGCGGAGGCGATCGCCGACACCGGCGAGCCGCATGCCCAGCCGAAGGAGCCGAAGCCCCGTTGCGCGCAGAGCCTGACCTATGTGTTCGCGGTCGAAAGACGCCCGGCGGGCGAACGTCACGTCATACCGCAGCCGGAGAAATATGCGCATTATCGCGATCGTCAGCCGTACAGTCTGACGATCGAGGTGCATGGCGGCGAGATCTATGGCGAGGAGAGCGGCTGGCTGGCCTATCGTCTGATCGAGCGGATGCCGGGCACCAAGGGATCGCTGTTGACCTATCGTCGACTGATCGACAGCCGCCTGTTCGACGGCCAATTCCCGCACGACGTCACGATGGTCAATTGGCCGGGCAACGACTACCGCGACGAGAGCATCCTCGAGGGATCGGCCCGCGCCGTGGCCGCTTCTCTTCAGGATGCCAAGCGCGTCAGCCTAGGCTTTCTACACTGGCTGCAGACGGAAGCACCGGCCGAGGGCGATCGTCGGGGGGCGCCGGAACTGCGTCCGCGCCCCGACGTGATGGGGACCGCCGACGGCCTGTGCAAATTCCCCTATATCCGTGAGGCCCGGCGCATCCTCGCGGTGAAGACGATCGTCGAGCAGGAGCTGTCGACGGCCTGCCAGCCGGGGCCGCGCGCGGCGCCTTTCGCGGACACTGTCGGCATCGGCTGGTACCCGATCGATATTCATCGGTCCGGACCCGACGACGTCGGCGCGAGCTGCCGGACGCGGCCGTTTCAGATCCCGCTGGGGGCGCTGTTGCCTCGTCGGCTCGACAATATGATCGCGGCCGCCAAGAACATCGGCACCACACACGTCACCAACGGTTGCTATCGGCTACATCCCGTCGAATGGAACATCGGTGAAGCGGCAGGCGCGCTCGCAGCGACGGCGCTTGATCAAGACGTGACGCCGCGCCGGGTCCACGCCGAGCCGATGCGGCTCGCGAGCTTTCAGGCGAGCCTTCTCGCCGAGGGGGTGCCGCTCGCCTGGATCCTCGATGTCGGCGTGATGCACCCGGCGTTCGTCGCCGTCCAGCAGCTCTTTCTGCGCCATGGCGCAGCCACGGCGCCCGATCTCAGCTTCCGGCCGGACGATCCGCTCGACCCCGCCGACTGGCACGCCTGGGGCGGCGACGGCGCCCCGCCGCCGAGCCGCGCGGCAGCGGCGCTGCGGCTGGAGCGGAGCGGTGCTTCCTGACGGACCGGCTGCTGAATTTGCTGCCCGCCGCTCATGCGAGCGATATCATCGTCGAAGCCGGCAACCCGGAGTATCGCCATGAGCGGCAAGAAGCTGAAGGTCGCCTTCGAGATTCACCCCGACAGCTTCGCGATGCTGCTGCGCGCCGCGGAGCAGTACAAGATCGACGACCCGTCGAAGGCGTTGCGCTGCGTGCTCGACTATGTCGCCACGGACGGCGACTGGCAGGCCATCTTTGGGACGATCCGCTGTCGACGCTGCATCTGACGCCGCGGCACCGGCTACATCGCCGCGACCGGGGCCTTCTCGCGCGTTGCCGGCGCCTGCCGCGCGATGGCCGCGAGCTGCTCGGCGTCCCACGCCTCTTCCTGCTGTAGCGCGAAGATCGAGGTGTAGCCGCCTGACCAGTCGGGCGGAACCGGGCAGGGGCGTGGATCGTGATGCGCTTGGCGCGCCGGCATCCCGCGGATGCACCGGCCGTAGAACCGCGTCGCCAGCGGGTTGCAGGTGTAGGGAAAGGCGTCGGCCGAGGAGAGCGTGTTGAGGAGAAGCGGCCGGCCGACATCCGACAGGTTCGGCTTCGAGCCGTGAACGGTCCGACAATGGTGGATCGTGATCGAGCCGGCCGGGCCCGTCAGATATTCGGCCTTGTCGAGATCGAGCTTGGCCACGTCGCGCTCGGCCAGACAGCCGACCCACTCATCGCGATCGTTGTACTCGTTGAAGAGCGGCCCCTCGTGGCTGCCCGGAATAACGCCCAATGGACCCTGATCGCCGCCGCAATCATAGAGATAGGTGCCGATCGTCAACACGTTGTAGTTCGTATGTGGAAAGAATTGAATGTCTTGATGCCACTTCACCTCTTCGCCGCCTTCCGCCCATTTGAAGTTCAGCTTTTGGTGATGGAACTTGACGTCGGGGCCGACGAGATCGGCAGCGATGTCGCCGAGCGGCGACTTGATCAGGAAGTCCCAGTAGAGCGGATGATGCTCGACCGGGCTCGACAGGCGGCGCAGCCGCGGCCGCTCCGCCGTGTGGCCCGGCTCGAGGTCGAACACGGCGTCCGAGGTCTTCTGGTGCCGGCTTCGTTCGACCATCTCGGCAGTGACCGCGCGAATCCGTTCGATCCAGTCGTCCGGCACCGCCCGCTCGACGAGCAAATAGCCTTTCTCGAAATAGCTCTCGCGCTGCTTTTGGGTGAGCACGCGCGGCGTCTGGTCGAGCACCTGTTCGGGCGTCATCATGGACCTCGCAACTGAACGAGCCGTAATATATCAGTGCCATATTATATTGACAGCATGCCGAGCGGGTCAATCCGGGCCGGCTCGCGCGCGAACCGGCCAGCCAGGAGGAAGCGATGCAACCCGAACAGGTGCTGAAACATCCGGCGAATGTCCTGACCGAAGCGCAGCGAGCGGCCTATTTCGGCGATGGTTATCTCGTGCTGCCCGACTACGTGCCAGCGGCGTGGCTCGCGCGCCTGCGGGCGGCGACGGCCGAGCTGCTGGAGCGCAGCCGCGCCGTCACGCAGTCGAACGACGTCTTCGTGCTCGAGGAGGGACATTCGGAGGCCAATCCTCGGCTGCATCGGGTCACCAGCCCGCAGGACCAGCATCCCGCTTTCTGGGAGTTCATCGGCGATCCGGTCATGACCGATCTCGCCGCCGACGTGGTGGGTCCCGACGTCAAGTTCCACCACGCGAAGCTCAACGTGAAGTCGGAGCAGGGCACGCGCGGCTTCAAATGGCACCAGGACATTCCAGCCTGGCCGCACACCGATTACAGCCCGGTGACGGTCGGCGTCTATATCGACGGTTGCACTCTCGAACAGGGTCCGTTGTCATGCGTGCGGGGCAGCCACAAGGGCCCGCTCTACAGCATGTATGACGACGAGCGGAATTTCGTGGTGCGCGTCCGCGACGAGGAGCTTGCCTGGCTCAAGCCTGAGATGGTCGACAGCGGCTGCGGCGGGCCGGGTACCGTCATCCTCCTCAACTGCCGGACGGTGCACGGCTCGTCGGAGAATCGCTCGAACCGGGCGCGCCCGCTGCTGCTCCCGGTCTATTCATCAGCCGACTCCTTCGCCTATACGCCGAGCCCGATCACCAGCCCCCATATGGGCGACATCGTGCGCGGTGCGCCGGCGCGTTTCGCCAGCTTCGATACGCGGCCTTGCGAATTGCCGCCGGACTTCCGCGCCGGCTACCGTCCGCCGTGGGTGGCCCAGCGCGACGAGGAGCGTCGCCTGGGCGGCGCGAATAGCTATTAGGAGCGGCAAAGGATCGCGCGATGCCACAGAAACTGCTGATCTACCAGTCCCTGTGGGCGATGGAGCGTCGCCGGCCCGACGGTCGCGAATGGCCGCTCGACGAGAAATTGTCGATGATCCGCGACGCCGGCTTCGATGGCGCCGGCGTGCGGTTCTTCGATCGCGCCTAC
>Ga0070681_10008021_pt1 | contig 10338 bp, 10 predicted proteins | sample KBSC83BmetaG_FD_65650 | JGI IMG/M metagenome (GOLD analysis project Ga0070681, IMG submission 65650) | Corn rhizosphere microbial communities from Kellogg Biological Station, Michigan, USA - KBS C8-3B metaG | ecosystem: Host-associated > Plants > Roots > Rhizosphere | place: USA: Michigan...
ACGCCACCTGCGCCTCGCTGAAGCCGTAATGGCCCCACACCGTCTCCGGCGTCGAGGCGTGATAGGCCGGCAAGTACTTCGTTCCCTTGCCGGCGCAGACGATGTCGAAGCCGGCGGTGCGGCCCCAATCGACCATCTCGGCGATGAGAGCGGGCTGATCGCCATAGGCCAGCGAATAGACGATGCCCGCCTCGGCGGCGCGGCGCGCCAGCAGGGGGCCGGCGAGCACGTCGGCCTCGACATTGACCATGACGATGTGCCGGTGGTGCTTGCAGCACAGCAGTGCATGATGAATTCCGGCCGCCGGATGGCCGGTGGCGTCGATGACGACCTCCATGCCGTCCGCCGCGATGAGCGCATCGGCGTCATCGGTGATGAAGGTCGAGCCGCGCTCGATGGCCTCGGCGAAGGAGCGCGCGGCGCATTGCTCCGCCGGCCAGCCGACGCGGCGCAACGACTGACGCGCCCGATCCGGCGAGAGATCGGCGATCGCCATGACGTGCAGCCCCGGCGTGCGGGGCGCCTGGGCGAGGAACATCGAGCCGAACTTGCCGGCGCCGATGAGGCCGACGCGGATCGGGCGGCCCGCCTCGGCGCGCGCCCGCAGCTTCGCATGAAGGTTCATCGTCCTACTCCGCAGCCGTGCGATGAGCGCCCGCATGGCGCAGGAGACAGTTGTCGTCGAGCATCTCGATCGGCGTGAAATCGCGATTGGCGATCCAGGTCGGACGCTTGAAGCGGCGGATCGCATTGTCGCAGCGATTGAGCGACAAATAGACGATCCAGCGCGACCACGGCGTCAGATTCGACCCCGAGGCGTGCACGAGATTGCCGTGGAAGAGCAGCGCCGAGCCGGGCGGACCCTTCGGGGCGACGATGCCACCCGCGGCGACGAGGCGGGTGATCGTCTCGTTGTCGACCGTCCATAGCGGATAGCTCGTCGTCGTCACGTCATGGCCGGCCTCGAGCCGACCGCGGCGATGGCTCCTAGGAATGAACATCAACGGGCCGTTGAACTCGTTGGCCTCGGCGAGGAAGAGCGCAATGTTCATGGCGCGCGGCGACGGCATGTCGTCGTCGTTGAACCAGGTCGCGTAATCCTGGTGCCACTGCCAGACGGCGCCATCGAAGGCTGCCTTGGCGTTGATCTTGAACTGGTGCATGTAGAGCCTGTCCGAGCCGAGAAGCTGCATCCCCGGTTCGACGAGCTTCGGATGCCGGGCGAGCTTTTCATAAACCTCGTTCCAGGTTTGTACGTAGAAGGCGGTGCGCGGCGCCTCGGTGCCCTTCTCGCGCACGACCTCTTCGCGGTGCTGCGCCAGAAGGCCGGGTACCTCGGAATTGAGGACGGTCATCTCCTCGGCGGAGAACAGGCTGGGCAGGAAGAGGTAGCCCTGCTCCTCGAACTCGGCGACCTGTGACGGCGTAAGCTTCATTGCATCCTCCCCTTTTCCGGATCGTGTCAGACCGCCTGCTGCAGCGAAAGAGCGAGCTCGGCGATCAATGCCTGAGCGGCGCGCTCGGCATGCAGCCGCGACAGGCTCTCGGCCCCCTCGGCATCGCCGCAAAGGACGGAAGCGAGGATGGCGGCATGCTCGTCCCAGATCGTGCCGAGGCGCGCCGGGTCGCGCAGAACCTGTCCCATGACGCGGCGGATGTGGTGCCAATGCAAGGTCGCCGTCTCCGCGATCAGCGGATTGCCCGACAGCTCATAAAGAAAGCGGTGGAACGCTATGTCGGCGGCGATCATCGCGGCGGTGTCGCGGGATGCGACGGCACGCCGTCCACGCTCGATGAGCGCCTGCCCGGCAGCAGCCGATGCCACGGCATGACGGCGGGCGGCGCCGCGCGCTGCCATGCCGTCGAGGGCGCTTCTAAGCTCATAAAGATGCGCGGTAAAAACCGGGTCGATCGGCGCCACCATGAGGCCGCGGCGGCCGGCCTCATGGAGAAATCCCTGGCGCTTCAGCAGGAGCAGGGCTTGCAGAACGGGCTGGCGCGAAACCGCCAGCCGCTCCGCGAGCTCGTCCTGCACCACGCGCTCGCCCGGGGCCAGGCGCCCCGTGCATATATCGTCAAGAATGGCGCCATAGGCGCGCTCCATGAGCTGCGGCTGGACGGCGAGTCGTTCCATAATTATAGAATACGGTATACGATAATTTCGGGCAACTTAAAACACGACTCGGCGCGATCAGGGTGGCGAGCGACGCGCTCGCCTTGCGATTTCCCCCGACCGCACCGAACCTCTATGATGAGCTACCATCACGAAACGCTGATCCGGAGGTAGTGCGATGGACGAAGACCGCTTCAACATGTCGATCCGCAAATTCCTCAAGGTGGTCGGCGTCACCTCGCAACGCGAGATCGAAAGCGCGGTGCGCGATGCGGTGAAAGCCGGCAAGCTCAAAGGCAACGAGAGGCTGAAGGCCAAGGTCACGTTGACCTTGTCGGGCGTCGCCCTCACGCACGACATCGATGGCGATATCGAGCTCGGGTAGCTGTCGCCGAGCGATCGGCGCTCGCTAGCGCCGCACCACCATCAGCTTCTTGATCTCGGCGATCGCCTTCGCGGGGTTGAGTCCCTTGGGGCATGTCCGCGTGCAGTTCATGATGGTATGGCAGCGATAGAGGCGGAACGGGTCCTCGAGCAGATCGAGCCGCTCGCCGGTATTCTCGTCGCGGCTGTCGGCTATCCAGCGATAGGCCTGCAGCAGGATGGCCGGCCCGAGATAGCGGTCGCCATTCCACCAGTAGCTCGGGCAAGCGGTCGAGCAGCAAAAGCACAGGATGCACTCCCACAACCCGTCGAGCTTCTCGCGCTCGGCGACTGACTGGCTCTGCTCGCGATCGGGCGGCGGCGGCGTCATCGTCTGCAGCCACGGCTTGATCGAGTGGTACTGAGCATAGATGTGCGTGAGATCGGGAACGAGATCCTTCACCACCGGCATGTGCGGCAGCGGGTGGATGCGAATGTCGCCCTTCACGTCCGCGATCGGCTTCAGGCAGGCGAGCGTGTTGGTGCCGTCGATATTCATCGCGCAGGAACCGCAGATGCCCTCGCGGCATGAGCGGCGGAAGGTCAGCGTCCCGTCGACCTCGTTCTTGATCTTGATGAGCGCGTCAAGGACCATCGGTCCGCAGGAATCGAGATCGATGCCATAGGTGTCGAGCCGCGGATTCTCGCCGCTGTCGGGGTCCCAGCGATAGATCTTGAAGGCGCGCGCGCGCTTGGCACCAGCAGGGGCCGGGAAGCTTTTGCCGGAACCGACTTTCGAATTCGCCGGAAGCGTGAATTCAGCCATTCAGATCTCGCTCAATAGACGCGCGCCTTCGGCGGAAACACCTGCACCTCGTTGGACAGCGTGTAGAGATGCACCGGCCGATAACCGATCGTCACCTTGTTCTTGCCGTCGAGCCACGCGGCGGTGTGCTTCATCCATTCCTTGTCGTCGCGATCGGGATAATCCTCGTGCGCGTGCGCGCCGCGGCTTTCCTTGCGGTTCGCCGCCGAATGCATGGTGACGACAGCCAGCGCCAGAAGGTTCTCCAACTCGAGAGTCTCGACGAGATCGCTGTTCCAGATCATCGAGCGGTCGCTGAGCCGCAGATCGCTGACAGAGCGCGCCACCTCGTCGATCTTGCGCACGCCCTCATCGAGCACGGCGGTCGTGCGGAAGACGGCGCAGTTGTTCTGCATCGTGCGCTGCATGGCGAGGCGGATCTCGCTAGTCCGCGTCCCGCCCTTGGCATTGCGAATACGGTCGAGCCGGGCGATTGCCGCTTCGCCGGCCGAGGCGGGCAACGGCTTGTGCGGTGCATTAGGCTGCACGAGCTCTCGCGCGCGCAGCGCCGCGGCGCGGCCGAACACCACGAGATCGAGCAGCGAGTTGGTGCCGAGCCGGTTGGCGCCATGGACGGAGACGCAGGCCGTCTCGCCGATCGCCATGAGGCCCGGCGCGACGCGATCGGGATCGTCCGGCGTCGGCGCAAGCACCTCGCCGTGATAATTCGTCGGAATGCCGCCCATGTTGTAATGCACGGTCGGCAGGACGGGGATCGGCTGCTTGGTGACGTCGACGCCGGAGAATATCTTCGCCGTCTCGGAGATGCCGGGAAGGCGCTCGTGCAGCACTGCCGGATCGAGATGCTCGAGATGGAGCATGATGTGGTCCTTTTCAGGACCGCAGCCGCGCCCTTCGCGGATCTCGATCGTCATAGAACGGCTGACGACGTCGCGCGAGGCGAGATCCTTGGCATGGGGCGCATAGCGCTCCATGAAGCGCTCACCCTCGGCGTTGGTGAGATAGCCGCCCTCGCCGCGCGCCCCCTCGGTGATCAGGCAGCCCGCGCCATAGATGCCGGTGGGATGGAATTGCACGAACTCCATATCCTGGAGCGGCAGGCCGGCGCGCAGGATCATTCCGTTCCCGTCGCCGGTGCAGGTATGCGCCGAGGTGGCGGAGAAATAGGCCCGTCCATAGCCGCCGGTCGCCATGACGACGAGATGGGCGCGAAAGCGATGGAGCGTGCCGTCCTCGAGGTTCCACGCCATGACGCCGCGGCACACTCCTTCCTCGTCCATGATGAGGTCGAGGGCGAAATACTCGACGAAGAACTCGGCGTCGTGTTTCAGGCACTGCTGGTAGAGCGTATGGATGATGGCGTGGCCGGTGCGGTCAGCGGCGGCGCAAGCGCGCTTCGCCATGCCACCCTCGCCGTAATCGATGGTGTGGCCGCCGAAGGGCCGCTGGTAGATTCGGCCCGCCTCGGTGCGCGAGAACGGCACGCCGAAATGTTCGAGCTCGATGATCGCCGGCATGGCATTGCGGCACATGTACTCGATGGCGTCCTGGTCGCCGAGCCAGTCGGAACCCTTGACGGTGTCGTACATGTGCCAGCGCCAATCGTCCGGACCCATGTTGCCGAGCGCCGCGCTGATCCCGCCCTGCGCCGCCACGGTATGGCTGCGGGTCGGAAAGACCTTGGTGATGCAGGCGGTCTTCAGCCCGGCTGCCGTCATGCCCAGGGTCGCGCGCAACCCGGCCCCGCCGGCGCCGACGACGATGACGTCGTGGCTGTGATCGATCACTTTATAGGCTTGCGGCATTTCAATCAGCCTCTGAGGGCCACGCGCAGCACGGCAAAGACGCCGGCGACGGCGAGAAGAAGGCAGGCCAGGCGCAGAAGGATCAGCGCTCCGAGCTTGACCCACTCGCGATGGACGTAGTCCTCGACGACGACCTGCATGCCGAGGGCGGCATGATAGAAGGTGGCGGCGATCAGGACGATCATCAATATCGCGGGAAGCGGGCTGCCGAGCCAGACAATGGTCTGCTCGTAGCTGCCGCCGAGATGGGCGAGAAGCGAGGCCACGAACCACAGGCCGAGCGGCACGAGGGCGATTGCCGTCAACCTCTGCTGCCACCAATGATCGACGCCTTCCTTCGCCGAGCCGAGCCCGATTGCCCGGCCGAGCGGCGACCTCATCCTGTCCTGCTCCATTGCGCGCGTACCCCCGGACCGATCTAGCCGTGCTGCCATTGCATCATGCCGACGATCACGGCGATGAGCGTCAAGCCGGCGCTCGCCGCGACGACCGTCCAACCCGTGGCATAGGTCGTCGGGAGGTCGAAACCATAACCGCTGTCCCAGAGGAGATGCCGTATGCCGTTGCAGAGATGAAAGAACAGCGCATAGGCCCAGCCGACAAGCAACAGGATGCCGAGCCACGAGCCGAGAAACGCCTGCGCCTGCGCGTAGGCCGCCGGGCCGCTGGCCGCCGCGAGCAGCCACCAAACGAGGAGCAGCGTACCGACCGAGAGCGCCAGCCCCGTGGCGCGATGCAGGATCGACAGGACGGAGGTGAGCTGCGGCTTGTAGATCTGCAAATGCGGCGAGAGCGGCCGGCCAGCTTGTCTCATAACCATCCTCGGTGGCTGCCGCGGCACCTGAGGCGCACGCGAAAAATCGTGTCCGATGATTAGCGTGCCAGCTTCGGTCAAGTCAACGCTCGCCACCACGGCGCGAGACGATGGCAGGGCTGCGTAAACGCGCCATCCCGGCCATCGCCTGTGGATAACACTGGGGAGAAGTAGTGCACAATCTGTGCAGTAATCATCGATCCATTCACAGAAAACATCGAGAATAACGACAATGAAACTTGCGCCGCGACGTCGCCCCGATGATGATTAGACGTGGCTCGCGAGAGCTTTACCGTATCGACAAGGACCCCCTTGGTGGTCTTCCGGGATCACCAAGGCATTGAGCGATGCGGCGAAGCCCGACCCGCCGAAAGGCGGGTGCCTCGGAGGGATGCGATCGGATGGTTTCATGGCCACCCGTCGCGTCATGTTCGGCAGGTTGGAAGACCCGCCGATCCGGGTGGCAGCGGAGCGGCTGAGAGGCCATACCGCGCCGCACGACCTGCCGTTTCGTTCCCGCGAGGGGGCGAGGCGGCGGCGCCGGAGCGCAGCATCGGAGTGCTCCACCCCGATGCTCGCAGGATCGGATGGCGTTCGCCGGCCGTCGATATGCCCGTCAGGGCCAGCCGAGCTCGTCAGGCCGTGGGGCCGTGATCGGCTCCGGAGGCGTCAGAAGTGCCCGGCGCGGGCACGCGGCCTGGAAGCGATTCCGGCCTCTGACGCCTCCTTTTTATTCGCCTCTCTACCGCCGTCTCTTATGACGGCGTTGGCATGCCTTGCGTGATCGCCGCGGCAAGAGCGATGAGCCGGCGCGCATTTTCGACATGAAGATTCTCGATGAGCTTGCCGTCGACGAGAACGATCCCCTTGCCGGCCTGGATCGCCGCTTCATGAGCGACGACGATACGGTGCGACCAGGCGATCTCCTCTTTCGAGGGTGCGAAGATCGCATTGGCGGTCGCCACCGTCTTGGGATGGATCAGGGTCTTGCCGTCGAAGCCGAATTCGCGGCCCTGGCGACACGATTGCGTAAACCCCTCGTCATCGGCGAGGTCGAGATGGACGCCGTCGAGGATCGCCAGGTCGAAGGCGCGCGCGGCAAGCAGGCAGAGACCGAGCGACGTCAGCATCGGCAGGCGGTCCCTCGTGTGTTGCGCGCGAAGATCGTTGGCAAGATCGGAGGTCCCCATGACGAGGCCGCCGATCCGCTTGCTTGCGCCGGCAATCTCGGCGGCGCGCAGGATGCCGAGCGGCGTCTCCATCATGCACCAGATCGCGATTTCCTCGCTGGCGCCTTGGGCGACGAGCGCCGCCTCGACTTCGCGCACCGCATCGGCACTCTCGACCTTGGGCAGCAGCACGCCGTCGACCGGCATGCGCGACGCCGCGGCGAGATCGTCCCGCCCCCACGGCGTCGCAAGCCCATTGATACGCAACAGCTTCTCGCGCCTGCCGTAGCCGCCCGCAGCGAGCGAAGTGGCGACGGCGGCGCGCGCCGCCGTCTTGGCGTCGGGAGCGACGGCGTCCTCGAGATCGAAGATAAGGCCGTCCGCATCGAGCCCGCGCGCCTTTTCGAGGGCGCGGGCATTGGCGCCCGGCACATAGAGAACGGATCGGCGGGGGCGGATCGTTACCGGCATCCTCTCTCCAATTCGCGCTGGCCAATTCATGCTGAATGATTGCGCCCGAGGCACTATAACCCAAGCCAAGACGACCGAAGCCAAGGCTGCGCGCTGCTTTCCGGGGTTCAAATGGCGACTGCCGGCGTGATGAACATTCTATCGGTTCAATCCTCCGTTGCCTTCGGCCATGTCGGCAACTCGGCTGCGGTCTTTCCGTTGCAGCGGCTCGGCTTCGAAGTCTGGCCGGTGAACACCGTCGCCTTGTCCAATCATCCCGGCTATGGCGCATGGCGCGGCCAGGTCAGCGCAGCCGAGACCGTCGCCGATCTCCTTGCCGGTATCGCCGAGCGCGGCGTCTTGCCGGGCTGCGCCGCCGTGCTGTCGGGATACCTCGGCACGGTCGAGACAGGCGTCGCCATTCTCGACACCGTGGCTCAGATCAAGGCGGCCAACCCCGAGGCGGTCTACTGCTGCGACCCCGTAATCGGCGATCGTGACGGCGGCACCTATGTGCTATCTGGCATCGCCGCATTCTTTCGCGATCAGGCGTTGGCCAAGGCCGATATCGCGACACCCAATCACTTCGAGCTCGAGACGTTGAGCGGGCGGCGCGTCGAATCGCTCGACGACGCGCTTGGCGCCGTCGACATGCTCAAGCAGCGCGGTCCGCGGATCGTGCTGGTCACCAGCTTGGAGCGCAGCGATGCGGCGGCCGGAACCAGCGAGATGCTCGTCGCCGAGAACGGCGCGGCATGGCTCGTGGCGACGCCGGCGCTGCCGATCGCGGTCAACGGCGCGGGCGACGCCGTCGCCGCGCTCTTCCTCGGCCACTATTTGTTGACGCGAAGCACCGAGCAAGCGCTTGCCGCCGCCGCGGCGGCGATCTTCGCCGTCATCGAGGCGACGCAAAGCGCCGGCACCCGCGAATTGCAGCTTATCGCCGCACAGGATGCCTTCGCGGCGCCGCACCGCCGCTTCGTGCCGCGGCGCGTCCGCTGAGCCCGGCTCAGCTCGCCTTGCGCTTCGACGCCGCCGGCTTCTTCTGCAGGTGCCGTTCGATCAGCGCCTCGGCGATCTGTACGGCGTTGAGCGCGGCACCCTTGCGAAGATTGTCCGAAACGCACCAGAAGCTCAGCCCATGCTCGACCGTCGGGTCGCGGCGGATGCGGCTGACGAACACCGCGTCCTCGCCGGCGGCTTCCGCAGGGGTGACGTAGCCCTCGTCGGCGCGATGGTCGACGACGGTAACGCCCGGCGCCTTCTTCAGCGCCGCGCGCGCTTCGTTGTCGCTGAGCGGCCGCGCGAACTCGACATTGACCGCCTCGGCATGCGAGATGAACACCGGAACGCGCACGCAGGTCGCTGCGACGACGATATTGGGGTCGAGAATCTTGCGCGTCTCGACCGCCATCTTCCACTCTTCCTTGGTCGAACCGTCCTCCATGAAGACGTCGATGTGCGGAATGCAGTTGAAGGCGATCTGCTTGGTGAAATATTCGCGCTTGATGGGGTCGTTGACGTAGACGCCGCGGGTTTGCGAGAACAGCTCGTCCATCGCCTCGCGGCCGGCGCCGGACACCGATTGATAGGTGGCGACGACGACACGCTTGATCTGGGCGAGATCGTGCAGCGGCTTGAGGGCAACGACCATCTGCATGGTCGAGCAGTTCGGGTTGGCGATGATGCCGCGCTTGGTATAGCCGGCGATCGCATCCGGGTTGACCTCGGGCACGACGAGCGGCACGTCCGGGTCCATGCGGAAATGCGAGGTGTTGTCGATGACGACGGCGCCAGCCTTGGCCGCGCGCGGACTATGCACCGCCGAGATCTTGCCGCCGGGCGACGACAGCACGATGTCGATGCCGCGGAAATCGAAGGTCTCGAGGTCCTTGATCTTGAGGATGTCGTCTTCGCCGAACGACACCTCCTTGCCGACCGAGCGCGCGGAGGCGAGAGCGACGACCTCGTCGGCGGGGAACTTGCGTTCCGCCATGATCGAGAGCATCTCGCGGCCGACATTGCCCGTCGCGCCGACCACCGCAACTCTATAGCCCATTGTACCGCTCCATCGTCCGCGAGGCCGTTTCCGCGGGCCATTCCATGAATGCCACAGCCCAAGCCGATATCAGATATGGTGCTGCCGCTCAGGATTGAACTGAGGACCTCTCCCTTACCAAGGGAGTGCTCTACCACTGAGCTACGGCAGCACGGTTTCGAGTTCCAGGGCCGTGGTGGCGCGAGGAGATACACGACGCCGCTGGGCTTGGCAAGGTTAGGGGCCAAGGTTGCCGGCCAGTCTCGCGCGCTGGATTCCTAGCGCGGATCGCGTTAACCGACCCTTACGAAACCGGCAGTCGGGTAATATTGCTCGGCCGCTTCGGCAACGGCGGCTGGGCCGGCAAGAGCAGGAACTGAGCGTAAAGCTCGTTGGCATAGCTGACGCCGAAGCGGTACATGCGATAGGTATAGATCACCGCGATCGGCAGCAATCCCACCGCCACCCGCCAATCGGTCTCGGAAAAGGCCAGGCTGATGAGAACGAGCGCCAGCAAGGCGGCGGCCAGCCCGCGGTTGAGCGTGTAGTTGCCATCGAAGCTGTCGATGCGCGCCGGCTTACCGTGCGACATGACGTCGGCGTAGATCTGGCGCGAGATCGGGAACCACTGATTGGGGCTCATCCCGCGTATCGCAGCGATATCGAGCCGCAAACGCTGCCTGACCAATTGCTCGAGGCTGTCCATCTGCTCGGGCGACAGCAGCCCATTCTTTTCCCGCACGATCCAGTTCGACGGTCG
>Ga0070681_10008022_pt1 | contig 10338 bp, 8 predicted proteins | sample KBSC83BmetaG_FD_65650 | JGI IMG/M metagenome (GOLD analysis project Ga0070681, IMG submission 65650) | Corn rhizosphere microbial communities from Kellogg Biological Station, Michigan, USA - KBS C8-3B metaG | ecosystem: Host-associated > Plants > Roots > Rhizosphere | place: USA: Michigan...
GTCTGCGCCTCCGTCGCTCCCAGAACCAGGGCAGCAACTCTCCGGTGAAGGCCAGCCAGAGGAGCGCCGCGATGCCGTCCCAGTCCTTGAGGCCGATCCGTCGCAGGCAGTACGGATCGGTTCCGGCGCCGTTCCGGCCCGGCTCGGTCGTGAACGCAAGGCGATAGCCGGCCGCGGCGACGGCGGAGCGGACCCGCTCGTCGTGGAGCCCGTAGGGGTACGCGAAGAGCGGCGACGCGTTGGGCAGCCGGTCCTCCAGCTCGCGGCGCGCACCTGTGAGCTCGTCCCCGAGCGTGTCGTCGTCGAGCTCCGGCAAGCGCGGGTGGGTACGACAGTGCGACCCAATGACACCTCCGGCCTCGGCGAAGGCCCTGAGCTCCTCCCAGTCCGCGAGTGGCTCGTCGCCTCCCCAATCGGCGGTGCCTCCGACTTCTGCGGTGTTCACGAAGATCTGCGGGCGAAGGTCGGAGTGCTGCCGCAGTGCGTCGACGGCGGTTCGGAAGCCGTCGTCGGCGCAGACGACGAAGCTCTTCGGCGGGAGCGTCTGGCGCGGGTCTGCGTGGAACGCCATGAGCTCTTCGGGCGAGAGCGCTCGAAAGCCGAGGCGATCGAGCAGCCGCAGCTGGCGCGCGACCCTCTGCGGACTGGCGTGGAGCTGCTCCCAGCCGGTTCGACCGGTCGCGACTCCGTGGTAGTAGAAGACGACGTACGAGCTCCGCGTGAAGCGATCCCTCTCGGTTCGCGTCGCGACCGAGCGAACCCCTCGCCAGAAGGCAACGTCGGCGCCAAGCGTGCTCGCCGGGAGGAGCGAAGGCGAGAGGCGCAGCGCGCACGCGGCTCGGCGAATTACGCGCCTACGCCAGTACGCGTGGAAGAAGGAGCCGAGCTGCAACTCTGTAAGGAGCGCCGGGTCGGCTCGGGCCACTTCGACCGATGACGCTCCGCGCGCCTCGCAGAGGCTGAGAAAGGCCGAGCGGCTCGGGACGAGCTGCGGCTCTCCCCAGCTCAGCTCGACACCGGAGCGTCGGAGGCGGACGGCGAGGGCCTCGGGCTGCGCAGCTCCTTCTGGAAGTCCGCCCCCGGCCTCTTCGAGGAGACCGGCCGGGCCGGAGACGCGAGCGATCGGTTGAGCAAACGGCCCGATGAGCGGGCGAAGCTCTCCGTACGGCGCGCGGGCTTGGCGCAACCGACGGGCAAGCACAGTCCCTGGTCGAGCGGCAAACGGGTGGAGCGTGGCGCGTTCCACGGCCGCAGAGCATAGAGCGGTGGATCACCGTTTCCGTCCCGGCTCAGCCGGCTTTCGTCGCGCGCACGGTGACGAGCAGGGGGAAGAACGGGTCGTCGGCGTCGAGCTCGTCGGCCTTCAACTCCTCCGCCGCCATGCCCATCAGGAAGGCGACGCACGTCAGCACGTTTCCGTGGCCCTGCACCTCGACCTCCCCCTCTGGGAACGCGTGCTCGAAGAGGGCCCTGCAAGCCGCGGGCGTGAACCGCCAGTACTCCGACTCGGCCTCGAGTCGACCGATCCGATTGACGACCGGCACGGTGCAGAGGGCGGTTCCGCCGGGACGCAGGATCCGCTGGACGTGTTGCAGGGCCGCATGGAAGTCGAAGACGTACTGCAGGGTCTGCGTGAGGATGAAGCAGTCGAACACGGCCGCCTCGACGTCGCCCGCAGCCGCGAGATCCGTGACGATGGTGGCATCGGTGTTCCGGTCGTCGATGTCCAGCACGTCGCTTCGGCTGACCTGAGCACCAAACCGCCGCGTGTAGCGGGCATCCTTGACCTCGAGGACGCGACCCTGGATCCATTGGCGGTTCTCGTGCAGGAACCGCTCGATGTAGTACCGGTCGACCGGAGTCCCGCGCTCCTTCCCCCACTGGTCGCTGAGCGGGGTCGTGCGGCGGATCGTCCCCAGCCAGGCCGGGCGCCGGAAACGCGTCAACCGCTGTCGGCGGCGGGAAGAGTCGTTCACAGTGGAAGTGTCGGTCAACGGCGTGACGGACGCGATCGAAACGCCACGATGGGGCCATCCAGCCGTGCGTGCGCCAACAGCTCCCGGGCCCGCAACGCCTTCAGCCGCAGGGCTCTGGCCACTCCCGTCCCGGCGTCTCGCTCTTGCGCCTCGCGCCGGAGCCGGCTGCGCTGCCAGCGAATCGAAGCGTCGAGGAGTCGCCGCTCGCCGGGCGTCAGTTGTTGGTTGCGAGCTCTCTCAAGGACTGCGACGCGCTCCGTGAGGCTGCCCACACGGTCGGACGTCAGGTTGCCATCGTGGATTCGATACGACATGAGCGGCTCGTCCACGAGACCGGCCTGAGCCCCGTCGAAGATCAGGCGTAACCAGCAGTCCCAGTCGTGGGCGATCCTGAGCGACTCGTCCCAGCCCCCCGCAGCGAGGACACGCGTGCGCCGAACCGCAGGCCATCCTCCGGTGAAGCAGCTACGCAGGATCCCGGCTCGCTGATCGTCGACGACGAACGGCGTCGAGCCGTTGAAGGTCCCGGCTCTGACACCCTCGATTTCGAGATGGGCGTCTGTGGTGACGATGTCGAGGTCGGGCCTTTCTGCTGCGAGGCTGGCGACAGCTTCGATCCGCCGAGGGTCGTACACATCGTCGGCATTGAGGATCGCTACGAAGTCGCCAACCGCGGCGCGGGCCGCGTGATTCAAGGCCGATGCACATCCGCCGTTCGGCTTGCGGAGGAGCCGGATCTGGTCGCGATACTCGGCGAGGGCTTCTGCAACGTCGTCGGTAGAGCCGTCGTCGCAGACGATCACTTCGAGAGCAGGCGTGGTTTGCGCAAGTGCGGACGACACGGCGTCGGGAAGCGTTGCCGTCGACTCGTAGGTCGGGATGATGATCGAGAAGCTCGGGACCGGTCCGCGGGACACGGCCGTGCGTGGGGTGGGAACGACGAACCGGCTCATGTCACCGACCGTTCATGCTCTCGTCGCTCTCAGGGTGAGTAATTTCCAGACGAATCGCCAGCCGGTATCGGATCGCAAGATCTCGACCCGGGGAATGGCATACCTCTCCCCCTGAGGCTGGACTCTCCCTCCCTCGACCGTGAACGCCCCGAGCAACCCCGAGTGTCGCGCTGCCTCGCGGACCTCCGGACCGTGCTCGCCGTATGGATAGGCAAGAAACTGAGGGCGCGGGATTCCCAATGCCTCCAGGTCCGCGATCGAGCCGTCGATTTCGTCGGCCAGTGCGTCGGTCGGCAGGCAATTCAGCATGCGATGTGTTCGGGTGTGCGAGCCGATCGTGACGTGCTCTGCCGTGGCGAGCAGTTCGCTCCCGCCGATCAACGGCAGGCGCGGTGCCCCCAGCGCCTCGTCCCAGTCGTAGCTGCCGCCGATCTTCCCCGTGACGGCGAAGGCCAACGCAGGAGCGCGGAACTCGCGCAGCAGCGGCAGCGCGTCGCTGAACAGATCGCGAAAGCAATCGTCGAAGGTGAGCAGCAGGGCGCGACGGGGGACGCCGCCGCCGCGCAGGTACCGAGCGAACTCATCCGCGCTGATGAACCGGAAGTGCCGCGCGAGCAGCCGCAGCTGGCGACGGAACTCGGGCGGCGGGATGCCGTAGGCCTCGATGATCGGCGCCCCCTGCAGATCGGCGATCGCGTGGTAGCAGAGAACGCGCACCGACCTCTGGCGAGGCCGCCCTCCTGCCTCGCGCATGCCGCGGAAGAACTCGAGATCGCGAACCCGGAAGAACCAGTGCGTGACGCGGGGCCCCTCCAGCCTCATGGCTGCCAGGGCGAGCACGACCTCTTTGAGCAACGGGCGTAACGGCCGTCCGACGAAGCGATCGAAGGCCGTCTCGCGATGGCGGAAGATCTCCTCGGCCTGGTCGGGGTGGGAGCGCGCCAGCAGCACGCTCGCGCGGCCCCAATCGCGCCACTGCCGCAGGTTTTGGCGCGGCGTCACCACGTAGCGTTGGCGGCTGATCGCCTCGGGCTCGAAGACGATCCGGCAGCCGGCGTCGAGCAACCGCCGGCCGAGATCCAGATCCTCGCCGCCGTACGCCCCATCACGGGTGAAGCTCTCGTCGAAACCGCCGAGGCGAAGGAACACGTCCCGGCGAACAGACATCTGACCTGTGAGCAGGTCTTCGATCCCGAGCTCGCCTTTCTGCTCGCCCAGCCTCGCCGCGCGGCCTTCCGCCCACCCGGCGACTGCCTTCGTCAGCAAACCGGGGCGCGAATCCGGGTGCAGGGGCACGTGCCCGACGACGACGTCGGCGCCCTGTCGGTGGCTGCGCTCATGAACCGCGAGCAGGTCCGGGTCCGCCTCCATGTCGTCGTCGAGAAAGAGGAGCCATTCACCATCCGCCGCGGCGGCACCGCGGTTGCACGCCGCCGCTCGACCGAGATTGGCCTGCTCCACGACTGTCAGGCCGAACGGCGGCTCCAGCGCGCGGAGGGCCGCCGCAGTGCCGTCGCTCGAGCCGTCGACCACGACCACGACATCGAACGGCGGCGAGTTGCGCTGCCCGTCGAGCGCGCGCACAGATTCCGTTACGACGTCCCGCCGCTGGAACGTCGGCATGACGATGGTGAATTTGGCTCCGTCGGCCGTCATGCCTCACCGATGATGATCTGTCGCGCGGTGGGCGCGCCCCGCGTACGGTACAGGCCCCGCTCCCTGTGACTCCCCGGCTAGCGTCGCTTGACCCGGATTCCGCCCGCGCCGACCCAGGAGTCCCGCGCGCGGCGGCGCAGCACCCGGGCGGCGATCGGGGGTGCAAGCGTCATCCCGAGAAGCTCCATCCGCCGGCGACGATCGAATCCGGGCGCGAGGAGCAGCGCGGCGGTCCGGCGTCTCGTACCGCCCTCGCCGGCCGCGACGGCGGCGGTCAGGTCCTGGAACGCGAGCTCGCGCCGGTAGCCCGCGATGGACTGCTCGAGCACGACGCGCTCCTCGGCTCGCAGAGACGCGTTGGCACGAGCCTTCTCGAGAGTGCCGATCTTGCCGAGCAGCAGCTCGCGTCTGCGCGTGGTCAGGCTCGTCTCGCGCAGCCGGTACTCCGCCAACGGTTCATCGACGCAGCCGGCGCCGGACCCGGCCAGAATCAGGCGGAGCCAGAGATCCCAGTCCTCCGTCCAGATGATCGATTCGTCGAAGCCACCCTGCTCCAGCAGGGCGGATCGCCGTACCGCCGCGAGGCCGAAGACGAAGTTCCGCTGCAGGATGGCTCGTCGCTGGTCGGCCACCTCGAAGCTCCAACCGCGGTTGTAGAGCTGCCGAACCTCGACGTCGTCGGCCACGAGCACGCCGTTCGTGGTCAGGATGTCGAGATCGGGACGGAGCTCGGCGAGCTCGCTCACCGCCTCCAGATACCCCGGGCGGTAGACGTCGTCTGCGTCGAGGATCGCGACGAAGTCCCCGCTGGCGGCACGGGCTGCAGCGTTCCTGGCCGCCGACTCGCCGCGGTTCTCCTGGCGGAGGAGCACGATCTCGTCTCGGTACGGGATGAGAGCCGTCTCGATGGAGTCGGTGGAGCCGTCGTCGCAGACGATCACCTCGAGCGGTCGCAGCGTCTGGCTTCGAATCGAGTCCAGGGCATTTCCGATCACGTCCGCGACCTGATAGGCGGCGATGATCACGGAGAAGGTCGGCGCCCGCCCCGGCTCGACCTTCCGTGTCGGCGGTGGCGCCAAGATACGCCTCATCCGGGCGGCGATTCTATCGGCCTGGGGCGGTCATCCCTCTTACACGCTCTCGGCTCCGGCCTACCATCAGAGCCCTCCCGTGAGCCTGCATCGCGTCGATCCTCGCTTCGTCCTGCCGCACCCGGTGCGGCGGGCCGTCGTGCTCGACGGCCTTGACGGCTGGCGGACCGGGCTCGCAGCGGCCGGGGTCGACGTGGTGGAAGAGAACGCCGGCGTCGATCTCGTGGTCGCTTCGGGGCGCGCCGCCGCCGCCGCCGCCGCGGCCGGGGCTCCTGCGGTGATCGTCGAGGGAGGCTGGGAGCGCCCGCTCCGCGACGTGGGCTACCGGACGCGGCGGCTCCTCCTTCGTCCGACGCGCGAGCGGCCCACCCTGGCTCTGCCGCTCGATCAGCCGGCGGCGGTTTCGTACGCGCTCGAGCGCTGGAGCGTCGTCGACCGCCGCTGGAAAGCTGCGCGCATGCAGGCGGCACGCGCTCTCGCCTCACGCGGGCGGTTTCCGTCCTGGGCGTCGCCGGTCGTCACCGTCGCGACGCGCGACGGCGGCCCGCCCGCCCTCGTCGCCGCCGCGGGAGAGCTCGATCTTCCCGGTGACGTCGGCTGGTTTCTCACCTTCGGACAGGGCGACTCCCTCAGCCGCAACGCGTTCCAGCTCTTTCGCCCCGGCGCGGCTCAGCCGGAGTGGATCTTGAAGTTCGCGCGTGTCGCCGGCTACTCGGAACGGTTCGCCGACGACGAGCGGGGGCTCGCTCTCGCAGGTTCGGCCGGGGGAGACGTCGCCCGTCGCGTGCCCCGCCTCATCGGGCGGTTCGAGCTCGACGGCGTCCACGCGTCGCTCGAGACCGCCGCAGCGGGGCGGCGGCTGCGCGACGTCCTGGCGACGCCCGGCCGACGAGACGTCAAGCTGCGGCTGATCGACCGGATCGGCGACTGGATCCTCGAGCTCGGGCGCCGGAGTCAGCGGCCGCCGGAGGCACTCGAGCCCGAGTTGGAGCGGCTGAAGAGAGAGGTGATGCCGGGCTGGCGCGACCTCGCCGTGCCCGCCGACCTGGTCGACCGGCTCCCCGCTCTGCCCGCGGTGGCGCAGCACAACGATCTCGGCACCTGGAACGTCGTCGCCGAGGGCGACGAGTTCGTCGTCGTGGATTGGGAGAACGCGCGGACGACCGGGCTGCCGCTGTGGGATCTCCTCTATTTCCTCGCCGACGCTTTCGTCCACCTCGATGCGCCCGCCGTGCCGGAGGAGCTGCCGGGCCGGGTCGCCCGCCTCTTCGCCGGGGAAGAGCCTTCGTCGCAGCTTCTCTTCGCCTGGGTCCGGCGCGCGGCGGCGGACACCGGGGTGTCGTTCGACTCGGTCGGGACCGTCGCGACCCTTTGCTGGCTGAGCCACTCGCTGTCCGTCCGGACGCACAACGCCGATCTCGCTGCCTTCACGCCGGGCGATCCGCCGAGGATCCACGGGGTTGAGGGTCTCGCCCGTGCCTGGATGGAACACCCCGCGCTCGGGCCGCGCTGGAGCGTGTGGCGTGGCTGACCGGCGGCGTACAGACCGCCTCGATTGGCGCACGCTGCCACGGCGCCTGGTGACGAAAGCAGGCGCCGGGCGCCGGCTCGTCTGGCGGGCACGGCGGCAAAGCGAGGTCGACTTCTGGGCGGATTGGCTCGCCGGCGCTCCCGGAACCGAGCAGTGGGCGTGGGATCGCGAGGAGCGCCTGGACCCGACCACTGAGATCAGGGATCCGCTCGTCCGCGGGGAGCTGGAGCGGCTCACGAGCGAGGAGGTCTCGATCCTCGACGTCGGCGCCGGCCCCCTGACGAGCCTGGGCTACCGCTATCCGGGGCGAACGGTGATCATCGTTCCGGTCGACCCGCTTGCGGCCGACTACGACCGCCTGCTTGGGGAGGCGGGGCTGGAGCCTCCCATCCGAACCATCGGCGTGGCCGGGGAGGATCTCCTCGAGCGGTTCGATCGCGGTCGTTTCGACATCGCCTATGCAGCGAACTCGCTCGATCACAGCGCAGATCCGCTGGCGATCATCGCGAACATGGTCTCGGTCGTCCGTCCCGGGGGCGTGGTGCTGCTCCGGCACAAGCGAAACGAGGGCGAGAGCGCGCGCTACGGCGGATTGCACCAATGGAACTTCGATGCGGCCGAGGGCCGGCTACGACTGTGGAACGACGCCGCCGAGATCGACGTCGGTGACGCGCTCGGTGAGCGAGTGGCCCTGACCGCATCGATCTCCGGCCAGGAGGTGGTCGCGCACCTCCTCGTGGCGCGATCCGACTAGGTCCTCGGCCTTCTGGTTACGAGTGGAACGGAAGTGCGAACGCGATCCCGGGGCCCGAGAAGGTCAGGGTCTTGACCTTCGGGCCGAAGGTGTACGTCTGCGTGATCGGCGAGCCATCGTCGGGCATGCCGCGCGCCTGCCAGCAAAGGTCGCGATCCTCGTCGGCCTGGTTCGTGTCGCCGTCGATGATGTCGGAAGGCGAGATCGTGTAGCCGGTGATCGTCCGGCTGCCCGGGGCGTAGCGGGTCTCCGCCTGGAAGAGCAGGAAGAGAAAGTGGGTCCCGCCCGCCTGGACAGAGGACCGGTCGGCAAAAGTGCACGTCTCGGTGAAGGCCTGGCTGAAGTTGTAGGCGACGATGGGATCGGCCACCAGCGCACGCGCGCCTGCGGCCGCCATCACATCGCCACGACTGATGAAGCCCGTCCGGGTCAGAGGGTTGAAGCTGGCCGCCGCTCCGGCGCCGGTCGCGGTTGCGAGCAGCAACGCGGCCACGCCGAGAGAGGCGATCAACCCGATTTTCGCTCTTCTGTGCGTGGCCACTTCGAACCCTTCTGCTGGGGGGCACGTGCGGACCGTGCCGATATTGCCAGCGAGAGAGTCTGCCTCCTACGCCGGACGGTCTTGCTCGGGCCTGGGCTTCTGGCCGGGATTTGGGGCGGTTCGCGGCCCGCTGGCGCTCGCATAACCGATTGCGGTACCGATCTGCGTGAGAGCGATGAGCGAGGCGACGACAGCGGCTTGACCGGGCGAATGCCGACGGTAGGGCTCGATGAGCATCCGTGCATAGAAGCCGGGCGATCGGAGGCCCGGAGTCTTGTGCGCCATCCGGCGTGCACCGCGGCCGTAGGCGACGTATTGCCGCAGAAGGGTGGACAGGTCGAGAGGGTGTGCGTGCCGTACTACGGCTGCCGGCTCGTAGACGAGAGAGCCTCCTGAGGACGTGCAGCGGGCGCTCAGGTCGCGATCCTCGGCGGCAGCGTCGGGGAAAGACGGGTCGAATCCTTCCAGCGTGTCGAAGAGCTCGTGCTCGAGCGCGAGATTGTTCGAGGTCACGAACGGCAACTCGCCCGTTCGGCGCAGCCCGTCCGCATACATGTAGGCGATCACCGCTTGACTCGCCTCCGAGTACCGGTTGTCGCTGAGTGCGTTTTCGGTCCTCCCGCCGACCATGCAGCCCGGAGAACGCTTGACGGCGGTCGCGATCGTCGCGAGCCAGTCCGGGTCGGGAACGCAGTCGTCGTCGGTGAAAGCGAGCACCTCGCCCTGGGCGAGCTTGGCGCCCGCATTCCGCGCGGAGGCGGGTCCTGCGTGAGCGCGGCGGCTCAACGAGATGCGAAGCGAGCTCTGGTGTCGGTCGACGACGTCTCCGACCTCGAACGAGCCCCCGTCGTCGACGACGACCACCTCGAACTGCTCGGGACGAAGCGTCTGCGCCCCGAGCGCGGCGAGACAGGCGTCGAGCGCGGCCGGTCGATCATGGGTGGGGATGACGACCGAGATGGAGGCGGTTTGCACGCCGCCCACTCTGGCACGCGAGGTCGCCGCGAGCGAGTCCTCCGTCGGCGCGGAGGGGCAGGACCTTCGGATCGGGGTCGTTCCCCCGTCCGAGCGGCGCGATTGCAGAAGCCTGCGCTAGATATAAGGGTGGCCATGCAGGTCGCGATACTTGCCGGGGGGACGGGAAGTCGCCTGTCAGAGGAGACGGTCGCCAAGCCCAAGCCGATGGTCGAAGTCGGCGGGCGACCCATGCTCTGGCACATCATGAAGTACTACGCGCACTGGGGGCACAAGGACTTCCTCATCGCCCTCGGCTACAAGGGCGATTACATCAAACGCTACTTCGTCGAGTACTCGAGCCTCTCCTCGGACCTGACCGTCAGCTTCGCCGACGGCAAGGTGAGCCGGCATGGAAACGGAAACTCCATGGAGGACTGGACAGTGCGACTCATCGACACCGGCGTCTCCTCGCAGACCGGCGGCCGCATCAAGCGGCTGGAAAGGCATCTCGGCGGCGAGACCTTCTTGCTCACCTGGGGCGACGGCGTGTCGACGGTCGATCTCGACGCTCTCATCGGCTTCCATCGATCCCACGGGAAGCTGGCAACGCTGACTGCCGTGCGCCCGCCCGCCCGCTTCGGGCACCTGGAGCTCGACGGCGACCAGATCACCGAGTTTTCCGAGAAGCCACAGCTCGGCGAAGGATGGATCAACGGTGCGTTCTTCGTGCTCGAACCAGGGGTCTTCGACTACATCGAGGGCGACCAGACGCACTTCGAACGGGAGCCGCTCGAGCGGCTCGCCGCCGACGGCCAGCTCATGGCGTTCCGCCATTACGACTTCTGGCAGTGCATGGATACGCTGCGAGAGAAGATGCTG